>Ga0315289_10013625_pt1 | contig 11373 bp, 9 predicted proteins | sample YL17G11_40_MG_FD_203452 | JGI IMG/M metagenome (GOLD analysis project Ga0315289, IMG submission 203452) | Sediment microbial communities from Yellowstone Lake, YNP, Wyoming, USA - YL17G11_40 | ecosystem: Environmental > Aquatic > Freshwater > Lake > Sediment | place: USA: Wyoming | collected... | reverse complement strand
TAGTATGCAGGTCTAACATAAAATTTATTAGCCCTCTTTCTAAAAGGGCACCCTTACCTTTGAGAGTATAAAATCCCGAGCCAGAAAGTTTTGCTCCGCGAGCCAGGTCTAAAATCCCTAAGAGCTCCCCTATCTCCCAATGCGGCTTTGGCTCAAAGCTAAATTCCGGCAGTTCTCCCCAGCTTCTTATCACTATGTTTGAATTTTCATCAAACCCTACCGGCACTGAAGCATGTGGAATATTTGGAACTTTCAAAAGTAATTTCTCGATTTCTTCCTCTAAATCTTTCAGGGAATCATCTAAAGAAGAGATTTGTTGAGAAATTATTTTGGTCTTCTCAATCTCTTCTTGAGAATCCTTTTTTTCCTTCTTAAGTAAAGCGATCTTTTGATTAAAAAGATTTTTCTGATGTTTTAATTCCTCAACCTCAGAGATAATCTCCCTTCTTTTTTCATCCAATTCCAAAAGTTCATCTAAATTTAAGGACTCGTTCTTATTTTGAATGGCATTTCTAATGATATCTTTATTTTCTCTGATAAACTTCAGGTCAAACATCCTGCCTCCTTAAGATTGGTCTAAAAATCTGATTTAAGATAATCTTGAAATCTAACCATAGAGAAACCTTCTCCATATAGAGAAGATTAGCTTCTATCTTCCCTTTTATCATATTTTCGGAATAAACTAAAGTTTCTTTTCTTTTTTAGGCTGAAGATACCAGGTTTAAGCTCTACCCTTTTATAATAATCTGAAAGCTCTGAGGAATAACCATCAGTGCTTTCTTCCTCCGGCTGAGGTCCAACTAAACTCATCTCACCTTTTAAAACATTGAGCAAAACCGGTAGCTTTTCAATCCTGGAACTTTTCATGAATTTGATCAATCGACTTTGAGAATCTAAAGGTCCGGAATTAAAGCTGAAAAGCTCAAAGGGCTTCCCTCCTCTTCCCAGAAATCTTCGCCTCAGCAAAACTCCCTCCGAGAAATTTAAGGAGATGAAAAAGGAGATTAAAAGCCAGAGCGGGCTTGTGAGCAGAATTAAAAAGAAAGATATCAAAAAGTCCAGCATCCGTTTCACCCCCCACTCCCAGGTCTTTAAATGGCTGGAATAATGTATTAATAAAAGACCGGTCTTTTGTTTTTCGGTTCGGTATCCTTTAATCAAATTTTTCAGTTCGGGTATAGTTTTAAAGTTAACCTCCACCTTTCCTACCTTCTCGCTTAAATCCTCTAAAGAACCATTCCATCCAGAATCAATCGCGATCAGAATATCTTGAATCGGGTTTGACCATAAGATCTGGTCTAAATTCTCCAATTCTCCCAGGATATTCAAATCATTGGCTTGAGCGTTATCACCGCAAGCCACAAATCCCAAAAGCTCATAACCCCAGGCCGAATGGGAATCTATCTTTTTTTGAAGTGAAACTGCATTCTCGCCCGTGCCTACAATTATGGCTTTTCGTCTGATCTTTTTTGATGAATACAACTTTCTGAACAAAAAGATAATAAGACCTCTACTCACTCCCAGAGACAAGCAAAGAGAAACTCCGTAAATGATAAAAAGTAACCAGGATTTTGGTAAAAGATAAGAGGAATTGAAACTTAAAACTATAAAGATAACTAGCCCCATCCCTATGGCTTTAAAAATTCTTTTCCATTCTTCCCTCAGAAATGAATCTAAAGAGAAATCGTAAAGCCCCAATATGGCAAAAAGGTTAAGCCAGAATATGGTTATCCAGATGCTGGGAACAAAATACTCGGAGAAGGGGACGAAGATTCCCACAGGAAAAATCCCCGATCTGAATCTGAGCCAGAAGAAGAACAGGAAAACCAAATTTATTATAAAGGCATCACCTAAAATTAAAGCGATTTTTTCTTTGATGCTTACAAATCTTCGATGGAGATGGATCCCGAAGATGATCAAAACCAGACCGACCAAGAAAGATAAAAGGATCTTCATCGGAGAGTCAAAAAAGAAATAGATCAAAATCCCGATCATCCCCAGAAGCGCACAGATCAAATAGATCCACAGGACCGTCTTGATCGTGTTTAGGGACATTTTAAATATCCGGCGGGGGGAGTTATTGTAGTCCCCGATATAGATTTTTCTCCCCTCTCTGGCTCGGATTAAAGTGACAAAGGAGATGTCGAAAATGGGGTAACTTAAAATCAAGACTGGAACTAAAAGGTTGGAAGAGGAGTACGTTTTTTGCACAGACAGAATTCCAAGAACTGACAAAATAAAGCCATCGAACATACTGCCGGCATCTCCCAAGAAGATTTTGGCCGGTGGGAAATTATACCAGAGAAACCCCAAGAGCGCTCCCATAAGGGCTAAGCAGAATATAGCCTGGGTGGTTTGACCGGTGAAAATAAAAATCACCATAAAAGCAGCTGCCGCTACGAAGGACATGCCGCTACATAGACCATCCATAATATCTAAGAAGTTAAAGGCGTTCATCAATCCAACCATCCAGAGGAAAAAAAGTAAATCACCTATCAATCCAAAACCTAAGCCCCCTAAGGTATGGCTTACCCAGAGGAAAAGGAATGAAGCGATTATCTGTACTAATAATTTAACTTCTGGCTGCATACCCTTTTTATCATCCCAAAGTCCCAATCCTAAGATAATCGAACCTCCGATCAAAACCCCAGAAAGTTCATCTGTCCAGGGATGGCCAGACAAAAGACTCAAAAAAACTCCTCCACAGAATCCCAGGAAGACAGAAGCACCTCCTAAAAGAGGGGTTGGGTGGAAGTGAACCTTTTTCGGGTCAGGGTAGTCCAGAAAATTCTTTTTAAAAGCTACCTTTATAAATAAAGGAGTAAGGGCTAAAGCTAAAAGTAAAGAGACGAAAAAGATAGAAAGGTAAAACATCCTTCGAACCTACTCTCGATAATAGTCGATGATTCTCTGTAAGCTTTCCTCTAAATCAACCTTGGGCTTATATCCTAATAGATTATTTATCTTGGAGATATCTGGAACCCTTCTTTTCATATCCTCAAACCCTTTTTCAAAAGCTTTTTCATAGGGGATATATACGATCTTGGATTTGCTATTAATCATCTTCTTAACAAGCTGGGCTAATCGTTCAATTGTGATTTCTCTACCATTCCCCACATTGAACACTTCGCCAACAGCTTTGGAGTGTTCGGATAGGCCAATCAGAGCTGAAACCACATCTGAGACATGGGTGAAACTGCGGCTCTGTTTTCCATCTCCGTACACGGTTATGGGATGGGAAAGGAGTGCCTGTTGAACAAAAGAAGGAACCACCATACCATATCTGCCAGTTTGACGAGGACCTATGGTATTGAACAGTCTGGCGATCACTATTGGAAGTTTCTTTTCGTGAAAATAAGCTAAGGCTAAAAATTCATCAATGGCTTTTGAACAGGCATAGCTCCATCGACTTTTGGTAGTAGGTCCATAAACACTGTCATCATCTTCTCTAAAAGGGACTTTACTATTTTTCCCATAGACTTCTGAAGTGGAAGCCAGGATTACTTTCCTTTTGAATTTATTTGCCGCTCTCAGGACGATCTCAGTCCCCAGGATATTGGTTTCGATGGTATCCACTGGTTTTTCGATAATCAGACGCACACCTACTGCAGCCGCCAGATGAAAAATCAGCTCACACTTTGAGGTTAATTCCTCCACTGCCTTCTCTTCCAATATCGTCTCAATGGTAATATGAAACCTTGGATTAGCTGCCAAATGTTTTATATTCTCCAGCCTGCCAGTGGAAAGATTGTCAATCACATAAACCTCCTCGCCCTGGCGCAAGAGTTCCTCCGCTAAATGTGATCCGATAAACCCAGCCCCACCGGTGATTAAAACTCTCATTTTTTCTACTCTTCGTCTTCTTTTTTAATCTTTCAACACATCAATATAAAGCTTTTTTATCCGAGACACCATAAGTTCTTTATGGAAATATTTCTGTGCCCTTTCTCTGCCTACTTTTCCAAACTCTTCCCTAAGCGATTTATTTTTTAAAAGATAATTTATCGCCTGGGATAAAGCAACTGAATCTCTGGGAGGGATGACCAAACCAGTTTTATTATTCAGGTTCACAAATGAGGTTCCGGTGCCCAATTCCGTGGAGATGACTGGCAAACCAGAGGCCATAGCCTCTAAGATAGAAATTCCAAAAGCTTCACTTTTATGAGAGGAAGGGAGGACGAAAATATCTGCTGCCTGGTAAAAAGAGCTTAATTCTTTCTCTGTGACTTCCCCGGTAAAAAAAACTTTTTCCTTTAGATTATCCTTACCTATCTTTTCCTCCAACTCATCTTTTAATATTCCATCTCCAACGATCAAAATCTTTCCATCTACATCCTTAGCTGATTCGATCAAATATTTCAATCCTTTATAATAACGCAGTTTACCCACGAAAAGAGTCAGAGGACCTGGATATTTTTTTTTGATCTCCCCTATTTTCTTTTCATCTCGGTAAGCGAAGCGGTCAAGATCAATGCCATAAGGGATGACCTGTATCTTTTCTCTATAATCATAAAGAAAATCAGAAGTCTGGATATATTTGGAATTGCTAACGATAATCACTTTAGCTCTTTTAAGAATTTTTTTAAGGAAAGGTCGATAAAGCGAAAGTAGTCTTTTCTGTTTCACTATGTCACTATGATAGGTTAAGACAATTTTTTCAATATTGCCTTTTAGCAGAACTGCCAGCTCGCCTAAGGGGTATGGAAAATGAACGTGGATAAGATCGGGTTTTAATTTAATAGCCCAGTTAAATAAACTAAGGCTTAAGGGGGTAGAGGCAAATTTGCCCAACCAGGCTGTCTTTATGATCCTGACATTCGCCTCTTTCTCTACCACCGTTCTGAATCCCTGGTTGGTAACCAGAACCTCCACCTGGAAGTTCTCATCCTTAGCCAACTCTGAACACAGAAGTCTGACATGGTTTTCAATCCCGCCCAATACCGGGAAGTAATCTTTGTAAATATGAAGGACCTTTAGTTTCTTCATTCTCTCAAAAAGTAATAATTTATTGTTTTTCTTTCACCACGGCTTTGTAAACTTCCAGAGTCTGCCTGGCTGTTTTTTCCCAGGAGAAAAGCCTTGCCCTCTCAAATCCTTTTTTTATCAATTGTTCTCTTAAGTCCTTATTTGCTAAAACTTGTTTTATCCCCTCAGCGATCTCTTCTTCGCTTTCCGGGTCAACCAGGAGCGCAGCATCGCCTACAACCTCAGGCAAGGAAGCCCTGTTTGAGGCAATAACCGGAGTGCCACAGGCCATTGCCTCTAACGGGGGAAGACCAAAGCCCTCCTCTAAGGAAGGAAAAATAAAAACATCAGCCGCATTCATCAGGGCATTTAAGAAAATTATATCCTCTATTTTTTTATCCCAGTAACAGATTTATAGACCTCTATTGTTTCTCTGGCTGTTTTCTCCCAAGAGAATCTTTTAACCCTTTCAAACCCTTTCCTTATAAGTTCCTCTCTCAATTTTTCATCTGTGAGCACCTTTTCTATGGCAGAAGCAATCTCTTCTACGTTTTCCGGATCGACTAACAAAGCCGCATTTCCCACTACTTCAGGTAAAGAGGAAACATTTGAAGTCACCACCGGAGTCCCGCAAGCCATAGCCTCCAGAGGAGGGAACCCAAATCCCTCTTCCAAAGATGGGAAAACAAAAACATCAGCCGCGTTCATTAAAGCCACTACTTCGGCATCAGTTAAATTCTCACTGAAAATTACATCTTTTTCTATGCCTAAATCAAGAACTATCTTTTTTAAGAGAGGTAGATTCCTTTTTTCACCACCTCCGATTACCAACTGATAATTCTCTGACTTTTTCTTTTGTAACAATTTGAAAGCTTCTAACAACCTGGGTAAGTTCTTATACGGCCGAGTATTGCCAACATATAGTATTATTTTTTTATTTGGATTCAATTCATGAAGTTCCTCAATCGAAATCTTACTATTAAGTTTTTTAAAACGCTCATCCACTCCCGGATATATAACTTTTATTTTCTCCGGGGCTATCCTCAAGAAATTAATTGTCTCACTTCTCACATTTTTGGAATCAGTTAAAATCATTCTGCATTTTTTTGAAGTAATAGGAACAACTATCGAGAAAAAGAGCTTGGCGAAGATCTTAATCAAAAAATTCCTACCCTCAAAAAAATTGGGAAATTTTAAAACCATAAGATCGTGAAGGGTAAGAATAAAAGGTCTTTTAGAAAACAAAGGACCCAATAGAAAAGGAGAATGAAAAACATCGATTTTTTCCTTTTCGATCACTCTATGTAAAAAAAGTAGGGTTCGAAAAGAGAGAGCGGGGTAAGAGACCTTCACGATTTTTATCCTATCGCTTTCTTTAAAGAAATCTATGGTAAATCTATCTTGAATTAGAAAGTACTTATTTCCACGATCTACTAAAAGTAGAGAAGAAATCAGATTTTTTGTGTATCTACCTACACCTTCAAATGGCTCTTTCATCATTCTTGTATCGATGCCAATTCGCATACAAAACTTAAACTAAGGACTTGGAATAGTTAAAATTAGATAACAAGACTTTTATGTAACCTGAAAGTTTATTTTTTGAAAATTGCCTGTTCTTGGAAGAGAACAGATAAAGCATCAGCCAGAAGACAGATCTGAGAGATGTACCTAAGAACTGAATAAACCTTAAGAGAACAACTTGATAGAAAGGATAGAATTTATTGAAAAAAATAAAATCACTCTTTAATTTATAAAATGTTGTGGTCTTTATATCTTGCAGGCTGCTTTGTTCGTGAAAATGATATATTTTAGTATTGGGGATAGGAGCCACCGTCCATCCTTTTTTTCTCATCCGATAACATAAATCTACTTCTTCAGCATATATGAAATACGCCTCGTCAAAGAGTCCCACCTCATCTAAAGCTTTTTTTCTTAAAACCATAGCTCCACCTAAAACTCGGTCTACCATTTCTGGAACACGGTTATTGGGGTAGTCATCAAAGAAAAAATTCGTCAACACAGTTCTGGGCAAAAATCTAAACAAAGAAAACATCCTGCCAAAACTATTAGCTAAGGATGGGAACTTATAAAACGATGGCTGAGGCTTTCCATCAGAATAATATACATAGCATCCACCTACCCCTACGGTAGGATTAAAATCCATAAAATCGATTATACTCTTTAAGCTATTAGAGCTTAGTATCGTATCTGGATTCAAGATAAAAAAGTATTCCCCTTGGGCAATTTTAATCCCTTGATTACAAGCTTTAGAAAAGCCTAAATTCTCTTTATTAGGAAGCAAGCTCACATTGGGAAATTCTTTTTCTATCATCTCCACACTACCATCCCCTGAATTGTTGTCCACCACGATTACCTCTAAAGGATATTGTCCTGGATTATGAAAAATTGAAATTAGACAATTCCTAAGGAGTTCCTTAACCTTCCAGCTTACTATTATCAAGGACAATTTTATCATATATTCACCAGTCATCGATCCCTCATCTACACAGTTATATATATCTCAACTCATTTTCTCGGTTTCTTCATTTTTGCTTATAATAACTACAGCTCCCATGGCAAAAGCTAAATAATAGGTATTCATAATCCCTATGATGACATGATTAGTAAATCCGGTTAATAAAATTTGTAAGATGTTGGCTGAAAAACCAGCGATTAAGCCTTTGGCATAAGGACCTTTCGTTCGCCTGCCTGCCTGCAAACCTTCTTTAAAAAAAACATAAAAAAGCCATAGGAATGCTATTAGTCCGACCAATCCCATTTTTAAAATTATAGCCAGATAATCATTATGCACAGCATACACTGACTCTCTCTTAAGGGCTAAGGGGTCAAAAAAATCAAAACGATATCCTAATCCATATCCATAAACAGGCCTCTCATATATTCTCTCATAGGCTTCTTGATATTCCAGAACTCTGTAATAATTAGAAACCGTTTCTCTGCTCAAGGTAACCGAGAAACTGGATCTGAACCTTTTCGTAAATTCCTGGATAAAATTGCCTCCTGGTAAAAAAAACTGCAGCGAAAGAAGAACTAAAACCGAGAGCAAAGAGATAATAGTTAATCCTTTTAAAAAGTTAAAAACCCTTCGGCTAAAAGCATATTCCTGTTGTGAAATATAATAAGCGTAGGAGAAAATCAACCCCCCAATAAACCCAAACCAGTACCCTCGGGTAAAAGAGAAGATCAGGTGTATCACCCCAGGAATGAGAAGTAAAAGATAGAACCATCTTTCCTTTTTATTTCGAGAATAGAGGAATAAATTTAACAGTACTATATCTACCATACTGGGTATAATACCAAACATAGTTCCTCCGATACGGTGCCTCACTAGTAGATAATTTATGACCCCATAAATCGATTGACCAATGGTTAATAAAACTAATATATTAAAAATATTTTTGATGTCTCTAATAGATTTTAAAATAATAATTACTATGAATATGAATCCTAAACTCAAGTAAACAAAACTCTCTAAGGCTAGGGAGGTAATCTTATAAGAATAGAATAAACCTCTGAGTGCATTAAATAAAGCTATGGTTAGAAAGACCACCAGTGGCAAATTCAATTTGCTCTTAATTATTTTTATTGGGTTTAGACAAAATTTGAAATAAATTCCAAATAATACTGCTGCCAGGACAAAAAATAATATAGAAATTCCCAGAGCCAATATATTTTTACTTTCGTAACTGATAAAAGTGCTCAGAGCAATCAAAATCATTAGCGTTATTTTCAGATTTAATGAAACTAAAAATAAAAAGATCATAGCTAACACTATAACAAAGGCTATTTTATAGCTTAAAAGCAGCGAGCTCAGGATGATCAAAAGCTCTAATAAAATGAAAAATTGCCAAAGCTTCTTAGCTGAGTCGTTATATGCCAGATTTAAAGCTTGCATATAGTTCGGATCTAAAGTTAGAAGAACCTATTTTTGCAGTAGTATATGTTCAAATTTAGTCACAGCTTTGTCCCAGGTAAATTTTTGGATCTGCTCGCAACCCGCCTTCGCTAACCTTACTCGTAAATCATCGTCTTCGAGCAAACGGAGCATATTCTGGGCCAGTGATTGCGGATCTTTAGGAGGGGAAAGCAGAGCATTAACCTCGTGTTCCGCATACTCACGTATGCCTCCACAGTCTGTCGAGACTAAAGCGCATCCACAAGCCATAGCTTCTGCAGGCGGAAACGCAAAACCTTCAGCCAGGCTACAGCAAAGATAAATCTTAGATTGGTTATATATACGTACTAAGTCTTCTTCAGACACATTCCTCCTAAATACCATCCAAGATGGAATTGCTTTACCGGGACGAGTCGGACCAAAAAGAGTCGCTTCCAAGGCCGGATATTGAGCCTTGCAGATTTCTAAAGCACTAATTCCATCTTCCGGTGCTTTATAGCTTCCACGCGAATACATCATGCTTATTCTATTTGCGCGTAAGCTCACATCTTCTATGAGACTAAATCTTCTTTGATCAATTCCAAGAGGAATAGCTATCAAGTCATTTCTCTGCCTGGTAGCCTGAAGGACCTTTTGGTAAAGCCAAGAGGAAATGGTTATTTTCTTAAATGGTGCCCGCCATGTAGCCTCTATCCTATCCTCAGGTCCTAACCATGGATAGAAATCCATAACCAGATAGAACTTCCGACCTTTGGAAGATGAATATTTAGCCACATATTCAGCCGTTTGCCAAGCCGTGGCAATTATAACATCCCCTTCGGGTATGTTTTCTTCTTTTAGGGAATCAACGATTAGTATGTGAACCTTAGGGGAAACGCTTAACCAATTGACTTTACTCCTCCCCAGAAAGTGTCTTATCATCTGTCCAGCATACTTCTTCATCTTTTGCTTGAATCTCGCTTTCGCTGGAAAGAGTAAAAGCGGATGAACAACATTGACCTGGTGACCTCTTTCAGACAACCGATTGGCATATTCGTAGACCACCTTAAAACCGCCTACAGGTTTATTAATCGACCAACCGGGCAACACAAAGGTTATTTTCATCTCAAAAAATAGTCTCCTATTGTCTTTCCGCTCACGGTGAATCCCTTTTTAGGCTTTTCTTGGGGATAGCAACCAAGTTCAGGTAAAGGTAAAATGCCTCTCTTGGATAACCCATCCTGACTATTAATTTCCAAGGAATAGGAATACCGATGAACATCTTTCGGTCGCCGATACTCACATTTTTGCCAATCCGAGTAATCATCGGAACCTTGTCAAGCGGAGGGTATATAACTTCCTCAGAGGGGAAATCCAATATGAAGTCATGCTGGAATAAAGAAGTTATGCGACTGAGAGTTCGATAGGAAACATCCCAGAAGCCAGAGGAAGATATGAAATATCGATACTTAGGGCCCCTGGCTTTAATATACATCTCCGCAAGTCTTTTCGGCATTAAGGAGACAAACCTCAAACCGGTATGGTCATCCGAGATTCTGAGTTTATTCGGTACCAACAGATAAACCACGCCCCGGCAAATTCTTTTCAGCTCTAGCATTAAATTCTTTATTAGTATCTGGTCATCTACGTGCTCAAGCACGGAAAACATGGTGACGATGTCAAAACTATTATCAGCAAAAGGAAGACGTTCTGCATTGCTTTTAACAAAAATCGATTCAGGTAATCCATTTTCAACCGCTAAAATCTTTGCCAGAGCCACTGTCTTCTCATTAGAGTCAATACCTACTGTTTCAAACCCTAAAAGATTCATACGAACCGCAAGCTCGCCAGTTCCGCATCCGAGATCTAAAACCTTTCTCCCTCGAAGACCATAGCGGTTTATAAGGTAAGGCAGTAGGCGCTGGAGCCAGGCTCCATATCCAGCATCAATTAACTCCAATTTTTCCATATGATCTCTGACCCAGATATCATACAATTTCATTCTCCTGGCTGGGGAAAGATAATCTAATATCTCTTTTATGAACAAATTTGCCTCAAGGGGTCTGATGATTTCGTTCATTTCTTGTTTAACTCTATAAGAGAAATATCGAACAACTTGAATTCCATAAATGGATTAACTGCAACGATGCAGCAAGCTGTTACCACCTGGCAACTGACATCTTGGTAAACCGCCTATTTGTTTGCACTCCGACCTTTCAGGCAGCATGAAATTTAAAATCATCTTTTAAAAATTTTTATTTTATTTCTAAAGCCTGAGGCTCACTTATCCCGAAATATAACTTGAATACCTTCAGGTCCTTATTTTGAATATACCTCGTTTTTAAGATAAAAACAAATAAAACCAGGGAGTATATCAGGATATTAAAAATCAAGAGGGCTAGGTTTTCCCAAATCCCGGAATGTCCTATTAAAGATCTCAAATAAAAATTAAAGCCAGAAGCACAAATAAAGGCAATCAGCGAGCCAGCCAACGGCTTGAAGTAAATTTCGCT
>Ga0315289_10013622_pt1 | contig 11374 bp, 10 predicted proteins | sample YL17G11_40_MG_FD_203452 | JGI IMG/M metagenome (GOLD analysis project Ga0315289, IMG submission 203452) | Sediment microbial communities from Yellowstone Lake, YNP, Wyoming, USA - YL17G11_40 | ecosystem: Environmental > Aquatic > Freshwater > Lake > Sediment | place: USA: Wyoming | collected... | reverse complement strand
GGTCGAGCACGGCGAGGCCGCGCACGCGGCCGCGGTGCAGGTGAAAGGGGCGCACCGCGCCCTTGGCGCCATCGACGAGGCGGACCTGGGAAGGAGGTGGCGGGTCGGTGGAGCGCGGTGCGCGCGCACTCCCGCCCTCCACCCTCTCCTCCCTCGCCTCACCTGCTTGTCCGCCCCCGCGGTCAGCAGGCGGGCGTCGTCGCCGGCGCCCATGAAGGAGAGGGCGAGCACGGGCGCGGTGTGTCCCTACGAGGAGAGAGGGAGGCGGCGCGCAGGGTCAAGCCTCGCCCCGCCGCGGCCTCGGCCGCCGCCCCTCCACCCACCTCTCTCTTCTCATACCACGTCCATCACCCGCCGCTCCACGCCCGCCTCGGACCAGAGGCGCACGCGGCAGTCGTCCCCCGCGGACGCGAGCAGGCCGCCGCGGGCGGTCCAGGCCAGGGCGGCGGCGCCGCCGGGGTGGTCGGCGTCGACGGCTGGGGCGAGGCGGGCGAGGAGGCCTTCGCCGGGGGGCGCGGCATCGGGCGCCGCGCGCGCGCTGCGGGGGCCGCGCTCCGGGGGGGCGCCCAGCGCGCGGTCCAGCAGGCGGCGCGTGGCCATTGCGGAGGGGGCGCCGCCGGCGGCCGGCGCCGCGAGCTGGGAGTGGCGAGAGAGGGCGAGTCGCGCGCGCGCAGGCCGGCGATTCACACCGCGCCCCGCCCGGCCGCCCGCGCGGCCCGCCCGACACCGGTCGACGTCCGCGCCGTCCGCGTCAGCGGCGCCCGAGGCTGACGCGCCCCATCCAATGGACGCGACCCCCTCCGCCGACGCGGGCACGCCCGCGCGCCCCCCCCCGGTGGTCGTGCGCGATGAAGGTGCGAGAGGCGGCTTTGACGGGGGCGTCAGGCGAAGAGGCGCGCGGGCGGCCGTCGGTTTCGCGCGCGCCCCGCGCGCATGCCCGCGCCCGCGCGCCCTCCTCTCCGCCCCCTCCCGCGCCTCTTCCCCGGAGTTTGCACTTGCTCAACTTCGCGCCTGGACGCGGAGCGCGTGGCGGAAGAGCCTCGCACGCGCCTCCCGAGTCCGCCGCTCCAACCGCCGAACCCATCCTGCCTCCTTTAGACCGCCACCCCCCCGACCCGCTCTCCCCCGGCGGCGCCGTGCGCGCCCTGCTCGATGCTGCGCGCGCGGCCGACGTCGCCGCGCTGGCGGCGGGCGCTGCGGCTCCTCCCGCCCCCACCCCACCCCCGGAAGTCGCCGGCCCCCGCCTGCGCGTCAAGGCGGCCGCCCTGGCGGCCGAGGTGGACGCGTTGCGGTTTGCGCTGGACGCGGCGGTCGACAGGGCCGACGGCCTGGACGGCGCCCTGCGGAGCGAGCGCACGGCCGCGTCGGCCGCTGCCCACGCGGCCGCCGTCCGGTCGGCCGAGCGCGAGGCCGCCCTCGCCGACGAACTGGAACGGCACCGGCGCGCGCTGGAAGAGCTTGGGGGGGCGGCGGCGGGGCTGGCGGCCGCCAACCGCGCGGCGAAAGACGGCGCGGCGGCCGCGGCGCGGCGGGCGGCCGTCGCCGAGGCGGCGGCGGCCGACGCGGATGGGCGGGCGGACCGTCTGAAGGTGCTGTACGAAGAGGCGGCCGAAGAGGCTCGCTTGGCGTCGGCCCCGCGCCCCGCTCTGACCGGCGGCGGCCGCGGCGCCGCGGACGACGCGTTGGCCGCCGCCCTCATCGCCGCCGTCGCCGACGAGTCCGTGTCCGCCATTGTCGCCGCCGACGAGGCGGCCGCGCGGTCGCCGGCGGCCGCGCTGCGCGAGGCGGACAAGGCGCGCGCGACCGCGCGCCGCGCCGAGGCCGCGGCGGCCGACGCCGAGGCGCGCGTCGCCGACGCCGAGGTCGCCATCGCGTCTCTCAAGGCTGAGCTGGCCGCCGAGCGGCGCGCCGCGCGCGACGCGGGCGCGCGCGCGCGCGCCGCGCTCGCGGCCGCCGCGCGCCGCGCGGGCGCGGCCGCCGCGGCCGTGCAGGCGCGGGATGCCGATCTGGCGGAGGCGCGCAAGTATGCGGCCAGGCTGGAAGCGCGCCTGGTGGAGAGCCACCGGGGGGCCGAGGCGGCGGCGGCGGTCAAGGGCAGCGGGGTGGCGCGCGTCGCGCTGACCGCCACGGCTGCCTCGTTGCCGGCTCCGGCAAGGGCACGGGCTGCCAAGGTCGAGCAGGAGCGGCCCGCCCCCCCCGCCGCCCACCGCCCACCGCCCCCCGCGCGCGACGCCGCGCTCGCCCACTCGATCGAGGACCTGGAGACGCGCCTCACCTCCCTGGCCGCGTCGTTGGCCGCGACGCCGGGCACGCGGGCCGCGATCCCCGGGGCGAGGGCGGGGTGAGAGGGGGAGAGGGGGGGGGTGTCGTTGTGTCAATGTTGCGCGGTCACTCGCCGCCCTCTTGCTCCCGCCGCTCCCGCGCCTCCAGCTCCAATTGTGCCGCAGCTTCCTTGGCTTCCTGGATCGTGGGCACCCTGTACACGACACTCGTCTGCCGCGGCAGCGTCGGCGTCCGCAGCACGCCGCCGTTGCCGGGCGCCGCCGCGGCCTCGAGGAACCGCCCCCAAGACTCCCACGGGAAGAAGCCGCCGCACGCGCGGCACTTGACCTTGCGCGGGGAGGGGGAGGCGGCGGCGAGGGTGATGAGGCCGGTGCCTGCACACACCGCGCAGCGGCGCTGGATGAGGATGCGCTTCCCAAACTCGGCCGCGCCAAAAATGAAGACCCCGAGGGGGACGAGGGCGCCGAGCCAAATTTCGGGGCCCGGCGGGGGCGGGGGGGTGTAGGCCGCGAGCGCGGGGAGGGGAGTGGTGGCGAGGGCCAGGGCGGCGGTTGCGGCCGCTCGCCCGCCAAATGGGCCCATCTGGTCGGCAGCGTCGCGCGTGGCGCGGCAGCGGAGCCGGCGCGGCGCGGACGCCTGGCGCGTCAACGGTGCCGCGGCCGCGGCCGGCGGCGGCGCCGGGCTGGGCCGCGCCACGCTCGGCCCAGGGCAGGCACACGCGGGCGCCATCGCCGTGGGCGGCCGGTGCTGGGCTCGGAGCGCCAAGAGAGCGCGTTGTGGCGGCGCCGAATCGGGCGCGATCACTCCCCACCCCCCCAAATGCCCCCCCGCCCCCGCGACCGGGCCAAGGGCAAGGCCGCCGCCCCGGCCGCCCCCGCCGGCGGCCCCTCCACGTCCGCCTGCGGCGGCGCGGGGTCGGGCGCGCCGGGGCGGCCGGTCCGGATCTATGCGGATGGTGAGGGAGGTTGGAGAGGAGAGGGTGGTGGCCCCTGGGGCGGCGCTGGGGCGGGGACGCGCAGCGGGCGCCCGCGGGCGCGCCTCATTGACCGCGCGCCCCCGCCTCCTCAGGCATCTTCGACCTCTTCCATTTCGGCCACGCGCGCGCCCTGGAGCAGGCCAAGAAGCTGTGAGAGCGGTGGAGGAGAGGGAGGCGGTGGCGGGAGCCGGGCCGGGCGCGCGCGCCCGCGACGCCGGCCGCCGCGCCCTCTTCCCACCCTCCCCCCACCCTCGCCCCACAGCTTCCCCGACACCTACCTCATGGTCGGCTGCTGCAACGATGACGCGACGCACCGGTACAAGGGGAAAACCGTGCTGACGCAGGAGGAGCGGTACGAGTCGCTGCGCCACTGCAAGTGGGTCGACGAGGTCGTCCGCGACGCGCCCTGGGTCGTGACGCCCGCGTTTGTCGAGGAGCGGGACATCGACTACGTCGCGCACGACGCCCTGCCGTACACCGACGCGTCGGGCGCGGCGGGCGGCGGGGACGTCTACGACCTCGTGAAGAAGATGGGGCGCTTCAAAGAGACCACGCGCACCGAAGGCGTGTCCACGTCCGACATCATCCTGCGCATCCTGCGCGGGTACAACGACTATGTGCTGCGCAACCTGGACCGCGGGTACTCGCGGCAGCAGCTCGGGGTGAGCCTCGTCACGGCGCAGCAGCTGCGCGCGCGCGCGGCGGTCAAAGCGTTGGCGGGCGCGGCGGCCGCGCGCCGGTCCGCGGTCGCGGCCCGCGTGCGGCGCAACGTGGGGTCGCCGGTGCGCCTGCTCCCGCGCGACGTCGAAGCAGGGTTGAAAGATTTTGCTGTCGGCGTCGAAGCGGTGATGGACCGCGTCCTGTCGGGGTCGCTCACCGCGGACGCGTCCGCGACCGCGGACCGGGCGGTGTCTGGCTTCGTGGCGGCGTTCGAGTCGGGCTACGCGCGCTTTGAAGACGCGCTGCGGTCGCGGCTCGGCCTGCCGCCCGCGCCGCCGCCGCCGCCGTCGCCCCGGCGGCGGGCGGGGGCCAAGAAGGGGGCGGCGCGGGCGGGCGGGCGCAAGGCGGCCAAGCCGGCGGCGGGCGGCGCGCGGGGCGGGGTGGCGAAGCGCGCGAGCGCGCCGCCGTCGCCCGCGCGCCCGCGCCGCGCCGGGCGCGCGTGAGCCCGCCAGGCTTGAGTATGTAGAGAGTAAGAGACATGACGTGGACGTTTGCACGAGCGCCGGGACCGCGGGGCGCTCACCACCGCCCGCCCCCTCCCCCGACCCCACCCCCACCCAACTCGGCCAACCGGGCCGCCACCCGCTCCCCCGCCGCCGCCGCCGCGCCGTTGGCGTCGGGCGCGTCCAGGGACCGGGCGTCGGCGAGGCAGGCGAGGGCGTTGCGCAGCGTGTCGGCCTCGGCCGAGGAGCCGGGCGGGCGCGCCGCGGCAAGGGCCTCCAGCACCAGCCCCGCCTCGCGCGCCGACCGGCCGTCGCCGGGGTTGGCCGCCAGCACGGCGTCCAGCTTGGTCGCGGCGGATTCCAGGAGGCGCTCCGCCGCGGCGGGCGCGACTCTGGGGAGCCGCGCACGCGCCGCGAGCGCGCGCGCCCAGTTCCCGAGCGCGCGCCCGTCGCCGGGGGCCAGCTCGGCGACGCGGCGGTAGCGGTCGCCGGCGGCGACCCAGGCGGCGTCGGCGGCGGACTCGGCGTCGGCGGCGGCCGCGGCGTCGCCGCGCGCGGCAGCGGCCGACGCTTCCCCGGCAGCCAGCGTTCCCTGGGCCGCCAGCGCGTTGCCCCAATTGCCCAACGCTTTGACATTGGCGGGGTCGGCGGCGGCGGCGGCCTCGAAAGCGGCGACGGCGGCGGCGAGCGCGCGCGACGCGGCCGCGTCGGCGCCGCCGCGCGCCAGGAGCGCGCGCCCGTCGCGCAAGGCGGAGGCGCCGGTGGCCATGAGGGACTTGATTGTGTCGGGGGCGTCGGCCGGCTCGGGCGCGGGCGCGGGCGTTGCCAGGCGCGCGTCGGCGCGCGGCGGCGACGCCGCCGGCGACGCCGCCACCACTCTCCCTCCCTCTGCCTCCACGCCATTGTTGCGCGATGCCAGCACTTGCTGCATTGCAGCGTACGCCTGCTCCTTGGTCGCTTGCTGGGCGGCCGGCCGGTCGGGCGACGGCGGCGGCGGCGCGGCCAGGCGCTCGACGCGCGCCTCGACCCGCTTGAGCAGGGCGAGGCCGTCGGACAGGGCGTCGCCCGCGGCCAGGGCGGTGTCGATGCGGTCGCTCATGGAGGCCAGGGCGGTCTCCAAAGGGGTGAGGTCGACAGCGGAGGGCGGGAGCGCGGCGACCACGGTGCGCACCGCCGCCAGGTCCTCCCGCACCTCGTCCAGCCCGCCGGACCCGGCATCTGTCAGTCCAGCTTCAATGGCGGCCAGGCGGCGGCCGAGGGCGGCCCACTGAGACGGCTCGATCTCCAGCGCGCCCGGCCGCTCGGCCGCCGCCAGCGCCGCCAGCGCGTCGGCCGCGTCCGCGTCGCGCGCGGCGGCCGCGCCGTCGAGCGCGGTCGCCAGGGAGCGCAGGCGGGCCTCGAGCCAGTCGCGGTCAGCGGGGGTTAGGCCGCCGGGGGACGGGGTGGCGGTCGCGAGCACGGCGTTGGGGGGGAAGGAGGGGGCGTCGTCGACTTCGGCGTCGACCGCGTTGTCCAGCAGGCGGGCCGAAGGGGAGAGGGAGCCGCCGCCGCGGCGGCCGCCGCCGCGCGGCGCGGCCACGGCCGCCTCCAGCCCTGCCGCCACCTCGTCCCGCACCGCTTCCACCACGTCGTCCAGGGCGGCCGCCACGGCGCGTGCAAGGGTGGGCGCGGCGGCGGCTTGGGCGGCGGTGAGTTGGGCCAGCGCGGCCTCGACCGCGGCGAGGCGCCGGGAGTCGGTTGGGGCGGACGCGGGCGCAAGATCGGTGGCCAGGGCACGCCGCAAACCTCCCACGGCATCGGCCAACGCAGCAGCGGTCGCGCGCGACACCTTGGCGCCGACCGAGTCGGCCGCCGCCGCCGCGCCGCGCGCCGACGCGGCCGCGCCGTCGACCGACGCTTGCAGCGCCCCCATTTTGGTGTCGACCGCGCGCAGGGCGCGGGCGGGGGCGGCGGCCGCGGCGGCGAGGTCGGCCCGCAGGTCGGCGAGCGCGTCGGCGACGTCCGCGTCGACGTCCGCGGCCGCGGCCGCAGCCTCCAGCCGCGCCGCCTCGCGCCGGCGGGCGGCAAACAGGGCGAGCAAGGGCAGGGAGGCCGGGGCGGCGAGGAGCATGGCCTGGGGAGGAGGAAAGACGGGGGAGGTCGGCCTCCGCGCCCATGCCCCCCCCCCCTCTCAACCACCCCGACATGCGCCCCACCTCTTGCGTCAGCACGAATGCAATCGCCCCCGCCACCGCGCCCAGGGACGCGGTGACGTCGAGCGCGTCCCAGGCGGCACCAGGGCGGGCGCGCGGCGCGTCGGCGCGCGGCGGCGGGCGCCGGTAGGAAGCCAGAGCGGTTGGAGCCCGCGCAAGCGGTGTCCTGCGCGCCGTACGAGCACGACTAGGAGGCGCACGGGGCGCGGGGAGGGGGGAGACGGGCGCGCGCGGCGCGAAGCTGGCGCGCCGCATTGCGGGGGCGGCGGCCGCGGGGGTCGTGGTGGACGGTCGCGGCGCGCACCGGCAGCCGCGTGGGCGACGGAGGCGCGGGGAGGGCGACGCGGGCTGTGGCGGTGGCAACACTCGCGCTCGCCGCCTCCCCCCCGTCCTCTCTCTCCAGGAGAGAGAGGCTCGCTCACACCAGCCCCAACGCCTTGAGCCGCCCCAGCGGGCCGTCCACCCCCGCCCCAGGATCCGCCACAACGCCGTGCGAGGCGAGGAGGCCGACAATCGCCTTCTGCTGCGCGAGCACGGCGGCCAGCAGACCCCGCACGTCACCCGACCCGACGGTCCCCGACGCGGCCGACCGCAGGGGGCGGTGCCCAGTGGGCGGCGCGTCAAAGGGGAGGGCCGCGAATTCTTCGGGCGCGTCGAGCGGGGACGCGAAGTCGAGCGACGCCAGGTCGGGCGCGACGGGGAGCCCCGTGAGCCCCGCGGACGCGGTGGCCGCCTTTTTAGGCTTGATCGCCCTGGCCCCAGGGTCGGGCGGGGGGAGGCGGGCGAGGGCGCCAAGGAGGTCGCGCGGCGGCGCGCGGCGCGCGGCAACAACCGCCGTCCCGTCCTCGATCGCCTTGGCGAGCACGCGTTGGGTGGCCTGCAGGCGGGCATGCTCGGCGGCGAGGGCGGTCAGGGAGCGGTGGAGCGGGGGGGGAGGGGGGGGGCGCGGGGGGGGCGGCGCGCCGCCGTCCAGAAACGGCTCGGGCTCGGGCGCGTCGGGTGCGTGGAGCCAGACAGGGTCGAGCACGATGGTCTGGGTGGTGGGGGGAGGAGGAGCGGCCGGGGCAGTGGGAGTCGCCGTGGCGACCGCCGGCGGAGGCGAAGGGGCGCCCTCCTCCAGGGCGGGCTCGGGGGCGGGCTCGAGCTCGACTGCGGCGGCAGCCACCTGCTCGGGCTCGGGCGCGGCCGCGGGCGGAGCGGCGGCGGGTGACGGGCTCGGAGGGCGCGGCGGCGGAGGAGGAGGAGGCGCGGCCGCCGCGGCCACGGCCGCGGCCGCCCCCGCCGGCACTGCCTTGATCGTGCCATTGCCCGCCGACCGCGTTGAAGGCGCCACCTTCTTGGCGCGCGGGCTCCGCGGCGCCGCGCGCGGCGAGGCCGGCGCGGGCGGCGAAGGGTTGACCCGCGCGCGGGCCGCCGCGCCGCCTGCCGCCGCGCCGCGCGCCGCGGTCGATTTGCGCGGGCTTGGAAGCATCGTGGTGGCGCTCGCGGGCAGGGGAGTCTTGCCGGCGGCCGGCGGCGGCTTCGCGCCCGCCGCACCGCGCGCGCCGCCCTCGCCCGCGGGGCCGCCGCTGCCCTGGGCGCCGTCCGGTGCCGGGCAGGCGGCCGGCGGGCGGGCGGGCGGGCGGCGGAACATGGGGGCCGGCGTTACTGGGGCGCGCCCCCGCGCGCGCAGAAAAGCCGCCGCGCCGCCACACCCGCTGGGGCCGCGCCCCGCCCCCGCCCCGCCCCCACTCGCCACCCCGCGCGCGGCCGGCGATCACCTCGGCGCGCTCCAACGGGTGAGAGAGCGTGGTGGGGAGGGAGCGTTGCCCGACGCGCGCGCCGCTTCGGGGGCGCAGTCAACGCCCCCTCCTGCCGCCGCCCGCCCGCCCGACACCCCGCCACCCACCCCACAGCAACCACACACCATGGCAACTCCCGCCGCCCCCGTGGCCGGCGCCCCCATCGCGACGCTCGCCCCCCCCGCCGCGCCCGGCGCGGACAAGCCGCCCCCGGAGCGCGGCGCGGCCCCGTTTGACGCGCCCGCGGACGTGGAAGCGGGTGGGACCCCCGACCCGGCCGCGGTGGCGGGCCCGCGCCCGTTCAAGGCGTACACGCGGGCGGTCAAAATCAACTGGTTTGGCGCGCTCGCCTTTGGCGGCTACCTCGTCGCCCTCGCCTTCTACCTCTACGTCCGCACCACTAAGACGCTCGACCTGGGCGCGTACACCTGGTACGGCGGCCTGGTGCTGGCCGTGGAGATGCTCGGCGCGACGTCGGTCTTGATTTATGGTGTCACCCTCGTCCTGACCCCCGCCCCCGCCCCGCCTCCCCCCGTCGACCCGGTCACCGGTTTACCCGTCGTGGGGGACGCGTACCATGTGCGGGTGGTGGTGCCGTGCTACAAAGAGAGCCTGGTGAGAAAATAGAGAAGAGGAGAAGGGGCGCGCGCGCGCGCGCTTCCACGCGCGCTCTCTTGTTTCATTCCCTCCCGCCGCCGCCCGCCCACCCATCTCCACCACCCCCAATCCAAAGGACATCCTGCGCCGCACCGTGACCGCCGCCCGCCAAGCCACCCTCCCCCCCGGGTGCTCCGCCACGGTCTACCTGTGCGACGACGGGCGCGACCCCAAGAAGCGCAAGTGGGTCGACGCCCTGGCCGACCCGGGCGTAGTGTACGTGTCAGGGCGCAAGCGGCCTCCCGGGGAGATGAACGGTGGGGGGGAGAGGAGAGGGTAAGTGGAGGAGAGGAGAGGGACGCGCGCGCGCCGCCCACCACCGCCCGCCCCCCTCCCTCTCCTAGGCAAGTCCGGCAACATCAACAACCTGCTCAAGCAACTATACGCCCACACCGAGGGCCGGGTGCCAGGCCGGGAGCTGGTGTGCATCTTCGACGCGGACCAGGTTGGTGTGGTGTTGGTGTTGGGGTTTGGGCTCGGGTTTTTCTCTCTTTTCTCTCTTTCACCCCTTTCTCACTCGTCGTTCCCTCTTTTTTGGCGCCCCGCCCACCCCGCCCGCCCCCCTCCCTCTCCCGCAGGTCGCGTCCAAGGAGTTTTTCCTGAAGACGGTGCCCATGTTTGACGGCGGCGACGACATGGGCATGGTGCTGTCGCCGCAATGCTTCCACAACCTGAACGCGCACGCTGACATCTTCAACCACTCGTCAGTAAAGAAGGGAGGGGAGGAAGGGGGGGGGGGGGGGGAGAGGGGAACGACCCCCAGAAAACCTTTCCTCTCCTTTCCTCGCCCACCCGCCCCCCACCCCCACCCCCTCTGCAGCAACGTCCATTTCTGGGAGTACATGCAGCCCGGCTACGACGCCCTGGGCTTCATTTCCTGCACGGGCACAAACTTCCTCGCGCGCGCGCGCGCGCTCGTCGAGGTCGGCGGGTCGCCGACGTGGACCCTGACAGAAGACTTCGCTCTGGGCATGGAGATGAAGCGAGCGGGGTGGCACTGCCGCTACGTGGCCGAGTACTTGGCGATCGGGGAGGCGCCGGACGCGGTGAGAAGAGAGGGAGCGAGGGAGGGGGCGGGGCGCGCGGCGCGCGCACTCGAATCCCTCTCCCCGACCCTGCCCCACCCCTCCCTCCTCTGTCAGGTGCGCAACTGCTACCAACAACGCTCCCGGTGGTGCAAGGGACACTTTCAGATCTTCTTCTCGGCCGCGCACTGCCCGCTGCTCCAAAAAGGCCTCTCCCCCTTCATGCGCCTGCTCTACTGCTCCGGCGTGTGGAACTATGTGGTGGGCGCGGTGTCGACCCCGTTCTTCATGGCGGTGCCCATTGGTGAGGCGGGAGGAGGAGGGGAGGGAGTGGAATTGACGATTTCTCGGGGTTGAAGCCAACCCCAGCCCCAACTCGAACCCAAACCCTCAAGTCACCATCTGGTCGGGCGTCTTCCCGATCGTCGTCTCCCGCTGGGCCGCCCTGGGGCTGACGGTGTACTATGTGGCGACCAACGCGGTGCTATACTATGTGCGCCGCGTGCGGCACGTGGTGAGAAAAAGAGGAAGAAGGGGGTCGCGCGCGCGGCCGCGCCCGCTTCCCTCTTTGCCCACCGCCCCCTCTTCACACTCTCGCAGGAGGCCCTGTTCTTTGCCAACGTGTCCAACGCCATCATGTGGTGGTCGTGAGTGCAAAGGGTGGAGAGTGGGGAGAGAGGAAGAGAGAGAAGAGCGCGCGCGCGCCGTCACCCCTCCACCTTTCTCTCCCCTCTCCCCGCAGCTACCTCAAGGGTTGCGTCAGGGCCGCCGCGTCCGCGACGGGCATGGGCGGCATCACGTTCAAGACGACGCTCAAGGTTTGGAGGAGAGGGGAGGGAGGGAGAGGGGGGGCGGGGCGTGAGCGCGCGCGCACCCTGCGTTCCCACCACCCCCTCTCCCCCTCCCCAGGGCGCGTCCGCCTTCATGGACGGCGCCATCCGCGACCTCTGGCTCCCCGGCCTCACCGCGGCCGCGCTCGCGGCGTCCGCCATCGCGGGCGCGGTCAAACTGTTCACCGGGCCGACCGTCGCGTCGCCGCTCGCGATTTCCGTCCTCTGGGCCCTGTACGGCCTCGTGCCCCCTTTTTTGGTCGTCTTCTACGCAACCGTGTCTCGGGGCGCGGCCTTGCAGGCCGCGTGCCGCGCGGGTGGGGGGGGGGGGGGGGGTGGGGGACGGGCCGTTGTCGCCGGCGGCCGCCGCCCGGCAGCGCAGTGACAGGGCGGCAACGCCGCCGCCACCGCCGCGTCCACTCCCACCTTGCCGCCAAGCAGTTGCCGACCTGGTGGCGGCTGTGAGG
>Ga0315289_10013621_pt1 | contig 11375 bp, 7 predicted proteins | sample YL17G11_40_MG_FD_203452 | JGI IMG/M metagenome (GOLD analysis project Ga0315289, IMG submission 203452) | Sediment microbial communities from Yellowstone Lake, YNP, Wyoming, USA - YL17G11_40 | ecosystem: Environmental > Aquatic > Freshwater > Lake > Sediment | place: USA: Wyoming | collected... | reverse complement strand
TTTTGACTTTGTAGCCGTCCATATGGACGTAAGCTGTTGGAATTCAACAAATGGTTTTCGCAGACTAAAGTCTGCGGCTACAAAAAACCGAATTATGACACAGTCTCTTAGAAAGAGAGGGACTTATACCCCTTCTCTTTTTAAGAGAAGGGGTTAGGGGATGGGTTCCCATATTACCAATCTTGCAAAGTGATAGAGATTGGGTGTAAAAGCACCCACAAAATCCCAATGTAACAAGGATTTTGTCATCCCCAAATCTTGGGGACACTAATGGGGTTGTACCCCTGTCTGTAACGAGGGGGGTGCAACCCCTACCCTAACCAAGTAGAGATCTTACCCGAAATTCATCGGGTCACAGGCTCACTTTCTTAATGTTGACCTTGTTTAAATCAATTTCACCCAAGCCCAATTTGTTTGCCTTGACTACATAGCCCAAATCTGCCGGCTTCATGCCAAAGAGAGTGGCTCCATAGGCATCCACGGTGGCAATGTTTTTTCCAACAATAATGGTCTTTTTTTCTACAACATCTTTCAGGCTCCCACCCTGGGGACCGTTTCTAACCAAAATTCTATATGCATCCAGGATGGTCAATTTTGGTCTGACGAAATTGGCTAAATCAGCCAAATAATCATCGATCTTCCAATGTATCTCTCCTCTATCGCCTCCCATGATGCCCATCAGGTTTTTCATGCCCAGGGTCAATTTAGGAAGCCCATGATGTTTGGCAATAGGGACATTGATCAAAAGGTCTGCCTCTAAAGCCGGTTTATACATCGCCCATTTCTTCAAAACTTCGCCCTGCGGGAATTTCATCATGGAAAAGCCGACATCCACCACATAGCTAACCTCTGCTCCTGCCTCCGATGCCGCCTTTTTTATGCCTGAATTTTCATAACAACGGGAAGGTGTATTGCAAGTGCGATCAAAAACCTTCACCTTCTTAGCTCCACATTCCAAGCACATCTTGACTACTTCGGCAACTACCTCCGGGTTAGTGTTAGCCGCCTGCTGAGGGTTTCTATCCCAACCGATGTTGGGCTTGACCACCACAATGTCACCTTTGGAGACAAATTTTTTCATTCCTCCTAAAAGTTCCATCACCTTGCGGGTCATCATGGCTGGTGTGCCATTGGTTACAACTGCCAAGTCTGGAAAGCTCTCTTCTTCCACGGTTTGCCCAAAAGCTTCAGCCCAACCAAAATTCGACAGACCTAAGAAAAAAGCTGTCCCCACCGAAGCTTTGATAAAATCCCTTCGGGGAATGGCTGGACCAAAATTTTTTTCTTCTTTCTTTTTCATTTTTAGCCTCTATGGAGTGTCCACCTTTAGGTGGACTTGGAAGACTCTTTTGGTGTTACAAAAAATCAATGGTCAAGCTGAAGCTTGACACTCCAGTTCATTTCAAAGAATTCTTCACCGAATCCAAAAGCTGAAGGGTGATTTTTTTCTCCGTGCCCTCAAAGACCAATATCAGATAATTTTTCTTCAATTCCACCCCCACCAATTTCCCCTCTTCTGTTTCAATTATTTTGTTCTTTTCTGAAGCTTTATTTTTCAAATAAAATTTACTAAAGCTTTCATAGGAATTCTTTGCCCCCTTGTGATTGGGATATTTAATCAAAAAAAGTTTTAAAATTTGTTCGCCAAACTTAAAATCGGATAAAAGGCAATCGGTTTTGTCGCTTAAATTGAGAATGTTCTTATCATAAAGGAAATAAAGATTGTTCAAAAGTATCTGTTCATGGAAAAAATGATCTGAATTGGGAATCAAATTATCTTTTGGGACTTTTGATAGAAGGTCTGGAAGTTTGCCCTTGGTCTTTATTCTTTGGTCTATCTCCGCTCCGAATTTTAAAATCGGTTCTTTTAGATTGGTTTCAGTACCAAGGATTCTCACCAAAAATCTATCCTTCCAGAATTTCAAAAGACCATCTACGTAAACCGCTTTCTGACCAAGATTGACTATTTTTCCTTCCTGATCAAAGGAGAAAAGACCGTATGCATCCACAGATGAATTCATTTGATAAATTTCCACGGTGAGTAAATTCTTTTCCACCGAATCGGTAGAATAGCCGGAGTATCTTTGCACCGCCAATCTTTGAAAATCGTAAGCCAGATAAAGCTCTGCCCCGCCATCTATGTAATCAAAGAGATTCTTACGATCGTAAGTTTCCGGTCCTATGGATCCTGCGGACTTGCCCAATTTAACCCAGCCATCCTTTCCTTCAGGTAGAAGATTGATGAGATTCTCTTGCGCACAATTTGTATTGATGGCCAAGGGTAATAACATTAAAAAAGTGGGAAACAGAATTTTCAACTTCATCAGACGTGTATTGTCAAGGAAATTTTGGGGTCAGAAATCCTGTCAGAGAGCTGAAGGAGCCAATGAATATCAAAAATCCTATAATAATTAAAAATAATCCACTTATGATTTCTACTGTTCGGAAGTGTTTTTTTATCCAGCCAAACACCCCCAAAAAGGTGTGAAAGCTGACCGCGGTTATGAAAAATGGGATGCCCAGACCGAGAGAATAAATCGCAAGTAGAACTATTCCCTTTCCCACAGTATCCTGATTACAGGCCAAAAGCAAACAGCCGCCCAGAATTGGGCCAATACAGGGAGTCCAGCCGAAGGCGAATGCCAGACCGACCAAAAAGGAGCCTAGCAGACCTAAAGGCTTGCTTTTGGTGTGGAATCTTTTCTCGTAGTTCAAAAATGGGATCCTGAATACCCCTATTATGTGGAGTCCTAAAAGGATAATGATGGCTCCAGCGATTTTGTTGAGAAGAGGAAGTTTTGACAAAAGAAATGCACCAATGAAAGTAGCCGAAGCACCCATGGCGGTAAAGACAAAGGAAAATCCCAAAATGAAAAAAAGCGTATTCAAGCTTACCTTTTTCAAGGCTTGGGATTTTTTATCCTGGCTTTTCATCTCCTCCACTGAAACCCCGGAGATGAAGGAAAGATATGCGGGGATTAAAGGTAAAACACAAGGGGAGACAAAGGAGATGAGTCCCGCGGTAAAAGCCGCAAACAAAGATATATTTTCCATCTATTCCTCCGGAACAAAGTGTGCAAAGACACTATTAAATAAGACTACGAGCCGCTAAGAAAAAAATTTGAAGAAGTGAACACACGCGGGAAGACATCCATGAAAATTCGGTTATCTTTATGAGGGTTTACGTTTCAGTGGGCTTTAGTTCTCCCTCTTTTTAATTTCCCAATCTCATCCCGAACCGTCTCTCTCAACATCTCCGGATCGAGCTTTTTTACCACCTCTTGGGCAATCTTTGTGGAGATGCTTTCTATCAGACCTTGAATGATTTTATCATAGTCAAAAGAGGGAGTTTTGTGGTCCAAAGATTTTTCAGCTTCTGATCCTACGGATAAAGCGGACTCTTCCAGCTTTCCTCTTAATTCATTTAGAAAATCCTCAGATCCTTCTTGATCCTCATCAATCTGATATATTTTAGCCTTCCTTTCATCCTTAGCTTTTTTCCTTAAATCTTCCTCAGCCAGGGAGGTTATGTCCGCTGAATTTAGCTTTTCTTTTGATTTTTGTTTAGCACCTAAATCCACCGTCCTCAGCTCTTCCGTTTCTTTTTTCAGCTCTGATATAAACCAATCAAACCCATGTGGTTCTTTTGTATCTAAAAAAGGAGCTTCCAAACTTTCTAATACGTCGCTTGTCTCTAAGATATCCAAAGATTCATCCATTTTTTTGCTTTTTTTCGAGGCAGTATCAATCAGTCCATTTTTATTGAGGTTCAACCTTTCTTCCCCTTTCGCAAACTCATCTTTTGACTTCTCCCTTTCATGGTGAATCTGCATCTTTTCTCCAAGAGGGGCACTCTCTTTTTCCACAAAATTTCTCACGTTCTCCAAAATGTCCTTCGGATTGAAAGGCTTCACCATAAAAGCATCTGCCCCCATCCCCTTTAATTGACTCTCCTTCCCCACCTGACCTGGGGTTAAAAGCATTATCACCGGAATATCTTTCAATTTGTCATTCCGTTTCAGTTCTTCGCAGACATGAGGACCATCTAAGATCGGCAGTGAAGCATCTAAAAAAATCAAATCCGGCTTATTGATTCTTATCGTTTCTAAAGCAGAAGCCCCGTCATCCGCCCAAAGAACTTCATATCCCTGTTTTTTCAACAAAGATTCCACTACCTTTCTTACAATGGGACTATCATCGGCCACCAATATCTTTTTACTCATGCATCCCCCAAACTCCAATGACGAATAAAAATCCGTAATTCGTTATTCGTCATTCGTCATTTTTTTTCAGGCTGTTGGGATAAAAGTTGACTGGCTTCCTCTAAGATCTTCTTCTCCTCTTTGGTCAGATTATCGAAACCGACCTGATTTATTCTATCCAAAATCTGATCCACTCTCTCTAAGAGTTTTTGTTCTCTCTGTCTTTTTTTGTTTATCACCTTCATTCTGTGCCTATATCCCAAGTCCCTCAAATATCTCCAATATCGGGATAACACGAATTTTGTGTCTTGAGATCGGAAAAACGGAGAGATTCTCCAGTCACTTTTTATATATATATATCCGATGACCATTCCACCTAAATGTGCGAAATGTCCAATTCCATCGGATGTATGACGGAAAGAGGCTAAAAATTCAATCACTGCAAAGAATGCCACCAAGTATTTAGCTTTTATGGGAAAAAGAAAATATAAATAGATGGGTCTATCTGGAAACATCATGGCAAAAGCTACCAAGATTCCAAAGATAGCCCCGGATGCTCCAATGGTGGGAATGTGGGAATTAAAAGACAAAAAGAAAGTGAAAAATCCTGCTCCCACCCCGGTGATGAGATAGTATCTTGAAAACTCTTTGGTTCCCCAGGATCTTTCTATCTCGCAGCCGAACATCCATAGGGCAAACATGTTGAAAAGAATATGAAAAAAGTCTCCGTGGAGAAACATATAGGTGAAAAACTGCCAGACGAAGCCCTTTTTAACTAAGGCCGGGGTGAGACCAAAGATATGGATTAACTCTCCCCCCCAGAGGAATTCTAAGAAAAAAATCCCCACATTTGCTAAAAGCAGATACTTCACTGCTTTGGTGATTCCCATCGGTCCAAGGCTAAAGGTCTTGTAATCGTAGTAATTCATATATTATATATCGGAATCATCTGGTGTTTGTTTAAAAAGGTCAAGTCAGCCATCCATTTCCGCCGAAGGGGGATAGGATCGATATGGCAACATAAATACGACCCAATTATTCCTTTCAATTTAAGTTATTTTAAATAGGCACAAAGATCAAGGAAAGTTTCAAATCTCATGGATCCAGAATTCGGACAAAGTCGATATTGTAAACTTTCCATCCTATGATTTATCCCATTCTTTCAAATCGATTATTCCTCATTTTTTATCCGTCATTTCTTTCGAGTTTTCGCAATTTTTGACGAATTGGCTTTTTTGTTGTCCGATAAGCTATTAGCTCAAATGCCCAATTCATTTTTAGCAGCAGGCTCGCAGGTTTCTGCGAATTTTTATTTATTGTCCTTTACCTTATTTTCCATCTTCAAACATGCCGCTGTTAATTGATTGCATGAAAACGACTTATAGAACCTGAAAAAATATGTGAATGCGTAAAAATTGGCGTGATTTTTGCATGTCCTTTCTTGTGACAGGTTGATTTTTTAGGGTTAGTCAAGTTTTGAACAGATTTCGTATTGTTTTTGGATGAGGTAAGAAAATAATGGTTTTAAAACATCGTCATTCGGCATCGCATGCCAAATTGGATTTCATTTCTATACCTCATCGAGATTCAGCCAGGACCCCTATCCAAACCAACTTGAACTTTTAAGTTTTCAGGAATTAAACGTTTTCTCAGAAAAAAGAAAAAATCCGTGTGCTTACATGTTTTAGGAGGTGAAAAAAAGATGAAGACGAAGAGCTTAGTAATAATCCTGGTTTTGGCAGTGTTGATCCTTACCGCAGGATCGGTATATCCGGGAAGTGGACCAAAAGAAATCACATTCGGATCTCCTGCTAAGGCGCATCCTTGGGAAGATCTTAATTATATCAATGGGCCTGTTGGCAGTAGTGCGATGATTCTCAAGGAAGATTACAGAGTGACCATAATCCCCTTCTTTTCGGATTTCTGGATTTGGATCTGCATCAAGGATATTCGTAAAGGAAGTGACCAGCAGAAGAACTCTATTAAAGTCGACGAGAGATCATATCAAATCATTTTCCCATGGTGAGAAAGATGAAAACGCCATTAGAAGGCCTAAATAAAATTTTTCCATCAAAACCCGAGCCTTTGGAAAAAGTAAGAATTGAGCGAATTGAGTCTTTAGTTAAGCAGAGAAAATTTGCTCCAGCCCTTGAAGAGATAAAAAGGGTGGAGGAGCAAAGAGAAATTCAAGAGTTTTCTGCTTTATGGGGAGATTTATGTTATCTTTCAGCTGTAGCACTCCACGGAATAGGAAATTATACAGATGCAAAAGCGAGGGCTGAAAAGGCATTTGATCTCTTCAAGAATACCTCCGAAAATAAGAAAGTTGCGGAAATTCAATATATATTGGGGCTAATTTATTTGGATTTGGGCGATTTGAAAAACGCTGAAAATTATATTAGAGATGCCATCACCAGTTATCGTCGAATTAGTGATCAGCCTGAATTAGTTCAATGTTACAACAAAATTGCCCGCATATTCTTCATAAAATCCGAATTCGAGAAAGCCATAGAATATCTAAGCGAGGCTAAGGAGCTTTCAGAAAAGATTTGCGATTTCAGGATGTCAGCAGTTGCGTCCAGCAATCTTGGCAGAATTTTTACACTGACGGGCAAATGGGAAAAGGCGGAAGAAAATCTTTTGATCAGCCTCGAATTCAACCAGACAAAAAACGATGAACTTAATCTGTGCAGAAGTCAATTGTCATTGGGTTTCTTTTGCTGTTTGAAAAGAGAATTTCAGAGAGCTTCCGAATATTTAGCTAAAGCTTTTGAGCTTGCACACAAAAATAATTACTTGAGGGAATTGGCTATTTACCATGAATATGCAGGGCAGTTGGCATTTAATCAAGGTGATTACAAATCAGCTCAGATACATTTTGCGGAAGGAATCCACATAGGAGAAACGGCTGCTCCTGAGGGGGATATAAATAATCAAACCTATCGTCTTTTGGCGGAGCTTCAGGTAGCTAAGAAAGAATATGATCAGGCTTTTATCTCCTGCCAGAAATCCTTAGAAGTCTCCAAATCCTTAGGAGAAAAAATAGAGGAAGGAGCAGTTTATAGAATCTTAGGACAAATTCATTCCGCCAAAGGCGAAAAGGAACTATCTTTAGAATATTTTAACAAAGCAATTGCGTGTCTTTCCCAGATAGGCGCTAAATACGAGTTAGCTAAGACTTATCTGGAAGCAGGGAGATCAAACCAGTTCGATTATTATAAGAGATTGGGCTTTTTGTCCAATGCCGAAATCGAATTCAGAGGATTGGGGTCTTTTTACTTTTTGGGTCAGGTTAATCTATCCATAGCGAATCTTTTAGTCGAAGACAATCAATACGACAAAGCACAACTTTTCTTGACTGATGCGGAAAAGCTTTTCAAGGAGGCAAAGGAACAAAAAGGACTTTGCCAGGTTTGTGATTTAAGACACACCATTGAAGAAGTTCTCTTTCAGGCGAGCATGCTCGCCAAGTCAAACGGCAGAGTCACCTTCGACAATATCATCACTCAAAACAGCGAAATGTTAGAGATCGTAGAAAAACTAAAACAGATCAAAGACTACGATATCAACATCCTTTTAGAGGGTGAAACGGGGACCGGAAAGGATTTGATCGCCAAAGCGGTGCATTATTCAAGCAAAAGAAAGGACAAAAGATTTATCCCGATAAGCTGTGCCGCACTCCCGGAGACCCTTTTAGAAAATGAACTTTTTGGACACAAAAAAGGGGCGTACACCGGTGCGGACACAGACGTGCACGGATTATTTGAGGAAGCTGAAGGAGGGACTTTATATCTGGATGAAATTGTTGACGTTCCCCTGTCCACCCAGGTTAAGCTCTTGAGGGCAATCGAAGAGAAGGAGATAGTCAGGTTAGGTGAAACCAAGCCCAGAAAAGTCGATGTACGGATCGTCTCCTCCACCAATCGCGACTTAAAAAAGGCAGTCAAGGAGGGCACTTTCAGACAGGACCTCTTCTATCGCATCAATACCATCAATATCAAAATCCCTCTCTTGAAAGAAAGAAAAGAGGACATTCCTCTTTTAATCAAGCATTTCTTAAAAGAATATGGGGTAAAAGAGGGAGAGTTAAAGAGATTTTCCACCGAAGGCGCCGCCCACCTTGGGCGGGGGCAGGGACCCTTCGGAAATCTGGCAAAAGTGGTGAAAAGATTCTTGGAATACAGCTGGCCTGGAAATGTAAGAGAGCTTGAAAACGAGCTGAAAAGGATGTTGGTCTTGGCCCAAGCCTATCCGTCCAATGGTGACCCATCCGGGCTATTATCTGAAAGGCTACATCAACTCTCCGAAGAGTTTCACACCAAAGATGGAGAAAGAACTGAACAACTTTTCCCTCCCGATGATATGCCCTACATGGTGCACACCGATGCTTCTTTATTCGAAAAAGTGGAAGAATTTGAAAAGGAGGAGATCATTCAAGCTCTAAGCCGAAATAACTGGATAAAACTAAGAGCCGCCAAGCTTTTGGGCATCCCCGAAGCCACCTTGCGAAATAAAATGAAGAAATATGGAATAAAGACCCCTTCAATAGCCTTATAGTCGCATAGGTTACATTATAATATCCCCATTTTTCGTTAGTTTTTTCAGCATATAAACCCGTGCTGATAATTTTTTGTTTCCTCTTAAATAATTTGTTGACTTTTGATCTTTATTCATTATCTTATTCAGCCGAAGATAAGTGCTTCGGGAGTGAGGCGGGAACAATTCAAAGGGGGTGCTGAGAGGCGAGGCTCACAAGATTGTATGATTTAAGATTTTGTAGATGAATCATGAAAAGAATGGCAAAAGAAATTGTTTTGCTGTTGTTAATTGTGGCAACTTTTATTATTCTTAATTTAGTAGGTTCAAATATGAGCCGCGCCATCACCAAGCCATATGAGAAACAAAAGATAGGGTCTGAAAAGAATTATCTTCAGGACGTTCCACATAAACTTTCCGCAGTTTATCCAAATGTGCAAGCCAGAGTTCACCGAGTGGGGCTTTTGAACATCTGTATGACCAATTGGGGCTTCTTCGGGAATGGGCAGGGTCATCCTTATTATGATTTAAAAGAGTCAATGGGGGGATGTTTTAATCCTCATCCCGACCAGGAAGTTCTGGCTCCCTCAGCTGAATATCCGGCCGGATCAAGTATAGAATATCTATTTTGGGGAGGGTTCTGGATAGGAGCGATAGTGGGAGACTCAGCTTATACTACCGTGGGATGCGATGGATGGCAGTGGGTGCATGAGCTGTTCCCAGATGGTCCTGCTCCCAAAGGTGTTATTGACGAAAAAACCACCAGACCCGGCTCTGGATGCTATTCCCCGGATGCTGTCTCGGAACAAGACATAATTGCGGTTTACACTGATACCTCAGCTGATATTCCCCTATCGCAACAGCAGATCGATACCTGGGATAACCGGAAGCACCATCCCTTGAATATTCAGATTACCCAGAAAAGCTATAGTTGGAGTTATGAATATGCCGAGGATTTTGTGTTGATCGACTTTACCATAAAGAACATAGGGGTTAAGAAAATAAAAGAAATGTATGTGGGTCTATATGTGGATGCGGATGTCGGACATAAAAATGAAAATCCGTATGGGGCATTTGGGGCCCAGGATGACATTGCCGGTTTCAGACATGTGGTTACTGCTCCCAAAGGTGATTGCTACGATACAGTTAACTTAGCCTGGATTGCGGATAATGACGGGCACGGGGTGACGAATGAATTAGTCTTTACCCCGGTAAGCCCCATAGGTGTGACCGGAACCAGGGTGGTGAGGTCTCCCAAGCCTGGGCTCAAATACTCATTCAATTGGTTTATCTCTAATCAAACCGGCTCTCCAAGAGATTGGGGTCCTTGGAAGGTGGAGAGTCAGAAAAGATGGGAGAAGATGAACCCATATGGGAGTGGCAACAATTTTCCGGATAATGTATTGGGCACCCCGGGAGGGGACGTCTCCAAATATTTCATCATGTCCAATGGTGAATTTGATTATGACCAGATATACTCCTGTGTCAACTATGTAAGTCAAGGTTGGCTGGAGCCCAATACGGATATGTGTGGTGATCTGGCGAATGGGTTTGATACTCGCTATCTTTTATCTTTTGGTCCTTTTGATGAGATTGGTCCTGGAGAGTCGCTTCTGATCACTGTCGGCTATATTGCCGGAGACAATTTCCATGTGAATCCTCTTAATTTGTCTACAGATCCTAACATGACAGATCCGGATAGATTTTATGCCAATTTAGATTTTTCTGATTTTGAGACCAACGCCACCTGGGCGGCTAAGGTATATGATAACCCCACTCTAGAGTATCCTTGTGGGGATGGAGTTCCCGATTTTACTGGACCGCCTCCGCCCTCCCCTCCGAGTCTAAGTTTTCATACCGAGAGGGGGAAGGTGAAGATAAAGTGGAACGGGAAGGTTACGGAGAGGACTCGGGATTCCTTCAACGGGCGCCTGGATTTTGAGGGGTATAGGATCTACATGAGTCGAACAAAGGAGACGTATAATTATGCTCTATTAGGCTCGTATGATAAGGTAGATTATAAACTTTACAAGTTAAATCGAGATAAGGTCCCTCGGGTTTGGGATTGGAAGGTGGCTTCGGTGAGCTGGGATTCTTTAAAATCCTGGTTAAAGGGGAAAGGGGCAGAGTCGATAGGAGATGATCCTCAGTTTTGGACTAAGACTCGTCCCTTTGTGATCGATCTTCAGCAGGACACCTTTTTCATTCGTCTTTCTGACTCTTTAAACGAGAAGGAAGTTCCGGTGGTATATGATTCCATTACGGTGGTTGGTGGTGATTCTTTATATTTTGAGGCTTGCGATTGGAATGAGGGATTTGATGGGATCGCGGTGAATAAAGCTTATCGGGACAGTGTGGATCGAGGATTGATCGCAGGGGAGATTGACAGCAGTTATTATGATTATGAATATGAGATTGAAGTATTTCCTGGACAGCCTTCATATTTTACGGTGACCGCTTTTGATGTGGGAGATCCCCAGACTGGGCTTTCTCCTCTGGAGGCATCTAAGCTGGTGAATGCCACTTTAGTTTATCCTTTGGATAACCCGGGGATGGTAAAGGAGAAGAGTTCTAAGGTGGTAGTTTATCCTAATCCTTACCGGATGGATGGTAATTATTACGAAGATGGATATGAGC
>Ga0315289_10013619_pt1 | contig 11375 bp, 7 predicted proteins | sample YL17G11_40_MG_FD_203452 | JGI IMG/M metagenome (GOLD analysis project Ga0315289, IMG submission 203452) | Sediment microbial communities from Yellowstone Lake, YNP, Wyoming, USA - YL17G11_40 | ecosystem: Environmental > Aquatic > Freshwater > Lake > Sediment | place: USA: Wyoming | collected... | reverse complement strand
CGGCCACGTACTGCATCATCTCGTGTACCAACCTGGGCTGGTCGTAGACCATGCTGCACAGGCCCTCGAAGCCCACCCAGTCGCGCACCCGCCAGAACATTGATTGCAACGTGCAGGAAAGCACGAAGTCGCGGTTGCCATACCGGGCCTTGCGCGCCTCCCAATCCCCCGGATAGCGCTCGGGCGCGCTGGGGTCGTAGCGCTTGGTCATTTCCAGGAAGTCCGCGCGGTTCTTTACCGGGAACTCCAGCCATTTGCGCGTCACGAAGCCGGGCGTGGGCAGCACTTTGTGGTCAATGCGCTTCGCCCCCAGCTCATCAATCCATATCTTGTGGCGCTCGGTCTCCTCGAGGACCACATGCTCGAAGGCAGGCACGGGCCCGAGATTGATCGGCAGCCCCTCGTGGCGGTCGCAGCCCACAAAGCGCCCAAAGTCAGTATCGCGGGACAGACCCTGACGATACCAGGCCTCCAAGGTGGACTGCCGCGGCCCGCCGAACATATAAGGCACCCGGTCCGGATGCCCGAACATCATCGTTTCCACAAAACGCTCTCTCGAGGTCATCGCTCCACTCCCTTGTGATAGGAGCACATCTTGCCCTCAACGCCCCCGGCGATCAAGCGGGAACGACGCCGGCGGCCCCGTGCGCCAGGGCTGCGGCGCAACAGCAAACGCGGCCTCGCGCGCGCCGGTGGACTAGCCCTCGCCGCTTCCTTCTATCAACGCCGTGATGATCGCGCGGCAGAACGCGGGCAGGTCCTCGGGCCAGCGCGAGGAGATGAGGTTGCCGTCCACCACGACCTCTTCATCAACGAACGTGGCGCCCGCGTTCTCGATGTCGTCCTTCACCGGACGGTAGGCCGTCATAGTGCGGCCCTCAACGATCTTGGCCGAGATGGGCACCCAGGCGCCGTGGCAAATGGAGGCGACGATGCCGCCTTTGTCCCACACGCCGCGCACCAGGCCGAGCACCGCCTCGTCCCGCCGCAGTTCGTCGGGAGCCCAGCCGCCGGGGCAGATCACGACGTCAATCTGGTCGGCGCTGACTTCGTTCGCGCGATGAGTGACCGGGCATGGGTAGCCGTGCTTGCTGACCACCTCGTCGGCGCACCCCGGCCGGCCGACGATCATCACCGTGGCCCCCGCCTCCTGAAATCTGAGGGCGGGGTAGAGCAACTCCAGGTCCTCGTATTCATCCGCCGCAAGTATCGCGACGGTCTTGCCTGTAAGCGGCATCAGGTTCACCTCCGCTGAAGATGCCTGCGCCTGGTCGCCCTCTTGGGCGAGGGCGGGCGGCGCCCACGCGGCCAGAACCAACAGGACGACGATTGCCGGAAGCGCGGCAATGGCGTTGGCTCGCATAGCCATTCGAACCACCTCCAGCGCACTCTACGTCTTCCGCGCTGCGCACATCAAGACACCGCCGTACGCCCTTCAGCCGTGGTGCTCACTCTCGAGGCGCGGCGCCGGTCCGGCTAGGGCGCTGAGCCCCGGCAGGCGGCTCAGAGGCGCGGTTGACGCCGCAGCGGACGTGGTGCTAACTGATAGGCCTCGTTTGGGCGCGAAGGCTCTCGCGGCCCTCAGTGCCACTGATGGCAAGGCGGCTGTGGCTTAACGGCACCCGCCCGGTATGTGGCGGAGTCCATTCCGCGCAGTAGAAGGAGAGAACGAGAATTGGAGGCAACCCCGAAAACCACCGAGAAGATGAACCCCTTCGCGCTGGCGCAAGCGCAGCTGCACAAGGCCTGCGACAAACTCGGCCTGGAGGACCAGATGCGCGCGGTGCTCCAGCAGCCGGTGCGCGAGTTGCACGTCGCGCTCCCGGTGCGCATGGACGACGGGCGAGTGCAGGTCTTCAGAGGCTTTCGCGTGCAGCACAATGACGCGCGCGGCCCCTGCAAAGGGGGCATCCGCTTCCACCCCGAGGAAACCGTGGACACCGTGCGCGCGCTCGCCATGTGGATGACCTGGAAGTGCGCCCTCATGGACTTGCCGCTAGGGGGGGGCAAGGGCGGCGTCATCTGCAACCCCAAGGAGATGTCCGCCCGCGAGTTGCAGCAACTGGCCCGCGAGTACATCCGGCAGATCTACCACATGATCGGCCCCGACCAGGACGTGCCCGCCCCCGACGTCTACACCGATCCCCAGATAATGGCCTGGATGATGGACGAATACTCGCGCCTGTCCGGGTACTACTGCCCCGGCGTCATCACGGGCAAGCCGCTGCAGTTGGGCGGCTCGGCGGGCCGCGAGGACGCCACCGCCCGCGGCGTCATCTACACCATCAGGGAGGCGTGCCGCCACTTGGGAATACACCCCAAGGGCGCCACTGCAGCCATACAGGGCTACGGCAACGCCGGCGCCTACACCGCCCAATTGCTCAAGGAACTCCTTGGCGTGCGCGCGCTCGCAGTCAGCGACTCCCGGGGCGGCGTTTACGCGCCCGGCGGCATTGACCCCGTGGCCGCCGTGCAGCACAAGCAGCGCACCAGGTCCGTTGTCGGGCTCGCCGGCACCGAGCCCATCGGCGAGCAGGAGTTGCTCTCCCTCGAGGTTGACATTCTGGTGCCCGCCGCCCTCGAGAACGTGCTCACCGGCGACAACGCCGGCAACGTGCGCGCCAAGATAGTCGCCGAGGCCGCCAACGGCCCCACCACCCTCGAGGCCGACGACATCCTCGAAGACAAGGGCATCTTCGTCATCCCGGACTTCCTCTGCAACGCCGGCGGCGTCACCGTCTCCTACTTTGAGTGGGTGCAGAACCGCTCCTCCTGGTACTGGGACCACCAAGAGGTGTACGAGCGGCTCGACAGCAGGATGACGCAGGGATTCCGCCAGGTGCTCGCCACCGCCATCGAGGCCAAAGTGGACATGCGCATCGCCGCTCACATGGTCGCGGTGCAGCGCGTGGCGGAGGCTATGCGCCTGCGCGGCTGGTTCGAGCGCTAGCGCGACCTCTGGGGCGCCTGCGCCCGCACCGCAAAGCGCTCCTGCACCTGAGCCACGAAGGCGCTCAGCCGCACCTGACGGCTCCGGTCGGTGAAGCCGTCGTACTCAATGCTGATGAAGGGGACGTGGCCGTGCCGGCGGCTCAGTTCCTGCGAGAGCGCGCGCACCGTCATCCCCGGCATGCAGTTGAAGGGCACGACGCTCACGATGCCCTCGAGCCCGCGGCGGGCAAAGTCCTCCGCCTTGCCCAGGCTGCAGATCGCCTCGCCGCCGAAGGTGGGATGCAGGTAGAGGGACCCGAGTTCGACTACCTCTCGCGGCCCGATGTCCGCTCGGTCTCCGAGCAAGTCCGCCGCCGCGTCGAAGAGAATGTGCTCGTCGCGCACTGCCAGGCCGGTGAGGAAGCGCCGCCGGAGCGCCTCCTTGAGATCGCAAGCCGCCAGCACATCGCGCCAGCGGTGCTGCGCCAGATATCCCGTAATGTAGGTGCTGTAGGCAAGGAACTCTGTAGCGGGCGCCAACCACACCTCGACTCCCGCGGCTTCCAGATTGCGGATGATGTCGTGATTGGCGCCGGGATGTATGCGCACATAGAACTCGCCCACCACGCCGACCAAGGGTTTCGCCTCGCCACTGGTCGGCGCCTCCGCAAAGGCCCGCTGCGCGCGATGCAGCAGGTCGGTCAGAGCCTCCAGGTGCCGCCCCCTGAGGGCCAGCCAAGTGCCGCCCCGCGACTCGAGCACGCCCCGCTGTTGCTTGGCCAGCGCGCACAGCTCGCCGAGAAAGCGGCAGAAGAGACCGTCGCTCTCCCCCGGGTTGAGTTCGTAGGGCCGCGTGCGCAGGGCCATCTTCTGCAGTAGGTCGTGCGCCACCATCGAGTCCCACGCAACCAGGCTGACGGAGCGCCCCAGCCCCCCCTCGTGATCGCGATTGCCCAGCGTGAAGATGGGAACCTGCCCAAACCCAAGCCGCTCGAGCAGGCGCCGCTGCAACATGAAGTACATGCCGTAGCGGCACGGCCCCTCCGACTTGCCCTGGAAGAAGGCTTCGCGCTCGGGGTCAAAATCGGGCTGGGTGACGCGGTGGAGAATGTCCTCGCTGGTGATGAACGCCGGCAGGCAGACATCCTCAGGTATGTGCTGGCGCGCCAGATTGAGCCCCTCGTCCGGCGACGAGGGCAGCACCTCGGCGTCAATGTCATAGGCGCGGAAGAGCGCCGCCAGAACCGTCGAAGCAGTGCCAGCGTAGGGAATCCACAGCTGCCGCCCCCTTATCCCCTCTAGCGGGCTGTCCTCGGTGTCGTACCGCAGGGGGGGCGCCGCCTTGGTCCGCGAGACGGCCGTGTCGGCGAACGCCTCGATGCGGGTGATGACGCCGGCGTCCGCCGTGTGCTCGTCTATCTGCATCACGTAGCAGGGCTCCCCGATCTCGTCCTTGAAGAACTGATTGGCGAACGAGTCCGGGCCGCAGCCAAAGTAGGTCAGCACCACGGCGCGGAAACGGGCATCGCGGCGCACCGCGCGGGCGGCCGCCAGTTTCCTCTGGATCTGCCGCGCGTAAAGGTTGGACCAGTTGTCGCTCACGTCCTCCTCGTCCAGCGGCAGAAAATCCATCGGTACCGGCAAGATGCTCAGGTCCCGCACCTTGCGGCTGATGTCCATGTTCAGGGCCGCGTCGTAAAGAGCATACGGGCGCGCGACGACCACGAAAGCCATCTGGTCGGGACCGACCTCCTCGAGCACCTGCCGTCCGCGCGCCTGCACCAACTGGTGGAAACGCCCCAGCGCCTCGAGGCCGGCCTGCACCGCCGGGCGCACGCGCGAGACGGGAAGCCCCAACTCCTCGGCGACGTGCCGCAGCGCCCGGTAAAGATGCCGCGGCCCGCGGTCGAGGAACAGCCGCGGCACCAGCATCTTGAACTCCCGCCGCCGCAAGCGCAGGGCCGTGCCCATAACGTCGGGTGCTGACTGCAGGTAAGGGCAGGTTTGCGAGCGCGGATAGCGGCCGTCGGCCCCCCCGGCCTCCATCACCGCCGGCGCGAAGATGCAGTCCACGCCCTTCTCCACTAGGTCAACGACATGCCCATGCGCCACCTTCAGCGGGAAGCAGGGCTCCCCCAAAGTCGCGTCCACGCCCCACTTCACTATCTGTTTGTTCGTCTGGTCAGAGACGACGACCTCGCAGCCCAGTTCGCTCAGGAAGGCGTGGAAGAACGGGAAGTAGTCGTTGAACAGCAGGCCCCGCGGCACGCCCACCCGCGGCCCCTTGCGCCCCGGCGGCGGCTGGTACGCCTGCCACAGGAACTGCTCGCGCTCCGCAAAGAGGTCGGGAAGCGCGCTCTCGCGCCGGCGCTTGTCCTTGGCGCTGTAACGCTCGCAGCGGTCGTTGTAGTAGTACTTGCCTCCGCCCTCCAGTTCGAAGCAGTTGACGTCGCAGTGGTTCGGGCACGCCTTGCACTCGAAGGACGACACCCGATACGCGCCCCGCGCGATCTGCTCGAACCCGCGGAAGCGGCTGTCCGCTCCAGCCTCGCGCAGCGCGAGCCGGGCCGCGCCGATAGCCCCGGTCAGGTGGGGGTAGGGCGGCACCACAATCTTGCGCCCCAGCAGCGTCTCGAAGGCCGCAACCATCCCCTTGTTGAAGGCCACCGCGCCTTGGAAGGCCGCGCGCTTGCCGGTGTCGCGATTGCCCACGTTCTTGTTGAGATAGTTCTTGGCGGCGGCCAGGCACACGGCGGCGCATAGGTCGGGCACCGGCACGTTGGCCTGCTGGTAACTCAGCATCGCCGATTCGGAGAACACGGTGCAGGTCCAGTCCAAGGCCGGCGGATGGGCACCCTCCAAGGCCAGCTCGCCGAACTGGTCGATTTCCACGCCTAGTTGGGCCGCCTGCTTCTCCAGGAAGGCGCCCGTGCCCGCCGCGCACGCCTTGTTCATCTCAAAATCAACGATGACCGGGCCGGACAGCCGCACGAACTTGGAGTCCTGCCCGCCTATCTCGAAGATGGCGTCCACATCCTGCATGAAGGCTAAGGTGCCCGCCGCCTGAGCCGTGATCTCGTTCTTGACAACATCAGCGCCCACATAGTCGCCGGTCAGATACCGGCCCGAGCCAGTGGTGCCGGCGACGACGCGCGCCATGCGGTAGCCCTTCTCCTGAATCTGGCGGTGAATCTGCGCCACCGTGTCGCACACCGCCATTAGCGGATCGCCGTTGGTCCGCCGATAGTAGGAAGCCAGCACGATGCAGCGCCCGTCCTCCTCAGTCACCAGCGCGGCCTTGGTGCTCACCGACCCGATGTCCACCCCCAGCGCCGCCAGTTCGATGTTCTTGCTGCGCGGTTCCTCGGCGGGCGGCTGCAAGAACTCGGACCGTTCCAGACGCAGGCGCTCGGCGCCGCGGTACTCAAGCGGCTTGGCGATCTGCCGCTCCAGCGCCGCAATGGCCTCGCCCAGATCGAGAGTCTTGGTCGCGTGCAGCGCGGCCCCGATGGCGACCAGGTGGGCAGCGTTCTCGGGCACGAAGACCTGGCCCGGCTCCAGTTCGAGTTCCCGAATGAGGAACTTGAGCACTGCGGGGTTGCGCGCCACCCCCCCTACGAACGCCACCGGCGGCACGAACTCCTTCGCCTTCGCCGCGGAGGAGGTGTAGGTGCGCACCACGGCGTGGTGCACGCCCGCGGCAATCCGTTCCCTCGGCGTGCCCTTCTGATAGAGGTGAACGATGTCCGACTCAGTGAAGACGCCGCACCTGCCGGACAGCGCGGCCGGCTGGTCGGTCTGGCAGGCGACCCGCGCGAACTCCTCTATCGAAGGATAGTTGAGCCGCCGGCAGATGTGGTCAATGAACGACCCCGTCCCCGCCGCGCACTTGCCGGCCAGCCCGCTGTCAATCATAACCAGTCGCCCCGTCGCCGGGTCCGGCTCAAGCAGCAGGTAGCGCTGCGTCTCCCGGCCCATGTCAACCACGGTGCGCACCTCGGGGTGGAAACGGTTCAGCGCCTGCACCAGCGCCACGGAGTCCTCCAGCGGCTGCAAGCCCAGCAAACGGCCCACAGGCTCCGCTCCGCTGCCGGAAAGCCCTACCACACCATCGGCCTCGCCCGTGCGCTCCTGCGCGTCCTGGAGCGCTTCCAGGGCCGCCCGTAGCGGCCTTCCCCTACCGGAGAAGGAGGCCAGGTGCCTTACCGCGCCTTCCCGCTCAAGCACCGCGAGTTTGACCGAGTCAGATCCGATGTCAATGCCGATGCGCACGATTGTCCGCTGTCCCTCGTTACAGTCGTGGCGGCGCGCCGGCCGCCGGAATCACCATCTCCAACCTATCCCCAACCCGCGGAGTTCCGTCAAGCCTCCGAGAGCGCCCCCCTTAGGTGCCGGTGGGCCTACCCAAACAAACGCTTGGCCAGTTCCGCGACCGAACGCCCTAGTTTACGACATTCGCCGGCGGAGCGCTTGTCCGGAGCCCCGACGGCGACGGGCCCGTAGTGATCCCCGCCGTGCTCGCCCTTGATGATCATCCCGTGGATGAGCAGCGCCTTCAGTATGTCCAGAACGGTGGTCTCGTTGCCGCCGGCGACTCCGCCCGAAGAGGCGAAGGCACCCCCGACCTTGCCGTCCAGTTTCCCATGGTGCTTGACCGACTTGTCAATGAGCCTCTTCAGTTCGGCGGCCATGGTGCCATAGTAGACCGGCGAGCCCATGATGATGCCGTCGTACTTGAGCAGGTCGGCCGGCTTGACCTCCGCGACCGGGAGCAAGGAAACGCTCACGCCTTCGACCTCCCGCGCCGCCTCCGCGACCATCTCCGCCATCTTCTGCGTGTTGCCCGTACGCGAGTAGTAGATCACTAGGACTTTCGCCATATCCCTCACCTTTCTGCTGCCGCGAACGCCGTTGGCGCTCCGGACTCCATTCTGCCGCCCCCGCGCCGGAGTTTCAAGCCCACCGCCACCCGGACCGGCCCGCTGGTGGTGAAATGCCCAAAGCCCGTGCTACACTGCGGCACGCACTTAGAGGGCCAGCGGCTTCAGCCCCGGCCCGACCGTCAACGCTGGAGGTACAAAGCACTATGTCTTACGTTCCTGAGTACGGTCTGGGGAGCCTCTACGGCTTTGAGGAGATGGAGGCCATCGCCTTGGCCCTACAGCAGGACGGCTATGAGGGCGGCTGGCTCCTAGGCGAGTTCGAGAAGGAGTTCGCCGAGTTCTGCGGCATCAAGCACGCCGTCGGCACCGTCTCCGGCACCATGGCCCTCCACATGGCCGCCCACGTCCTCGACCTTGGAGAAGGCGACGAGGTCATCTGCACCACGCAGACCTTCCAAGCCACCATGCTGCCCTTCATCGCCCGCAAGGTGGCCGTGCGCTTCGCCGACATCGAGGCCCCCACGCTCTGCGTTGACCCCAAGACCATCGAGCCGCTCATCACCCCCAAGACCAGAGCCATTTGCGTCATGCACTACGGCGGATTGCCCTGTGACATGGACCCGATAATGGAGATCGGCCGCGCCCACAACCTCCCCGTTGTCGAGGACGCCGCCCACGCCGCCGGCGCCATCTACAAAGGCCGGCGCATCGGCGGTATCGGCGACCTCACCTGCTTCTCCCTCGGCTCGCTCAAGAACATGACCACCCTGGGCCAGGGCGGCATGATCACCACCAACAACGACGAATGGGCCGCGCGCCTGCGGGCCATCCGCGGCCGCGGGCTCTCCGGCAAGCGCGTTGAGCGCCCCGAGGCGGTCATCGGCCCCTACCGCCGGCCCGACCCCCCCTACAGCGACCACTCCGGCGACGCCTACACCCACGACTACGTGGAGATTGACGGCGCGGGCATGAACATCCCGATGACTGGGTGCCAGGCGGCCGTGGGGCGCGTGCAACTGAAGAAACTCGACAGCATGAACGCCGTCCGGCGCGGCTTGGCCGCGCGCTACGCCGAGGGGCTGACGCGGATCGAGGGCGTCCGCGTGCAGCCCGTGACCGAGGACCGCCACTCGGTCTACCACCTGTTCCCCTTCTTCATAAACCAGAAAGAAACGGGCGTCAGCCACGACGACCTCATCCGCGGCCTTGAGGCGCGCGGCGTGCGCATCAACAACCGCTTCTTCCCCTGCCACTTGACCAGTTACATGCGCCCGGCGGGCCACAAGTTCGGCGAGTGCCCCGTCTGCGAGCGCGTGTGGTTTGAGGAGCAGGTGAACCTGCCCATCTCGCCGCTGCACAAGCCGGAGCAGATTGACTACGCGGTGGAGCAGGTGGCGGCGCTCGTCAAGGAACTCCGACGCTAGGGGGCGGATGATGAAACTCAGCATACTCAGTTCTTACTTCGGGCCGGAGGACGACTCGCTCCCGCGGCTGGCGAAGATCGGTTACCGGCGCGTCGAAGTCAACAAGGCGCAGGAGACGAAACTGGCCGCGGACAAGATTCGCACCCTCGCTGCCGACTGCGGCCTCGAGATCCACTCGGTGATGAACTGGGACCCCGGGCTGCCCGACGCCGACCCCAAGGTGCGCTCGCAAGCCGCCGGCGGCCTGCGGCGCAACATTGAGTGGGCCGCGGCGCTGGGCGCCAAGGTGCTCGAGAGTTTCCCCGGCTGGCGCGGCGCCAGGGAAGAGCGGGAGGCCGCCCTGGGCTTCCTCGCCGAGGAGTACCACAAGGCGGCCGAGGTTGCCGAGAAGGCCGGCGTGACCATCGCGCTCGAGCCCGTCTCCTACGGCGAGACCAATCTCATCAACACGCTGGAGCAAGGCGCGGCCATGGTTCAGCGGGTGAACCAGCCGGCGCTGCGCCTGATGGGCGACACCCATCACATGTTCGTCTGCGAGCGGGACCCCCCGCGCGCCCTCCGCGACGTCGCGCCCTGGCTTATTCACATGCACTTCTCCGACAGCAACCGGCAGCCGCCTGGCCTCGGCCAGATGGACCTGGTCGCCGTGGTGCGCGCGCTGGCCGAGATCGGCTATCAGGGCAGCCTCAGCCTGAGCGAGATGGCCCGCGCGCCTGATGCCGAGACGGCCGCGCGTGCTGCTTATCACTTCTGCACCGGCCTCATCGAAATCTGCGAAGTAAGGGAATCCGTCATTCACCAAGCCGCACGCTAGCCGCAAGGGGGGCTCACCGTGAGCAGGCCTGAGAAACTCGGCGTTGGCGTCATCGGCTTAGGCCACAACGGGCTCGCGTTCTGCGACATTTATGCCAACCACAGACGCGCGCGGCTCGTCGCCGTCTGTGATCGCGACCCGGAGAGGCGCGAGGCGGCCGCGGCCAAGTTCGGCGTCAAGGCCTACGCGCACTACGACATTCTCGCCGACCCGACCGTGGACCTCGTCTCCATTCACACCAGCGATCCCCACCACGCCGAGCCCTTCATCAAAGCCCTCCAGGCCGGCAAGCACGTCTTCGTTGAGAAGCCGATGGCCAACAACCTTGACGACTTGCGCGCGATGCTCGCGGCTGCCGACAAGTCGGACCGCAAGGTCGCCGTCGGCCAGGTTCTGCGCTTCAATCGCCTCTTCCAGGCCGTCAAGAGAATGTGCCAGGACGGCATCCTCGGCGACCTCTTCTACCTGGAGGCCGACTACATCCACGACCTGCGCTATCAGCTGTTCATGGAGCCCTGGAAGATTGAGCAAGAGAAGCCGATGGTCGGGGGAGGCTGCCATCCCTTCGATCTGCTCCGTTGGTTCTCCGGCGCCGAGCCGGCCGAGGTAACTTCGTACAGCAACCACCTCGCCTATCCGGAGATGCGCGAGGATGCCACGATCGTCAGCATCTTCAAGTTCGATAACGCCGCCCTGGCCAAGGTGACCGCGCTCTACGGCCCGACAAGCCCAATGGGCAAGTACTACAACCTTGCGCTCTACGGCACTAAGGGCACCGTGCTGCGCGACCAGTTGTGCGTCGCCGGGCTACAGGACTTCATGCAGATTCCCATCGAGACGCACGGCCATCCGTATGACCCCGAGGTGGACGACCTGACGGCCGCCATACTGAACGACCGCCAGCCCTTGGTGACCGCGCGCGACGGCGCCCGCAGCGCCTCCGCCGTGCTCTGCGCGCACCAGTCCTCAAAGACCGGGCAGCCGGTCAAGATTCCGCTCCTGTAGCGACTCACCAGCCGCCGAGCAGGAGGCATACGGTTGTCGGAAGCCATACGGCGCGAGCCGGCCACTAGGCCCGGCAAGAAGAGAGGGGATCCCGGAATGCTCATCGCAACCCTGGTCATGGCCGTGCTCGCCATCGCCTTCCTGATTGTCGCCTACACCCGAGGCCGCAATCTGCACGTTGCAGGGCTGAAGGCCGGCGCGCAGATGACGCTCCAGGTGCTGCCGCTGCTCATCTTCGCGTTCATACTTGCGGGCACGGTCCAGGTGCTGGTGCCCAAGGAACTCATCGCCCGCTGGATCGGAACTGCGTCCGGCCTG
>Ga0315289_10013618_pt1 | contig 11376 bp, 13 predicted proteins | sample YL17G11_40_MG_FD_203452 | JGI IMG/M metagenome (GOLD analysis project Ga0315289, IMG submission 203452) | Sediment microbial communities from Yellowstone Lake, YNP, Wyoming, USA - YL17G11_40 | ecosystem: Environmental > Aquatic > Freshwater > Lake > Sediment | place: USA: Wyoming | collected... | reverse complement strand
AAAGGAGAGCAAGGAATTCCGGGGAATTTACCATTTATTGATTAAAAAATATGGCAGAAGAAAAGCAAGAAATAATTAAAAAAGCAATTGAGACTGGTGTCACGCCTTTTGCCGTGACTACTTTTAGAAATCGGGAAAAAGTTTTTGGCATTAAGACAGATGACCGTCGCCGCCATGTTTATGTCATTGGTAAAACTGGCATGGGCAAAACCACTTTGATTGAAAATATGGTTTATTCTGATATTGTGGCTGGCCATGGCGTTTGTTATGTTGACCCGCATGGCGATACAGCTGAAAAAATGCTGGGCTGGATTCCTTCTAATCGCATCAATGACGTGATTTATTTTAATCCCGCAGATATTAGTTTTCCAATTTCTTTTAATGTGCTGGAAAAAGTCGCCCCAGAATATCGGCATTTGATTGCCTCGGGTTTAGTTGGCGTTTTTAAAAAATTATGGGCAGATTCCTGGGGACCCAGATTGGAATATTTGCTAAGAAACGCTATCTTGGCTCTTTTAGAATTTCCTGACAGCACTTTATTAGGCATTAATCGTTTATTAATTGATAAAGAATACCGCAAAAAAGTGGTGGCCAAAGTACAAGATCCAGTAATTAGATCTTTCTGGACAGAAGAATATACCAAATACGGGCCACAATTTCAGGTCGAGGCAATTGCGCCAATTCAAAATAAAATTGGTCAATTTTTATCAACTGCGTTAATTCGTAATATTGTCGGCCAGGTAAAATCCTCAATTGATTTAAGAAAAGCCATGGATGATGGGAAAATTGTAATTTTAAACCTTTCTAAAGGCAGAATTGGCGAAGATGCCTCGGCTTTGCTTGGTTCTATGATGGTCACTAAAATTCAGCTGGCTGCCATGAGCCGGGTTGATATCCCCGAAGAACAAAGAAGGGATTTTTATTTATATGTTGATGAATTTCAAAATTTTGCCACTGAATCTTTTGCCAATATTTTATCTGAAGCCCGCAAATATCGTTTGAATTTAATTATTGCTCATCAATATATTGAACAATTAGGTGAAGTTGTTCAGCCAGCGGTTTTTGGCAATGTCGGTTCAATGATCTGTTTTAGAGTCGGTGCAGCTGATGCGGAATTTTTAGAAAATGAATTTGCGCCTAATATACTGCCAGAAGATTTAGTTAATCTTCCCAAATACCAATTTTATTTAAAATTAATGATTGATGGAGTGTCTTCAGAACCATTTTCAGCCAAGGGGTTGCCTCCTGTTTATAGTGAATCATTGGGCAATGAAGAAAAAGTTATTCGCGCTTCACGGGAAAGATATGCCAAGCCAAAAGACATGGTAGAAGATAAAATTAGACGTTGGAGTTTGGGCGGTAAGGAAGCCTCCTACGCTCTGGCCTCGGCCAAGATGGGTAAAGCTACGGAGGCTGAAGGTGGAGCGCCAAGAAGGGAAGAAAGAGGTCCTGGCCGAGAATTCAGAAAAGAAGAAGGGCCTGCTTTTAAACCCAGAGAAGGCGAGCAAAAGAAACCCTTAACTACAACCGGGCCTAAATATAAAGCCAATTGTTATAATTGTGGCAATGAAGTTGAGGTGCCGTTTAAACCAGATAATATCAGGCCAGTTTATTGTAAAGATTGTTTAAAGAAAGCCAGGCGTGGTGAAATAAAAATGAGACAGCCAACAGCCAAACAAGAAGTAGTTGAAGAAAAAGTTCAGCCTGCAGTTCCTTTGGCTGAAATAGAAAAACAAACAGTTGATTTTAAAGGTAAGCCAATGAAAAAAGAACAAGAATATAAACAAGAGGATTGGAAACAAGAAATTGTTAAGCCCTGGGAGATTAAAAAGGTTGTGGCAGAAAAAAAAGAAGTAAAAATTGAAGAACCAAAAGAAATTAAAAAATCTGAAATAATTAAAAAACCAGAGGAGAAAAAGCCAGAGAGCAAAAAACTGGAATATCCAAAAAAAGTTGATTTGCTGGAAAAAGAGGACAAAAAAAAACAACCCTCACTTTCGGTTGATTTATTGGGCAGTTCTAATAAAGTAGAAGAGGGAGAAACAGTGGAACTTTAATTTTTTAGAATATAGAATTAATCCCAAAGGGATCCCTTCGGGAGAATAAAAAATTAAGAATAATTCGATGATTTATTTGGGAGCAGATCACGCAGGATTTAAGCTTAAAGAACAAATTAAGAAGTATTTACAAGCCCAAAAATTGAAATTTCAGGATTTGGGGAATTTTAAGTTTGTTAAAGATGATGATTATCCTGAATTTGGCCTTAAAGTGGCCAAGGCCGTGGCTAAAACCCCTCAAAATAGAGGGATTTTAATTTGTGGCAGTTCATTTGGCATTTGTATTGTCGCTAATAAAGTAAAAGGTATCAGAGCTGTTTCAATTTGTAATATTAAGGATGCAAAATTGTCACGTGAGCACAATGACGCTAATGTTCTATGCTTATCTGGCTGTGATTTAAAGTCTGAAATGGCAAAAAAGATCATTAATAGCTGGTTAAGGACAAAATTTAGTAAGGCCAAAAGGCATTTACGAAGATTAGCAATTATAAAAAGATATGAAAGTTGAATTGGTACCGACTATATTAACGCAAACTTTTGCTGAATTTAAGGCTAAGATGGAAAAACTGGATGATTATTTTGATTTGGTACAAATTGACTGCGCTGATGGTGAATTTGTGAAAAATAAGACTTTTTACGATATTGATAAGATCAAAAGCTTAATTTTTAATGCTGATTTGGAATTACACTTAATGGTCACAAATCCTTTAAAAGAAATTAAAAAATGGCAGAATTATAAAAAAGTTAAAACAATAATTTTTCATTACGAGGCAGTAATAAATGACAAAAAAATCTTGGGTATAATTAACTATTTAAAAAAATGTAAAATTAAAGCCGGACTAGCGGTTAATCCAGAAACAAAATTTGAAAAGTTTAAAAAGTTTTTGCCTATTTTGGATTTAGTTTTAGTTTTAGGCGTTAAGCCGGGCTGGGGAGGACAAAAATTCCAATCCAAAGTTTTAAATAAAATTAAGCAGATAAGACAATCCTTTCCCCAAATTGACATTGAAGTTGATGGCGGAGTGAATTTTGATAATGCCAAAGAAATTATTATGGCCGGTGCAAATATTCTGGCAGTTGGCAGTATGTTTAAAGATTTGAGGAATATTAAAAAATTAGAAAAGTTGATTTAGGATACTAATATACTTATTAACTACTAATGATACTAATTATATTGGGGGAAATATTAGTATAATTAGTATAGAATTAGTAAATTCGTAACCATATGAAAAATTTTAATTACAACCTGATCAAAATGCTGCACACTAAACTGGATGATTTGTGGCGCATTGAAAAGTTTTATTTGCGTGATGCCAAAAAGAGCAAAAGTAAAAGCTGCGAAAAGCTGTTTAAGGAAATGCAAAAGGATTTAAAAAAAGAAATTGGCTTGCTTAAACAGGAGATTGCCAGACATTTGAGTCATAAGAAATTTGATTAATAATTAATACATTTATGATAATTCACCGCTGCACTGTTTGCGGTTATATTTTTTGTGATGGCGAGGCGCCGCCAGAATGCCCAATTTGCCAGAATAAAGGCACTTTTGAAGAAATATCCACAGACCAGATTAATTATGAATTTTTTAAGGACTGCTGGACACGTCAGGTTAAGTGGATGAATGCAACCAAGTATCAGGATGAAATCATGTTAAATCCTGATGAAAAAGTGCTGAAGCAATTAGCAGAGGCAGAAGGAAATTTCTTAAAGTCAGGCAAGCAGGCCTATTGCCCCTGCCGTCTTTTGACTGGCCAAGAATTGGCAGATCGCAAAATAATCTGCCCGTGTTATTTTTATATGGGAGAAATTGAATTGCAAGGAAAATGCCATTGTTCGCTTTATTTAGTGAAAAAATAAGCGAAAACGCCTAGTAAAAATGTCACCCTGAGGTTCTCGAAGGGTGACGTCATGGTTCGAGAGCCTCACCATGACAATAGGGGCGTTTTCATTCGAATTTATAAATAAATGAATTACTCAATCCAAAAATTAAAGAAAATGGCCAATACTTTGCGCCAGGACGTAATTAAAATGCTGGCAGAGGCTGGTTCGGGCCATTCAGCCGGTTCTTTGGGCATGGCAGACATTTTTAGCGCACTTTATTTTAATATTTTAAATCACAATCCCCAAAAACCACTGTGGGACAAAAGAGACCGTTTGATTTTATCTTGCGGCCACATTGTGCCAATTCGCTATGCAGCCATGGCCAGAAGCGGCTATTTTCCTTTGGCTTGGCTGAAAACTTTAAGAAAATTTGGTTCTAAATTGCAAGGGCACCCATCTTATATTGATTTGTCTGGTTTAGAATGTTCTTCAGGACCTTTGGGACAGGGAGTTTCAGTGGCAGTGGGCATGGCTTTGGTTGCCAAAATGAATAAGCAAAAACATTTTATTTATTGCATTACCAGTGACGGGGAGCATGATGAAGGTCAGACCTGGGAAGCGATAATGACAGCAGCCAAATATAAACTGGATAATTTAATTTTTATTTTAGATCGCAATATGATCCAAATTGATGGATTTACAGAAAAGATAATGCCTTTAACTCATTTGCATGAAAAATATTTGGCTTTTAAATGGCAAGTGGTACAAATTGACGGCAATAATATGGAGGATATTTTAAAAACAATCAATAAGCTAAAAAAATTAAAGGGCAAGCCTAAAGTAATAATTGCCCATACAGTGCCAGGCAAAGGCGTGAGTTTTATGGAAAATAAATGGGAATGGCATGGCAAAGCGCCTTCAAAGGTTGAGGCAGATAAAGCACTTGCTGAACTAACAAAGTAGATTGAAATTTTTAATGATCAATTTTTAATTTTTAATCAATGATTTAATGATTAAATGGTCAATTTAAAATTATTTCATTAGAAATTTAATAAAAATTATAAATTAGAAATTATAAATTCAGTAGATAATAAGACAAATGATCATGAATTATAAAATCAAAGATCAAGAATCAGTAAATGTAAGAATAAAATTATTGGCTTGCCGCGATGGATTTGGCGAGGCGCTTTTGGAGTTAGGGAAAAGGAACAAAGAAGTGGTGGTGGTGAGCGCTGATTTGGCTGAATCAACCCGCTCTTTGGAATTTGGTAAAAAATATCCTAAGAAATTTATTGAAGTTGGGGTGGCTGAACAAAATATGGCTGGAGTGGCAGTTGGTTTGGCACTTGAAGGGAAACTCCCTTTTATGTGTTCGTTTGCAGTTTTTTCACCAGGCAGAAATTGGGAACAAATTAGAGTTTCAGTGTGTTATAATAAAGTAAATGTTAAACTTATTGGTTCTCATGCTGGTTTAAATGTAGGCGAGGATGGTGCGACCCATCAGGCCTTGGAAGATATTGCTTTGATGAGAGTTTTGCCAAATATGATAGTAATTGCGCCATGCGATTATGAGGAAACAAAAAAGGCAGTTTTGGCAGCTGCAAAAATAAAAGGGCCTGTTTATATTCGTTTTGGTCGGGAAAAAAGTGCGGTTATAACTAGCGTTAAAACACCTTTTCATCTTGGCAAAGCTAATGTAATGAGGTTGGGTAAAGATGTAACTTTAATAGCTTGCGGAGCAATGGTTAGCAAAGCTTTAAAAGCTGCCAATGAATTGGCAAAACATAAAATTAGTATAGAAGTGATTAATTGCCATACTATTAAGCCAATTGATAAGGCAACAATAATTAAGTCAGCCAAAAAGACAAAAAAAGTAGTGACTATTGAGGAACATCAGGTTAATGGGGGATTAGGCAGCGCAGTGGCCGAAGTTTTAAGCCAGAATTATCCTGTGCCTATAAGAATTTTAGGTGTGCCGGATAAATTTGGGGAGTCGGGGACTGCTAAACAGCTTTTAGATAAGTATAATTTAAATGCTAAAGGAATAATAAAAGCAGTTAATAAAATATTATGAAACAACTTTACATTTTACCATTTGATCATCGCGCTTCATTTTCTCGCGATTTATTTGGCTGGCAAGAGCCATTAAGCAAAGATCAGGTTGCTAAGGTCAAAGAAGCTAAACAAATGATCTGGCAGGCATTTAAAGCAGTTTGGAGCAAGAGCAAGAATAAAGAGGAATTGGGGATTTTAGTTGACGAAGAATTCGGCACAGAAATTTTAAAAGCCGCTAGAAAATTAGGCGCCGTTGTAATTTTGACTACTGAAAAAAGCGGCCAGAAAGTTTTTGATTTTGAATATGGCGTTAAATTCGGAGCGCATATTTTAAAATTTAAGCCAGATTATGCCAAGGTTTTGGTTCGTTATAATCCAGTAAATAAAAAGGATAATTTAATCCAGTTGAAACGCTTGAAAAAAATAAATAATTTTTGCAAACAAAAGAAAACCGGTTTTTTATTTGAACTTTTAGTGCCGTGCGAACCAGTCCAATTAAAAAAGCATGGCAAAAGTTATGATTTAAAAGCTCGGCCGGCCTTAACTTGGCAAGCTATAAAAGAAATAAGGGCTTTTGGCGTAAAACCCAATATTTGGAAATTAGAAGCTATGCCCCAGAAAGACTGGCAAAAAATCATTAGGATAATTGGCAAAAATGAGAAAATAGTCATTCTTGGCAGAGCTGGCTCTAAACAAGTTGTCAGTCAGTGGTTAAAGACCGCGGCCAAATTTAAAGAAATTATTGGGTTTGCTGTGGGTAGGACAATTTTTTATGGGCCTTTGGAAAAGTGGCGCGATAAAAAGGTGAGTAAACAAAAGGCAATAGATTTAATTGCAAAGAATTTTGAATACTTCATTGATTTATGGGAAAAAGGAAAATTTAAAGTTTAAAATTAAAAGTTTAAAGTTGCAGTTTAAAATTAAAAATTTTGGATTTTACATTGTAATTTTGCATTTTGCATTTTAAATTTTAAATTACATTATTTATGTACGACATAATTTCCATCGGTTCAGCTACAAAAGATGTTTTTTTAATCTCCAAGGATTTTAGGCTGATTAAAACTAAACAATTTAAAACCGGAGTAGGCGAGTGCTTTGCTTATGGCTCAAAAGTTGAATTAGGTGATATTTATTTTGATACTGGCGGTGGAGCGACAAATTCTGCTTATACCTTTGCCAATTTTGGTTTAAAAGCATCAGTTGTTTCCAAAGTTGGCAAGGATATTTATGGTCTAGAAATTTTGCATATTTTGTCTGATAAAAAAATTGATATTAACAATATCGTTGGAGATAAAGACCATAAAACAGCTTATTCCACGATTTTGGTTGTGCCAGAAGGTGATCGTACTGTTTTGGTTTACCGCGGAGCCAGCGCTAATTTTTCTGACAGAGAAATTCATTGGCCCAAATTAAAAACCAAATGGTTTTATATTACTTCTTTAGCTGGCAATTTAAATTTATTAAATAAAATTTTTGATTTTGCTAAAAAAAATAAGGTTAAAGTTTTCTGGAATCCAGGGGGTGATGAATTAAAGCTGGGAAAAGATAAGTTGGTTAAGCTTATAAAACAAGCTTATGTTTTTGATCTTAATAAAGAGGAAGCGCAGAAACTAACTGCTAAAACGCAAATGAAAGAAATTTTTAAAGAGCTTAATCGTTTAAGTCCTGGTTATAATATAGTGACTGATGGCGCTAATGGAGCATATTTAAGCGATGGCACTTTAATTTACTGGGCCAAGGCAATTGGTTCAAAAGTTATTAATACAACAGGTGCAGGCGATGCCTTTGGTTCTGGCTTTTGCGCAGGTATGATTTTAAAAAATGATTGGGATTATGGATTGCGTTTAGGCATTTTAAACTCTGACGGAGTATTAAAGAAAATGGGTGCAAAAAATGGTTTGCTAAAACATTTACCTAAACAAAGTGATTTAGATAAAGTTAAAATAACCATTTTAAGCACCAAATAGCAAATCTCAAATCACAAATAAATTCCAACCTTCAAATTACAAATTACAAACGTGTTTAATATTTGGTGCTTGGATTTTATAATTTATTTGGAGCTTGGTCTTTGGGGTTTGTGATTTATTAAAGTTATGCACAGCTTCCTCTTGCATAATTTTTTTATTTATTTTATTATATTTTTTAAATAGACATTTAATTAATAATTGTTCATTAAGATAACTTTATATGTTTGAGCCATGTCCTATTTGCGAGCAAGACCCTTGCACTTGCGAACAAGATTATATTTATCATGAGCCTACAACAGGCGACACTGATGATGAATAATAAAAACGCTCAATTTCTGGGCGTTTTTAAATTTGAAAAAGATTAGACAAAATCAGTTGTTTTTGCTAAAATTAAGGTAAATGAACAAATTATTTATTGTCGCTACACCGATAGGGAATCTGGAAGATATTACCTTGCGAGGCCTGCGGATTTTGAAGGAGGTTGATTTTATTTTGTGCGAAGATACAAGGCAGACAAAAATTCTTTTAGATAAATATGGGATAAAAAAGCCGACCATTTCTTATTTCCAACATTCGGGCCTGGCCAAGGTTAATCAGATAATTGATTTACTTAAACAAGGCAAAGATTTGGCCTTGGTTTCTGATGCTGGCACGCCAGGAATTTCAGACCCCGGAAATAAGTTGATTGAATTAGTGTTAAAAGAATTACCCGAAGTAAAAATCGAACCAATCCCAGGGGCATCAGCAGCTATCTCTGCCTTGTCTATTTCTGGTTTGCCCACTGATAAATTTGTCTTCTATGGATTTTTGCCCCATAAAAAAGGCAAGGAAACAATTTTAAAAGAAATCATTAATAATAAATTTACTTCAGTTTTTTATGAGTCAACGCATCGGATCTTGAAGACCTTAACAAAATTGCGGGAATTAGGTTTGGATAAACACGTTGTGGTTTGCCGGGAACTAACGAAAAAGTTTGAAACAGTTTATCGCGGGAATATCAGTGAGGTTCTATCAGAATTAGAAAGAGGGGTTGTTAAAGGGGAATTTGTGGTGGTGATCAGATGAGGTTATATAAGGTTATATGAAGTTGTATGAGGTTATATAAGGTTGTCCGCCTTCGCTAAAGCTTCGGCGGACTAAGGCAGGGCGAAAACGCCCTTTGTCCGTGTCATTTCGAGCGCAGTCGAGAAATCCCTAGGTAATAAAGGGATGCCTCCACTCCGGTCGGCATGACAAAGGGCGTTTTCGCCCATAGAAAAAATTTATGAATCCTGAAAAACCAAAATTGAATATTCAAATTATAGATGAAGGTAAAAAAAAGACCGCTAAGGGAGTAAGGGATTATTTAGAAGGGTATGCTTCTGTTAAAAAAGAAAATGAATTGGAAAAAGACCCTCAATTTATCAAGTTTTTTACAAAAGCCAAGGAGATAGTAACTGACTTGGCAAATAATTATGGGGTCAAGCCATTGAATATTAAATTAGAAATGTTGCATCTATTGTCACATGAAGATTTTGTTAAAGAAACTAATGAGCAAGTAGGTGCTTTTTACAAAATAGGAGGGATTTATTTTAATGAACAATGGTATAAAAAATGGGATGAATTAACAAAATTAATGGTATTTTGTCATGAATTGCTTCATGCCAGTTCTTATCAAAAAATAACAAGAATTAAAAAAAACAAAGAACAAGTTGAAGTTAAAAATTTAAGATTGGGTCTAAAAGTGAATTTAAATGAGCCAGACTTCCAAGGATTGAATGAGGCAATGACTGTTTTTTTAACAAATGTATGTTATTTTGATTATGTTAAAGATAAAATAGAGTTTTCAGGTTCTGCTCCGGCCTTAACAATTGAAAATTTAATTAGCAAAGAGAAATTCGATAGTTATAAAAGTTTTGAAAAGTTATTTTTCGATTTGTGTCGAAAAATTGTCGTGATTAATAACTCTCTTTATGAAAGTGAAGAGCAGGTCATACGAGAATTTATAAGAGTATATCTCAAGGGTGGCATGGAGAGAGTAGCAAAATTGGTGATGTCTCTTGGCAAAGGCGCATTGAATAATTTGGCAAAAATAAATGCATCGGCAGACGAAGAAAATTTAATGAGAATTATTAATTTTAGGAAAAAATATGGCTTGCCCGATGATGCAGAATTAAATAGACATGTTGAAAGTTCAAAGAAAAAATAAAATAATATAATTTATGCCGAAAAAACAAGATAAATTTTATGTAACCACGCCGATTTATTATGTTAATGATGTGCCGCATCTTGGCCATGCTTATACTACCATTGCCGCTGATGTTTCGGCTCGTTACTGGCGCATGATGCTGGGTGCTGACAAGGTTTATTTTTTAACTGGGACTGACGAGCATGGGGCTAAAATTAGCCAGGCTGCGGAAAAAAATAGATTAAGCCCCCAAGAATGGGTAAATCAAAAAGCCGCTGAATTCCAAATGATCTGGGATCGTTTAGATATTTCTTATAATGATTTTATCCGCACCACAGAAAAGCGGCATAAAAAAGTAGTCATTGAATTTTTGAAAAAATTAAAAAAGGCCAAGACACCATTGGGAAATCCGGCTATTTACGAGGCAAATTACGAGGGGTTATATTGCGTTGGTTGTGAAGCTTTTAAAAGCGAGGAAGACCTGATTGATAATAAATGTCCGGACCATCTTAAGCTTTGTGAAAAAATTAAGGAAAAAAACTGGTTTTTACGCTTATCTGATTTTGGCCCCAGACTTAAAGAATTGATTGAAAATGGCCAGTTTAATATTTTGCCTGTAGAAAGACGCAATGAGATTTTAGGCTTAATAAAAATCGGGCTAAAAGATGTGGCGATTTCGCGGCAACATGTTAAATGGGGAATTCCTTTGCCTTTTGATAAAAAACAGGTGACCTATGTCTGGGTTGATGCTTTGAGTAATTATATCAGCGCTTTGGGCGGCCCCAAGGGTAAATTATATAAAAAATTCTGGCCAGCCGACATTCATTTAATGGCCAAGGACATTTTTAAATTCCACACCACAATTTGGCCAGCAATTTTATTGGCTTTGGATTTGCCTTTACCCAAATTAGTTTTTGCCCATGGTTTTTTTACGATTAATGGCCAGAAAATGAGCAAAACAATTGGCAATGTAATTGCGCCTGATGATTTGGTCTCTAAATATGGTTCAGACGCTACCCATTATTTGCTTTTATCACAATTTGGCTTTGGCACTGATGGTGATTTTAATAAAGACCGATTGGATGATATTTATAATGCGGCTTTAGCCAATGAACTGGGCAATTTGCTTTCTCGCGTTTTAGCCATGACTGAAAAATATCATAATGGAGTAGTGCCAAAGTATAATGTCAAATATGATAAATTCTTTGAGTTTGATCTTAAAACTGATTGGGATCGTTATGACTTTTTTATGAAAAATTTTAAATTTGATGAGGCCTTGAATGTGGCTTGGGAAAATATTAGGCGCTGCAAT
>Ga0315289_10013617_pt1 | contig 11376 bp, 11 predicted proteins | sample YL17G11_40_MG_FD_203452 | JGI IMG/M metagenome (GOLD analysis project Ga0315289, IMG submission 203452) | Sediment microbial communities from Yellowstone Lake, YNP, Wyoming, USA - YL17G11_40 | ecosystem: Environmental > Aquatic > Freshwater > Lake > Sediment | place: USA: Wyoming | collected... | reverse complement strand
TAAGATAGTCTACACAATAAACTGCTCTAGGGCTGTTGAGGAGGACATCAAAGCGCATGGGGGAACTCCTATCGTCAGTAACATCGGACACTCGTTCATAAAGAAAAAGCTGGCAGACGAGGACGGGTTGTTAGCTGGAGAAATGAGCGGGCACTTCTTCTTCAAGGACGACTACTTTGGCTATGACGATGGAATCTACGCCGCCCTTAGGATGGCCGAGATAGTGAGCAAGGGTGGAAAACTCTCGAGGCTGGTTGCGGATTTGCCCAGGTACTATGCCAGCACTGAGGAGAGGATTCCTTGCCCAGAAAATAAAAAATTCGGGGTCGTTGAGGCACTGAAGCAGGAGTTCTCAAACTACAAGCTGATTACGATAGACGGCGTCAGGATAGAGTTTGAGCACGGCTGGGGTCTGATTAGGGCGTCAAATACAGAACCAATGCTATCTCTAAGGTTTGAGGCCGACACTGAGCAGGAGAGGGAGAAAATAAAGAACACGCTCATGACTGCTCTTAGAAAGTTTGGTGTAAAATGATACTAAAAAGATGTGGGATTGCTATAGTGCTTGATGAGAAAAAATTCAAGCTAAAACTGCCCATAAAGCCTGAAGCAAGAAAGAAAAAAGACATGCGCAGCTTCGTATTCGATCCTGTCTATCTATCGAAGCTGAAAGACCCCGTGTATCTGATGTACCGCGACGTGGGCTCGCTGAATCCCACCTTCAAGAAACTCGAAAGTAAGTTTGGAGTCAGGTACGACTTGACGCTGATAAGAAACGGTCTGATGGGGCCGGAGTATGTAAGAACTGCGGGCCATCATCATCCGAAAAACTATTCTGAAATATATGAGGTTGTCTGTGGCAAAGCGGCGTTCATTCTGCAGAGCAAGGACCTGAAGAAGATGGCGGTTGTGATAGCAAAGGAAGGCGAGACGGTAGTAATCCCGCCAAAATTCGGACACCAGACGGTCAATATGGGCAAATGTCCTCTGCTGGTAGGGAATCTAGTCTATAACGGCTTCAAATCCGACTATTCCGTCTACAAGAAGAAGCATGGCGGGGCATTTTACCTCAACCAGTATGCCGGGCCTTGGATAATGATAAACGCAAACTACGGCATTCCTCGGGCCAAGTTCCCAAAAATCAAGAAAATGAACGGAAGAAGGATGGGGCCCCTCGACAAGCTGTTCTTGAAAAACCCGCAGAAAATAGCCAGATTTTTGAAAGGGATGACTAAACCTATTTGAGCACCTTATTCGTCTTCAGGAACCACATGTACAGGTCTAGCTCCGCCTGCGACATCCTCAGTTTTCTAGCGAACTTCTCCAGTTTTTTCTCAATCGCCAGATAATTCTTTTCGCTCAGTGAGTTGGGCCTTTTCCTAATCAGCTTGTTTTCCAGCATCAGGTTCAGGATATGCCTGTCCAGAATGGCATAATCGGTATAGCCTACGTTCCTGAGGAAATGGCTGCTCTCCTTCCAGCCTATTCCCTTGATGTTGCTTACGAGCCATCTCCTCGGGTCCTTCTCCCTTTTTAGAATATCCTTTATGCCCATGAAGCGCCTGGCCTTGACTATAAATCCGGCTTTGATGTTGTGGAAACGGTGCTTGTTCTCCCTGATAACTTTTGTCAGCTGCTTTTTGTTCAGCCTCAGGAACCCGGCGCAACCTAGCTTGTGCTGGATTGCCAGAGCCGTATGCGCTTTAGAATTAGCCGTCAGGATGCAGAAACAGAGCTCAGAGAACCAGTCATTATTACCCCTCTTATGCATTTTTTGGAATTCTTTCAGCCTTTTTCTCACTAGCTTAGAAACTTCCGACTTCCGTAGACTCTTGATTTCAGAATAAAGGCTCATTCCAGTTACCACTTGAAATAGGGGCAGAGTTTGCAGCTTCTAGGAATCTCTTCTTCTTTGAAACTGCTAGACTCCCGTCCGCCGACCTCCGGGGGGCAATCGGGATATTTGCCGAAGCAGATTGGGAACTTGTCCGCTCCCATTATCCTCTTGAAGATTCGGTCGCTCTCGCTTACCTTCTTGACCTTCTGTTTATGCCTTTTTCCTCCACCCATGCTTGCCCCTCTGTCTCGATTTTACGAACGAGTTCACTCCCATTATTATTAGGAATAGTCCTATTATTATACCCATGTACGCTGGCTTAAAGATGAATACGGCTCCCACCACTATCAGAATCACTGCCGTTATTATCTCCGTATCTATTTCGAATTGCATGTAATCACAGATAGATTAAGAATTTGACTTATTTATTTGTTTAGTTCAGTGCCACCTTTCCAACGCCTTGGCAAGCTCGACATGGTCTTGGGCATAGTCGCGCAGGGGGATGCCTTTCATGGTGGCGTCAACCGCTTGGCGCATTGCCTTGGCTCCGGCCCTTGTCCCAAAGGGATGACCGTGGATCCCCCCGCCAGCCTGGATGACTATGTCCTTCCCAAGAAGTTTCATCAGCTCAGGCACCAATCTCGGATGGAGTCCGCCAGAGCATACAGCGAAAACGGGCTTTATCCCGTGCCAGTTGTCGCCCAACATACCAGCGTGCCTCTTTATTACCGGCTGCTCGATGGCCCGCTCAATAGCTAAAACATCCTCCTTATCTCCCTCCATCTTCCCTACGACAGACCCTATATGGAGCTGGTCCCCTCCTGCCAGCCTGACCAGTTTCGCGAGCACTAGAAAATCTATCCCAAAATCCTTTGACCTGTCTATCGCAGCGTGCATGGTCCTGTGAACGTGGATAGGGACCTTCTTGAATTTCTCCGAGAGCGTCTGCAATGAGCCGAAACCGCATGTCAGGGCGTCAATCATGAAACAGTTAGCCCCGGCCTTTAGCGCTCTCTCGGCTGTTTTGACTATATTAGTAGAGGTTATATTGCAGGCATAGAGGACATTCCTGCCGGTCTCATCCTTGACCTCGTCCAGTTTCTCTATGACTGCTCTCACTCTCTTCTCCATCGCGCAAAAGCTCTGGTCGACAAGGGTCTCATCGTCCTTAATGAAGTCTATGCCGCCCATAGCCGCTTCGAAAGCCACTTCAGCGGTCTGTTTCGGCGAGAGCCCTATCTTCGGCTTGATTATAGTGCCTATATGCGGCCGCTTGTCTTTCGTGGTCCCAACTATCTTCCTTATCCCGTCTATCCCGAAGTTGGGGCCGTCGAACTGCTGGACGAAGTCTTTTGGAAATGAAACATCCAACAGCCTGACCCCATCGAGGGTGCCCAGGCCGAAGAGGTTGCCGGCAATTATAGACAAAACCTGGGGTATGCCTCCGGTCTTGAGGTCAAAATCAGCATAAGGATAAGCTATTTCCACTATGTGACTATCTCTGTCTATGTCTTCGACTCGGGCGGAGTACTTCTTCTCGATGCTCTTTGTAGTAGTAGAAATGTGGGTCCAGGTGCCTGTGCTCTCCTCCTCAGCTATCCTTTTAGCGGCCTCCTCCAATGGCAGACCAGAGCGCACGTGATACTTGGCGATTACTTCTTCCATAAACCACTAAGGCATTAACTATTTATAAATCTATTGTGTTGATAAGAACATGGTCAACGCCACAGCCAAGAAAGCCTGCTCCGACATCAAAAGCCTGAAAGTGCAGGGCGCGACTAACATAGCGATATGTGCTCTAGAGGCATTGAAGACTGCTAAAGACAGGAAAGAGCTCTCCGAGATGATACTACTCCTGAACGACTCAAGACCGACAGAGCCCCTTATGAGGAACGGGCTGAGGTTCGTTGCCTTTAACGTCCAACAGACTCCAGAGTTCAAGAAATCGCTCAACTTCTGGGCAGATAGATACATAAAATTGTGCAAAGGCGCTCTGGAGAGGATAGCTGAGATTGGCTCTAAGCGGATAATCAACCATTCCAAGATAATGACCCACTGTCACTCGACGGCAGTCACATCAATTCTCAAGAAAGCCAAGGACCGGTACAAGGATTTCGAGGTGTATGTCTGCGAAGCCAGGCCTAAGTTCCAGGGCAGGATAACCGCCAAGGAGCTGGCCTCCCACGGGATTAAGGTTAGCTATATCGTGGATTCGGCCAAAATGAGCTTTATCAACGACATGGATTTGGCTATCGTCGGCGCGGATGCCTTGACTGCTGAAGGGAATGTAATCAACAAGATAGGGACCTCTGAGTTGGCTCTTATCGCGAGAGAGGCTGACGTGGAATTTGGAATAGCCGCTGAGCTGCTGAAATTTGACCCGATTACCGTCAGAGGATATCCCGAACCTATCGAGGAACGAGAGGCTAAGGAGGTATGGGACAAGCCGCCTAAGGGAGTGAATGTCAGGAATCCGGCCTTCGACCTGACTAAAAGAGAGCTGATTGATTTCATAATTACGGAAGAAGGCATTTTATCTCCTCATAACATTTTAAGTATGGCCACTGAGAAATATCCTTGGCTGAAGAGATGATTGGATGATAGTGGAGACAGAGCTAATAGAGACCAAAAGAGGGGCTGCTTTTGGAGTAAAGGTAAAACTTGGGGACGTTCCTCTGCTAATCATCAAGGGAGAGAAAGGCTATCTTGTGTGCGGCTATTTCGACAGCAAGGTGGTCGAGAAAGCGAAAGACTGCTGTGCGATCATACCTGGCGTGAAGTCTTTCGATGACATGATGAAGAAGAGAATAGACTATGTTAGCAAGAAAGCGCAGAGGTTGGGAATAAAGCGGGGGATGCCCGGCTTCAGGGCGCTGGACAAGCTGATCTAGATGAATTACGAGCTTAAGGCAAAATGTGTTGATTTGGCGGCAGGCGGGAAGTTTGTCGTAGTCTTGAACAACAGCGACGCCCAGGCGATGGACGTCAAGCACCTGGACAGGGTAAGGCTGACGAAAGACGGGGGGAAAGCTATATCAGCTGTGATAAACATCTCGGAGCATTACGTCAAACAGGGGAATATAGGGGTCTTCAAGGACGCCACTGATGCGCTAAAGATTAAAAACGGGCAGAGGCTGATTGTAGAACCTATCGATAAACCGTTCTCAGTAAGCCTAATCAAGAAGAAGATGGAGGGGATTCCTCTTTCTGCCAGCGAGATAGACAATATCATAGTCGATATAATGAACGGGAACCTTTCCGAGATAGAGACAACCGCTTTCCTGACAACGCTCTGCATCCGGGACCTGAACCGCGATGAGACTCTTGCGCTCACTAACTCGATAGTCAACTCAGGCACAACGCTCAACTTCAAGAGAAGACCGATAGTGGATAAGCACTGCGCAGGAGGAGTGCCAGGGAATAGAACATCCATGATTATAGTTCCTATAATCGCGGCAGCTGGCCTGACCATCCCAAAGACATCTTCACGCGCCATAACCTCGCCCTCAGGAACAGCCGACTCCATGGAGGTATTAGCGCCAGTCTGTCTGTCCGAGAAAGAGATAACTGAGGTGGTGAACAAGACCAACGGCTGTCTTGTGTGGGGAGGAGCAGTAAATCTAGCTGCGGCTGATGACAAGCTGATAAAGATAAGGCACCCCCTGGATCTTGACCCGAAGGGAGTGTTGCTCGCTTCTATATTGGCCAAGAAGAAGGCGGTTGGCGCCACTCACGTGCTTATAGACATACCGATGGGAAAAGGCTCTAAAGTCCAGACAAAGTCAGAGGCGGATGAGCTCGCCGGTGAGTTCATGGACTTGGGTTCTAGATTGGGGATGGAGATAGAATGCATTATAACGCCAGGCTACGATCCGGTGGGCTCGGCGATAGGACCTGCGCTGGAGGCAAGGGAGGTCATGAGGATACTCCAGGGAGAGAAAGTCAGCTCTGAGCTCCGGGAAAAATCGCTGGTCATGGCCGGTATCCTTTTCGAGATGGTTGGGAAGGCCCCTAGAGGCAGCGGGAGGTCTCTGGCAAACAAGATACTCGGCTCTGGAGAAGCGCTTAAGAAGATGAGGGAGATAATAGGAGCCCAGGGCGGCGACCCAAAAGTTAAGGCAAATGAAATAGCAATCGGCAGCAATTTCGTCGATGTATTCGCTAAGGAGGAAGGTAGGATACACTTCATGAACAACAAGAGTATTAGTGCTATCGCCAGGGCGGCTGGAGCGCCCGCTGACAAGGGAGCCGGAATCTATCTCCATGTGGACAAGGGAGACAAGATAAAGAAAGGCCAGAAGCTATTTACTATCTATGCTGAATCTGAAAGAAAGCTCACTCTCGCTCAGGAGATGGCCGAGACGTTCTATCCGCTGGAGATGGACAGGATAATACTGAAGGAGTACGGGGTAGAGGAAAAATCGTCGATGAGCACCGAGTATTAGTCGACTAAATGATAGTAATTGTCACTTCTTTTCGGCATTGCGGGATTCTCTTTGGTATAACCTACAGTTATCATGGCGACTGGCATTAGCTTTGCCGGCAGCTGTAATACATCCTTCAGATCGTCCTCATTAAAGGCGCCTATCCAGCAAGAGCCCAGCCCCAGCTCATATGCTTTTAGGCATATCATATAGGCGGCCATGGAAGCTGATTCTATCGAGTAAAGATAGCCTTTTTTAGTGCCTTCTTTCTCAGTATCTGCGCATACGACGAAGACAACCGGCGCCTGCTCAACGAAGTCCTGTCCGAGCGCAGCAAATACCAGGCTCTTCCGTTTAGCCGGGCTCTTTATCACGAATACCTCGTAATCCTGGAGGTTGTGGGCAGATGGGACATAGCTTATCGCCTCGAGTATCTCTTTTACCTTCTCGTCTTCCACATCCACCGGCTCAAACGACCTTATGCTCCTCCTTCCTTCTATCACTTTGTTGAATTCCATAAATAGAATAACGCAGAACTCATTAATAACTTTTCTGGGTCATGCCCACATAACGTGCGTTGTGAACTTTGTTAGAATAGCAGGCAAAACGTCTGGTGTAATTGTGAAAGAGGATGTAGCTGTCTTGTAATGGTACGCTGATGAGGCGTATGGAATCTCAACGGGATAGAGAGTTGCGCCTTTAGATATTTCAAATATTGTGTTGGGAGTGGTCTCTGGGAGCCAGAAAGTCGCGTATTTTATGATTGATGCATCGATTCCCATTCCAAACGGCGTCAAATCATATTGGCTATCTTCATAGACCAGCGATTTTGCTTGGTAAACCAGCTGCACGCCGGTGTCTGGATAAATTGATGCCCCATCGCTCCCGTATGTTGAGTTTGGATCTTTGTACATGAGCAGTCCGGTATAGCCGTCTCCGCTTGAATCAGAATCGTAGATAATCACTACTTTTTCCCCATAGTTTGGCGCTCTGACCATCATCACTGGCCAGTTTTTAACCTGGCCGCCTATGTACACTTTTGATGCTAACATACCAGATGACTTTCCTTGAATCAACCTGAGGTCTATGTAGTAAACACCGGTTCCGCTCGTCATGTAAACATCTGAACCTATGGGCACAATATCCGGGTATATGTCACACTTTCCAGTTGTGCTGTCTACCGTGCTCATGGTGCCTGAGCCGTAAAGAGTCACATTCGTAAGATCCATCGTGTTTAGTGAACCCAGTCTCACGGTGCAGCTTATCGGATTCGCGCGATCTGTGTAGGTGAAGGTTGCCGTCGCTCCGCTGGCGTTGGCGAAAGGCCCTACGGTTACTTCTGTGCCTGTTGAACCACCCACAGCTAGCTTGACGTTGTACTGCGTTCCACTTCCCGTAGACTCGACTGACTTGAGATATACAACTCTGTCATTAACTATCATCCATCTTGTGTTAGTATTTGTATTAAAGGAGGCTTGAACATTATCAACGGGTATTGCCACAAAATCTGGAAGTACGGCATCAATGCTCTGTCTGCTGCCATCTCTCGCGAACCATGTCGGCTGTATTAGATGAGTTGCAGGTGTGCCGCTTGATCCTAATGCGGATGTATAAACGGTTGTGGAATCAACTGTTTGTGTGGCAGATCCAAGTCCCTTGAGTTTCATCTGGTATTTTGGCGTTCCGCTGATCAGTTCCAGGTTTGGACCATCTAAAATGATTCCTTGCGCAAGACCAGTCTGAACATTCCCCGAGTAAAAAGGCGGGTTTGTTGGGGAACCGTATTTCAGAGAAATGTAATTCAAAAATCCATAAGCGCTTCCGTTTGTGACATTCACGCGCTTCACAGTCCATCCTTGAGAACCCGGGCATTCGCCGCCGTCCCAGAATGCGAACCTGCTGCCCGGCGGATCTTTCATCATCAGAGCAGTATATCCGTCCGTGGTGTATTTGTAGTCCAATTTATACTCTGCCCCTAGCCAGTTTATTATCGGTTCTTCAGTAAGGTTCCTTGCGCTACCAACAGGTATCGGGTCTATGAACTGCAGCCTGAACTCAATGGCTCCCGATGAATATGGAGCGCTCATGTAGAGGCCATGGCCGGTAAAAGCTGAACTGGCGGATTCATCGTAGTTTACATTTATGTTATTCAGAAGGATTCTTTCTTCATACCTGTAAGTCGGTAGGGGTGGGGCATTGCAAACGGAATACAGGTCTTGTGCATTGAGAGTAGCAGATCTGATAAGATAGGTCCCGGCATATAGCTTAGTGGAGCCTTGCACGAAACAGTACTCACTCCCTCCTGGAGGCATGTCGGAAGCTGTGGTAAACTTATCACCAGTCGGTGCACCAATACCAGTACCATTGCTATAGTATATATCGAAATTGGTCCCTACTGGTATTATGCCATTGCCCATATTAGATAAACGATAGGCATTGCAGATGTTGCCAGAAACATCAGCACTTGCAGTAAAAGAGTAGTAAGTATTGGTTTCATTCTGCATGAAACAAAGACTTTCAGTAGCGCTAGAGTTTACCTTCGCAATAGCATAACCGTTGTAGGTTGTCTGATTGTATCCAACCTCTTTCACATACACTCTTAATTTGTTAAGGAAGAAAGAATAGCTATTGCTGTTCGTTAGCTGGGCGGATGTCTCCATTCCTCCACTTTGGTTTTTTGCGGTAAATATGGCATAGTAAACATTTCCACTGGCCTGCACTACTGAATCGAGACGCACGCTATAGCCATCGGTCGCAGTTATGCTGTCTCCAATAATCATGGTTCGTTCTATTGAACCACAAGAATAGCCAGCGGGGCAGCCGCATGATGAACATGAATTTATCGCCGTGCCATTGCTACAATATTTTGGCTTGGTCGCAGAACACTGCCCGTAGGCGGTTCCATCCGAGCACGCCTGGGGTGGGTTATAACATGAACTTGAGGTACTGTTGCATGCCTGGCCAGAAGGACAGCCGCATGCCGAGCAGGAGTCGGTCAGAACGCCGTTATTGCAGTATCTCGGCTTGGTGACTGAGCACTGACCATATATAGTCCCGTCGGAGCATAGCTGCGGGTTGATTGGAACGTAACAGGCGCTGGTTGTCTGGTTGCAGCTATAACTTGCTGGACAGCCGCAGGAAGTACACTTGTTTATCAGGACGCCACCGTCGCAGTATTGCGGCTTTGTCGAAGAGCATGCGCCATAGATTGTTCCGTCTGAGCAGGTCGTTGATGGGTGGTAATATAGGTAATTCTTCAGCTCATCAGCCAGAGTGCCCCTGCAGGTTCCTAAATAGTCTTCAGAAAATGTCAGATTTGCCCAATTGGACGGCACGGGACAAAGCATTTCCGTGTTTATGAAATCAGTTGCGCTCGCTGGCCCGGAGAGAACCTTTACGAAAAGCTCACACTGGTTTGTCGCCTGCCTCGTTTCTAGATAAAGACTAAGCCCCTCGTAAGGCGCAGTGATCTTTGCCGGCTCGCAGGCGCTTACGGCGTTATAGAAGCAGGACATGTCGACTCCGCAGTCCTTGACTTGCGCGCCGCCACCGCCTCCAACGCAATCAGCTAGAATAATGGTGAGCACTACGGGAAATAGAACGAAAGCGCCTTTGAATTTCATAATATTCTAAGAAAAGAACTCGCGTGGCATTTATAAACCTTTCTATTTCGCGCCTAAAGGAGTAGTGTTTTTAAATCGCCATTCTTAAATACATTATGCAAAAGAAAATAGACCGAAAAAAATTAAATTTCGCTCTGCCTTCCAAAATAATAGAAAAAGAGGGGATTCCGTTAGAGAGGGCGGAGAAAGCTCTTTTTGACTATGTTTATCACAGGCAGGGATTTAAGCCTCTTCGGGAACAACTGATACTTTCCGACTATATCAAGGGTAAACCACCTGGCCAGATATCCGCTAAATACGGTATAGACAGGGCGCAGCTCGGCAAAATTCTGTACGGAAAAGGTTCCATGAGGGGAAGGCAACAAAAAAGCGAGTCTTCATCAGCAATGCGCAGAGCCTGGGCCGCCAAAACGCCCAGAGAAAAGGAAAAAGCCATTAAATTGCTCTACAAGACCAACATCGCAAAAAAGAGGATGACGCCGGAAGAGAGAAAAGCGCTTATGAAAGAGGCGTCGGTGGGCTATGAAAAATGGCTGGAAAGGGAGGGCAGAAGGTTCTATAGCGACAGCAAGCGGGACTGGTTCAGGAATCTGCCGATTAAGAAGCAGAACCATTTGCGCCAAATTTACGTAACGATGGCCAGGATATCACAGACCAGCAAGGAAATGGCCAGCGAATATGGGAAAGAGGCTATGAAAGAATTTTGGGCATCCTTATCAGCCGAACAAAGGAAATATAAAAAATAGTTAATATCATTTCGCGCCCATCGTTATTATCCTCTCAAACTTCTCCGCGTCTATAAAGCGGATGCCCCATATCTTCTTCCTTTGATGACTGAGTCAAATTCCATAAGAGAATTAGGTAGCTACTATTAAAAACCTTGCTAAAAAAGTTTAGCCCACTGCCTCTTTATAGACTATTGCAGGCAACTCTATCGCTTTTATCTCGCTCAAATCAGATAGGCTGTTGGCTTTCAGCAGGCCTTCGGATAGGGTGTAGAGGACATTATCGATATAAAATGATCTTCGGACATTGTTGCCCCAATAGTCGCTGTCCATATGGCTGATATTCCCCCTGAGCTCGAAGCCGTTTTCTATCGTCAGCTTGAAAACATAGGCTCCGTTGGCCGCCTCTTTCTGCCTAGTGCCCCACCATGCGCCCCAGTCGTTGATAGGGATAACCAGCAGCTCTTTCTCCTTGTTGAACAGGAAGGCTTTGTGGTCGTCGAGGGCCTCTGAGTATGTGCCCTGGCCGCCTATAACGTATTTAGAGACCTCTTTCGGATTGGCCACATCACTGACATCGAACAGCGCCAGCTTCACGCCCTCAGGTATGGCTCTCTGGCCCTCCGCGACCTCGGGCACCTCTTTTCCAACGCCTATAATGTGCGTCTCATCGTATGGGTGCAGATACTCGGAGAAGCCAGGTATCTTGAGCTGGCCCAACACTTGCGGGCTAGCCGGGTTGCTGACATCTATCACGAACAGCGGGT
>Ga0315289_10013616_pt1 | contig 11376 bp, 7 predicted proteins | sample YL17G11_40_MG_FD_203452 | JGI IMG/M metagenome (GOLD analysis project Ga0315289, IMG submission 203452) | Sediment microbial communities from Yellowstone Lake, YNP, Wyoming, USA - YL17G11_40 | ecosystem: Environmental > Aquatic > Freshwater > Lake > Sediment | place: USA: Wyoming | collected... | reverse complement strand
GCGAGGAGGTTGAAGATGGCAGAGGCAGACGTTTGGGAGCAATTGGAGCGTTACCGCTACGTGAGGACGCTGCCGAGTGGGAAGCGGCTATTGCTGCGCCCGTTGACGAAGGAAGACAAACAGGGTTTTATGGACCTTTTCGCCCGGGCTTCCAGGCAGGACCTGGAGTACTTTCGCAGCGACGCAGGCGACCCGGCCGTGGTCGAGAGCTGGGTGGGTAAGCTGAACCTGAGGCGGGTCTTCCCGCTGATCGCGATTGTGGACGACAAGATTGTGGGGGATGCCACGCTCCACTTTGGCGTGCATTACCGGCGGCACCGCGCCTGGGTGCGCATCTTCCTCGACCGTGAATACCGCCGCCAGGGCATCGGCATGCTGATGTTGCGCTGCCTGATTGACATCGCCCGGCGGGTGGGGTTGCAGCAGTTGTATGCGGAGGTCTTGACCAATCAACCGCAGGTCGTCAAGGCGTTCGAGGACCTGGGCTGCCAGCACGAAGTCACACTACGCGACTACTTTATGACAGACAGCGGGGAAACGCTCGACATGGCGATCATGGTGCTGCGGCTGGTGGATCCTTCGGGGGAGTTTTGAGGGAATGATGAAATCATCTGGCAATGGCAACGGCAAAGTGGGCGCGGTGCTGGTCGTCGGGGCCGGCATTGGCGGCATCCAGGCCTCGCTCGATCTGGCGGAGGCCGGTTTCAAGGTCTATCTGGTGGACAAGAGCCCCGCCATCGGCGGGGTGATGGCGCAACTCGACAAGACGTTCCCGACCAACGATTGCGCCATGTGTATTCTCTCGCCCAAGTTGGTCGAATGCGGGCGGCACCTCAACGTCGAGGTGATGACCTACGCGGAGTTGGACAGCGTCGAGGGTGAGCCGGGCAACTTTGTCGCGCGCGTGCGCAAGAAGCCGCGTTACGTCGTCGTGGACGAATGTACCGGCTGCGGTGACTGCGCAGTGGCCTGTCCCATTATCCGTCCCGACCAGTTCAACGTCAATATGTCCGAGCGACGGGCGGCCTACAAACTCTACCCGCAGGCCATCCCGAATGCGTTCGTCATCGAGAAGCGCGGGCGTGCGCCTTGCCGTGACGCCTGCCCCATCCACCAGCGAGCGCAGGGGTACGTGGCGTTGATCCGCGAGGGGCGCTTCGCCGACGCCTATCGTACCATCCGCGAGGACAATCCCTTCCCCTCGATCTGTGGCCGTATCTGCAATCGCAAGTGTGAGGAGTCTTGCTCGCGGCAGAAGGTAGACGATCCGATCAGCATTATGCGCCTGAAGCGCTTCGTCGCCGACTGGGCGCTGGCGCATCCCGACGAGATCGCGTCCCCGGGACAGGGGCTGGGAGCGGGGCCAGAGGTCGAGCCGAGTGGGGTAGGCTTTCCAGCCTGCCGAACGGGGAAGCGGGTGGCGGTGATCGGCTCCGGGCCGGCGGGCCTCACCTGTGCGCACGACCTGGTCAAACTGGGCCACGGCGTGACGGTGTTCGAGGCGCTCCCTGTGGCGGGCGGCATGATGCGCGTGGGTATCCCGGCGCTGCGCCTGCCCTACGACGTGGTGCAGCGTGAGATTGACGACATCCTGGCGTCAGGCGTCGAACTGAAACTCAACCACCGCGTTGACGATGCGGCGGCGCTCCTGCACGACGGCTACGATGCCGTGTTCGTCGCGATTGGGACGCATCAGGGTGTCCGCCTGCCGATCCCCGGCGTGGACCTGCCCGAAATAGGGGTGGGGACCGATTTCCTGCGCCAGGTGGCCGTGCAGGGGCAGCCAGAGCTCACGGTGAAGGGCAAGCGGGTCCTGGTGCTCGGTGGTGGTAGCGTCGCGGTGGACTCGGCGACGACGGCGGTGCGGCTGGGTGCGTCGTGGGTGGGAATGGCCTGCCTGGAGAGCCGCGAGAAGATGCCGGCCCACGCCTGGGAGATTCAGGACGCGCAGGAGGAGGGGATCGAGGTCTTCCCCTCCCGCACGTTCAAGGAGGTCACCAGTACCGCCCCCGGGACGGGGGCTGGGAGCGGGTCGGCCGATGGGCATGTTACCGGTGTGCGGTGTGTTGAAGTCAACTTCCGTGGTTTCATAGACGGGCGGCCCGATTTCGACGAGATACCGGGCACCGAAGAGGTCATCGAGGCCGACGTGGTGATCTTTGCCATCGGACAGCGGCCCGATGCGACCTGCCTGCCGGACGAGGTGAAGGTGCGCCGGCAGTTCGCGGCAGTGGACCCGGTGACGCTGGCGACGAATCATGCGGGGCTCTTTGCCGGTGGCGACGTGGTGACGGGGACTGCATTCGTCGTCAATGCCATCGCGGCAGGACACAAGGCCGCGCGTTCGATCGATGCGTACGTGCGCAGGCTTCCACTGCCAGCAGCAGAGCCCGAGGTTGAAGTGGCAGAACTTAGCGAGGAGGAGGCACGGGCGAAGGTGGCCTCCGGCGAGGTCTCCGATGCGCCGCGTCGCGAGGTCGTCAAACTCTCTGCGGCCGAGCGCGTGCAGGGCTTTCTCGAGATCTATCCTGCCTTCACGGAGGAAGAAGCGCGAGCAGAGGCGGCGCGGTGTCTCTCGTGCGGCATCTGTTCGGAGTGTCTGCAGTGCGTATACGCCTGCCAGAAGCACTGCATCGACCACGATATGCGCGAGGAAATCGTCGAACTGAATGTGGGTTCGGTCGTGCTGGTGCCGGGGTCGGAGCCGATGTCCGGCTATATCCGGCCCGAGTTGGGGTATGGACGCTTGCCGAACGTCGTCACGAGCATTCAGTTCGAGCGCATGCTATCAGCCTCCGGCCCGTGGGGTGGGGAGGTGCGGCGCTCCTCCGACGGCCAGCACCCGCGCAAGGTGGCTTTCATCCAGTGCGTCGGTTCCCGCGACGTGACGTGCGATCAGGGGTACTGTTCCTCGGTCTGCTGCATGTACGCGACCAAGGAGGCAGTCATCGCCAGGGAGCACGATCCCAACGTCGAACCGACGGTCTTTTACATAGACATCCGTTCCTTCGGCAAGGGGTTCGACCGGTACATCGAACGGGCCGAGAAGGAGTACGGCGTGCGCTACGTGCGCAGCCTGGTGAGCCGGGTCAAGGACGTGCCGGGAACGGGAAATGTGCGGCTGGAGTACGCCACTCCCGACGGCAAGAACGTCGAGGAGGAGTTCGACCTGGTAGTGCTCTCGGTGGGGTTGCGGCCGCCGGAGGGCACGCGGGAGTTGGCGGAGCGGCTGGGGGTTGCATTGAACGAATACGGCTTTGCCGAGTTGCCCCCCTACCAGCCGGGCCAGACGACGCGGCCAGGCATCTTCGTGGCCGGTCCGTTCAGCGAGCCGAAGGACATCCCGGAGACGGTGATCGAGGCCTCCTGTGCGGCGGCCCAGGCGTCGGCGCTGCTGGCCGATGCGCGCGGCACGTTGACGGAGAAGCGCGTCTGGCCGGCGGAGCGCGACGTGAGCGAGGAAGCGCCACGCGTGGGCGTCTTCATCTGCCACTGCGGCATAAATATTGGCGCAGTCGTGGACGTGCCCAACGTGGTCGAGTACGCTGCCAGCCTGCCCAACGTCGCCTACGCCGAGCGCAATCTGTACACCTGTTCGCAGGACACGCAGGAGCGCATCCGCGAGTGCATCCGGGAGCACGGGTTGAACCGGGTCGTGGTGGCTTCCTGCACGCCGCGCACGCACGAGCCGCTGTTCCAGGAGACGATCCGCGGGGCCGGGCTCAACCCGCACCTGTTCGAGATGGCCAACATCCGGGAGCAGACGTCGTGGGTGCACAGGGGTGACCACGCGAGTGCGACGGGTAAGGCCAAAGAGTTGGTGCGCATGGCAGTGGCCAAAGCGCAAAGGTTGCACCCGCTCGAGCGTTCGACCTTCGAGGTGAACCACGGAGCGCTGGTCATCGGCGGCGGGCTGGCCGGAATGACGGCAGCGCTGTCTATTGCCGAACAAGGGTTTGGGGTGACGCTGGTCGAGCGGGAGAACGAGTTGGGGGGGAATCTGCGGCACATTTACACGGCGTTACCGGGTGGCGAAGCGCACATAGCAAATCAGCAAATCAGCAAATCAGCAAATCAGCAAATCGCAAATCGCAAATCGCAAGTCGCAAGTGGCGAGGCTAGAGATCCCCAGGAATTGCTGCGGCGGACGATTGAGGCGGTGTCGGCCAACCCACGCATCTCGGTCCTGACCGGGGCGGAAGTCGTGAGCGTCGGTGGGTACCTGGGACAGTATCGCACAACGGTGAAACTGGCCGACGGACGGCAGGAGGAGATTCAGCACGGCATCATCGTCGTCGCGACGGGGGCACGGGAAATCGAGCCGCGGGAGTATCTGTATGGGCAGCATCCACGTGTCATCACCCAACGCGAGTTGGAAGAGCAAATTGCATACGGCAAATTGCAAATCGCAGATGGCAAGTCGGTGGTGATGATCCAGTGCGTCGGTTCCCGCAGCGACGAGCATCCCTACTGCTCGCGCATCTGCTGCACGGAGGCAATCAAGAATGCGCTGGCGATCAAGGAACGCAGCCCGCAGACGGACGTGTACATCCTGTATCGTGACATCCGCTCCTTCGGCTTCAAGGAGCGCTATTACCGCCAGGCACGGGAGCAGGGTGTGATCTTCCTCGAGTACGCTGAGGATCAGAAGCCGGAGGTGAAGGTGTCAACGGATGGGGAAACGGATAAACGGATAAACGGGGATGGGCGGCTGTCTGTGGACGTGACGGTGCAGCCGGAGAAAGAGGCCTTCACGCTCGACGCGGACCTGGTCGTGCTCAGCGCGGGCATTGAGCCGAACGCAGACAACGAGACAGTCGCCCAGTTGCTCAAGGTGCCGTTGAACGAGGACGGCTTCTTCCTGGAGGCGCACGTCAAGTTGCGACCGCTGGACTTTGCGGCGGACGGCGTGTACCTGTGCGGGATGGCACACTCGCCACGTTTCCTGGAGGAGACGATTGCCCAGGCACGAGGCGCGGCCGTGCGTGCGGTCAGCCTGTTATCGAAGGCTGAACTGGAGGCGACGCCGATCACGGCCTGCGTCAATCCACGCCTGTGTGCGGCCTGCGGGTTGTGCGTCGAGGTCTGCCCATACGACGCCCGTGTGCTGGAGCCAGGGGCTCCGTATGCTGAGGTGATCGAAGTGTTGTGTCAGGGCTGCGGCGGGTGCGTCGTCGCCTGCCCGAACAAGGCCAGCCAGCAGAAGGGGTTCGAGATGCCGCAATTGTACGGGATGCTGGATGCGGTGACGACAAATCAATGAATCAATGAACAATGAATCAATGAACAACGGGCTTGCCAATTGTTAATTGGTTCATTGTCTCATTTGGTTAGTGGGCGAGGAATTAGTAGATGTGGTATATGAGTAGATGAGGAAATGGGGATATGGATTTAAGTAAACCAGCAGCGTTGATCATTGGTGGCGGCATCGCCGGCATCCAGGCGGCGCTCGACATCGCCGACGCGGGCTTTCCGGTCTACCTGGTCGAGCGGGAACCCTCTGTCGGCGGGCGCATGGCTCAACTGGACAAGACTTTCCCGACGTTGGATTGTTCTGCCTGTATCCTCACGCCCAAGATGGTGGACGTGGGCCGCCATCCCAACATCGAACTGATGACCTATTCTGAGGTCGTCTCAGTGGCTCCACCTCCTGAGGGGAATGGCAAGCGGGGGATGTTCCGCGTGCAGGTGCGAAAGGCCCCACGTTACGTGGACGTCAACAAGTGCACTGGCTGTGGTTCGTGTGCGGCGGCGTGCCGGATGAAGGGACGGGTGCTCAGCAAGTTCGACGAGGGTATCGCCAAACGGTCGGCGATTTACGTGCCCTTCCCCCAGGCAGTGCCGCTCAAGTACACGGTTGACCCCACGGTTTGTTTGTTCCTGACGCGCGGCACGTGCGGCAAGACGTTCCTGTGCAAGGATGCATGTCCCGCTGGCGCGATTGACTTTGAACAGCAAGAGGAGATCGTGGACCTGGAGGTGGGTGCCATCGTCGTCGCCACCGGCTTCGACCTGTTGGACCCGCGCCTCAAGCCAGAGTTCGGTTATGGCGTCTACCCCGAGGTGATGACCGGCATCGAGTTCGAGCGACTATCGTCCGCCTCCGGCCCCACGATGGGCAAGGTCGTCGTCAACGGCAAGGAGCCAAAGGACGTCGTGTTCATCAAGTGCGTAGGCTCCCGTGAGCGCCAGCGCCGCCGTGAACAGGCGGCGCTGGGTGAACAGGCGGCGCTGGGTGAACAGGCGGCGCTGGGTGGTGTTCCTTACTGTTCTCGTGTCTGCTGCATGTACACGGCCAAGCATGCCCACCTGGTGCGGGACAAATTGCCCGATGCCCGCGTCACGATCTTCTACATGGACGTGCGGGCCTTCGGCAAGGGCTACGAGGAGTTCTACGATCGGGTGAAGCACGAGCACGTGTTGTACCGGCGCGGGGAGCCTTCGGAAGTGTACCGGCGCGGGGACAAGTTGGTCGTGCAGGCCGAGGACACGATGCTGGGGAAGCCGGTCGAAGTCGAGGCGGACCTGGTGGTGCTGGCGACGGCGATCACGCCGCGCACCGACATGCCGCAGGTGTCGGCGCTGTTGGGGTTGGAGCGCTCGCCGGACGGTTTCTTCCAGGAGGCGCACCCTAAACTCCGGCCGGTGGACAGCCTGGTGGACGGCGTCTTCCTGGCGGGTTGCTGCCAGGGGCCGAAGGACATTCCCGATACGGTCGCACATGCGAAGGCAGCCGCTTCTTCGGCGCTGAGGGTGCTTGTACAGCAAACTCGTGAGAACTCGTAATGTAGGGCAAGTTGCCAACTTGCCCGCTGTGGAGGGAGATGAAGATGGCATTGAAGACAGAACCAATGGTCGAGCAGTTGGAGCTGATGGGCTGTATCCAGTGCGGCAAGTGCACCGGTGGCTGTCCGGTGGCGCGCAAGACGACGCTGAATATCCGTAGCCTGATCTACAATATGCTGGTGGAGCCGGAACTGGACGTGAACGCGCACCCGGAGTTGTGGGACTGCACGTGTTGCTTCACGTGTGTCGAGCGCTGCCCGAAGGACGTGCGGCCGGCCGAGTTGGTGATCGGGCTGCGCGGCCAACTGGTGGAGAGTGGGCACATCCCGGATACGATCGGGGCGGCGCTGACGGGCATCTTCCGCCAGGGAAATCCCACCGGCATCGCACGGGAGGATCGCATGGGTTGGGCTAACGGGACACAGATCAAGGCCGCGCAGGAAGGGTGCGAGGTGCTTTTGCACGTGTGCTGTACCCCGGCCTACGACCCGCGCGTGCAGGTCGTCCCCCGTGCGCTGGTGAAGGCGTTCACGGCGGCCGGATTGGACTTTGGCACGCTGGGCACCGACGAGAGTTGTTGCGGCAACGAGGTGCGCCGCATGGGTGAGAGCGGGCTGTTCGAGATGCTGGTAGAGGAAAACGGCGAGTTGATCCGCAGTGTAGGTGCAGGCCGGTTGGTGACCGTCTCGCCCCACTGCTTCAACACGTTCAAGAACGAGTATAGCCTGAGCGGAGGAGCAGGGGAGCAGGGGAGCGGAAGAGCAGGGGAGCAGGGGGGCAGGGGAGCCATGGAGGTGCTGCACTATACGCAGCTCATGGCTGAACTGGTCGAGCAGGGCCGGCTCAAGTTCTCCAACGAAGTGAAAAAGACCGTCACCTATCACGACCCTTGCTTCCTGGGCAAACAGAACCACATCTTCGACGAGCCGCGTGCCGTCCTCAAGGCCATCCCGGGCCTGAAATTGGTGGAGATGGACCGCAACCGGGAGCGCAGCCTGTGTTGCGAGGGGGGCGGCGGGCGCATGTGGGCCGAAGGGACCAACCTGCAGGAGCGGCTGGCCTTCCAGCGGGTGCGCGAAGCGGCCGAGACGGGGGCCGAGGTGCTGGCTGTAGCCTGTCCCTTCTGCCTGCTGACGTTGGAGGATGCGGTCAAGGTGCAAGGGCTGGACGAGAAGTTGCGGGTGATGGATATCATGGAGTTGGTGGATTTGGCGCTGTGAAGCTACACGTGTTGCGTGTTACGTGTTACGTGATAGGCTCTCTGTCAAACGATAGGACTAGGTTATGGAAGCACAACCTCGCATCGGTGTGTATATTTGTCATTGTGGTGTGAACATTGCCGCCACCGTGGACGTGGAGCAGGTGGCAGAGTTTGCGGCGGCGCTCCCGGGTGTCGTCGTTGCCCGCAATTATCTGTATATGTGCTCTGACCCTGGCCAAGGGCTGATCCAGCAGGACATCGAGGAACACGGGCTGAACCGGGTGGTGGTGGCGTCTTGTTCGCCCCGCATGCACGAGCCTACCTTCCGTGGAGCGGCGCAGCAGGTGGGTCTGAACCCGTACCTGGTGGAGATGGCCAACATCCGCGAACAGTGCTCGTGGGTGCACGGCGACCGGGCGCAGGCGACGGAGAAGGCCAAGGCGCTGGTTGCCTCGACGGTGGCCAAAGCCTTCCGGCTGGAGCCATTGGAGGAACGGGAGGTCGGGGTCGTACCCGGCGCGGTCGTCGTCGGCGGGGGCGTGGCCGGCATGGTCGCCGCGCTCGACGTGGCCGACACTGGCTTCCCGGTCTACCTGGTGGAGCAGAGCGACCACCTGGGCGGGCGCGTGGCCGAACTCAACCGCACCTTCCCGACGCTGGAGCCGGTGGTGGAACTGCTGAAGCCATTGGTCGAGCGCGTCCAGAATCACCCCAATATTACTGTACTGCTGAACGCACAGTTAACGGGTGTGGAAGGGTACGTGGGCAACTTTAAGGTGGAAGTATCGAGTCCTTCCTCATCTACTCCTTCCTCGTCTACTTTCGACGTGGGTTCGATTATTGTCGCCACGGGCTACGACGTCTTCGATGCGCGGCGCAAGCCAGAGTTGGGCTACGGCCAGTATCCCAACGTCATCACGTCGCTGGAACTGGAGCGGCGGTTGCTCGAGAGAAGTCTGGCCGTGGATGGACACACACCGAAGAGCGTGGCCTTCATCCAATGCGTGGGCTCGCGGGATGTGCAGGTGGGCAACCCATACTGCTCGCGCGTGTGCTGCATGTACACGGCGAAGCAGTCCCGGCTGGTACGGGAACTCCTGCCCGAGGCACACGTGACGGTGTTCTTCATGGACGTGCGCACGTTTGGCAAAGGGGCCGAGGAGTTCTACGACGAGGCGCGGGAGAAGGGAGTGCTCTACCGGCGCGGGAACATCTCGGAGATCTACCGGCGTGGCGAGCGGGTGGTGCTGGTGGGGGAGGACACGTTGCAGGGCCGTCCCATCGAGTTGGAGGCAGACCTGGTCGTGTTGGCGGTGGGAATGGAGGCCCGCTCCGATGTCGCTGACCTCTCCACGCTGCTCAAACTGCCGCGTTCATCGGATGGCTTTTTCCTGGAGTTGCATCCCAAGTTGCGGCCGGTGGATACGGCGGTGAGCGGCGTCTTTCTGGCGGGTTGCTGCCAGGGACCCAAGGACATTACAGACACGGTCGCGCAGGCCAAGGCGGCCGCCTCGTCGGCGCTCATCCCGCTCATCCGGGGCACGGTGCCAGCGGAATCGGCGACGGCGGTGGTGGAGCCGGAGTTGTGCGCGGGGTGCGGGATGTGTGTGGAGGTGTGTCCCTTCGGTGCGCCCGCGCTCGACCCGCTGTGGGGCGTCTCGCGCATCAACTACGTGCTGTGTAAGGGATGTGGGACGTGCGCCGTCACCTGTCCCTCCAAGGCCATTCGCTTGCAGCATTTCACGGCCAGCCAGATCCTGGCGCAGATAGATGCACTGGCGGTATGACATGGCTGAGGGTTAGCAAAGGGGCTTGAATTGGACTGTTGGTATACCGGTGACCGGGTAAGGGAGGGCTGACGAGCTGGAGTGGGGGTTGTAGACTGGAGCCAATGTGGGCGCGTGCTGGTACTGATTGACGCTGCCAATATCGGTAAGGGGGCACAGCACTCTGGGTTCAAGGTGCGTTATCGCCAACTAGCGCGCCTGTTCCGAGAGCAGAGCCAGCTTGTGGATATCCGGTTCTACACAGCCGATTTTGAGACTGATGCTCATCAAGGCTTCCTTCGTTCGTTGCAACACTTCGGCTACCGTGTTGTCAGTAAGCCGGTCAAAGTGATTTCGACAGGTAAGTCACAAGTGATCCGTAAAGCGAACTTTGACGTCGAGATGGCTGTAGATGCGATGGAGATACTATCCTGCTATGACACATTGGTGTTGTTTTCTGGCGACAGCGACTTTGCCTATCTGGTACGGCATTTGCAGAGCAAGGGCAAGCGGGTCGTGGTGTGTTCAATGCGGGGGAATGTGGCGCGGGAACTGATCAAGAGCACTGATCAGTATGTAGACCTGTATGAATTGGGTGCAGATGTTGTTCGCAAGATGCCATGAAAGCGCGAAGTCCTGGCCTCACGGCCAGGACCTCCGCCAAGAAAGCAGTCTCTCGACTGCACTAGTATTGTACTCAAGTTAGCCTAATCTGTCAAGGGGGCAATATGGCTGAAGGTAGTTTCGAACCCAAGATCGTTGCCTTTTTGTGCAACTGGTGCACGTACACGGGGGCCGACCTGGCGGGCACGTCGCGCATTCAGTATCCGCCCAACGTGCGCATCATCCGCTTGATGTGCTCCGGTTCGGTGGACCCCACCTACGTGCTCAAGCCGCTGCTGGATGGGGCCGACGGCGTCCTGATCGGCGGCTGCCATCCCGGCGACTGCCACTACCAGTCGGGGAATTACAAGGCCCGGCGGCGGTACGTAGCGCTGCGGGAGATCCTGAAGAACGCGGGCTACGACGAGGATCGGGTCTGGCTGCGCTGGATTTCCGCGTCGGAGGGGCAGCGCTTTGCCGAGACCATCACGCAGATGACCGAGTCTCTCAAGCAAAAAGGGCCCAACCCGCTGCGCCGGGAGTGGGCGGTGTAGACAAGTAGGGCAGGCTTTCCAGCCTGCCGAAGAGGGGAGATGCAATGAGAACTGTGATACCTGTTGAGAACAAGGATACGCTGGCCGCTGTGCGCGGTTTCCTCAAACGGCTGTTGGAGACCGGCGTGGTCGAGGCGCTCCTGGTGCCAATGGAAACGCCTGGCGGTACGGTCACGCCTGCGTTGGTGACCGACCCCAGCCTGTTGGACGCGGCCAACCCGCTGGCTCCGGTGATGGGGCTGAACGCGGCGCGCCTGGCGGGCCGCGTCTCCATTCGTGAGCCCCGCGGGCGTATTGGCGTCGTGCTGCGCCCGTGCGAGTTGCGGGCGCTGGTGGAATTGGTCAAGCTCCAGCAGGCCAGCCTGGCGGACCTGGTGACGATCGGCGTGGATTGCCTGGGCACCTACGACGTGGCGGTCTACACCAGGATGCAGAACGAGGCACGTGTGGACGTGCAGGCGCTTCT
>Ga0315289_10013611_pt1 | contig 11378 bp, 5 predicted proteins | sample YL17G11_40_MG_FD_203452 | JGI IMG/M metagenome (GOLD analysis project Ga0315289, IMG submission 203452) | Sediment microbial communities from Yellowstone Lake, YNP, Wyoming, USA - YL17G11_40 | ecosystem: Environmental > Aquatic > Freshwater > Lake > Sediment | place: USA: Wyoming | collected... | reverse complement strand
TTGGAAAGGGTTGTTTCCGTCCCCAACGTTAAAGAAACTGAATAGGTAACCGTGGAAGTTGTCTCACTGTTGCTATTGGTAGCGTAAATTCCAATTGAATGAATTCCTGATTCCATCGCTTCAAGAGTTTTACTAAAAAGACCACTGCTGTTGGCCGTGGTCGTCCCAATCACTGCCCCATTTTCGATAAATGTTACTTGGGCATTGGGGCTTGTTCGCCCTGATAAAGTCAAAATAGTCTCACCTACTTGAATTGAGACTGTAAGCTCAGTTTGAGCAAGAGAAAGTGGGGGGAGAAGAAATAGAACAGAAAGGGAAAGAAAAATTAACCATACAGTTTTGAGCTTTAACATTTGACATTTGAAATTTTAATTATTTGTATTTGCCAAAAAGAATTTTTAAGGCTAATCTGATTCTTTTTCTGGCCTTATAAAGTAAAAAAGCCAAAATGATTAAGCCTAGAAGAATTAAACCAATAATTTTATAAGGAAAGCCCCAAAAAGTGGTTGAAGAAACCAAAATTTGTCCTTTAGTCCCGTAAGTTAGTGAAGCAATAGCTCTGTATTTCCCTAAAAGCAATTTTCTTTCCCAAGTTGCACTTAATTTACGTATCGCCCCAGGCAAAACATTTTTGGGGGTAACTTCAATTTTGGCTACCTGTTTTCCCCAAAGGTTACTGATAACTATCGTCCCGGTCGGTTTAAGATGAACATTACCTTCGTTTTTAACCCTTAGCTCAAAATCAACCGGTCCGTATTCAAAAATTTTTTTAATGGCCTTAAAACTGGCAAATTGACCTTCTTCATCAGTCTTTCCGGCAATTCGTAGAAGAATTAAAGAACCTAATTCCTGAGATAAAGTGGCCCCACTGCCGACCACTTTCTCTTTGTTACCAACTTTGAAAATAATCGAGCCGAAATGACCACCTGGCTCCGCGTTTAAAGGAACATTAATCGTAAAATTAAAAACACTTCTTCCCTTGGGACCGATTTCTACCTCAACCGGGTCAACCGTAATCCAAGAAGCTAAAGAAAAAGGGGTGGTGTTTTCCGTTAGGTCAACCGAACCTTCTTCACCCATGGCCGTAAAATTACGTTTTTCCACCACGATTATCATGGGCCTATCGGTTAAATTTTCAACCCTGATTGTGTTTCTAAGAAGATCACCAGGATTGGCAGAAAGTTCAAAAGTGGGAGGTGATAAACCCAAGCCAACGGAATCTTGGGCTGAAGCTTGATTTTTATCAACAAGAAAAAAAAGCGATAAAAAAATTAACCCAGTGGTGAAAAAATAAAGAACCAAACGCCTTTTAAACATAGCTTTAAACTCAATCAAACATCGTCTACTACCGAATTACTCAAGACTTACTTAAAAAAGTCTATCCTTTTATCAGTTTAAAGAATATCCAGTTTAGTAAGTCGGTGTGGCCGTCAAAACAACCGTTGTTTCGTAATTTCCGGCGGGTGTATTACCTGCTACTGCAGACTGATAACCAACTCTGGTTGTTTCGTTACTAGCAGGCCCAGTGTTATTGACTATAGCCGCATTACTGGTTGTAAAAGCGGCGTATTTATTAGTCTGAAACTGGGTATAAGCCGTATCTTCGGTTGTATAACCAAAGGCTTCTGTTCCAACAGCCATAACTGAGGGCGAACCATAACTACCAGAATAATCATCAATGTCATAGATGCTATAAGTCGGTCTAGCCGTATAACGGGTGTAAACCGTATAACCGCCAGTCGCATTGGTATTAACCGTTAAATCATGCGCGGCAACAGCATTACTGGTAACCGTCGTTGTACCTAAAGGAATGGTCGTGCTAGTTGAGGCTACCGTAATTGCAATTCCGTTAACTGATTGCCCAACCGCCACCGAGTTAACCGTAAAAGTTATTGAGGGATCAACAGTTATGTTCACTACTTGACCAGCAGTATAAATAAAGGCAATCGTTCCGTTATCAACCGCGCCACTACAGTTTTCGTTACTATAAGTATTAAAAAGGGCAAAGTAATTCGTCCCAGCGGTTGAACCGTTAACAATTCCGTTAACAACGACTGTCCCGTTAGTTGCTGACGCTGGCGTTTCACCATTAGCATTGGTAATTTTGATCGTCCCGTTGGTTGAGGTATCACCAACAGCCCAAGTTTCAGAATCGGGAACAAAATCACTGTTGGCTGCGCTGTAGGCTACCGGACCTTGAGTACTTAAACCAGATGGGACACCACCAGAACCATCAGCCGCGATATCAAGTTCAATCTGGATACATTTGATCGCCGTATCATCGGTGATGTTGTCCCAATCAAAAGTATAGGTCGTTGTTTGGCTCGGACGAGAATCAGACAAAGAAACAAAGCCGCCTGATAAAGTTGCAGCAAAAACGCCGGCAACATTCCGAAAAACAAAGATTAAGCCAAAAACCAACGCCACTAAAAACAGCGGTAAAATTTTGACTTTCTTAAATTTAGAGATATCGGACAGTTTGATTTTTATTTTTTTCACCTCCTTTCTTTTTTTTCTTTTTGTTTTTCCTGAATTAATTTATAAGTAACCAACTCACCCGTTTGAGCTTTACCCAACAAAACACGGAGAGCTAAATTTAATCTTCTCCTTACCAGTATGAAAAATACCAAGAACATTGTCAAGAGGAAAATTCCGATTAAAATCGGCAGCCAGGGAATAACCCAAAAATTAATTGTTTTTTCCAACCTCTTATATTCACTTCCATAGACAATTTTGGCCTGAGCTGTAAATTTACCCAAAAGAAATCTTTTATCCCATGTCGTCTCTATTTCTTTTGAAGATTGGGGTAAGACTATTTTGGGTGAAAAGGTTAATTTGGCTAATTCCCGACCACGAAAATCTTTAATCAAAATTTCTCCTGACGGAGTTAGATGAATATTGCCCTCATTTTTAAAAGGGATTTTAAATTCAACCGGACCAAATTGTCGAAAACCTGCTGTTTGCAAATCTCCTAAAGAAGCTTTTTCATTAATATCACCCTTGACAATCAAAAAAGCCAAAACGCCAACCCTGACAGTAAGATAAGTTGTTTGGGGAGAAAGAACTTCTACTGGTAAAAGAGGCTGAAAGTAAATCGTGGCGTAATGACCTCCGGGCTCGGCGCCGACAGGCGTAATAACCACCACTTTGATTTCTTTTATTTCTCGAGGCTGTAAGATAAAATCACTTGGTTCAACTAAAAACCAAGAAGAGGCATCAAACATCTCTTTAGATTCCGGCCCGGTTGTCAAGATATCTTCCCTGATAAAGGCCTTTACAGTTCCTTTGATTGGCAAAGGAAAATTTGTCACGTTAGTAATGGAAATTTTGGTTCCCTTCACCTCGCCAGGCTTTAAAACTAACTCGATAATCGCCGGAGCAACACTTAAAGCCGATTGACTTGGCTGGTCTTCAGCAAAAACAAAACTTAAAGACAGACCAAAAAAGAAACTTAGGGCTAAAAAAGAAATCAATAATGATTTTGTTAAATTATTCATTTTAGTATTGAGCCGTGGCGGTATAAACCGCAATCGTCGAATAATAAGATGAGGCCTGGGTAAGACCTGCTTTAACCTTATTGGTGATGAAAAATTGTTCATTAATAGGATCGCCGGTAATATTATCAGTATGGTCAGCGACAATATCTCCCGGACCGTCTTGCGAAAAAGGAGCGTATAAATTCCCCCCACCAAATTTATCACCAAATTCTTGAATAGTTGTGTCTGAAGAAGTATAACCAAAACCCGTATTCCCTACTCCCCAAGTTCCCGGACTGGCATAATTTCCCCCATCAAAATCAGGAATAAAAAAACTACCGCCTAAAGAACGCAAATAGTCAGTCACAAAAGCCCGTATCACATAACCCCCATAAGCATTAGTTGAGGTGGTCAACGTGGTAATCTTTGTATCGGAATAACTATTGCCGACATTTAAATTGACAAAGGTCAACGTCGAAGGAGAAACACTAAAGGTTAAACTGGGTGAAACAAATTGGCCATCAGAAGAAATAGCTGTTTGGGTGTTGGTGGCCTTATCAATCGCCCGGACATTAAAATAATAAAGGTCTGAAGTCTGTAAAGTTAAACCAGTGGCAATGGCTGATGTTCCTGTCCCAACGCTCACCCAACTACCGACTTCTGTTCCCCCAATACTTGTCCCGATGGAATATTCATAATGGTCAAGACCGGAAACATTAGCGTTAATATCCGCCCAATTAGCGGAAAGCTCGGATAAAGAACCGCCATTAAAATCAATATCTATTCCAGTGTTTGTTCCATCAAAAACCGTTCCGTCGGCGGGTGCGGTGGTATCAACGCCAAAGTCACGATCAGCTCCTGGGGGAATGTCGTCAGAATTTCCTCCATAAGCCACCCAGCTGGAATAAGTGGAAGCCGCATCTTTCACCCGCGCATGCCAGTGATATTGTGTGGCGTCGGTAATCCCCTCAATGGTTACTGTCACCGGGACTGAACCGCCGGTATAGCCTACCCCGGTTCCACAAACATCTTCGGTATTGCCAAAGGCGGTGTCAATATCGTCCTTCTCCACACAAAGATACAAAGTATCAGAAGTATCAGAATCAGAAGCTAAAGCCGTAAATTGGACCGAAGTCTCATTGGTCCAGTCACCCACAGCCAAAACCGTATTATCGATTTTCTTTTGAGCCAAGGAAGAAGGAGAATTTGGAGCTTGATTACAAGAATCGCCATCAGAAACATTCCAATTTAAAGTGTTTTCATCCTTAGTCGAATAAGTAGCACAAAAACTAACGCCAGTTCTTGTTGAACGATAAACATCTACATAAGTGACATTAGCCGCGGTCGGGTTAATCGTCCAATTGGTTTCATTCGAAGATTGAAGAGTAATGACCTTGCCAGAGTCACCGGTCACTGTCCAAGTTCCGCCAACATTAATTGAGGAACCACCGGCAAACTGTAAAGTCCGGCCGGTTGAACCAATTCCGACGGTTGAAGCAGTGAAATTATAAAAAGTTGAATTACCGGAAATCTGCTGGGTACTACCGTCAGCACCACTAAAAGTAATTGTCCCATTGCTGGCGGTAAAGGTTCCACTGTCAGTAAAATTGCCATTAATATTAAAACTACTCGAGGTACTAGAAGTTGCTCCACTACCAACGGAGAGATTATTAAAAGCTAGATTTCCTGGATTGGTAATTATTGATGAATTATTATTCATCGTCATTGTTCCGCTGGAAGGAGTAAAGGTGCCGCCCGATACATCAAAAGCACCGCCAACAGTGGCCGTCTGGTTGCCGGTGGATATCGTTCCACTGATGGTTAAATTGGCATAGGTGGTATCTTTAATGGTCTGGCCTGATCCAGTGTAATTGACGGTGTTCGTCCCGGCAGTGGCGTTTAAAGTTGAAATATCGACAGTCCCACTGAGATTCAAGATGGCACTGCTTCCTTGAGTCAACCCGCCATTGCCGGTTAAAGAAGTGGTAGCAGTGATAGTTCCGTTATTAGTCAAAACACCCGGCGAAGTTACGGTCAGCAACGTCGCAACGGTTAAGGTATTACTATTGGCAACAGTGCCCGTAATGGTTAAGCTCGGAATAACCGTAGCGGTGCCACCACTGATGGTTTTGTTAGCACCAGTAAAAGTATGGAGGCCGGTGCTGGCGATCCAACTCGTAGCGGTGTTAGTTAAATTGCCGGCAAACGATGGTGTGATGGCATCTTGTTCATTCCAGACACCATTGACAGTTACATCACCAGTAAAAGTTTTGCTGGGGTTGGTGGCCGAGGAAAAGATAAGTGAACCGGTAGAGGCAATATTTGTTGTCGTGCCTACCGAAAAGGTAAAAGCGCCGATGGTTAAAGAGGTGCCGGCTCCGACGGAAAGTGTGCCACCGATCGTTAAATTAGCCGCTGTTTGCGAACTGACAGTACCGGATAAGGTAAAGTTTCCGTTAATCGCTGTCGTCGTGTTGCCAAGATTTTTAGCGCCAGCCGTTGAGAGAGTAAGATGGTGATAAGTCGCCACATTTCTCGGAGTTTGGTCTCCGTTGGCATTATAATTGACCGTGTTCCCGGCTGTGCTGGGGTCAAAAGTATTCACATCCAATGTTGATCCGCCAAAGTTCAGCACACCGGCGGCACCGTTGGTAAATATGCCTGTTCCTGCCAAAGTCGTGCTAACGGTTAAAGTCCCACCATTAGTAAACGTTCCAGTACTGGTGACGGTAATGTTGGGCATAGAGGTTATAAAGGCACCGATAGTTAAAGATGTGCCCGTACCGACAGTAGTTGTACCGGTAACTGCCAAAGCAGCTCCGGTGGTCACGACTAGTGAACTAGCTGTTGATATTGTCAAATTGCCAACAATGGTGGTGACAGTGAAATTTGGTCCGGTAACAGTTCCGCTGCCGGTAATTCCTAAATGATGATAGACAAGGGTTCTGATGACCGGACTGGTACCAGTGTAGTTGACCGTGTTGCCAACAGCCGTTGTGGTTAAGGTCGTAATTGCCGGCACCGCGGTGGCACCATAGTTTAAAGTGCCAGCGCCGGTGTTAATAAAGGAGCCGGCTCCAGAAAGAGCAGTGGTCACAGTCACGGTCCCATTATTGGTAAAGCCATTTGTAACAGTCCCGACAGACAGAGTCCCGGAAATCGTCAAAGTGCCATTATTTGTCATCGTCCCGGTACTGGTAACAGTAATGTTGGGCATAGAAGTGACAAAAGCGCCAATAATTAAGGATGTCCCGGTTCCAACGTTAGTAGAACCAGTAACTGCCAAAGCAGCTCCGGTGGTTGTAGTTGCCGTCCCGCTCAAACTGAAGTTACCATTGATGGTAGTCAGGACATTGTCAATGGTGCTGGATGAACCATTCATGGTAAAATCGTTTACCGTAGTCACGCCAGTCATGGTCTTGGCAGAAGTCCCACTTAAACCCAGGTTTGAGTAGGTATGGGCCGTACCGCCATTAGGGTCCTTCACTGTTTGAGTTCCTGAGGCAGTGTAATTCACAGTATTGGTTGCAGTAGAAGCACTGAATGTCCCTGCTCCAGAAAACGCACTTGTCGAACTATAATTTAGAGTCGAGCCATTAGCTTGTACCCAATTCCCCGTAAGGGTAAGTAAGCCCGAAATCGTAGTTGTCCCATTATTGGTCAAGGTAACCCCTGAACCAATGGTTGTGATAGCGAAACTAGTAGTTCCCCCAAGCGCTTGAGCGGCATTGGTTTGAAATGTTGTTGTTCCGGTGATTGCTACTGACCCGGTACTGCTTTGGGTTATGCCGTTTTCAATTTGAATTGCCGTACTTGCACCATTTAAGGTACCGCTGCTTACGGCAACTGCCCCCTGAAGTAATTTATTGCCTGTATTATTATTTAAAGTCAGAGTACCACCATTGACAATTGTTGTTCCTGTTACCGTAAAGGCGTAACCAACTGTAGTAATCGTACCTGAAGAAACAGTTAAGCTTCCTGTAGAGAATGTGAAATTTCCTAAACTTAAAGAGCCCGAACTAAGTGTAGTACTTCCTGTGACGGCAAGATTTTCCCCAGTTGTAATTGTGGCACCGTTAACCAAAAAATTACCGCTAATCGTAGCCAGAACCGGAGTCGCCGTGCCGCCGCTGGCCGTGAAATTTCCAGCTACGCTTGTCACCCCCGTCATGGTTTTGGTGCCGGCGCCAGAAATAGTGAGATTCTGATAGGCGGGCGTGGAGGAAACCGTCTGGCTGGGAGTGGCTACATACCCAATAGTCGTCCCGGCAAGGATGTTTCTTGTTCCCCAACTCGGCCAGCTGGTTGCCGTTGCCGCTGAACCAAGATTATATGTTCCTTGAGTTAAATTAAGCACGCTGCCGGCACCGGGGGTAATGACATAACCACCATCACCAAATTTACTGTTTGCTGTCGCATCTCCGATAGTCAAAGTTGTAACTGAGACGGCGGCTTGGAGAGTCGCGCCGGAAGCATTCGAATTATTGATCTGGAGCGTCGTATAAGCCGTCGAAGTAATCCCCGTTACCAATACCGTTTGAGCCGACGAACTATTATAATTAACCACCGCCGAGGCGCCATTAAGAGTAATTACATTCGTACCTCCCGATCCAAGACTCCATGGGGTACCGCCGCCTAATCCGAGAGTGCTGTTCGCCATCGTAAAGGTTGAGGTAAGTGAAGACGGAGTAATGGTAGTAACCGTTCCGTTAACCGTCGTCACACCGCCCGATAAAGTAAAAGTGGCATTGTTGTATCTAGTGCTGGCGCCCTTTATCGAAGTGATTGTCAAATTGCCTGAAGAAGTTAAAGAAGTAATCGTTGAGGTAAGTGTCGTGGTGGGAGCAGCTTTATCGCTAGGCGTAATAGTGCCTCCCACCTGAATAGAACCCGTGGAAATAGAACCCGTTCCCTCAAGAGTGGCGTTGGCATCCACTGCCGTCGCCTGATTATTTAAGGTAATGGCACCGCTTACTGTTAGAACGTAAGGCGAATTAACGATTATCTTACCTCCGGTTGTAGAAGTAAAAGTCACGCTTGAAACCGTATTTGCCGGATTAGCGGTCACGGTCATTGTAAAATTTCCAATACTCGCGGTATCGCTCGCCGCTTTTCCGGGATAACCCGCCGGTGTCCAAGCAGTCTCATCATTCCAATCAGAACTTTTGTTCGCCACGTAAGCGGTGGCATCCGCCGCAATTTGCCATTTTCTTGCCTCTTGAAAAAGAGATAATCCACTAAAATCTTTAAAAGTCAAAGGTCCTAAAAGATAAAATTGGGGACTGATATTTGGTGCCTTGAAACGATAGCCAAGATTGATTTTTTCGCCATTTTTAACAGAAACATACCAGCTAATGACTTTAGTTTTTTCTTGTTCTTCAACCTTATCATAGGATCGCTGGTAGTTTGTTAGGGTATTATTTTCGACTTCCGCAACTACCTCCGCCAAAGTTGTTTCCCCCAAAACTTCTTCTTTGTTTTCGAGTGGTAAAATTTCAAAATCAGAAGGGACGGTTTCTTCCACCACACCTTCGAAATCTTGATTAGCTATAACATTAAAACTAACGGAATAAATAGCGGGTGGATAAATTCTGGTTGGGCCAGTTCTCTCTATATCGAAATCAACCTGTTCTCGAACTTCAAAGGAATCATTGATAGTAAAGCTTCCATTTTGTGTTTCCGCTAGCAGTTCCATTTGATAAGCGCCAACTGCTTTAGTCTGATAAACAGCTTCATAATCCGGCTTTTCGGTGTAACTGTGGAGCTGGCATTCCGGATTAACTTTGATTGTTTCCTTTTCGGTTGATAATTCTTCAGTTTCACCTTGAGGATTGGTAATTTTTAAAGTTAACTTGGCATCACAAACCATTCTCCCCTGCTCATTCAAAACCGCCATGGCCAAATTGGCGGTTTCTCCGGGCAAGTAAATTGATTTATTGGGGTTGATGGCCAAAACTCCCCAAGTGAAATCTTGTTCAGCAAGAATCTCTGAGGAAACATCAAGAATTTTTAGATGATATTTCCCAGGTAGAAAAGCGTTGGGAAGATTAAAAGTTATTTGCCCGCTTTCTGTCTGACTCGCCTCTAATTCTATCTCCTTACCCGAAGAATCATAAACAAAAGTCTTCACTTCATTGTTTTGATAATCTCCCAAGTCTATTTGCAGTTCTTCGCCGGCCCGAAGATTCCCCTTTCTCAAAGAGGGCCTTTTGATCTTTTTCTTTAGTTGGGCCGAAGGTGTGGCTTCCAAAGTGGAAATGTCAGGAAGAGACAGACTGGCGGAATCGGTGGCTTGGGCGCTTGCGGTGGCAATTTCTGCCGAGCGAGTACTTTCCTGCTTGATTAAATTTAAAATGGCATTAAGATCAATTTCCCGCTCGGCCGACTCGGTGGCTACCTGATTTGTGACCATCTCGCTCAATGAAGAAGCCTGTTCATCAAGGGCTAAAACCGGCCAGCCAGATAAAAATTGAGACAACAAAAAGGCGCTAATGAGGCTAAAAGTTAGTAATTTCCGGACAGTCTTTTTTCGGACAGTCATTTTTTAAATACAACAACTAGCTGTTTCTCTCAACAGCTAAAAGTTATCTTCTAATTTAAATCTATACTTTACAGACAAAGAATGTCAAGTCGTAAAACGTAAGTTTGGGAGGGATATTTAATTATTATTTATAATTTAATATTACAAGACAAAAAATTGATTATGATAAAAGCTAAGATAATATATCAAAATATACCTTAATGTATAAACATCTTCCCTCTTTTAAAAGTAGTGGTAATTTTTTTTGACTTTTGTTAAAATAAGCAAAGCTTGTTTTAAAAAATAAGCAAAGCTTGTTTTTCGCAAGCTCAAAATAAACACATATGGCAAAAAAAGGACCCAGACAAATTATTGCTTTGGTTTGCACTGTTTGTAAAAGCCAAAATTACGTTTCGGAGAAGAACAAAATCAACCAGCCGGATAAGTTGGTTTTGAAGAAGTATTGTCGAAGGTGTAGGAAGGTAACTGATCACAAAGAAACAAGTAAGTTGAAGTAAATTTTAGAATTTATTAAAAAGGGCAAGCCGTAGGATATTTATAACTATCCAATGGCCTATCCTATTGAAATAAAAAGCCAAGCTATTTTTCTTCGCAAGAAAGGTTTTTCCTTAAAAGAAATTGCTGAAAAATTCCGCATAGCTAAAAGCACTGCTTCTGTTTGGCTTCAGAATGTTAATCTCAGTTTAAAAGCCCAAGAAAGACTGAAAAAACGCCGGATTCTTGGTCAATACAAATCAAGACTTATCAAAAAAACCCAAAGTGAAAATTTGATCAAAACATATCGTCTTCAGGCTTATCAAGAAATTTCGAAAATCCATTTTAATAAAAACATTTATAAACTTCTTTGCTCTTTTCTCTATTGGTGTGAAGGGGCTAAGTTAAACAATAGCCATATTAGATTTATCAATTCTGATCCAAATATGATTAAAACCTTTTTAAGGCTTTTAAGAATTTCTTTTAAATTGGACGAAAAGAAATTCCGAGCCCTGATTCATCTGCATGATTATCACAACGAGGAAAAGCAAAAAAAATTCTGGACAAAGATAACCAGAATTCCACCTCAACAATTCAATAAAAGTTATCATAAACCAAATACCAAAAAAAGAATCAGAGACAATTATCCTGGATGTCTTGCAATTTATTATTTTGATCATAAAATTGCAAAAGAATTAGCTGCATTATATAATAGCTTTGTTAAATATTTAGGGGCGTAGCTCAATTGGTAGCAGCACTTGTCTCCAAAACAAGAGGTTACAGGTTCGAATCCTGTCGCCCCTGCAAAACTCACTCTATCTTCTTCCCCAATCTTACAAATTTTTCCGGTCGTTTTTTAAAGTTGTTTTTTTTATAAAAAGAAAGGG
>Ga0315289_10013610_pt1 | contig 11378 bp, 8 predicted proteins | sample YL17G11_40_MG_FD_203452 | JGI IMG/M metagenome (GOLD analysis project Ga0315289, IMG submission 203452) | Sediment microbial communities from Yellowstone Lake, YNP, Wyoming, USA - YL17G11_40 | ecosystem: Environmental > Aquatic > Freshwater > Lake > Sediment | place: USA: Wyoming | collected... | reverse complement strand
TGGCTCCGCCACAGTATTCGCAGGTCTCACCTTCCCAGAAGCTCATAGTTGCCCCTGACGAGTATTATAAGGCAAATGTTATCCAAAGTCAACAGGAATGTCGGTCGGAGTCCCCAACTTGTTGGGGGTTTTTGCCAGAAACCCGAACAAGTTCAGGACTCTCTTTTTTTGGGGGGCTTTGGTGGTTTGTGCGAGTGGGGGCATTCGGCTATAATGTGTGGACTATATAGGCTATCGCCTATCCGGCGGGGGAAACCCGAACAAGTTCGGGACTCCGCTATGCCTCAAATGGAGATTACTATGCATAGAAAGAGACATGTGCTCTTACTGTTCACTGCCGTCGTAGTGGCGTTGAGTTTTCTGGCCTGCAATGCTCCACCCCCTCCTTCTCCTTCTGTCCCTCCCGCCCCAACAGCCGCTGCCACGTCTACCGTTGCCCTACCCACGGTGACATCTACTGCCCCGCCGACCGATACGCCGCCGACTGGCTGGCTCCCGGCCGGCACAATTGCGCTCTACGCCGTTGGCGCGTGGGAGAATTCCCGGCTCTACGCGCTGGCCAGCGATGGCACGGCGACCGACCTGGGCCAGGACGTCCAGGGCTGGGCGGCCGTCTCGCGCACCGGGCGCTGGACGGCGCGTCCGGGCAGCCCGTACCCGGCAGACTCGCTCGTGATCGTCAACCTGGCGGACGGTACGAGTTCCACCGTCCCCGCCACGCCTGGCTTCGAGATTTACGGTGCGGCCTTCGACACCGCCGAGACGCGCGCGGCCTTTCTGGAGTTAGAACCACCCACAGGTGAAGACACTCCGTGGGCCATCGTCGTCGCCAACCTGGCAGACGGCTCTACAGCGCGGTTCGAGGCGACGGCAAGACTCGACTCCGCGCTGCTTCCCGGCTTTCCCATCGGCTGGTCCGCTGCCGGCGACGAACTGTTCATCAACACGTTTGCGCCGGCCACCGAATATGGCACGGCCGGTGTAGTGGGGATCGCGATGCCTCCCGGTGCTGCCCCAGCGCCGGTGGACGCGCTGGCCCGCCGCGAGCTGCTTGTGGGCGGGACGTATAGTTCGGTTCCCCGCCTCTCGCCGGACGCTACACGCCTGTTCTACGTGGCGCGTGACCCGGATTACACGCCGGCCAACTATGAGCCCATCGCCTACGACGTAGCAGTCAACCAACTGTGGACACTGGACCTGGCGAGCGGCCTGCCAGCACTGCTGGTGGAAGTGACCGACGGCGGAGCGTTGGGCTACGACGCCGCCTGGTCGCCGGACGGCGCGCAGGTGCTCTTCGCGCAGGGCACCTACGCGGGGGACACGTTCGCCGGACTGACGCTGAGGGTGCGCGATGGGTCGGGTGCGGTGCGGGACGTCGGCTCGCTGCCACTGGAGCCACAGGCCAACCCGAGCAGCCTCGACTGGTGCGCGCCGGACGTGGCGCTGGCCGTGGTCACGACGGCAGACTCGACGTATCAACTGCACACGATAGACCTGGCCAGCGGCGGCACGAGCCTGGTGACCTCAGGTGACTATGTCTCCGTGCTGGGATGCATTCCTTGACTTTAGTCAGATTCATTGGACGCGGATGAACGCGGATTGGACGGATTTCACGGATTTTATGTTCTTATCCGTGTTCATCCGTACAAACCCGTGCCAATCCGTGTACGAATACTCTTCAGGAGGGAGCCATGAGTAAGTTACCGTCTGAGAACCGGTACGATACGATGCGCTACAACCGCTGTGGGCGGAGCGGGTTCAAGTTGCCCGCCATCTCGCTCGGGCTGTGGCACAACTTTGGCGGGGTGGACACGCTCGAGAACTCCCGCGCCATGGTGCTGCGCGCGTTCGACCTCGGCGTCACGCACTTCGACCTGGCGAACAACTACGGGCCTCCGCCCGGGTCGGCCGAGGAGACCTTTGGGCGCATCCTGCGGCAGGACCTGGCGCGCTATCGGGACGAACTGGTTATCTCGACCAAGGCCGGCTGGGGCATGTGGCCGGGGCCGTACGGCGATTTGGGCTCGCGCAAGTACCTGGTGGCCAGCCTCGACCAGAGCCTGCAGCGCATGGGGCTGGATTACGTGGACATCTTTTACCATCACCGCCCCGACCCCGACACGCCGCTGGAGGAGACGATGGGCGCGCTCGACCACGTCGTGCGCCAGGGCAAGGCGCTGTACGCCGGCATCTCGTCCTACGGGCCGGAGGAGACGCGGCAGGCGGCGCAGATCTTGCGCGAACTGGGCACGCCGTGCTTGATCCACCAGCCTTCCTACAACATGTTCAACCGCTGGATCGAGGACGGGCTGTTGGACGTGCTGGCCGAGGAGGGCATCGGCTGCATCGTGTTTTCGCCGCTGGCGCAGGGGTTGTTGACCGACCGGTACCTGGGCGGGATTCCGGCGGATTCGCGCGCGGCCAAGCCGCACGGATTCCTCAGGCCGGCGCACATCACCGAGGAGAAGTTGGCGAAGGTGCGCAGGTTGAACGAGATGGCGCGGGCGCGCGGCCAGACGCTGGCGCAGATGGCGCTGGCGTGGGTGCTGCGCCACCCGGGGATGACGTCGGCGCTCGTCGGGGCCAGCCGCGTGAGCCAGGTCGAGGATAGCGTCGCGACGCTGAACAACCTGCAGTTTGCGGAGGAGGAGTTGAAGGTGATTGACGTGATCCTGCGAGATTCTTCGCTGCGCTCAGAATGACGGGGCGCTCGGAATGACGAGGCGCTCAGAATGACAGGGCGCTCAGAATGACGGGGCGCTCAGGATGACAGGTTAGTAGACGGTGTAGAGGAACGAGGCCACCTTGGGGAACAGCGTGTCCACCAGCAACCGCCAGGCCGGTGCGACGCCGACGTCGGGATAGGCGGTGTGCAATTCATCGGCCGTCCGGTACCCCAACACCAGTGGAATGAACGGTAACGGCGGAAAGCGGATGTCTTCCCAGCCGGTGTTGCCCAGGTTGGTGACCTCGGCCAGTCTTCCCTCTCTGAAGCGCAGCGCGATCGTCTCGCGGTACAGGCCCAGCCGCACGTCCCGCGTCAGCCCGGCGAACGGCGAGCGGGCGATGCGGCGCTCCAGCACGGGCGTCAACGCGCGTAGCAATGCCGTGACGTCGGGGACGTGGATTTGCCAGGCGTACGTGCCCATGTCGTGGGCGCCCAGCGAACGCGCCAGCCGCATCAGCGTGCAACCCGCGGGCAGGTTGAGCCGGATGCCGGGCTTGTTGCGCTCTATGGCCAACGTCTTGAGGTGATACAGCGCCTCGAGCGCCGTATCGAATCCCAGCCGCGAGACTTCGCTCACCACCAGCTCTTCCCCAAAGTGGTGCTCCGGGAGCCGCATGCTTCCGACGACCTGTCCGTTGGCGTCCTGGATCAGCCAGGTCTCGCACTCCATCTCCGTATCGTCGGTACGGGTCAGCAGGTAGCGCCAGGTCGCTTCGTCGCGTGCGGTATGGATCGCCAGGTCCTGGGCTGCCTCGTCGTAGAGCCGCATCAGCACCGGGAGATCGTCCTGCGTCGCCAGCCGGAACGTGAACGGCTCGTCGGGTGGGGTGGGGACGTCGCGCATTTCGAGCCGCAGCCCGCCTTCCAACGGCAGCGCGTACTCGTACCCGAACTGGCGATAGAAATACGGAATGCCCTGGATCTGCGACAGGAGACAGCCGCGCTCGCGCAGCCGGCGCTTAAAGTATTCCACCTGCACGCGGATCAGCCCGCGGTTCCGGTGGGTTTCCAGTGTGCCGACGATGCCCATTTCGCCCGTCGGTACGTCCACGTCCTCGTAGCGCCAGGTCCAGGGGATCAGGCACAGCGACGAGACAATTTGGCCGTTCTGCTCGTCTTCAATGAAGGCCAGGTCCCTGCCGCGCGTGTGCGGGTGGTGGATGAACAGATTGTGGGTCATCGTGGCGATCCCTGGCGCGTGGATCGCGCCGTTGAACTCCGCCACCCGCTCGACGTCGCGCTCGTCGGCCACGGTGCGCAGCACCAGGCCGTCTCCCAGCGGTTGCCGGTGGGCCATCTCGTTTGGATTTAGCATCGTAAAGTCTCCTGTGCAACCAGATTTTTGGACGCAGATTAGCGCGGATAAACGCGGATTTTTCTATCTTTTACCCGCGAAAATCTGCACTCATTGCGTTCCAGAATCACGCATTATATCGCCCGGTCAGTGGTTGTCAAGAAAACTAGAGTGAGTGACGAGTATACGAGGGAAGGGGGAGGGATGTCACGGTACAAGCGCGATTATCGGCACTTGACGATTGGGTTATATTGGGGTATTCTCACCCCGGCGAAGGTTCTGAACCTTCGCCAGGGTTTGCTGCGAAATCAGGATGGGGAGGCGGTTTGTGTACAAGATCTTGCACAAGGAAGTGCTCAGCGACACCAACAAATTGATGGTCATCGCTGCGCCGGCCGTGGCACGCAAGGCGCGGCCGGGCCAGTTCGTCATCGTGCGCATTGACGAGCAAGGGGAGCGTATCCCGCTCACCGTCGCCGACTACGACCGGGAGGCCGGCACGATCACGATCATTTTCCAGGAGGTCGGCAAGACGACGATGCACCTGGGCACGCTCGAACCGGGCGACGAGTTGGCCACGTTCGTTGGGCCGTTGGGGCACCCGACCGAGATCGAGAATTACGGGACCGTCGTGTGTGTGGGAGGCGGGGTCGGCATCGCGCCCATCTACCCGATTGCGCGGGCGCTGAAAGAGGCCGGCAACACGGTCCTCTCGATCATCGGCGCGCGCACCCGGAACCTGCTCTTCTGGGAAGACAAGATGCGCGCGGCCAGCGACGAACTGATCGTCTGCACCGACGACGGCTCCTACGGGCGCAAGGCACTGGTTCCTGAACCGCTCAAGGAATTGTTGGAGCAGCGCGGCGGAGGGATCGCCCGCGTGTGGGCGATTGGGCCGGCGGTCATGATGAAGTTCGTCTCGCTGGCGACGCAGCCGTTTGGGGTGAAGACGATCGTCAGCCTGAACACGATCATGATTGACGGCACGGGGATGTGCGGCGGCTGCCGCGTGCTGTTGGAGGACGGGGCGCAGTTCGTGTGCGTGGACGGGCCGGAGTTCGACGGCCACCAGGTGGACTGGGACAACCTGCTGGCCCGCCAGCAGTTCTATCGAGAACAAGAGCAGCAGGCGACCAAAGAATGGGAACACAGGTGCCGCCTGGAGGGCGCACTGGGAACGGGGGCACCCTCACCCCGGCCCTTCGACAGGCTCAGGGCAGGCTCCTCTCCCTGGGAGGGAGAGGGGGCACCCAATGACTGAGCTTACACAACGCCAACGGTTGCAGGTGCCCCGGCAGGGGATGCCCACCCAGGACCCGCTGGTGCGCCGGGGCAACTTTGACGAGGTTGCGCTGGGCTTCACGGAGGAGATGGCCCGCCAGGAGGCGGAACGATGCCTCCAGTGCACCCGGCCCCACTGCGTCGAGGGCTGCCCGGTAGGTGTGCTCATCCCCGAGTTCATCCGCGCGCTGCGGAACGGGGACATGATCGAGGCGGTGCGGGCGATGAAGGTCAAGAATGGGCTTCCGGCCATCTGTGGCCGGGTCTGTCCCCAGGAGGTGCAGTGCGAAGTCCTCTGTGTCCTGGCCAAAAAGGGTGAGCCGGTCGCCATCGGGCGGCTGGAGCGGTTCGTGGGGGACTATGAGTTGGCCCGGCGGACGTGCCCGCTGGAACGGCGTAAGCCGACCGACAAGCAGGTCGCCGTCGTCGGCTCCGGTCCGGCCGGGCTGACGTGTGCGGTGGACGTGGCCCGCGAGGGGCACAAGGTCACCATCTTCGAATCGCTGCACAGTCCCGGCGGCGTGCTGGTCTACGGCATCCCGGAGTTCCGCCTGCCCAAGCGGGTGGTGCACGGCGAGATTGACTACGCGGCAGAGTGCCTGGGCATCGAAACGCGCACCGACCACGTGATCGGGCGCATCTTTACGCTGAGCGAATTGTTGGAAGAGTACGACGCCATATTCATGGGTACCGGCGCGGGGTTGCCCTCGTTCATGCACATCCCCGGCATCAACTACAACGGCGTCATGTCGGCCAACGAGTTCCTCACGCGGGTCAACCTGATGAAGGGCTACCGCTTCCCGGAGTACGACACGCCAGTCAAGGTGGGGAAGAATGTGGCCGTGATCGGCGCGGGGAACGTGGCGATGGATGCCGCCCGTTGCAGCCTGCGCCTGCAGACACTGCAGGCTCAACAGCGTGGGGGCGAGCCCGGTGAGGTGCACATCGTCTACCGGCGCTCGCAGGCCGAGGTGCCAGCCCGGCTGGAGGAGTTCCACCATGCCGGAGAGGAGGGGGTCGTCTTCGACTTTCTGACCAACCCGGTGGAGATCCTGGGGGACGAGAAAGGCAGCGTCCGCGGGATGCGCTGTATCCGCATGGAACTGGGGGAGCCGGACGAGTCGGGCCGGCGGCGGCCCGTGCCGGTCGCCGGCTCGGAGTTCGAGATGGCGGTAGACACAGTCATCTTTGCGCTGGGGACCAGCCCCAACCCGCTGGTGTTCGTGGATGCCCAGGGGCTCGAGCGGACGAAGCACGGGACGGTGGTGGCCGACCAGGAGACGGGGCGCACGACGATGCCGCGCGTGTGGGCCGGTGGGGACGTGGTCACCGGCGCGGCGACGGTCGTCAGCGCGATGGGGGCCGGGAAAGCGGCGGCGGCCGACATCAACCGATTTCTGCGGGGGGAGAGCAAGCCGTGGTGAAACGTGAAGCGTGATGCGTAATTCGTAATTCGTAATTCGTAAAGGGCAGCGCTGCTCTTGTGGGCGGCGCTGTGTATTGTCAGGGGGTTGGTGTGGCAGCCGCGGGAGTCAAGGCACTGGTGCTCGTGGGGGTGGGGAGCAGCCAGGTGAAGGTGCGCACTTCGCTGGAGTCGCCGGCTGTCTCGTAGATCAGTTTCCCGCTCTGGGTGCGCGTCTCCCGCATGACCTGCACCCGCCAGAGGAGCTCGTACGTGCCGACGGTGGCATCCGGCAGCAGGTCAGGGGGCACGCGCCAGGCCGTGGCGCGGGTGTACGTAGTGGCTGATATTGCGCCGGACGGCTGGGAGAGGGTCAGTTCATACCATTCGTTGTTGCGCAGTATACTGACCGAAGCCCATTGCAGGACGGGTGCCTCACCTCCCACGAGGACCGCGCCGTCTGGTGGGCTGAGGAGCGGGGGTGCCGGATAGGGTGGCACAGGTGTGGGCGTGGCGTGAGGGTCTACCGTCGGCGTGGGGCTGGGCACCGGCGTGCCTACCGGGATGACCAGGGACTGGTCAACGTGGATGGTATCGTCGTCGGGGGGCAGATCGTTGGCAATGCGGAGGAGCGCCAGTGGGATGCCGTATTGCTCGGCGATGGTACTGAGCGTTTCGCCCGGCGCGACGATGTGCACGACGTAGTTGGGCGGTGTCGGCGTCGGGACGCCTGGTTCCGGCGTGCTGGTGGGGCCGGGCGTGGGGGTGGGGGCCGGAATGAGCAGCAGTTGCCCCACCTGGATCAGTTCCGGGTCCACCTCCGGGTTCAAAGCCAGGATTGCCTCGACCGTGAGGTTGTATGTCTCGGCGATGACGCTGAGCGTTTCCCCTTCCTGCACCTGATGGACGAGCGGTGGAACCGGCGTGGGGGTAGGTGTAGACGTGGGCGTCTGGGTGGGTGTGGAGGTCGGTGTGGCAGTGGGTGTGCGGGTCGGAATGGTGGTAGGTGTCGCAGTCTGTGGTTTTGGTTTTGGGTTCAGCAGTGTGTAGAGCCCGAAGCCACCCGCCGCCAGGATCGCCAGCGCCAAGGCGACGACGATGAGCGCCCTGGCCCAGCCAGGCAGTTCCCGTTGGGCTTTAACTGGTGCGGCTTCTTCCTCAGTAAGTGAGGCTCCGCACATCAAACAGGTCTTGGCCATGGCAGCGACGCGTGCGCCACAGGCCGGGCAATAGCGCGGTTCTTCGGTTGGGATCGGGACTTGTTCTTCGGCCATCGTCATCCATTGTAGGACAAGATGCTATCTTGTCCTATGGGGACAAGTTGGCAACTTGTCCTACATATTCTGAGCGGGGCGCATGATAGCACATAAGTGGCGAAAGTGCTACTTTCTCGAGCGCCAGATAGAAAAGATGAGCCACAGGCCCAGGAGGCTGGCGCCCACGAACCCCGCGATGACCAGGATCGTCGCCAGGCTCCAGCGGTGCTCGGCCAGGTTGAAGGCTGGCACGAGCAAAGCCAGGCCGACGATGATCGCAGCCAGCAGCACGCTCAGCGAAATGCGATTGGCCGAGCGGTCTATCCGCGCCAGTGCCTGTTCCAGCCCCTTGTGGACAACCACGACCTCTGCCTCTCCCCGTTCCAGGCGGGTCAGGAGTTGTGAGCCGACGCGTGGCAGCAGGCCCAGCAGTTCCACCCAGTCGGTGACGCCTTTGAGCAGCGACGGCCCCCAGATGCGCGGAGAGACCGTATGCCACATGAAGCGCCGGACGTAAGGCTCGGAGACGGCAAAGACGTCGAAATGGGGGTCGAGTTTCAGCCCCACTCCCTCCATCATGGCGAGTGTTTTACCGAGCAACCACAGCGCCGAGGGCAGATGCAGATGATGGCGGAAGACGATAGGCATGACTTCTTCGATCACTTCGCGGGCGCGTAGCGTGCCCAACGGCATCCCGTAATACTTGTGCAGCAGCCGTAACACGTCCTGCTGCAATCTCGCCCGCTCCACGCTCCCGCTGACCACCCCCATGCGGATCAACTGGTCCACGATGTCTTGCTCGTCCAATTGCATGGCCGCGATGTAGAGGCGGATCATACTTGTGCGTGTCTGGTGGCTCAGGTGACCCACCATCCCAAAATCCATCGCGCCGATGACCTCGCCGGGCATGACGACAAAGTTGCCAGGATGGGGGTCGGCGTGAAAGAACCCGTCCTCCAACACTTCCTTGACGATCATGTGGGCGGCATGGAGGGCGATGTGATGGCGGTCGTAGCCAGCGGTGTCTAGCGCCGGGATGTCGTCCACCTTGATGCCGTAGATGCGTTCGAGTGTCAACACGCGGCGGGTGGTGTAATCCCAGTATACGTGTGGGATGTACAGGGAAGGCTCGTGGGCAAAGTTGGCACGGAAGCGGTCGGCGTTGCCCCCTTCGCGGTGAAAGTCCAGTTCGGCTCGCAGCGTGGTGGCGAATTCCTCGGCGGTCTCTGGCAGGTCGTAGACTTCTCCCAGCGGTGTGCGTGCCTGGAGCAGGCGGGCCAGGTCGAAGATGATCTCCAGGTCAGTCTCGATCGTCGCCTCAATGCCTGGCCGCTGCACTTTGACGGCGACCTGCGAGCCATCAGGCAGCGTGGCGGCGTGTACCTGCGCCAGCGATGCAGCGGCAATGGGGGTAGGGTCGAAGTTGGTGAACAACTTTTCCAGCGGTGCGCCCAGTTCGGTTTCGATCTGTGTCCGGACTGGCTCCCATTCTGCCGGAGGGACGGTGTCCTGCAATTTAGCCAATTCGGCGACGTACGTGGGGGGCAAGATGTCGGGGCGGGTGCTGAGGACCTGGCCCAGTTTCACGAAGGTAGGCCCCAGTTCTTCCAGCACCAGGCGCAGCCGCTGTTGTACGCCGAGGGGAGACGCGGCTGGCTTGCCCCGGCGCAAGAGCCGCCGCGGCAACGAGAGATAGGGCACGAGTTCCAGCGTCTCCGCCAGTTCGCCGAAGCCGTGACGGATGAAGACCTGGGCGATCTCGCGGTAGCGCTGGATGTGCCGGACACTGCGGACGGGCAAGCGGGCCATCGGATCCTATCTACCACCGCCTGTTCACGGCGGTGTCTGTTCACGGCGGTGTAGGGCGCGGAAAGGGATGCCGCGTGGACGAGGTCAAGAGCGCCTGGATTTGTGGAAGGGCCTCGCTGGCGGCTTTCTCCCCGGCGGCGATGGCCTCCGCTGCGCGGGTGAAGCCGGTGAGCACGGTTATGCCGGGTGGGAGGGCGGGGCGGATCAGCAGGTCGGGTGGGGCCTCTTCCTGGACGCGGCGATTGATCTCATCGGTCAGGAGGCCGAGCGAGCGCCAGAGCACGTCCACCAGGTCTACCAGCCCATCGGGTATGAAGCGGCGATGGCGCAATTCCTCGATGAAGCAGGTCACGGCCTGCTGGTCGGTGGCGATGTCCACGGCGATCACGACGTCGGCCCCCATCTGGCGGACCACGTCAACCGGGAGATTGTCCATCAGTCCCCCGTCTACCAGCAACTGGCCATCCCGCTCGAGCGGGGCAAACAGTCCCGGCAGGGCGATGGTCGCGCGCACCGCGTCCAGTACCGGCCCCTCCTGGAAAACGACCTTCTGTTGTCCGTTCAGGTCTACCGCGACCAGCCCCAGTGGAACGCGCAGTTGGTCGAAGGTGAGTCCTTTCAGCCAGTGGGCCAGGTAGTCCATGATTCTTTGACCCTGCAGGAGCCCCCGCCGGGGCAACGTGCGGTCCACGAGCGCGATCAACTGGCGGGGGTTAGACATGCGCTGCGCTTCCTCCTCGATCTGGCGGGCTGGCATGCCGGCCGCGTACAGTGCGGCGATCACGCCGCCCATGCTGGTGCCGGCCACCAGGTCAACCGGGATGTGCTCCCGCTCCAACACCTTGAGCACGCCGATGTGGGCCATGCCGCGCGCCCCGCCCCCACTGAGCGCCAGGCCAACTTTGCGGGTGCGAGGCGGGCGTCTCCACAGAGTTTTCAGAAATTCCCACATGTTCTGCCTCCTTCCGTTCTCCCAATGAAGTATACAACGGAGGCACGGGAAAGTCCAGTTGGAAGAGGGGGGCAGGGAAGGATGGAAGGGAGGGAAAGGCAAGCCCCCCACGCAGTGGGGGGTGCCGTGACAGCCAGCCCAGGCCCGGCGCAGCGGGTGACCCGGCCCTCCGCCTGCAGCGAGGACTTCGCCCCCTACGAAGTAGGGGGTTTCGTATTGTCCATCTCTCCTTCCACGTGCTTACGCACCAGTTCGATCACTTCAAGCCCATACTTCTCCAGTTTGCGCGGGCCAATGCCCTTCAATCCAGATAAAGTCTCCAACGTGATAGGGCGATGCGCAGCGATGGCGCGCAGGTGGCTGTCGTGAAAGACAATGAAAGGGGATACTCCCTGGACGCGGGCCTGCTCCAGCCGCCACTCGCGCAAGGCCTGGAACAACACTTTGTCCACGTCAGGCTCGTGTTCATCTGTTTCGGATGGTTTACGTGGCGACGGCAGTTTCATCGCTGGCATGACTACCTTGTCGAGCGCAGCAGGATCCCGCAGCGCCGCCTTGCCCGCCGGCGTGAGATCGAGCACAGTGCCGCCGTGCTCGAGTCCCCGTGCCTGCAGGAACCCGCCGTGCTCCAGGCAGTCCAGCATGCGTTCGATGGC
>Ga0315289_10013608_pt1 | contig 11379 bp, 10 predicted proteins | sample YL17G11_40_MG_FD_203452 | JGI IMG/M metagenome (GOLD analysis project Ga0315289, IMG submission 203452) | Sediment microbial communities from Yellowstone Lake, YNP, Wyoming, USA - YL17G11_40 | ecosystem: Environmental > Aquatic > Freshwater > Lake > Sediment | place: USA: Wyoming | collected... | reverse complement strand
CTTGCGACAATATGGCAAAGCAATCGCGGAACCGATACCTGTTACACCGGGACAAGAGGCGGTTCGCTTGACACCTCCCACCAAAGATATCGATTTGAACGGGTCTATCACCGAAGTGGATTTGAAAAATCTCCTTGCCGAAATATCCATCGGTGCAGCGGACGGTGTCAAGGAAGGTATGAGATTTCACCTCACTCGCGGCGATAAATTTATTTGCGATATTGTGGTTTTGGACGTTTGGCCCGAGAAGGCGGTTGGCTGGCTCGAACTTATACAGGACCAACCGCAGGATCAGCCGCAAATCAATGATAGAGTCAGCACTAATTTGTAGAAAACGCAATTTTGGCTAATTGCTATGTGAGGTTGATATATGAGTCCCGTTGTGCAGAGTCGTGGTAAAAAAATAGCGGCAGCCGATAATCTTTATACGGTGATTCTTGCCGTGGCATTTTTAGTAGTTCTAACGGCAGCGGTGTTTGTCGCCTATCAATGTTACACACAGTACGATACAATTTTTAAAATACAGTAGGCGAATCGCTATTGACAATAACTCTCTCGGCGGTTATATAACAAGATAGCGAAGCAGGAATTTTAAGCTCTCCAAAACCTTAAATTTGGATATCGGAAAGGAGTCGAAAGTGCTACTGGACACAGTCTTAGGTTGGTTCAGTATGGATATGGGTATCGACCTGGGCACCTGCTCAACCCTTGTTTGTGTCCGCGGCAAAGGTATCGTCCTCAATGAGCCCTCTGTAGTTGCTGTCCGCAAAGGAACCAATATCGTCCTGAACAACGGTGAAGCTGTCGGGCTGGTTGCTAAAGAAATGTTAGGCAAAACACCGGGCTCGATCAGCGCCATCAGGCCTCTGAAGGACGGCGTGATCAGCGACTTCGAAATTACCGAAGCGATGTTGGGCTATTTCATCCGGAAAGTCCACGGCCGGGGCGGGCTTGTCAGGCCGCGAGTGGTCATCGCCGTGCCGAGCGGAATTACCGCCGTCGAACGCAGGGCGGTAATCGACAGTGCCGAACGGGCCGGCGCTCGCAGGGTATATTTGGTCGATGAACCTATGGCTGCTGGAATCGGTGCCGGACTGCCCATCACGGACCCTACCGCCTCGATGATTGTCGATATCGGCGGGGGGACTACCGAGGTGGCCATTATGAGTCTGGCCGACATAGCCAATTCCGAATCGATCCGCATCGGTGGTGACGATATGGATGAAGCGGTAATCAATCATCTCAAGAAGACTTATAACCTGCTCATAGGCGAGGCAAGAGCTGAGAAAGTCAAGATACAGATCGGCTCTGCCGCTCCGCTGGAAGAGGAATTAACGATGGAAATAGCAGGTAGAGATACCATCTCCGGCCTGCCGAGAAAAATTGTCATAACGAGTGAGGAAATCCGTGAAGCCCTTCGCGATCCCATCGCCGCGATTATTGACACAGTTACGGCAACACTGGAAAAGGCCGAGCCGGAGCTGGCCGCGGACTTGATCGATAACGGCATACACATCTGCGGCGGCGGATCGCTGCTGCGGAGAATGGATACGGTTCTGGCCAATGCGACCGGCCTGAAGGTCCAAATCGTCGATGACCCGCTGAGCAGCGTCGCTCGAGGTACCAGCGTCTATCTGGAAAACCTGGAGTTGTGGAAGGATACAATGGACCATAACGAATACGGGTGGGAATGATTCGTTGAGGGCAGCGCCTAATACGGATTTCGTGAAAAACTGACAGCATAGGATTATGGCAAGGAAGCAAACGAAAGTCTCCAGACGAATGTTATTTACCTGGTTTATGCTGACCGGTTTTATCTTCCTTTTTGCCCCGCAAAATCTTACGAGTAAATTCCAGCTTGCTTTCGTTCACGTTTTTCGCTGGCCTTTAAGTATCGGCGGTAACCTGGTAATGACGGCACAGACACAACAACCGGTTGCAGGTGCCGTCAGCCGGAGCGAAACCCAGTATCTCAATTATATTGCCAACCTCGAAGAAACGCTGGCCCAGGAACGTAAGAGGTTCAAAAAGCTGAACGAACTATATAATACGTATGTCTGGGAAGGCACGGATTTTGCGCTAGCCGACGTCATCCCGGTCGACGGATCCCGCAACGAGTTGACGATTGACTGCCGCAAAACCACCGGCCTGGCAAAAGGCCAGTTCGTCCTGGGCGATGAAAGTATAATCGGAACGATATCCGATGTCTTTCCGCAAATATCCAAGGCCACAGTCGAGCTGGTCACTGATCCTACATCGAGAATATCTGTAAAGATAGCGGAATTTAAGGGCATAATGAAAGGCACCGGCAATAACTCGGCAAAGATCGAGATGGTCAAGAACAAAGTAGAGGTCGGCGAGAATGTTTTTGCCCTTAAAAAGCCCGGATTCCTGGACGCCCCGATGATTGTGGGAAAAGTTTCCGAATGCAATAGGAACAAGGATCCTTTGCTTTGGGACATAACAGTCGTACCGGCTTGTGATATAGCACAGCTCGAGGACGTAGCCGTGATCATAATGAATCCGCAAAAGTAACCGCGTTCGGACCCACTGAGGACATGAAATGCGATGGTTTCGGTTTGCATTGCTAATTCTTGCTGTGACTGTTCTGCAAAAGGGTCTGTTGGCGCGTTGGAGCAGCAAACCTGATTTACTGGTCATTTTTTTAGTGTTCTTTGCGATTTACTACAATACCTCGGATGCGATAATCAGCTCTTTCACAATAGGTTTTGCCGCCGATCTTGTCGGCTCGCCGATGCCGATGGGTCCGCAAATGATTAGTTTCGGCCTGTTCGGTACACTGCTGGCATACCTGCATCGTGTGATCGCGATCAAAAGGATGCCCTTTCAGGCACTTGCAATCTTTACCACCTCGGTTCTGACCGGCGCCATGACTCATTTGCTGGCATATATCACAAAGGGCGAGCCGGTTGCGGCAAATGTCTATGCTGTTGTTTTCGTTACATCTTTATACTCGAGCATTGTGGGGCCGTTTTTGTTCCTGCCCTCAGCCTGGTGGATGCGAATAAAAATTAATCGATTCGGTCGACGCTAACAACGGTATGCTGCAAATGGCATGAGCGAACCGCCGATAGGCATGAACCGTAAGAATAACAACTGAGAACTAATGGCCGAATATGTATAACAGGCGAGTAAAAATATTTGTGATCTTCAGCTTGCTGCTTCTGGCGGTTTATTTGCTCCGCCTGGCACAAATGCAGTTGTTGACCGCCTCTTCCGTCCAGAATGAAATCGCAGAATTAAAGCGGCAAAGGGGCCAATCCAGACAGCTTCAAACCATCAGAGGCAGAATACTCGACCGCAACGGCAAGGTATTAGCTATGGATGAACCCCGATTCTGGGTGCATATAAATTATAATCTCAGCTCTTTCCTGGATGAACGTGTACGCAAGGCGATGCTCGCCGGGGCTGCCGCCAGACGCGATTCGGATGTCGCGATAGCCAAAGTCGATGAGGAAATCCACGAAAAGCTTGAGGATTTACAGCTCATAATTGAGAAATGCTCGCAATTCAAGGCGGTGGAACCGTCGGTGATATGGGACGAAATACAAAAAATAAACGACTATGTCTGGGCACAGCGGATGTTCCAGGCCTGGCTAAAAAACTTCCCGAACTCAGAAGTCCGTGACGATTATGACAGCATAAACAGCGTCCCGATTTCTCAAGCAATTGCTGATTTTAAGGCAAAGCAGCCCGACCCGAACATAAGGGACGAGCTTGCGAGCAAAATTGACATCCTGGAAATGCACGAGGACTGGCCGTTGCTGGAGCTGAAAACCGACGATGATGTTTTCGCCGCCCAGTTGGAATTCATGGACACGGAAGGGCTCCAGATTTTGCCGAAGGGCTACCGGTTCTATCCCTACGGTTCCGTTGCCGCCCAGACTATCGGCTGGGTCGGTCCGGCGTCACAACAACAGGATAAAGAGCTTTTCGCGGACGACGAGTTGTTGAGCTATCTGGAAGGAGAGGTATGCGGGCGGGAAGATGGAGTCGAGTATATATGCGAAACCGTCCTTCGAGGCAGGAGAGGCGAGCTTAGCCTCGACATAGACGGCCAGCTTACAAGCCGTACTGAGACTGAGTTCGGCAAGGACGTTACGCTAACGCTGGACATCGAGCTGCAGCAAAGAATAGAAAAATACCTGACCGGCTATCCGCACGACCCGAATTGCGGACCCGGGATGTCGGCCGTTGTCATTGAGGTCGGAACCGGTGACATACTCGCTCTGGTTTCACTGCCGCTTTATGATTTGAACCGTGCCCGGTACGACTATGATGATTTGAGAGCCGATTCCAATAAGCCGCTTATCAATCGGGCTATCAATAAGCAGTATCCGCCCGGCTCGGTCGTCAAGCCGCTGATTCTCGTCGCCGGGCTCGAAACAAGTAAGATCACCCCCACGGAGATCATCTCCTGTCCCTCTCATCCCCCGCTCCACGGCTGGCCGAGCTGCCTGGCGCAGACCCGCTTTCACCGCATGGGTCATGATTGGCGATGGGAAGCCGAAGGCGGCAATATCGCCCGCAACGCCATCCGCGGAAGCTGCAATATCTATTTTTCACAACTCGCCGACAGAATCGAGCCTCTGGATTTGCAGCAGTGGCTCTTTGCATTCGGCTACGGGCAGCGCGTACTTTCCCTGTCACCTTCGCTTACCTCAGCGGTCAAAACCGAACTCGATAGAGATTTCCGCCAGTCGTCCGGCGTAATATCAAGCGGTTTTGTCAGAGGCGAGATCCTAAGTTTCGAAGATGTGCCCCCGCTGAGGAATCGGGACAGAAGATATTTCGGTATTGGCCAGGGCGATCTGCGTGTCACGCCTCTGCAGGTCGCAAATTCAATGGCCGCCCTCGCCCGGGGCGGAATCTACAAGCGGCCGAGGCTGATTTATAGTGTCGAGGGCGTCCCGCCCTCGATTCGCGGGCAGGATGCCCGCGATGCAGACACGGACCTCGGCGTCTCGCTCGGAACTTTGGCCGTCGTATATGACGGAATGAATGCTGTTGTCAATGAAGCCGGCGGATCGGCTCATACCCAGTTCGAACCATTCTTAGGCACTCTCGCAGCCGAGGATGTGACAGCTTACGGCAAAACCGGCTCGACGGAAAGGCCGGAGCACGCCTGGTTCGGCGGCTTTGCGCAGGACAGCACGGCACGCAAAATCGCAATCGCCGTCGTCGTCGAAGGCGGCCAGCACGGCTCAAGCGACGCTGCACCCCTGGCCCGTGACATCATCCAGTTCTGTATCGAAGCCGGGTACATCGGCAAATCCATCCTGACAAAAGAAGATTAAAAATCAAAGTGCAAAATTTTAAAGAAGCGAGTCATTGACGCGAAGCGGCGATTCTGCAATTTTGATATTTAATTTTTGACATTTGCATTTCCATCATGTCTTGTCAGTCGAAATAAGCGGGCAGTTCGTCCCGCCGGTAGTACTCGAACATCTTCGTTATCTGTTCCGGAAGAATCTTCGTAATCGACAGCTCCGGCAGGTCACTTTCCTCGAAGAACGCCACCTGCTCCGTCTCAGAGCTTGTCGTAGCCTGGCCTCCTGTGATTTCACAAATGAAGAACAGCTTATAAATATGATAATGCATCAGAGGCTTGTGCGGGTGTTTGCCCCGGTCATATACGGCTGCCAGACGCTGCGCTTTGACACTAAATCCCGACTCCTCCCACACCTCCCGCTCCACGCTCTCCGAGGGGCTTTCTCCAACGTCGGCCCATCCGCCCGGCAGCGTCCACTTTCCGTCCGAACGCTCTTTCACAAGCAGGATCCTGCCGTCCTTAAATACCGCGCCCCGAACATCCACTTTCGGCGTCGCATAATCCTTCTCACGTACAAATAAATCCAGCACATCCTCGATTTTTACGCCGGCTTTCTCCGCTAACATCTCGGCCGCAATATGCCGTATTTGCTCGTATCGCTCCCGGTCAAACGGATCTTGCGCATACGTCAATCCGTTTTGAGACAGCGCCTGCAATCGCTTCGCCCATTCCAACCACTTTGGCTCCATTTTCTAATCCCGATAGTCCACTTCTAATCGTATGATTTAAATCCAAAGAAACTATTGAAAATTGATCATCCACCAATCATAATTGACACGATATGAACGAACAAGAGGAAAAACAAACAGAGGCGAAAAGAAGCCTGCTTGTTGTCGATATTCAAAATCGAAAGGAGAAATCGAATGTACTGTTCAAAATGCGGAACACAAAATCCCGATAATGCACAGGTGTGCAACTCCTGTAGTTCAGTACTTCCGAAAGCTCCGGATGGGGTCGAAAAAGTAATTCCAAAAACAAGCGGTTTGGCAATCGCAGCGTTTGTGCTCGGTATCCTGAGTCTTTTCTCATGCGGTCTGACTATATTACCGGCTATTATTCTGGGTATTATCAGTTTTGTCGTAATAGAAAAGAGCGGCGGCAAACTCACTGGAACGCCCTTTGCTGTCCTCGGTGTCGTCGTCCCTGTACTCATATTCTTCGTGCTGCTGTGGCCAATGTTGCTCAACATTAGGCAGAAGGCGTGCCGAATGGCCTGCGCCAATAACTTGTCCGAGATTGGTATGTCAATGTTAACCTATGCCAAAGACTATGATGGTAAATTCCCTCATTCCGGTGGTGAGAATAGCCACTGGGGAATGGTAATTCCAGACTGGAAGGCCCAAAATCGGTTCGTCGCGTACGGCCTGGCAACCAACGGAAGCGGTGGACGGGGAAGCATAACATCCTGCTTCTACCTTTTGGTTAAGTATAGCTACCCGCCTCGACAAGGAGCGTTTGTCTGCAAAGGCGATGCTGGGGTAACTGCCTTTAATCCCGCCGATGAGGGCGTGAGTGGTCAAGAACTGGTTGATTTTTGGGATTTCGGCCCTGAGCCGACAAGGCATTGTAGCTATTCGTACCATCAGCCTTTTAGCATGTTTCCACTTACTTTATCAAGCGATCCGGGGATGGCTTTGGCGGCCGACAGGAATCCGTGGCAGGATGCTCCCGCTGCAACAGCTAAGTCCTTCCCTGGCACTTATTATCCCGACGGCGGCAGAGAAGCAGCAAGGGCCGGCAATGCTATTACTCACCAGGGAGATGTACAGAACGTGTTGTTCGTGGATTGCCACGTAGGCACTGAGAATCGCTCATTCTGTGGTGTCAATGATGACAATATTTACACGTTTTGGGACGGCGGAGACATAAGAATAGGTGCCCCACCCGTAATAGGTAGTGAGCCGCAGGACAGATTGGATTCGTTGCTGGTGCACGATGGACCATAGCCGAGTCGAAGAACCTGATTTCTCCGCTCCGCGTCACTAAGGAACGCTATGGTTGAAATGACGGTTTTTAGATGTCATGTCGAGCGTAGCCGAGACATCTGGCTGCAACTGGATGACGCTTTACGTTTGCAACCAGATTTCTCCGCTCCGCGATGCTGCTCATCGCTACGGTCGAAATGGTTTTAGTCCGAAGAAATTATTGAAAATTGACCATCCACCAATCATAATTGACGCCAAATGGACGAACAAGAGGAAAAACAAGTAGAGGTAAAAAAGAAGCCTACAAGTTGGTGATATGAAAAATCGAAGGGAGAATTCAGATGCGCTGTCCAAAATCTGGAAAAGAAAATCCCGATAATGCTCAAGTGTGCAGCTCATGTAATTCGGAACTACCCAAAGCCTCGAAAAACACGGACGGCTTGACTCCAAAAATGAGTGGCTTAGCAATTGCGGCGTTTGTGCTCGGAATCCTGAGCCTGTTCTCATGTGGTCTTACTGTAATACCTGCAATTGTTCTGGGTGTTGTCAGTTTCGTCATAATAGAAAAGAGCGGCGGCAGGCTTACCGGGACTAAGTTTGCCATAGCTGGGATCGTTATTCCAGTGTGCGTATGTCTGGTACTTGGGATCCTTTTGCCGGCTTTATTCAAGATGAGGAAGGATTATTTTCTAACGGCTTGCAGTAGGAACCTGTCCGGTATCGGCAAGGCGATGCAAATCTATGCGAACGATTACGACGATGCATTCCCGCGTTCCGGAGGTAAAGACAGTCTCTGGGTAGGGCATATACCCAACTGGCGAGCCGACAATCGATTCGGTGCGTACGACCTTAAATCTGACGGGACGGGGGGTGAGGGTAACATTTCCTCCTGCTTTTATCTCTTAGTCAAGTATTGCGACTTGACACCGAAGATGTTCCTATGTAAGCGTGACGTCGGTACTACAGAGTTTAATCCCGCCGACGAGGGCGTGAATGGTCAAAAACTGATTGATTTTTGGGATTTCGGTATCGAACCGAGCACGCATTGCAGCTACTCTTATCACCAGCCTTTCAGCAAGTTTCCACTGACCACATCGAGCGAACCTGGGATGGCCGTCGCCGCTGATAGAAATCCATGGATAATATCACCCGGGGCGGATCCCAAAAACATAACTTTCTATAATCCTGACGGCGGCAAAAAAACAGTAGGGGCCGGCAACGCCATTACTCACCAGGAAGATGGGCAGAACGTGTTGTTCATAGACAACCACGTGGGCTTTGAGAAGCGCCCATTTTGCGGCATCAACGACGACAACATCTACACCTTCTGGGACGGCGGAGACATACGAATAGGCGGCGTACCCGTCAGAGGAAGTGTGCCGATGGACAGATTGGATTCGTTGCTGGTGCACGATGGACCATAGCCGAGTCGAAGAACCTGATTTCTCCGCTCCGCGTCCCTAAGGAACGCTCCGGTTGAAATGACGGTTTTTCGATGTCATGTCGAGCGTAGCCGAGACATCTGGCTGCAACTGGATGACGCTTTACGTTTGCAACCAGATTTCTCCGCTCCGCAATGCTGCTCATCGCTCCGGTCGAAATGACATGGTTTTAGTCCGAAGACATTATTGAAAAATCACCGCTCATCAACCATAATTGACACGAAATGGAAAAATCAGAGGAAAAACAAGGTCAAGGTTGCTACGAACAGAGATTGTTGGGTGAGCCTGTTCAATCCAAGATAAGCAAACTGGCAATTCTCACACTGATGTTGGGGATTTTCAGCCTGTTTTTCTTTGTGCTGGCCGGGATACCGGCGATAGTAATCGGGATTATCAGTACCCTCAGAATCAGGCGCAGCGCCGGCAAATTGAGGGGCAAGTATATCGCGCTGGCAGGCATGAATATTTCGATCTTTTTTATGGTTATCTTTTACCTGTTTTGGAGCATTGATGCACCGCCGATACCGAATGATTACACGATTGCGGACCTTCGCTCTGCCCCGGCACAATACGCCGAGAGCTTTGAGGTTCTCAAGACGTTGATAGACGAGGATTACGATTTGTCAGGATTCCCAACTGTAGAGCTGACGGAGAGTGACAGTAAATTGATTGCTGAAATAAGGGGGATCATCAATACTGGATCGACATCGGAAATCTCCAAAACACTCAACTACTATGCCGAAGAAATAAAGCAGATATGGGCTGATAACGAAACAGCCAGAGACATAATCCATCGGCTAAACGAATTTCCGGAGATAGTCGACCTGACGGAGCCCAGCGTCGATTACATGCCTATGCGTCTAAAGGATCTGGTAGAGCTGACCTATCTTTATGATGTCTACGTGCACTTACAGACTGAACAAGACGATATTCACGCCGTCACTTTGCAGTTGATCGAACTGGATTCTGTATTCAGGAAATTCAGCCTGAACGCCCGGCCATTATTCAGCAAATTAGTCTGTTATTTCTGTATGACCGCCGACATATTAACCGCGAACGCGATCGCAAACAATGCGCGGGCTTCGCAGGAATCTATTGAATTGTTAGCAGGGCACTTCACACCTTTGACAAAGGAGCAATTGTCACTGCGAAATGTTGTACTGTTTGAGTATCTCCTTAACAGGTATAACATTTTGGATTTATTGGGTCAAAGTATTAAGGGGAAGACTCCACTGCTCAAAAGGAATTCGACGCTACGGTTCTACAGGAATGTCTGCGATAATGGGATTAATGTTCTGGAAGATATTGAGGACTCCGCTAACGTTGGATTCTTAGTCTGGCCGTCTGTTTACCCATGTATGGAGCCAGTATCATTCCAGGCCCGCAAGCCGCTGCCTTTACTCTATATCTGTTATAATCCTGTCGGCTCACTTCTTTTACAAACGAGGTTTTTTTCGTATGAAAGCCTGTTAAAACGAAAGACTGCAATAAAGATACAGGATGACCTTCTACAAATTGTGCTGAACAAGAGGCTCGGCAAAAATGTCAGCTTGAAGGCCCGTGCTTATGGTGATGAATATATCGTTGACGTTGAGAACGGGAAAATTTTCAGTCCGGGCCCAGATGGCAAAGTCGAGACGAAGGACGACATAATGCTGCGGATCGATCCTGAGGTTTTGGGCTGGTGGAATTGAAGACGGTTTGCGATAAGGTCACTGGGGTCATTCAATGCTTATAGGTGTTTTGAGCTTGTTTAGCCCGTTTTGTAGAATTTCGAAGAATTTGTCGTTATCCGGCCAGAAAATACTTTCATCGTCGGGTATTGGTTTGTCGAGTTCTTCGAGGAATCGTGTTATGATTGGCTCATCCAGGTTTTCCGCTGAAATTCCCAGGCCGAGCTTTTGGATGTAATGAGCGTTGATTATCTGCTCGTATTGGCCGGCCAGGGGAAGCAGGAGCATCTTTTTCCTTAGGTACATGCACTCGCTTATCAGAGAGAAACCCGCCGAGGCGATAACTCCTCGTGCACCGGCAAGGTCCGCGAGGAATCCTTCAGTGGAACGCTTTTTGAAAATGCAGTTCTCATATTCGGCATCTTCGTCGAAGCCGTAGATATAAAACTTCTGGGCGGCGAATATTTGCAGGATCTCCCGCAGCCGGTCCCGGCCGGTGCCGGTAGTGGAATATAGCAGGATATGCTCGCCCGGCTCGGCCTTCAGTGCTGTTATGACGGGCCTTACGATGGGCGGGGCTAAAACCGCCGAATCGATTCGCAGCGGCGATTCAAAGAAATTCAGGATGATATAGGCTACCGCCCCGATGTAATGGCACTCGGTCACTACGCTGGCGGTCAGTCGCGAAAACCAGTTCTTCGCCGGGTGGTCGAGCTTGCAGAGCGTCAGCATGTGCTCGTGGTCGATGCTGATAAACGGCACGTTCTTTCGCCATGCCCACCATGCGCTGAATGGCTCGAAATCCGATATGACCAGCTCCGGCCCAAACGGTTCAAAATGCTGCTTGAAAAGCTCATCGTTAAGCCTGTTGGCCTCGGGCAGTTTGAGAAGATTCCTCTTGAGAGTTTTCGATTTGTCGATACGCTGGCCCTCGAAGGCGAACGACAGGCCGAAAACTTCTTTGACACGCGGGCTGAAGTATTGCT
>Ga0315289_10013607_pt1 | contig 11379 bp, 16 predicted proteins | sample YL17G11_40_MG_FD_203452 | JGI IMG/M metagenome (GOLD analysis project Ga0315289, IMG submission 203452) | Sediment microbial communities from Yellowstone Lake, YNP, Wyoming, USA - YL17G11_40 | ecosystem: Environmental > Aquatic > Freshwater > Lake > Sediment | place: USA: Wyoming | collected... | reverse complement strand
TCAAATGATAAAGTAATCTTGGTAAGTCATGCATATCTTGGTGGAACTAAACTAAGATGGTGGAATGCCTATCGAGAAGTTTTAGACAAAAGTAAAGTAAAATGGATGAATTTAGATGAATTTGCAACTGTTGATTATAAGCTGCCAAATGCCCAGATCCCTGTAAATAAAGAAGTAAAATATGAAGTCCCCAAGCCAGAAATCCCGTTAGAAGAGGAAGCAGAATGCACATCTGAGGAACTGGTTTGTTATTAAAAATGGAAGAAAAAAACAAAACTAAAGAAGGACTTAAGAATGTTGAAGAGTTATGTTGTGCAGACAAAAATGTTTGCGATATTAGATGTGCTCCTAAAAAAGGAGAGTCAAAATCAAAAAAGAAAGAATCTGGATGTGGTTGTGGAGGATGTTGCGGATGCAAATAAAAGTCATCGGAAGCGGCTGCTCAACCTGCAATAAATTGCATGAAATGGTTTTATCTTTGAAAAAAGAAGGAAAAATCAACGCAGATGTAGAATATTCCAAAGACATCAATGAATTAATTGAACTTGGGGTTATGGGCAGTCCTGCTTTGATTGTGGACGGCAAGGTTGTCAAGGTTGGGATGGTAAAAGACGAAAAGGAACTATTGAAGATTCTTAAATAAAATGGAAAGAAAAGATTGGTATATGCTATTTTGGATAGGTTTGGTATTTGGAATTTTATATTTTGTTCCTTCACAAACAGATTGGTTTAGAACTTCCATTTTGTCTGCTTTTGATTTGCTTCATGATTATGCTCAAAAACATGTTTTAACTTGTTTGGTTCCTGCATTGTTCATTGCTGGAGCGATTGCTGTTTTTGTTAAAAAAGAAGCTGTTTTAAAATATTTAGGGCATAAATCAAAAAAGATAGTCTCGTATTCTATAGCCTCTGTTTCGGGAACAATTTTAGCTGTTTGTTCATGCACAATTTTGCCATTATTTGCAGGAATAAGAAAAAGAGGAGCAGGGCTCGGACCTGCAATAACTTTCTTATTCGCAGGACCTGCGATTAACATTGCTGCGATATTTCTTACAATGTCAGTTCTGGGCTATGAAATAGGGCTCGCCAGGGCTATTGCAGCTATTTCTCTTTCTGTGATTGTAGGATTAACAATGGCATTTGTTTTCAGGGAAAAAGCCGAGCAGGGAGGATTAGTTATGGGAGAAAGCAAAGAGACAAAAATCTCTGAGAAAATCTTGTTTATCTTCTTCGGGTTAATGATTGCCATTTTGGTTGTTAATGGACTGAATATAGACAAATTATTAAAATATATCCTAATGTTCTCTTTCGCAATAGCTACCGTCTTGCTTGTAGTCTTTAAATTCCATAAAGAAACAACTGGTGAATGGCTTAGTGAAACCTGGAGCTTCTCTAAAATGTTATTACCCCTTTTGTTTATAGGAGTTTTCATAGCAGGATTTATAATGCCTCTGCTTCCTGAGAGCTTAATCCAGAATCTAGTTGGCGAAAATACCATTCTTGGAAATCTAATTGCTTCTGTCTTTGGGGCGTTTATGTATTTTTCAACTTTAACTGAAATCCCAATATTACAAGCCTTAATTGCCAAGGGAATGGCATCTGGACCTGCTCTTGCATTGCTTCTTGCAGGACCTTCTTTAAGTTTACCAAATATGCTGGTTATAAGAAAGGTTTTAGGAACAAAGAAAACCATTGTTTATGTAGCTTTAGTAATTATTTACTCAACTATTGCAGGTTTGATTTTTGGGGCGATATAATTACCTTGGAACCCCCGACTTCTTAAAGGCAAGACAAACCCTAACAATAGTCCAACTTAATTGAACACCATCTTTACGGGTTATATTTTATCAAACCTTAAAGGGTTTAGACAGAAGAAAAAAGAGAATCCCGTCTAAATTCGGGCAAACTAATTGAGAGGTGATTGTTTTTTGTAGTATTTATGTAACTAATTAGTAGTTACAAATAAGAAGATTTAAATAGGTGTTATGCTTATAGAAAATATGAAAAACAAAAGCATCAGCATATGTCAACTTGAAGAGTTATGCAAGCAAAAATTCAAAGAAGTTAATGGTCTTTACAGGCCAGAAGATAAGTTTGATATTTCTATACAACATCCTGACTGTACCACTCCCATATTCTTCGTTTGTTACACTTCTTCGAAGTGGAGTGAAGAATTATCTGAAGAAGAACGAGACGCAAGAAATTTGCCTTATGGTGGTATGACTTCGATAGATTTCAAAGTATTAGAAGATCATCCAGACATGGGTTACATAAACTTCCTTAATGTTAACGAGAATTGCAAAGGGAACGGGTTTGGTAAGGGAATGGTTCAAGCAATGGAGAAGATACTTAAGAAAACAGATAAGATAGCAGTATGTTCCGAGGAGATAACCAATCCTGAATTTTGGAAGCATATGGGTTATACACTTACTAAGTATAATGATAGCGGAAGCGGTTATTTTACTGGAATAAAAGTATTATAATTTTATTGAAGTGTATGTATTACATTTGCAACACAAATTACAAACCCTAACAAAGTTTGAAAAATCGCATCCTCCTCTTTACGGGTTTGTAAAAACATAAAATTAGGGGATATGAAAAAGGATGACATAATCCGGTCTAAATTCCGGCACGAAGATTTCAATTTCTGCCTCTATTTTTACTAATTACTCAGATGTTTGGTTGGGCTATTCTGTATTTGTGTAACTATAAAGTTGTAACAAATAGAAAGATTTAAATATACTGTATCTCTCCAGAAATAATGACAAATACACTTAAAGACAGAGATTTACTTAGTAAAAAATTAGATTCAGAAGACAAAGAAAGAATAGTTACAAAGAATATTGAAGACTTATTTGAAAATTCAGAATTTACCGAAAATGAAAAAATAGTCGGGAAATTAGTTTTTCTTCACAAGCTAGCTTGCGGAATTAGAAGTAGAGGATTTGGAGAAATTAGTCATAAAATCGGGAAGTCACCGCTAGAAATTACCAAAGAGACACGTGACGGCCTAATGGAAACAATGGGAAAAACTCATGCTAATTATACTATGTTTAATAGTATAAGTAATAACATTTATGTTGAAGCAGCAAAACAATTGGGCATCAGCAATGAAAGATATCTAGAGATAGCGAGATGGGTCTATAAAAACGAAACTAACTTTTAATTAAGAATTAACAAACTGACACTTAACTCATGCCTTGTTTAAACACAAAAGAGACGTGGAGCCCCAGCCCAACTTTATCATTATTTTTCAAAGAGCAGAAACTATCTCCTATTCTCTTTCCATTAATATATGTGCCATTCTTGCTTCCTAAATCCCTAATTTGATATACTGCATTGCCAGACCTTTTTATTTCCGCATGTTTTCTTGAAATTTCTGAGCTAATGTAGACGCACACGTCGCATTCCCTTTCCCTCCCAACAATATAAATTGGTTTTTCCCCCAGTTTATATTCTAATTTTTGCGTTTCAGATTCAAGTCTGAGAAGACTTGCCTTCCTTTCAAGAACAGAACTCTCTGTGCTGCCGCTCATAATCTTAAATAAATTAACACCTTAAATAAATTGTTATAATGTCTTATTTCGTCTTAGAAGTAAACTCTGTGTACTTGCACTTTCCGCAATGCAATCTGTCCTTATGAACTGCGAGAAAAACAGCTGGCCCGCATCTTGGGCATAATTTGCCTTTTTTCCCATCAGCATATTTTTTATATTTCTGGCTTGTTGGCTTGTTCTTGTGCGGCTTCTTGCCTTTCTTCTCTTTCGTTGAACCACCAAATGAAGTTGGCATTATTTCTTACCCCCAGTTGCAACAGCTGCAGCAGCAGGCGCACTAAATGCTTGTTCGCCTTCTTTCTTCTTTACCTTCTTCTTTGGCTCCATTTTGTCCTTGTCAGCTGCAGAGTCATAAAGAAATATTTCTATTAAAAATGTGTCTCTCCCAAAGCTGCTCTTTAACTCTCTTAATACAATATTTTCCTCTTTTGTCTTCAAATGCTCCGCAATTAGTTTAATAGAATTTGCCAATCCTGGATTCTTGTCTGCGCTCATGACTACCTTAATCTCGTTTCTTTTTAACAAGTCATTTCTAAAATTTTTTATTGTTTTCATTTTGCTTATCTTACCTTTATCGCAAACGTGCCTTTCTTGCCAATTTTGAGATTCTTTGCAATTTCAGACTCTTCCGGCTTCAAAACAACAACTTTTCCTTTGAAGCTGTCCGTGAATTCCTCGGAACCGCACTCTGGGCACTTTGCACCTTCAAAAACCTTCCTGCATTTTTTACACGCTTTTTCGGTTGCCATATTGTTTATTTCTTGCCTCCATTGAATAACCAAATTATTACACAAGACAGCAAATACCAATAAACAATATCTAATCCAAAATGAAAAATACCTTCAAGTACCATCCCAAAATTTCCAGAGGGTTTATAATTCATAAAAAATCCATTATCCCCGAGCAGATTGTTAATTCCAGGGCTAATTATTTTAGACGCATAGTTCATTACTGTATCAAATGTCGAAAAATCACAGGCTTTACCAGGCATACACTTAGATTCAAATCCAATTGATAGTAATGCTAGCACCGCAATAACTATAGTTAAAATTATCTTTCCCTTGGTCGGCTTAATAAATTGTTTAAAACTCATTTCTTCGCTCCCTTTACTTTCTTCTCAGCTCTCTTCGCAGCTGCCTTTGCTGCGAACTCTCTCTTCTTCTTATCCTCTTTAATCCAATCAAGATTTCCAAGTCCTGGCTGCCTCATTGTCAAGCCTATTTTTGGCTCTCCAGCCTTGAAACTTATTGCGACAACCCTTGCCATACAATCATCCCCTTTGGAAAGATTTCTCTTGCTCGCCTTTCCAGATAGTGTTCCTGTCTTGCTCAAGGAGACATAATCTTCCATTGTCTGAGAAATGTGAATCATTCCTTGTGCAGGCCCGACTCGTATGAATGCTCCAAAATTTGTTATGTCTGCTATTGTTCCATAAACAAGTTCGTGAAGCTCCGGCTTCCAAACAAGCAATTTGAAAACAGATTGGTAAAATGCAGCTCCGTCTCCCGGAATTATAACTCCTGTCTCAACTTTATCAACAGAAACAAGAGAGACTACAAAACCAAGCTCTTTTGTAACCTTGTCAACGAAACTCTCGTTTATCTGCTTCTCAATAGCTTCTTTCGTGGGCAAGCCAAAGTGCTTGGGCTCCACCCTTACATGATCCTCAACTTCTAATAGATAAAACATATGCTTATTCTTCCAAAATTCTAAACAAAAAATGCTTTAAAAACCTTTTTACGAACCCTTTTGAGCCCCTTAATGAAAAACAATATCGATCAATCCCTTTAACGCTTCATTCAAAGTTCTTCCGTCACAATTACCTTCTTCTGCTTTGATTTCAACAATTCTATAAACAAGCGGATTTCCTGGGTCTACAGAGCCAACTTTATCTATTCGTAGAGGAGAATGTGTGTGTCCGTCACTTTCAAAGTTTAATTTAGAATATTTTTCTAAATGCGCAATTAACAAATCATATTCTGCATGACTCATATGATCTATAATTAGTTTCATAAAAGATGAACAAGCAAGAGATTTTTAAAGATTTATGTGATATTGAATAATCTAAACAATCTCCCCGTAGCCTATTAATCTCCAATGATTATTGACGTTCCTCGCGATGCTTACATTATCGCTTTTGAATGGTATGACTGGAATCTTCAATGAAAGCATAATGACATCCTTTTTAATTTGCTTAACCACCCCTACAGTTACTGAGGTATTAACACTAAACATTAACAGCTCCGAGGGTTTTACTGGTTCTACTTTTACATGTCCTCCAACTCCAAATACTTCTGGGAAAAGCTCGTATTTTACATTCAAACTAGTAGTCATCTCTGGCAATTTTCCAGGAATAGAGGCTACATTTCCAGAAAGAGCATCGGATTTTCCAAGCGCCATGTCAAGTTCTGTTTCTATTGACATGCTTCCGCCTGGACTAAGCTCCTCAACCGATTTTGAACCCTTAAATAATTTCACAATCTTTGTTTTCAAAGTGTAATAATGAATTTGATTAGCTTCCTTCACAATTCTTCCAGGTTTTATTTCTATTTCATCGCCAACTTTTAATTTTCCTTGTTTTAATGTTCCTCCCAAAACCGCTCCATGCAAATCCGCTGGCTTTGTCCCAGGCCTGTTTATATCAAAACTTCTTGCTATGATAAAAACAGGGGTTGCATTTTCATTTCTTTCAGGAAGCGGAACATTTGCAATTGCCTCATAAATTTTATCCAGATTAACTCCTTGCTGTGCAGAAACCGGGATTATTGGGGCGTTGTCAAACTTTCCTTTCAAAAGCGCTTTTATCTCTTGGTAATTCTTTTTCGCTTGTTCCGCATCAACTAAATCAATTTTATTCTGGGCTACAATAAGATTTTTCACTTTCTTAGCCTGCAAGGCGGCTAAATGCTCAATTGTTTGCGGCTTTATTCCTTCATTTGCAGCAACAACAAGAATTGCAGCATCAATCATTGCCGCGCCAGATAACATTGTTGCCATAAGCATCTCGTGTCCAGGAGCATCAACAAAACTTACATGGCGAATTGGTTCTCCTTTGCCTTCTCTGTTATATCCTTCCTTATCTTTTGAGATAATTGTATCAGCATATCCAAGTTTTATTGTAATTCCTCTTTTCAATTCTTCCGAGTGGGTATCTGTCCACTTCCCGCTAAGTTTGTACAGTAAAGTTGTCTTTCCGTGGTCGATATGCCCGACCATACCGATGTTTATTGTTGGTATTTCCTTAGTCATGAAGAAATAGCACTTTTAAGGATTTTAAAACTATGCGTTTTGAGAACTAGAGTTCAACCATCCTTTAATGACTGGGGCTACAGTTTCTTTGTTAATGTTATTTTTCTTACAATAAGGAGATTCAAACCAATCAAACAATTTCATGCTTCCCTTTCTAGAATTACAAGAATTACAGCAGATAGCAATATTCCATTCCTTATCATAGGGACCATCATTATTCATATGTTCTATTGTAGCTTTATTCGTTCCTTTATCTCTTGTATAAGGCTTTAATTTTACATGACAATAAACACAATTCTTATCCCTCTTTCTGATTTTTTGTTCGTTCTTGTCTGGGATATTATAACTATTTGCCATTTTAAGCTTTTACTTCAGGAGCTTCTTCTTTCTTCTCTTCGGCTTTTGGTGCTGGGAAAACTTCTGCCAAAGGCTTCTTGCCGGTTTTTAGAACCTTAATATTAATCAATGAAGTTGTTGCTGAAATTACCTTTCCTCTTACGGTTTTTCTTAATCTTAATCCTTCTCTATTGTCTTTCATTCCCCATCCTTTCTTTAGAAGTAATCCTTTTAGTCCAAGTCCTTCAACATCTTTTGACAAAGGAAAACCGGCGCTGTCCGAGCCCCCCGTGATTTCCAGTTCATAACCTTCTAACTCTGGCTTTATCTCTTTTCCATCGAATTTATCCCCGATTGACTTTCCAGATAGAACTTCCTCTGAAACTTCTAATTTCCAAGCCTTTCCTTTCTCTGAAATATTAAGTTTTAATGGCATGAATGAGAGAAAAACGAGACGTTTATAAAGATTGCTAAAGCAATCTTTAACTCTCGCTTAGCAAAGCTTCGAGTATAAAGATTTGCTCGATAAGTTTTATCAAGCGTTCTAAGCCATTAAATCCGCAGCATTTAGTTTGCATATTAGATTATAATGTAACTGACAAGTGACAGCAAATGAAAAGATTTAAATACTTGGCCTGTTGTATACGTTTACAATAAGGTTCAAAAAAATGGAAAAACTAGAACAAGTCGCTGAAGGTCTTTATGTTAGCGAAGGAACTAGAGCAATAACTGTAAGACCTACACAAATTTCTTTCGGAAAATACTTCATGCCAAGTACATTAGGACATTCTGAGTATGAAGATATTGGAGCAAGACTAGTTGAAGCCTCAAGAGAACAAGGCCAGTGGGTTGGCATGGCTTACAAAAATCTAGGAAAACAGCTAGTTGCTGAACTCGAAGGTATGTATGCTGACAACGATAAGAAAAGGGCTAAAATGAGCAAGCCAAGAAAAGGACTTTTGGCAAGAGCCTATGAAGGTGCAAAATCTTCACTTTTTGGTGCTGAGCTGCCAAAAGTAGAACCAGCAAAGCCAGAACCAGAACAACCAAAAAGCGACTCAAGTAGTGTTTTAGCATTTTGGCTGTTTATGCAAGGCCCAAATGGCCCAGCAATTGTAAATTCTGAAATAAGAGAGATGGCTAACAAAGGATATATCAATCTTGTTAAACAAGGAGATAAGGATATTCTGATGCCAACGCAGAAACTCGCTGAAACTGTCTATAACGCACAGCAAAGATTTAGAAAAGAAGCACAAAGAGAAAGTGCTTAAATTTTTATTAAATCTAACCCTTAACCTTTAGTTTAATATCTGCAACTTCCTGTAAAACCTTGAGCTCATCGCCAGACAAAAGCTCCTTGTTTGCTTTGAATTGCTTGGCCTGCTTGTCAGAAATGTAAGCGTAAAGATATTTTATTCCTTTTAGTCTTCTCTCGAAATTAACTCCCGGAAGAGCCATTGCAAGCTCGTTGCCTTGTTTTCCTTCAACAACACTCGCTTTTTCCAACTCCAAAGATTTCACTCTTGCAACCTCTTCCCCATTTTCGTCCATTAAAGGTATTCCAACTTTTACTTTCCCGGCAACAACACGAACCCCGAATATCGCAGGATTTGAATTTCTAAATAAATATTGCGGCAAAATCTCCAATTTGCAGATAGTTGCTAGCCCAAGCATCTTCTCGAGCTCAATTTCCTTCGCCCTCTTCGTTCTCCACTCCTGCAATTCTTCAATAAGCTTGAAAATAACCTCATGCATAAGAACTTTTATATTCCCAACCTCAACTCCCTCTTCAACTCCAACATTAAAACCGAGAATTATCGAATCAAGCGGATTAATATCAAGATTTGCTTTTGCAGAAACAACATCAGACTTTCCAATCTGCCCAATATCTGCTTTTATTATCTGAATATTTTCTTTCTTAAGCAGATAAATCAATGCTTCCAAGCTTCCAAGAGAATCTGCTTTTACAATAATACCTTGCTTGTCAGTTTTTATAATTCCAGAGACTTCTTTCTTAAATTCTGACTTAATTTTTTCAAGATTTTTATTAACTACCTGAAAAGGCATTCCAGAAGTGACTCCTTCCTTGCTCTTTAACTGCATTCTTACTCCTGTTGCAGCAATCGCGCTCTTTACAGATTTATATTTGAAAGACAAAGGTAAAATTTCTTCAATTGCTCTTACTTTTGTGACAATCGGCTCTCCAAAACTCGCAATTGCAATCTCATCCCCCTCTTTTAACTCTCCGTCATACAAAATTGCCTCAATACTCTCTATTCCCTTTCCTTTTTTCAGCTCAAGAATTACTCCTTTTGCTTCGCTGCCTATTTTTAATTTCTCTTTCAAGAACCCCTGGGATAATCCGCACAAAACAAATAGCAGCTCGGAAATTCCTTCGTTCGTTCTTGCAGAGGTTGGGACAATTGCAATCTTTTTTGTAAAATCTTTTATCTCATAATACAAGTCAGAATCAAATCCATGCTCTCTCAAACTTCCTTGAAAAGTTAAAAGTGCTTCTTCAAACTCGTTCTTTGTGTTTATTGCCTGGCTCTCAATTGATTCTCTCAAATTATCGCACTTCTGCCAGCCAGAAATCATGTCAATTTTATTAAGAGCTATCAAGAAAGGAACCTTGTTTGCTTTTAATATTTGCAAAACCTCTGCAGTCTGAGGCTTTATTCCCTCTTTTATGCTTACAACAAGAATAGCCAAGTCAGCAAGCGCCCCGCCCCTCTTTCTAAGATTTGTAAATGCGGCATGTCCTGGTGTATCAATGAACAAATATCCTGGAATCTCAAGTTTAACCCCGCTTTTCTCAAGAAGAGGACACGCAGCTTTTATCTGCTCGAATGGATATTTTGTAAATGATATCTTCTGAGTTATTCCCCCAGCTTCTGCTTCTTGAATAGAGCTCTCTCTAAAAGCATCAAGAATGCTTGTTTTCCCATGGTCAACATGCCCGCACACAGTTACGATAGGCTGTCGAATCTTTGCCGTTTTAGTTATGTTTGTCATACGCAAACAACAGAAATCCAACTTAAAAAGCTAACTAAGAACTAAACGAGATAATCTTTTTCTTAGTGTCTTTTGTAACTATCACATAAGAAACTTGTTATAGGGAATTTCTTTCCTGTTTTTTCCTCATAGAATTCCATGAGCCTTACTCTCTCTTCCGCTACTTTTTTCTCATCCCTTGCAGGTTTAGCGGGAACATACTTGTAACAGTCTAGTAAAACTGGCGACCAAGAATCTGCTCCTGCCTCTTTTTGGCATTCCAAAACTGTAGTCATCAAGCCTCCAGCTTTCTGTTTCTTATCAGCAACTAAAAGTTCTTTAATTTTGTCAGCTTTTTCGTGTTCAAAATAACAATCCCTGCAACGAGCCATTAAAAATTTTGGAATATCTACCATTTTATGAGAAACGAATTGAAAATAATGGCTATTCATTAAAGAATCCTTAACATTGTAAGGCTTTAGCCTTCTGTTCGTGTTATGAAGAGTTTCCCTCACCGCCCAATCCTCATTAGTAAAATCCGACAATCCGTCTTTATCAAGATTATATAAAATGAACTCCTTGTATATCTTTCTGGCGATTAAAGCCTGCAATTCAGATGAGCTACGTTTTTCCATAAACCACGCTAGAACTTATTCTATTTAAATCTTTCTATTATCACCACTTAATAATGGTTACATAAAGATAGATTTATATAATTCATTTCATGTCAAAAAATATGACAAAAGTAAAAGCAGACTTGCACAATCATCTAAAAACAAGCAACATCTTCAAAGACAAAGATTTTAACAGGGCAATAGACGCGGCGTATAAAAGACTGGGCCCAGGTGGAATATTTGGGATAGTCAACTTCAATGATAGAAGATATGAAGAATTTAGCAATCTCAAAGGTTATGAAAGGGTCTATATTGGAGAAAGTAACAATGGATTTTACGTGCCAGAAAAAGATATCATTGTTGTCAAAGGGCAGGAAGTGCCAACCCAGAAAGGACACTTGCTAGTCTTAGGACTTGGTTCTAACAAGCACCTCAAACAACATAAGCTATTAAAAGACACTTTAAAAGAAGCAAAAGACAACAACGGAATAATTATCATAGATCATCCTTTTTATTCTGAAGGTATAGGAAAACACCCAAGACAATTAAACAGTTATTACTTATTGAAAAATACAGATGGCATTGAGATATATAACGGGGAAGCAGCTTTTGGATTACCACTTGACCCT
>Ga0315289_10013606_pt1 | contig 11379 bp, 6 predicted proteins | sample YL17G11_40_MG_FD_203452 | JGI IMG/M metagenome (GOLD analysis project Ga0315289, IMG submission 203452) | Sediment microbial communities from Yellowstone Lake, YNP, Wyoming, USA - YL17G11_40 | ecosystem: Environmental > Aquatic > Freshwater > Lake > Sediment | place: USA: Wyoming | collected... | reverse complement strand
AAATACACAGCCTTTGATCGATCACTCTTGATGGTCTTGGATGCGTTCTGCCAAGTGAGATCCGCTGAGTATGTGTTTCTTGGCACTGCGAGTTTCAACGCGTCTTTTGCCAAACCTCCCGGATATGACTTCTCAACCTGCTTCCAACTCGCGGTCTGGACATATCGGTCAAAGCTGAGAACAACCATCATGTCCCACGTGTCGAAATCCACAAAGCAATTGAAGAGAATCAAGTAATCGGCAACGACCCCTTCCTTCTTCCACTTTTCAAACTGGGCAACACCCGGGCCTTCCATGTACTTGCGAAACTCGACCCGATTTGACGGGTCACAACTGTAGGTGATGAAAAGCTCAGTTGGGCCCAGGCCTTTGTCCTGGGCAACCAACGAAGGTAGCGTCAGGAAAAGAACTGCAATGATTGTAAGGCAAGCAGGGGCACGTGACATAGGTTCCTCCATGCGTTGAAGAATATATATGATTTTGAGTTAAATGATCCTGAGCTCTTTCCACGGCGTGAGCTGTCATCTCAGATTTCTGGCAAGGAATTCGAAAATACGCTTGTACGCATCGCGCGCTTCTTTGGTGTCTCCATCAGTGAATGAATGCCCACCCGGAGCATTGTCATAAATCTTGTATTCAAATTTCTTCCCTTTTGCCTTCAATACGTCAATGAGCCGCAAAGCGTGCAACTGCACAGGGGCAATCTCGTCACCGGTTGTAGCAACAACAAACAAGGGGATCTCTATTCTCTCAACGTGATTGATCGGAGATACATCCATGTATGCACCGAGCTTCTCAAATGGGAGACCTCCGAACCGCGGTTGCCGGGCAACGTCCTGCCTGCGATAGTCAGGCTTGTAACTCATATAGGCCACAAAGTCGGCGAGGCCAACGACATCAACCGCACACTGAAATCTCTTCGGCGCTTGCTCAATCGCCAACAGAGTGATCATCCCGCCATGACTCCATCCGACAATCGCTATCTTGTCTTTGTCTACATATGGCCGGAATTCAGCGAAGTAGTCAGCCGCCGCGAGCACGTCATCAACTTCCTTTCCTCCATAGTCGATTGCATTATAATGCTCAGCCCCGTACCCTTTGCTGCCGCGATATTCTGGGAAAATGACGATGTAGCCGTTGTCCACCGCCAATTTGATAAATCCGAAATAATCATCACTGAATGAAAGATGATATCCCCCGTGCACTACAACGAGCGCAGGGTACCTTTTGCCCTTCTCAAGCACCTTAGGTCCAAAGACATAGCCGGGGATGAACTCGTTATCGTAATTGCGATACAGAACCTTCTCAAAGCTGAGACTGCTGCCATACTGGATCATGAACGTGAGGTTGGTGAGCTTCTGCTCTGCAAGAAAGATACTGTGTTGCAGAACCTCCAGCTTCGTCAATACATCTTTTGAATCGACGTTAATAAATTTCTTCAGCTCCCCCTCTTTGGCGTCGAGTCGGGGAATTTCCTGAGATTGAACAGCACTGCCGACCATGAGTGCCAGAAGAATCAAAGAACCGAAAGCCCTAGTCATCGGCATTTCCCTTTTTTTTGTCCGTGGGTCACTTAAGCATATAATCGTAATTCATTGCTTCTGATAAACAATCCTCCCATCAAAGATCGTATACAGAACCTCGGTAGACAACAGCTCACGTGGTTGAATGGAAATTATGTCTTTGGACAACACCACGAGATCTGCCAGTTTACCCTCCGTAATGCTTCCTTTAAGATGCTCTTCATGCGACGCGAAGGCCGGATTGATCGTATACGCCTGAATCGCCTCTTGAATTGTTATTGCCTCACTCGCATGCCACCCGCCTGGTGGAATACCTGAGGTATCCTGCCGTGCAATCGCATAAAACATGTTTTCGAGTGGATTAACCGGCGATATAGATGATTTGTCAAAACTCCCTGGCCAGTCTGAGACAATGTTTATTCGCACGCCGTTCTGTATCATCGTTCGCCATGCATGAGCTGTCTTTGCACGCTCGGGACCAAGCAAGCGTTCTGTGGCGACGACATCGCGAAGCATATGATACGGCGTCATATCAGCAATCGCCCTCATTCTGCCGGCTCGTTGAATATCTTTGAGGCTTGGATACTGTACATGGATCAATCGAAACCTGCGATCTCGTGACTTGTTCTTCGCAATTGCGGCCTCGTACCAATTGAGTAACAAGTAGTGGGCTTTGTCCCCAATGACGTGAATGGCCGAATCGAAACCGGCGCTATCGGCGCCAACAATGTCGTTTTCCATCGTCTGTTCGTCGACTACACGCCAGGTGAAGTTTCCGGCGTAGTTCGGACTGTTAGCATAGGATTCGAACATGAGAGTGCCATCAACAAACGCCTTCAACCCCCCATACTGGATCATTTCATCACCCTGGCCTGGCTGTATTCCATATTCCAGAAGCTCGCGCCACACACGCAGCGTCAGAATCGGATAGACCCTGACGGTGAGTTCCCCCCGCTTTCTCAGGTCGAGGAAGATGCTGAGATCCGAATGGCTTCTTTCCACATGGGTGTGAAACAGTTTGCGCTGAGAAATCTCATCCACTCGAGCAATATCATGGATTGATGTGATGCCAAACCTATTCAGCTCTTCTTGTACTCGCCGCGCACCCATGAGCTTCTGCTCATGCGAAACTGGTGGAACGAGCTTCTCCATTCGCTCACCCGCCGTGCCAATGAGAATCCCGGTGAGTTCACCGGTAGAAGGACTCTTCTCGTAGCGACCCCCCCGCGGATTCGGAGTGTGTTTGCCGATCCTAGCGAGCTGTAAAGCCTTTGAATTAGCAAAGTACACATGGTCGTAACGCCGAAACAACACTGGATGATCATGTGTTAGGGCATCAACAGCGGCGAGATCCGGCTTCAATGGAACAAACGACCAGTTCCCTTTTTTCTCGGCGTCCCAAGCTGCGAAGGCACCCCAGTCGCAGCCAGTGATCCAGATACCTTTTGGAACACGTTGCACGGTCTCACGCAGCCGCTTGAGAAATTCATCCTGATCGTTAACATCCATCAAACGCACTTCGAAGAAATAACCAACAGCATTCTCGAAGTGTGTGTGCGCGTCAATGAACCCTGGTAGCAGCATCTTCCCTTTCAGATCAATCACTTTGGTGGCTGCTCCCCTGAGAGCAAGAGTTTCGACGTTCCCACCCACCTTTATAATCCTGCTCCCCCGAATGGCGACCGCTTGAGCCAGAGGTTGGCTCTCGTCGACCGTCCACACCTTCGCATTGTGGAAAATGAGCGTTGCATCCTGAGCCTGAGAACTCGAAAACCCCATAATGGTAATAACGATCGACATGAACACAAACGATTTGGACGATTTCATTTGCTTCTCCTCAAATAGTAAATGCATTGTTATTCAACCTTTATCGAAAGAACCGGACGATTATTCTCTCCCGTCAGAGGCTCTCGGTAACCAAATCGTCAAAAAGCGTGACAGAATCTGATTTGGTCCACAGACCCACCCGGCCACGGGCAAAAGTGTTGTCAGTCTTTTCGAACACCAGCTCCCCATCGAAGTAGCATTTGATCACATTTCCTTGAGCCTCTACCCCAAGCTCGTGCCAAAAATTCTGTGTCGACTTCACATCCCCAATTGCCCCCTCAAGTTGAGCACGAGCGCTGTTGACCACCCGGAAGAGACGAATGTTATTCGAATTCACGTTTACTCTGACAACATAATAGTTCTCTGGGTCCTGATATCGAAATACCAATCCACCCCCCTGGTCCATTTTGCCCGACAAAGCTTTGAATTTGACACTCAACTTTATGTTATCATAGGCAACATCTTTCGCGATGAGAAGGCGATAGGCCTCGTCGATGTCACCATGCGCGGACTGAAGAATTACATTTGGCGGACTCGGAGCAGTCTTGTCGGCCTCAACAGTCCATCGACCTTCTGTGCCGTCACCCGTATAGGCACTTTCAAAGCCTGCAGGAAAATTGCCCACCGGCATGTTGTCAAAGTTCCACGCTTTTGTTTCGGTGATGCGAACGAATGCACTCGTTAGTACAAGAAGGGCCACCGCAACTGCGTTTACCAAATACAAGAATGACTTATTGATTTTCCGTCGTGTCATTGGGCACCTCATGCTAAAGGCTGATTTGATAAAGCAAACGCCATTGATCTCTTAAACCACTGTTGTTCAAATCCTTGACATAGTTGACGGTTACTCTCGCACTGTATTGCTTAAGCCAGAAGTTGACGCCAACAGTTACCTGATCAAGCTCGTCCAGAAGGTTCGAAGGACCGCTCTGCTTTGCCTGCTCATAACGCACAGCGGGAACAACCGCCTCCAGGTAAGGATTGTCTACTTTCACTCCCATGCCCGCGTTGAGATGAAAGGCATCACTTATGACCGGCCCATCTTTGGCGCGAAAGTATTCGCCGTAGGCAAAGGTGAAGTTATCCTTGTCGCCAAGCTTAAAGGAGACATTTGTGCGCTGCCGCGTATTCTCAGCAGCACCAGTGCGACTATCCATTCTTGCGACACCAAGCTCGATCCAGTCCGTCGGCTTATAACAGAAGCTCGCGGTGACGTCTTTGAAATTGTTGTCGTCCCTTTGTGTTTCAATCTTCTGTCGCCTGTGACCATCGGTCAGAGAAAAGCCAAACTTGTACTGGTCACTTCCCACATACAGGATAATACCAAGTTCCTCAGCAGGCGCATATCGATCACTGACATCTGACCGATCAGCGAACGGAACCCGACTTGTTCTCATGAGTTCTTCCATCCCTAATGGAGCTTTCTCCTGACCAACGCGCACATCCAGATACTTATAGGGGGTGAATCGAGCATAGACCTTTCTGAAGGGATCGTTCGGTTTGACAGGGTCGAGCTCCACCTTGAGGTCGATCCAATCATTCACTCTTCCATTGAATGCGATCTCTATCTTCCTGAGGTACGTCGAACTGAATTTGTAGGAAGGATTCCGGAATATGTCCGTCCGGAAGAGGGATAGAATTTCAATGCTTGTTTTGTTCTCAGGAGCTTGTGGATTCGGGTTTGCGGGTTTACTAAGTACCGCTTTCGCAAGGCCTGTTGCCGAAGCAGAGGCAAGCATATCGGGAGTGCGCTGCACCTCATTCTGAGACACAGGTTGCCGCGATTCCTTGAGCTTCTGGAGTTCCAGTTCCAACCGAATCACTGTCTCATTCAGCTTTTGAATGTCCACAAGAGAATCTGATTTTGGCTGCGAGCTGGCTGTCGCAGAAAGCAGAAGCAGGCAGACACATACCTTCACGAAATAGGTTTTCACGTAGACGTTTTCCTTTTCAATTCAAGGATTGTTGAGTATTTCTTTCTTCAGGAGATTCTCATTTGCCCAGCAATGGATTCTTGACAACAAGTACGTCCGCCTCTCCGTTTGTATCTCCTTGGATGAGGTTGCTTGCGAATGATTCGAAAAAGATGAACCTCCCATCAGCAGTAACGGAGGGTTGCCGGCTTCCAGCGTTCGCCTCTCCACGCTTGGAGGTCATGCTGACTCGTACGGTCTTGCGAGTTCTCGTGTCATGCACGAATATGTCGGACGCACCGTTTGTATCACCCGAAACAAGATTTGTGGCGAACGACTCGAAAACCACAAACGAGCCGTCTCCGCTAATGGACGGATACCAACTCATGCGATTTCCTTCCTTTCCGCTACTGCTGATACTCACTCGCGCCGGTGTGTTGTTCTTCCGATCGTACACAAAGATATCGGCATTATTGTTTGAATCATTTGGGACAAGATTCGAAGCGTAGGAGTAGTACGTGACATATCGGCCATCCGCGCTTATTGATGGACACCAACTGTCTCCGTTGCTTGAAGCAATGATGCATTCGAGCATATTTGATGACCTCTCATAGACAAAGATGTCAGCTTTTCCATTCTTGTCACCTTCTACGAGGTTTGAAGCCGATGAGTGAAAAACAACGTACTTCCCATCAGGCGTCATCTTTGGTCTCACGCTGTGGCCATTTCCCCACTCCCCTTTCGCGTTCACACTCACAGGAATCGTCTTTCGGGTAACACGATCTCGGATGAACACATCGGCTTTCTTATTGTTGTCACCAGTCACCAGATTTGAAGCATGGGAAAAGAACGCGACGTATCTGCCGTCAGAACTGACAGAGGAATACCAGCTGTCATCATTTCCGAGAGAGCAATCATTCGCGACACTGATCAGTTCCGGCTTTCCCTGTTTAATATCGTAGGCATATACGTCCCGCTTGTCATTGATGTCTTCCGGCACCAGATTGGAGGCCCGTGTCGTGAACGCCACTGTGGAGCCATCATCGCTTATTGAGGGAAACCAACTATCCCAGTTCGCTTCAACACCGTCGCTGTTGACGCTCAGCCGTTTTGTCTCTCTTGTAGTCCGATCGCGTAAGAAAATGTCCCACCAGTTATCGACTTTCCCCTTAATGGCCCGCGCAAGCTCTTCATGCGACATCCGCGCAAACATTCCAGCCTTCGCGGCGCCAGGGTTTGGCGAGAGTGTGTCGTTCAACACCAGTGTGTTTGCACGAGAATCAAATACGACATATCTCCCGTCTGAAGTTGCTTGGGGAGAACCACTCACGGCAGTAGCGCCGAGGGCTTCGGATCTATCGCTCGCAACACTCACCCGAACGGTTTTCCCTTTTTTGAGGTCGCGCACAAAGACATCAGCCTGACCATTCCTATCGCCTGATATGAGATTGTCAGCAAACGATTGAAACGCGATTTTGCTACCGTCGGCGTTGATCGCTGGCTGAAGACTTCTTTCATTCCCGGGCTTCCCACTTGGTGTTACGCTCACACAGTATGTGGTCTGGCTTCGCCTGTCACGGACAAACACGTCGAAGGTACCATTATTGTCGTCCGGAACGATATTCCAGGCGAGGGAAGCGAAGGCGACGAAACGACCATCACCACTGATAACTGGTTGGACACTCATGCCTCTCGGTTCGCCCCCTGTAGTTGTGAAGCTAATCCTCTCCGTTTTCCTTGCCACCCTGTCGCGCACAAATACGTCGGGCTCGTTGTTCTTGTCCCCTGGAACGAGGTTGCTTGCGTACGAGTAAAAGGCAACGTATCGCCCGTCATCACTAACAGAGGGCGCGTAACTGCTGTGGTTTCCCTGTTTACCTCCACTCCCGACACTCACTAACTCCTTTTTTCCCGTAGCGCAATCGTACAGGAAGATGTCGGACATGTTGTTGTTGTCCCCTTCCACGAGATTCGATGCAAATGAAGAATAGGCGATGTACCGCCCATCAGGGGTCATAACCGGGCTCACGCTTTCTCCATTCGCTCCCTGGCCATTCAATCCCTGACTGATCAGCGTTGTCGTCTTTTCCTTTCTGTCTCGAAGCAGAATATCGGCAACGGCGTTCTTGTCGCCCGGAATCAATACGTCAGAGTTGGTATAGAACACAACGAATCGCCCGTCCGAAGAGAATGATGGCATCCAACTGGTGGACGCACCCTCCTTGCCCTCGGTGCTGATGCTGATTCGTTCAATATCCTTTGTTTGACGATCGACGATGTACACATCCCTGTTTTTGTTCTTGTCATCGCTGGCAAAGTTCGTTGCGTGCGTGGTGAATGCAACAAGGTTTCCGTTTGGGCTTATGACCGGCATCCAACTTCCCCTGTCTCCCTCTTGTCCATCTTTTCCTAGACTGACTCGCTCTGTCTTCCTTGTCTGCAAGTCGTGAAAGAAAACATCCCAATCCTCGTTAGTATCGCCTGCAACGAGATTCCTGGCGGGCGAATCGAACGCGACAAACCTGCCGTCTGCCGAAATCGCCGGCGCGCCGCTGTGCCCACCAAACCATCCATCTTGGGTTGCCTGTCCTCCATCACTAGCAACGTTCACCCGTTCAATGAATGCACCCGCTTCTGTGACGGCGCCTTGGCCTTTCTTAACCTGTTGGGCAAAACCTAGTGCCACTGGAATCAGAATCAGGAGCATGAACAACGCAGTTCGTCTATAAACAATGGATCTCATCTTTGTCCTCTTGTCAGTTTAATGGAATAACCTCAAAGTCGTCAAAGTAAGTGTGAGAGTCTGCTTTAAGCCAGAGTCCTACTTTGCCTTCTTTCAAACTGCTTTCCCTTGCTTCAATGACAAGCTTACCGTTAAGATAGCCCTTGAGTTGGCTTTTGCGAATTTCGAATTCCAGCTGATGCCAAACTTGAGCAGGGATCTCCAATAGCGTGGATGCTATCGTCGATCTCTTTCCATTGGTCATCTTGAACATTCGAATATCTTCGATCGCATTTATCCGACATACATAGTAGTTCTTTGGATCAGAGTACCGGAGCACGATACCGCCACCGAAGTCAATTTTGCCGGCTACCATCTTGACCTTCACTTTGACCAACACATCATCGTATGATCCCTCGCTCACGAAGGCCACCGGGTAGTTTAAGTTGGTGGTTAAGATGGGAATGTGGCTCAATACGTTCGCAGGACTCGGGGCCGTTGGATCCTTCATCACTCTCCATTCTCCTTCTGGTCCACTGCCGGTAACGACACTTTCAAACCCCTTTGGAAGCATCATCAACTTGTCGCCATCGAAGCTAAACAGTTGCTTGACTGAACTCTGAGCCTGCAAAGAGAGAGCCATGAGCGTAGTGCAGATGACCAGCATCGTCAGAGTTCTATGAAGCCCAAACATTCTGCTTTCCTCCGAGTTACAAGGTAAGTGTGCCATTTTTTTCTCCTTGCATAAGTCCGATTGTGAAGCGCTCCTTTCCAGCCTCCGGTGCAGCAAAGTCAACGGCGGCTCAGAAAGCTCGTGACCCGTTGAGTTGCGCCTCACCGCACTTCCCGCAGAATCCGATTTCCCGCGCCGCACTCTGGCACCGTTCCTTCACAAACGCAACTTCAGTTGGGATACCCTCCGTTCTGGCGCTAACGGCGTTCTTTCTCCGATCACATCCAAGGTTTTGCCTCCAGGACGATTTCACCCTCCTCGATGCTGGATTCGAGGAGCATCCCAGCTTTCCATCATGGACAGGATATTCTTCTCAACACTGCAGCTATTTCCAGCCAAACTCCTTACGTATTCCGACCAGCCAACCACGGTCCGGAGCAGGCATCCTTCCTCTCGTTTCCCTGTGGAAGGAGACTTTGTCTGCGAGATTCTTCACGTTGACAAAAATTGCAAGATCCCACTGTGGGATTGTGAACGATGCCCCGGCATTCAAGAGATCCTCACCGGGAACTACACCGAGGGTGCCGTTTGTATTCTCGGGTACAGTGTTGACCTCGTCGGCAAATGAAGTGCCATAGTGGAGCCCGTCCACGTTCACAGCCAGCCCAAACCGCGTTCTGTACGTTGCTCGCCAATAGAGTCTATTGCGTGGTGACCTTGGAACCATATTGTCTTTCAACTTTCCTGCTGCGATGCGCGCATCAACATAGCTGTAATTGACATCCAGTTCGAATCCGTTGAGTATCGGAACCAGTTCACCAAAGTTCGTGAAGAACCTAGCCTCCATGCCCTGATGCGACGTCTTACCGATATTTCTGTACACATTCAAAAGTTCGGGATCAGGCTGCAACTGATTGTCAAACGTGATGGAATAAACTGTGAACTCCGTGTACACTCCGGAGTACGGACCCAGCCGCATTCCACCTTCGACATTATCACTTTTCTCAGCAGTCCAGGCTCCTTGAGCGACTTGCTTGAGAGAGTCAAACTCGATACGTTCGAACTGAGGTGCACGAAAAGCACGATGGTAGTTTCCAAAAAGCGTAAGATTTTCCGTCAGTCTGTAGTTCAGACTCGCTCCCGGCAGGAGCTCCGAGAAATCTTTCTTGGCCTGTAGAGAACTCGGAATCGTCTTTCCGCCAGACCATATCTGCCGCTGGTATCCCTTCATCTCGACTATCTCAGCCCGCAATCCGGGATAAAGTGTGAAATTCTCAGCTACCTCGAGCTTGTCGTCTATGTAGAATGAGTACGCATTGGTAATAAGATCTCGATCGTCTCTCACGGTTGTTGCACCCGTGGCAATTCCTGTTGGAGGATTTATCGCTGTCTGCAGAATCTGATGGTTTGCATCCTCGCGCAGTGCCCTTGCACCCACTGTTAACGTTTGATAGAATAGCGCGCTAAAACTCTGGCTGTATTGTGCCTCGAAGGCGTACACCTTATAGAGCCTCGGTGTCTCCTGACTTACACTGCCCGTCGGAGGCTGATCCAGCGCAAAATTCCGCCAAGCCCGGTGAGCGTAACCAAGCAGACGAAATCGTTGCTCGGAGCTGAGTTGCCAGTTGAACTTGACGTTCCCACCATACCGGTATCCTTTGAACCAGTCATTTTTGTGCTGTGACTGTCTGTAATTTTGGTTGTATGCCGCCGGCGTCAGACCGCCAGCGAGTCGTGTTTCCGGCTCGTTGTAGCCATCAAATGAGGCTTGAAGAAACATCGTCGGCGCTATCTCTTGATAGAGTTTTACGGCGTAATTGAAGAGTTTCGTCCTGTTGTTTTCTCTGAAGCCGTCGCCTATCTTGGAAACAAATTGCCCGAAAACTCCCGTGCCTCCCCACGTCCCCCCGTAGGCCAAGCTGTTTGACCAGTAATTGTCCTTTCCGACTGTTTGGTCTATGAAGAGGGCAGGATAGAGAGGTATGGTCTTCGTGATCATATTGATGACCCCGCCGACCGTGTTCGGCCCGTGCCGGACCGAAATGCCTCCCTTGAGAACATCGATCTGCTCAATGCGCTCACTGACGAGTGGAAACAACGACAGTCCTGTGAATCCGTAAGGCGCAAGTTCTATCGGGACGTCATCCACGAGAATCGCGATCCTCTGACTTCTTCGTGGATCAAGCCCTCTCGTCGCGATATTAGGCTTCGTGCCAAAGCCCGTTTCATCTTGAATCACCACGCCTGGTACTGTTTTTAGGGCTTCCTCAACATGGATTGTCCCGATTTCTCGAATCGTCTGAATTGGCACGATGCTACGTGCGCCAGGAAATCTTTGAACAGCCCTTTCTGTAGGCAAATCAGTCTCTGCCTCTACGGTCACACCCTCTATGCCGATGGCTTCCGATGTCAACCGGAAATCATGCGTGACGGTCTGATCAGCCCTCACTGCGATCACGGCTGTCTCGCGCTTAAATCCCACAGCGCTGACTTTTAGGGTATATCGTCCTGTTAGAACGCCAGGAATCATATACACGCCGTCTTTGTTCGTCGCCGCTCCGAGCTTGGTATTTTCAAGCGTTACGTTTACATAGGCCATGGGTTGGCCCGACTCAGCGTCAATCACTTTCCCTGTTACTCTGCCTGTTTGCGCTGAAGAAACACCATGGAAAATGGCCACGAGCAATCCAAGGAAAAGGAAAAGAATCGACCTGCTTGATC
>Ga0315289_10013605_pt1 | contig 11379 bp, 7 predicted proteins | sample YL17G11_40_MG_FD_203452 | JGI IMG/M metagenome (GOLD analysis project Ga0315289, IMG submission 203452) | Sediment microbial communities from Yellowstone Lake, YNP, Wyoming, USA - YL17G11_40 | ecosystem: Environmental > Aquatic > Freshwater > Lake > Sediment | place: USA: Wyoming | collected... | reverse complement strand
TTTAATCAAGACCTCCAGCAATATCTTGAAACCTGTGCCCTTCAGCTTGTGCAACGGCGGCAGAACGCTTTTGCGCAACGCAAAGAAACCACCGCCCCTGTCCTTCACCTTTGGAGCAAGAGGCAACGCCAGCAGATTGGCAGCCCATGAGACAAACCCCCTCGTCAAAGACCATCCCTGTATGGAGCCACCTTTACAATACCTTGACGCGACTGCAATATCATAAGTCTTGAGTGCTTCAAGAAGCTCAGGAACAAGCTCAGGCGGATGCTGAAGGTCGGCGTCAATAACCACTATATTGTCGCTATCGACAGACCTAAAGCCATCTATCACCGCTGAGGCTAAGCCTCTCTTATCCGTACGTACAATCACAGAACAACCAAGTTCTCGGGCGACTTTAGCTGTGCCATCAGGTGAATTATCATCCACTACCAAAATTTGAATATCAAGTATGACAGCTCTGAGCCTTCGTACCAACTCAGGGATATTCTCCGCCTCATTGTAAGTAGGGATAATGACGGTGCAGCTCACTTTTTCTTTCTCCTCCAACTCCATACCGCAAAGGCCAGAGCACTGATCAGCCCGACTATAGAGATAGCCGTACCCCAGTAAAACCATCTCTGCGATTCAAACTCTATAGTTATTTCCAAATCACCCGTATCATTTATCCAGAAACCATTCACCACCGCGTTCAACGGAACGCTTGGATATTGTACCCCGTTGACACTTGCTACCCACAGCTTATTATAAGCTTCGGCGAATTCTAGCATAAATGGCCGCGTTGCATTCACCGAGACCCGGTACTTAGTTGGGTTCACCTTCTCATATTCAATTACGTGCGCCGGACTATCTTCAGAAGTAAAGATATTCTCTACCCTCTCATCATTGCCATTAATTGAATACAACCATATAACATCCAACTCACACGACTCACCTGCCACCGGATTAACCTTTAAGCTATGCATCCCTTTCTCCAGATCAAGCGGGCCAAGATAAACGAAGTCCTGCCCATCTGACCCTACCGTGAACTCTTCGCCATCAATGCTTACTGAGGTGCTGCCGACCAGCTTTAGCCCCATCCTGTACTCCGCACTTTTAGCTAGTTCTATGTCTTGCCATGCCTGAGAGCCAGCAGGGATAACCAGCCTCATACTATTGCTAGCCGCTGAGTCATACTTAGTAGAGATCCCCGCTCCCGAGCGGTTGAGGGCCAACTCCCCCTCCCAGATATAAACGAGTCGCTTATCCTTTATTAAATTGTCCGCCTGCGCCTCATAACGCTCAAGCTCCCCGTAAGGCAGGACCGCTAATATATTTACCGCATTGTAACCCTTGCTGCATCGTATAGTGAGTGTGTGCCCCCCCTCCCCCAGTTGAAATGTACCTACCTTAAGCCAGCGAAACTCGTTTACTTGGTTTTCGGTAGGTACGAGAGTCGGTTCACCATCGACCGATACTGTTATATGACCTCCCCTTGCGTTTTGCAGGCAACGTACTAAAATGTCGTACACACCACTAGTATCCACCCTGAAGTGGATATCCTGAGGATCAGTACTATGGCTCCGTAACAACCCCATTTTATAGTCAAACTGCCAGTTCGATACACCGGCTAGACCCAGGTAGTAATGCCAATCCCCGTGCATGAGATCATCCGCTGTGGCCTTAATCCAACCCGTCGGACCCTTATCGACTGCATCGAAAGCCGAGATGATGTATTTATCATCCAACTGTGATAGATAGAGATCCAGGTTGTTTTGATCTGAGACCACGACGTCCGCGGTCGCAAGGTAATCGCCACTGCTAACTAGCTGATCCGCAAAGACAATAGATGAATTCAGCATATTATAGGAATCAATGGTGGTCAGGGATAACATGTTTTCCAGCACGCCCAGTACTAGCAGACTCTGTGTGCTAGTTGCAACCTGCGAGAGGGGAGCACAATTCTCATATACGTATAAAGGTCCGAACTGCCGCACCAACTTCAGGTCCTGCTGCGCTGATAAGACGGAGAGGATATTATCGCGTTGCCCCCCAGATATAAGGTCTCCCCTAAAAACTATATACTTAGCGTTCCAAGGCGAGTACAGCTCGCCCAATCTTAAAGTGCTCCCATTCTCCATCATCCTCCTTGCGAATAACACGCCCAGCGGATCCCGGCACGGCTCCCATGGCACCGATCTGGGTGTCGTTGGTATCGGTGAGCCCCAAATCGGTGCTTCTGCATAATATATGACCTTTCCTTCTGAGCCCTCCATCCACCTATTAAGATCGACCCAATCGACGGACAAGTCCTTCGGCTTCATTAGATCATTTAGGTCCCCTGTCAACAAAGGGTATCCGGATATAAGTGGAACACCGAGCAGAATGATACTGGCCATGGCATATGCAGCTTTTCTCAGTCTGGCCCACTTGATTCTGTCCCTCGCCCAGCCAAAAAGGTGACTGGTTGCTAGACCAAACAACATCGCATAGCAGAACATAAGTGGAACGGTAAACCTGCCACTCTCTCTAAACTGCCAGCCCATCAAGGAGGACACTGGCGAGTCGAAAGTGAGCCATTCATAAAAGCTGCCAAACGGAGGGTTAGTACCCTTCGATAGGAACATAAATCCCATGGCGAAAATCGCTAGCCATACGATAAATTTACTGCGGCGCAGCAGCAGGGCGCCGAAAGCGATAATTGGCGCTGCAGTCACGGAAGCCGTCCACAGAGGCCCCGTTATGTCGCCATACTTGAACGTCTGGTCGATAAGGCTATCGAGCCAGAAAGGATGTAGTCGGAATGCGTCGAACAAAGAGACATCGCCACTCAGGGTTTGTACCCAACCACGCTGGAGCACGTAGAAGTCATTGGGCGCAATTGGTATGCCCAAAGCGATAGGGAGCAGCCATGCAGCAGAAAAGATGGAATACAACACCAACGTTAGCCCGATGAACAGAGCAGACATTTTTACGTAGTCGCTGTATGGCCTATGAAAGCCTGCTAACAATCCGAGCAATAAGAAGGGGAAGAAGAAGGGCAGCCTTTCAGATCCAGACATCACAGAAAGGATTAAAGCCACAATTATAGCTTTCTTGACGAAACTCCATTTCTTCAGCCGGCCGATATCGCGAAAGGCGGTGTAGGAGAAGTAGACAAGGATGGGCAGGAAAGGATAATACCAAATTAGGAAATAGTGCATCGGACGCATACAGATGACCGGGTTTATCATAAAGAACAACGTGGCCAGCGTGCTTGCGACCAGCGGAACCCGAGCGGTGCGATGGCGTGGTGCAGTAAGCTTGAAGGTGGTGAAAAACATAGATATACCCATGGCAGTAAACAACATCAGGAAGAGGAGACGCTCAGATACTTCGGCTGAAAAAATGTACAGCGGTAAGTACACTAACATATGATTGATGATCGTAGGAGCCTGCCTGAACTCATCCCACAGATAATACATAGGATACTGATGGGAGCCATAAACCCAATAAAGATCCGAATACATGGCTAAGCCCGAATGGAAAATGAAGCCACGAAGTAAGAAAAGGCCTCCAAACAACCCCAACGCGGCCCCCATCAAGCAGATAGTAAGATTTGATATCCTCCACCGAGCTTTAATCCATCCCACAGCCGTAGCCAGCCCATAACCTATATACTTTACCCACCCCCATTTAGACATCAGGGATGTTACTAGGCTCACTTTCCTCCTGGCGTATCTGACACTTTTCAACTTAGCTTTGTACCTCTTCGCCTTCTCTTGTAATCCCATAGCAGGAAGCCAAATGCCGCTAACAAGCTGAGCACTGTGACTGTCACTCCGTAGTAGAACCATTGCTGTGTCTTGAACTCTATAGTGATCTCCAACTCGCCCTTCTCATCTATCCAGAAACCGTTAACCATGGAATTAAGCGGCACGCTCTTGTACTCACGCCCGTTCACACGAGCTACCCATAATCGATCGTAAGCTTCAGCAAAGGCCATCATAAACGGCCCGGTGGCATTCACTGTGACTCGATATTTGGTGGGGTCCACCTTTTCATATCTCAGTACACTTGCTGGTACGTCGTCAGAAGTGAAGATATCCTCCACTTTCTCATCCCCATCATCAACCGAATATAGCCAGATCACATCTATTTTGCACGTCCCGCCCGCCGCAGGGGTAACCCCTATGCTGTGCTTCCCTTTATCTAAATAAACTGGGCCGATATAGGCGAAATTCAAACTGCTTGAGCCTATCGAGAAATCCTCGTCATCGATGCTTACAACAGCACTGCCAGACAGCCTCAGCCCCATCTTGTAATTCCCACTTCTGGCTACCTCCACCTCCCGATTTGTCTGAGAACCTTCCGATAATACCAAGACTCTGCCCCTGCTTGCCTCGCCTCCGTACTCTTGTGATATCTCGGCCCAAGACTGGTTAAATACCGTTTCTCCCTCCCAGACATAAGCAAGCCGCTTATTAGTAATTACGTTATCCACATGCTCTTCGTACTGCTCGAGCACCCCATGGGGCAAAACAGCAAATAAGTTCACCGCTTCCAAGCGATGGGTGCTATCGAGAGTCAACATGTGCTCACCCGCTTCCAGAGTGAAGGTGCCAACATTATCCCAGCGGAACTCGGTTACCTGATCCTTTGTGATCACGTCGCCTACGGATTCGCCGTCTAGCGATAGCTTGATCATCTCTCCCTCTGCACTGTGGAGACAGCGTACAACAATATCATAATCTCCATCGCACTCTACCTCAAATGGCATATTCAGCGGCTCAGGACTCTGACTCCGTACCAAGTACCTCCCATAGTCATACTGCCAGTTTTCCAACCCTACTATATCCAGATAGTAATGCCATACCCCAAGTTGGATATCCTCTGCCGTTGCTTTAACCCAACCTGTGTATTCTCGATCTACAGCATCGAAGGGAGCAACGATGTATTCCCCATCCAACTGTGATAAGTAAAGATCGAGATTGCCCTGGCTTGAAACCACAACATCCGCCGTCGACAGATAGGCACCATTCTCTACTAGTTGATCCACAAAGACAGCTGATGAATCTACTACATCGTATGAATCAATGGCGATAAGAGATAACATCATATCCACTCCGCCCAATACAACTACGCTCTGCTTACTGGCTTCTACCTGCGCACATTGTGCCAGATTCTCATAAACCATAATCGACCCGAATTGCTTTATTAGCCTCAGGTCATCCTGCTCACGATTGAATGGGCCTGCCCATACTACAACGTATCTGGCATTCCAGGGGGTCTGCAGTTCACCGAACCTCATAGTATATCCCCTCTCCAAGGCACGATACAGAAACATTGGAAGCAATGGAGAATGAGCTGGCTTCATGCCGCTAGAGTAATGGGGGAACATAGGCTTCGGTGGGCCCCATATTGGTGGACCGGGGCACATTGTTATCTTACAGTCTGAACCCTCGTCTTCCATCCACCGATTGAAATCCACCCAGCCGCTGTTCAATGTTTTCGGTTCCATAGTCCCACTCAAGTTACCATTCAACAGCGGATAGCCAATGATCATCGCAACCGCAATTAAAATGATGATAGTTGCGGCAAATATGCCACTTTTAAGTCCAACGCTACTAACCCTGCTCTTTATCCAGCCAAGGAAGTAGCTAGCGGTAAACCCGATCAGCATCGAATAACAGAACATGAGGGAAAGGGCCCACTCCGGCGGTGACCTGAACTGATAACCGAAAGAGGACAGTACCGGTGCATCGAAAACTAACCACTCGTAAAACCTGCCGAAGGGAGGGCTGTTCCCCTTAGAGAGGAAGGCGAACGCCAAGGCAAACAGCGCCAACCACACGATGAGCTTGCTGCGTCGCAGCAGAAGTGCGCTTAAAGCAATGAAAGGTGTGGCAATAACACAAACCTTCCACACGACCTCAAGCGCACCAGTAGCAGTGTAAATATTGGTTAAAAACGAAACTCCCTCTGTCGGCTGTAGGGTGAACATCCGCCACATGGAAACAAACTGGCTTACGAAATCCAAGTAGCCACGAGCCATAATATACCAATATGGAGATGTATCGGCGCCCATAGCAATTGGAACCACCCAAAAAGCGGAAAAGGCAACATATAGCACCATTGTCACTAAGCTAAATAGCGCAGACCTCTTTATATATTCCCAATAAGGGCGTGACACCCCAGCAAGAAATGCAAGTCCGAAGATGGGGAAGAAAAGGGGCATACGGGGAGTAGCGGACATTAAAAATAAAACCAATGCCACTGGAATAGCTTTTTTAAAGAAGTCAATACGCTTGAAAGAGCCAATATCGCGGAAAGCAATATAAGAAAAATAGAGCAAAAGGGGCATAAATGCATAGAACCACAGCACTAAGTAGTTCCACATCCTTACACAAACAATAGGATTCATGACAAAAAACAGCGTGGCCAGGGTAGCAGCTATCAGCGGGACTTTAGCAGTAGAGTGACGACGAGCGGTGAGCTTGTAGGCAGCGAAAAACATGGATAGACCCATGACAGTGAATATAAAGAGGTAAACCAAACGCTCAGAAACCTCAGCTGGGAATAAATAGATCAACGGGTACCTGAGCACGTGGTTGATAAATTCAGGAGCTTGTATGAACTCTCCCCACATATAATGCATAGGGTATTGACGGGAGCTGTACCACCACTGAAGATCAAAGTACTGCGCCAATCCTGGTGAGAAGATGAAGCCTCGCAGAAAGATGAGGCCCGCACCCAGTCCTAACACAGCACCCATCAGGCAAACTGTAACATTTGAGACACGCCAACCTACCTTTAATGGCCGCAGGAGGCGCAAGAAAAGACCCATTCCCACCCTAACAAGTGCCATGAGCCGACGAATAAGGTGAGTAAATACAGCTAGTCTTTCTTTATTATTCCAATCATGCACCACATCTTCATCACCAGCCCTTGCTTCCCTACTTGGCTTTTTCAACAAATGCGTTACGTATCTTCGGTATTTAATACCTGACATGATTAATATTGCTCCAAAAAGTTTCGCCAACGTGCATATCGCATAAATACAAACAGAATGTCACTAGCCAACAGACCCATTATCACAAAACTCTACCAGAGCTGTTTTTATTGCTTCAGAATCCCCTCATAACATGTCGTGTTACTCTGACACAATATGTATCCCGTTGACTTATTGGACTTATTGTTATTGGTCTTTGGTACATTGTCAAGAGGTATACCAACTCCGCCTGTCAACTGCATCTCCACTTTTATTCTATTGACACGATTAAATCCCGTATATATACTTATATTCATCCACCACATCTCGATATTTCAATATGGATAAGATAAAAGCATACTACATAAAGGGCGAGCACTACGATTGGGTTACACACCCCCGCCGTCTAGAAAGGATCTTCCACCGACAGAGGGAGCATGAGACTACCAAGTTAATTAAGCAGTATAACAACGGTTCCTCAGTCTTAGACGCTGGGTGCGGTACTGGGCTCATCACACGCCAACTATATGGATCTGTAATAGGATTGGACATAAACACTTGGAACTTGCAACAGGCAAAAAAACATGCAGCCGGCGCCAATTTCATCCTTGGAGACATAGAAAACTTGCCTGTGAAAATCAACAGGCTTGACCTCGTTGTGTGCACTGAAACACTGGAGCACTTAGAACAACCTGAGAAGGCAATCGCTGAATTTCTTCGGGTGCTCAAGCCTGGGGGAAGGCTCATCGGCTCCGTGCCTCACCGTCACTTGGTATGGAAGCTGAGGAAATTTACATTAACAACCTGTCCCGTATCTGAGCCGTTCCATCACAACTATACAACCTCCGAAGTTAAATCCTTGCTAACATGCCTGAGCATGATTAAGATCTTCAAAGGTATTTTTGGATTAAACGTTTTCTTTGTGGTTGAAAAACCACCTGCGTAGAGTTATTCTATAGTATACAAGCGAAAACCCCTTCTCAAACTCTAGATGCGCTTCTCGTAGTCACATTTTGTAAACCCTAAAAAGGCAAGATCTCTAGCCTGTTACTTGAAGAACGTCACATTATTTATTGGCTAATTCATCCATAAATAAAGGAGAGGCTTCTAGAGTAGTTTTAAGCCAATTTACAAAACTACTCTAGACGATCAATGCGAAGTTGGAACACAGATCTTTTTTAACGAGAACCATAAATCCCAAACTGGGATTTATGTACAACCTTCCCCAAAATAGCGATAGTGGGAGAAAGATAGGGAAGATAATAAGTAATATATGCCGAAAGCTTTTTAACAAACCCTGGAGCCGGTATCCAATAGAACCCTAAGCCTCTCATTGCATACCGCCAATCTGTAGTTTTACTTCGAGCCTTAAGAAACCTTGATAGACTGAACAGCGAATACTTGAGCACGTGAGTCGAGTCCCTCTTATAATGAGGACTCAGTGGATTTGGCATAGTAATTACTATTGTTCCCTGGCTGACGCGCTCTACTTCGCTAAAAATATCTAACGAAGGCGTATGTTCGACAATCTCTGATGCCCAAACACATTCAAAGGCATGGCTCTTAAACGGGATAAACCTGGCATCAGCTAGAATCACCTCAAAACCATCTGTCTTAATTACACTGCATAGATCCCTATTAATTTCAAGAGCGACCACCATCCCTGCTTTATGAGCAAGATGTGGTAAATACGCACCATCTCCCGCCCCCAGATCCAATATATTTTTACACGTTGGCACATTGCGACTTATCAGTTCTAGTTTCCGCTTCTCCACTTGCTTTGCAGCCATGTGATCCTACACACCTATCTCCAATAGCTCATATTCTTTATTTATCACCCTTCCAATGGGTCAGTAGTTCACCCGAGCGCCTCAACCCTATCCTCATCTTTACGGCCACTTTAACCAGCCTCATTATGAATTTAAAATCCTCCCAAGATTTAACCTTGCGCACCACCCGCAGCGGATTAATGTACCTCTTCATGCGTTTACTCAAAATCCTCGAGTAAGCCTGAGTCCTGATTCGATTCAGCTCGTCTCTTGATATATACTTCGTGTCCCACTCTGCCTTATTAACAGACCATCGCTTTACATCCTTGGGTAGTAGATTCTCTCGAACAACTATGTTATTCAACTCTGTTCCTGGATAAGGCGTTGCCAAATAGAGATGAGCGAAATCGAGCTCCGAGTTTACAGCATAGTTTATCGTCGCTTCAGCAGATTCCATAGTCTCAAAGGGGAATCCTATAATAAAGGTCCCGTGCGTCCATATCCCGCAATCGTTCGCCCATTTGATTGCCTTGTTTATTTTCTCTACAGGGATCCTCTTACCGATGAACTTCTGGGTTTCTGGCCACACCGACTCTATTCCGAAAGACAGCCGCCAGCACCCTCCCCGCTTCATTTTCTTGATAAGTTCCTCGTCCAGCGTCCATATCGCCACCCCGTTTGGTGTGCACCACCGGATTTTCAGCCTTCGCGCTATAATCTCATCGCAGATAGCCATCATTCTATCTTTATCTAATGTGATATTATCATCCTGGAACGCGACCTCGCCGATTCCCCATCTCTTCACAAGCGATTCAATCTCGTCTACAACGTTCTTCGGTGAGCGCGCCCGCCACCCAAAGCCCCAGATGCCATGTATCGAGCAAAAAACGCACCTGCCCGGACACCCTCGACTAGTGACTACGTTCAAGCGGGGCGGCCGCATGGCCCAGTCATGCATATAGTATTTACTTTTGTGCAGGTAAACCTCCATAGGTAAAAGGTGATATGCCGGAAAAGGCAAGCTGTCCAGGTCAGCTATAAAAGGCCTGTCTGGATTATGAATTATGCCGCCATTACCCCTAACAACGGTCCCAAGCAGCCTGAACATCCTTTCTTTATCACTGATACTTTCAACAAGCTCCAGCAACGTCGCTTCACCCTCTCCTTTCACTACAATGTCGACATTGTCATCTGCTAATACTACTTCCGGGAGCGCGGTCGTATGGGCACCACCGAACGCAACCAAAATACCGGGATCTATTTCCTTCACCAGCCTGGCCACGTGATGCGAATCCGAAGCTGTCTCCGTAAATGCAGCGCTTATCCCTACCACCTGCGGTGCAAAATCCCGGATGTAGCTCTGAATATCCTCATCACCCAGTCCAACGCGGACATACTCGCCATCCCGCTTGATATTCCTCACCCCCAACGCTACCGCATCCATGATTCTGACTTCATAGCCCGCTTTCTCCAAAAATGCGGCAAGGTATGCCAGCCCCAGCGGTGGCTCCAACGACGGTGCTTCAACTACTGGCGTAGTAAGTGGCGGATGTATTAGCAGAACCTTCACACGATGTTTACCTTTTTCATTCATGTTCGCGTCTTCTTCAACCATTTTTAGCCTTAACGGCTGGTTTAAAAATACCCACAATATAGCCAGTCCCCGCAGCCGAGAGCTCGCACAGTTGCATGAAGGCCATTCCCAGAGACAGGATGGGATGTTTTATCAATTTCCCCCAGTGCTTAATGAAAGTTACTCGGTAAAATAACCACTTTGTATTACCCTCGGACCGATGCTTGCGCAGATATTGGTGAAGGGTCTTGCCATAGAGATACTTTTTTCTCACAAGGTTAGACAATCGCGCCCTTCCCTCGTTGTGCCGAATTAAAGCACCGGCATTACCCACTCGACCGCCAGCGGCAACAATCCTAAAGTGTAAGTCACGATCATCGAAGCCTACAAGGCTCTCGTCGAAACCATTGACTTTATCGAAAACATCTTTCCCGAAGAAACGGGCTAAAGCCATAGTCTCCTCACCCGTGTAGCACGACCGCTCCAGCGCCTTGCATCTAGTCCAGAACCCCGCACCAAATGAAACCTCGGGTATAATCACCGCCTGTACCCCTTCATTCTGCGCTACAGCGACGCAATCAGCCACAACCTCAGACGATAACTCCATATCCGAATCTATGAAGAGCAGGTACTTTCCACTGGCTTGCTGTGCTCCAAAATTGCGTTGAGGATTCCGCTCAGGCCCCTTGAGAAAGAATTTGAAACGGAACGATTCTGCGATCTCCCTAGTCTTGTCAGTGCTATAATTGTCGACCACTATAACTTCGATCTCGTGGTAAGTCTGTGCTTTGATCGACTCCAGGCACTGCCTGATAGTGACCTCATTATTCTTAGTTGGCACTATTACCGACACTAGGGGTTCGTCTCCCACTTATCACACCCTCTAACACTTTCTCAAATTCCTTTGCGCTGCTATCCCAACTGAAGCTGGAGGCCCACTCCTCAGCATTTCGGCTCAACACTGCCCTCAATTCTGAGTCGCTGAGAACCCTGAGGATGGCCTTTGCCAGTTCCTCTATGTTACCTGCAGGAACCAGCAAACCCGTGCCCCCATCCTTCACAGAATCCCTCAACCCCGGCACGTTGTA
>Ga0315289_10013604_pt1 | contig 11379 bp, 11 predicted proteins | sample YL17G11_40_MG_FD_203452 | JGI IMG/M metagenome (GOLD analysis project Ga0315289, IMG submission 203452) | Sediment microbial communities from Yellowstone Lake, YNP, Wyoming, USA - YL17G11_40 | ecosystem: Environmental > Aquatic > Freshwater > Lake > Sediment | place: USA: Wyoming | collected... | reverse complement strand
TCTTATGGGCACCGAAATCAATTATACCAACATTTTAATTACGAGGCAAGAGAAATTTTATTCTCGCGCTGAGATATACGCGTGTTTTTCGGGATATCTCATTATAATACAACAGGTTAGCGGATTATCGGAATCCCATCTTTTCCCTTGCCGCCGGCAAACAGCCGCGCCTCCGCGAAAATCAATCAATCTCCGCTTGCTAACGGCACCGTATTTCATTATTTTGAGTCCGATGAAAAAGCTGGAACTCCTCATGGATGCGCAGGGTATCGACCTGACGCTGAACCGCATGGCGCACCAGGTCCTCGAGAACAACCGTCGCCTTGACAATGTAGGTATCGTTGGGATGCAGACCCGCGGCGTGTATCTTGCGCGGCGTCTTGCCGAAAAAATCAACCAGATGGCCGGCCTTCACCTTATCGCCGGCATACTGGACGTCACCTTTTATCGCGACGATTACCGTCAGGTCTTCAAACAACCCAAGGTGCAGGTGACGGACATCCCCTTCGACATCAACGGGCAGGACGTCATTCTGGTTGACGACGTGCTCTATACCGGGCGCACGGTGCGCGCGGCGCTGGACGCGATCATGGATTTCGGCCGGCCCAAAACGATCCAGTTGGCGGTGTTGATCGACCGCGGCCACCGCGAGCTGCCCATCCGCGCCGACTATGTGGGCCGCGAAGTGAAAACCGCCGTGAACCAGGAAGTGGACCTTTACGTAAAGGAAAAAGACGGCGAAGACGCGCTGTGGCTTCTGCAGACGGAATAACAACGAGCTTACGAGCGTACGAGCATACGAACAGATAAACGCGCGGAAAAGAGGAACCGGAAAACCGGGACGATGGCACTATCCATCCAACACCTGCTGGGCCTGGAAGGCGTTTCCAAAGAGGACATCATCCTTATTCTGGACACGGCGGACGGCTTTTACAGCATCCTGCAGCGCGCGATCAAGCAGGTCCCCACGCTCCGCGGCAAGACCGTGGTCAACCTCTTTTACGAGACCAGCACCCGCACCCGCCTTTCCTTCGAACTGGCGGAAAAACGCCTGAGCGCCAATCCGATCGGCTTTACGGCGCAGCAGAGTTCGGTGAAAAAGGGCGAAAACCTGCGCGACACCATCCGCAACATCGAGGCCATGAAAATCGACATGGTGGTGGTGCGCCACAGCTCGCCGGGTGTGCCGCTCTTTCTCACGCAGGTGACCGACGCGGTGATCGTGAACGCCGGCGACGGCTCCCACGAGCACCCCACGCAGGCGCTCCTTGACATGATGACCATCCGCCAGAAACTGGGCCGCCTTGCCGGGCTGAAAGTCGCCATCGTGGGCGACATCCTGCATTCGCGTGTCGCCCGTTCCAACGCCTGGGGCATGTCGGCCATGGGCATGGACGTGACGCTCTGCGGCCCGCCCACCATGCTGCCGCAGCACCCCGAGGGCCTGCCGGTGAAGACAACCGACAACATCGACCAAGCCATACAGGGCGCCGACGTGGTGATGCTCCTGCGCCTGCAGCTCGAACGCCAGGGCGCCGGGCTTTTTCCCTCGATCCGCGAATACCGCGAGCGCTACGGCCTGGACCTGGACAAAGTGGCAAAGCTCAAGCCGGACGTGGTGATCATGCATCCGGGCCCCATCAACCGCGGCATCGAGCTCGCCAGCAACGTGGCCGACGGCCCCCGTTCGGTGATCCTTGACCAGGTGACCAACGGCGTGGCCGTGCGCATGGCCGTGTTGTATCTCCTGGGCGGCGGGGTGGAGGAATAGCGAAAAGAAAGAGCGGCAGAGCAACAGAGGTCAGAGATCGGAAGCCGGGAAAAGGCGGGAATCAATCGTATGAGCGAACCAGTTACCAGAGAAAACGGGCAGACCATCTTCCCCATCGACCGCAGCGCGCCGGCGCCGTCGTTCATCATCATCAACGGCCGCGTGATCGATCCGGCCAATGATACCGACGATTTTCTGTGCGTTGCCGTTGAAAACGGCCGCATCCGCTCGGTGACGACCCATCCGCCATCCAACTTTTCACCTGAAAAAACCATCGACGCAAAAGGTAAATGGGTGGTTCCCGGTTTGTTCGATATGCATGTGCATTTGCGCGAGCCGGGCCGTGAAGACCGCGAGACCATTGAAACCGGCACGCGCGCCGCATCGGCCGGCGGCTTTACCGCCGTGGCCTGCATGCCCAACACCACGCCCGCGCTTGACGAAGAATCCAAGATCCGCTATGTGATCCAGCGCGGCGACGAAAGCACCTGCCGCATTTTTCCCATCGGCTGCATTACGAAAAACCTTGACGGACAGGAACTGTCGCCCATGGGCGAAATGGTGCGCGCGGGCGCGCGCGGCGTATCGGACGACGGCAAGTCGGTGCGCAAATCGAGCCTGATGCGCAATGCGCTCAACTACGCCAAATCATTCGGCATACCGGTGATGTGCCATTGCGAAGACCATGACCTTTCCGAAGGCGGGCACATGAACGAGGGGCAGGTCTCCACGCGGCTGGGCGTGCGGGGCATTCCTTCGATCTCAGAGGAGATCTGCGTGGCGCGCGACATCATGCTGGCGGAATACACGGGTGCGCGCATCCACATATGTCATGTGTCAACGGCCGGTTCCGTGCAGATCATCCGCGAGGCCAAAAAGCGCGGCGTGCGCGTAACGGCCGAGACCTGCCCGCACTACATCATCCTCTCCGACGAATCGCTGTTGACCTACGATACGCACAAGAAAATGAACCCGCCGCTGCGCACCGCCAGGGACCGCACCGCCGTGGTGGCGGGCCTTGCCGACGGGACCATCGACGTGATCGCCTCGGACCACGCGCCGCATGTGAGCGAGGACAAAAAGGACGTGGAGTTCGATGCCGCGTCGTTCGGGGTGATCGGGCTTGAGACCATGCTGGGCGTGGTGCTCACCTACCTGGTGCATAAAGACATCCTGCTCCCGGTTGACATGGTGGAAAAGATGAGCCTGACGCCCCACAAGGTGCTGGGCACGGGCGGCGGCACGCTTTCCAAGGGAAAACCAGCAGACATCACCATCATCGATCCCGATGCGCCGTGGACCGTGGATTCGCGGCGGTTTTTCTCCAAGTCCCGCAACACCGCCTTCGAAGGCCTGTCGTTGACCGGCTTTGCCTGCACGACCATCCTGGATGGCCGGGTCGTGTTTGAGCGGTCCCGGCGATAGCCCGCGCCGGTCAAAGCGACCTCCCGTCAACCGCGCGAATTGCTATCGCGGCCCGATTTTGGTATTTTATCAAGGTGACCCGCCTGCGACTGATTTCACGACCCGGATTGTTCTTCTCCCTGCTCCTGGGGCCGGCGGAGCGTTTTTTCCTTGCCAAGAGGATGTTCCATGGGGCCCTGCTGGGCGCCGGCGTTCTGTGCCTGGGAACGGCCATCGTCAACGGCCTCATCAATCTTCCGGCGGATGTCGTCATGGCCTCCGCCATCAGCACCGGTATTTTCGCCGGCAGCTATTATCTGTCCCGATTCCGGTTGATATACCGGCCCATGGTATGGTTTGCGTCGGTCTGGCTCCCCGCGTTCGTGGGTTTTGTCTGGATCCGCAACGGCGGGAGCGCCGGCGCCACGCACGCTTTTCTCATCATTCTGCCGCTTTTTTTCCTTCCGTTCGCGGGCGCCCGGCAGCGCCTTGTCCTGACGGCCCTGTACTGCGCCCTTTCGGCCGGCCTTTTAACTCTTGAACATCTGCGCCCCGACCTCATCGTGGGCTATGCATCGGACGCCGAGCGATACTATGATATGCTCTTTTCCACCATCGCAACGCAGGCGGGCATTGCCTTTTCAGTGATCCTGCTCATCCAGGAATACCGCCGGTTGACCGGGCAGCTCGAGGTCCTGCGGGACAGAAGCGACCAGCGGTTCGCCGAGGTGGCCGACACGATTCCCGCCATCATTTTCGAGCTTGGCTCCGATCTGACCATCGACTTTGCCAACCTTGCCGGCCTTACGCTTACCGGGTTCACCGATGCGGACCTCCGGTCGGCCGCGGGGCTTCAAAAGATCATCCACCCCGACGATTGGCCTTCTGTCAAGCGCGATCTCGGGGCCCTTCTGGACGGAGCGTCCGTGCCGGGGGGCGAGTGCCGGCTTTTAACCGGCGACGGCGGCGTGCGGACCGTTCTGGTGCGGGCCACGGCCCGGCATAATCGCGACCGGATCGACGGCGTCCGGCTGTATATGGTTGACATAACCGAAAAAAAGCGGCTTGAGCAGCAATATCTGACGGCGCAGAAAATGGAGTCCATCGGCCTTTTAGCGGGCGGCATAGCCCATGACTTCAACAACCTGTTGACCGGCATTCAGGGGTTTGCCAACCTGATTAAAATAGAAAACACCTCGTCCAGAGGATCGCCGAAGGACGCGCAGCTCGATGAAAACCTGCGGCCGATCCTGACGGCCGCCCAGCGCGCCGCCGACCTGGTGAAAAGGCTTCTGGTTTTCTCCCGTCAACAACCGATCCAATCCGCCGAATTCGACCTTCGCGAATGCATTGCCGAGGCCGGCGCCATTGTCTCGCGCACCCTCGATAAAAAAATTTCGGTGGTGATTTCGATGCATCCCGACCCTCTTCCCATACGGGGCGATCAATCCCTCCTGCAAAGCGCGATCATGAACCTGTGCGTGAACGCGCGCGACGCCATGCCCCGGGGAGGGACCCTGACCATGCGCTGCGGCCATGTCGCATCGGTCAAAGGATTGGATTCCGCGCCTGCGGACGGAAAGGCCGCCGGCTATGCGGAAATCACGGTCATCGATACCGGCGCCGGCATGACCCTTGAGGTACAACAGCACCTCTTTGAGCCTTTTTTCACCACCAAGCCGCCGGGCAAAGGGACCGGCCTTGGTCTGGCAAGCGTGTACGGCGCCATCAAGGGCCATCACGGCCTTATCGAGGTCATATCGGAAGCCGGCCGGGGAACGACCTTCACGCTGTATCTTCCGCTGGCGCCGGGAAAATCTCCGGAAAGCAAACCCGCGCCCGCTCGCGCGCCCGGACCGCGAACGCATGAACGGGTCATGGTTGTCGATGACGAAAACATGGTCCGGTCATTTATCCAGAAGGTGTTGTCCGCCGAAGGACATCGGGTGACGGCATTTGCCGATCCGGCGGATGCGCTTGACGTCCTGCGCAATCCGGACCATCCGTTCACCATGGCGATCATCGACATGGTAATGCCCGGCATGAACGGCATGGAACTGATCAAAGCCATGCGCGCGACGAACCGGACGCTGCCGGTCATCTTGATATCCGGATATGCCGGCACCGGCGATACCGATGCGTTCATTCTCGATCCGCTGGTCATAAAGCTCGCGAAGCCCTTTGATTTGAACGGCCTGTTGAATGCCATGGCCAAAATGATGCCCCCCGGAAATTCATGAAGCGCTGATCCCCCCTTTGCCATGCGCTACGCAATCACGTATCTTTCTGCATTCTGTTCTCGGCAATTCAACCTGGAGGGTGAAACATGTTTCTCAAACGCATTTTCGGATCGCGGCGTCTGGCCGGTTGGGCGGCAGTCGTCGCGGGGGTGGCCTGGGGCAATGCGCACGCGGCGGCCGATTTCTCGGCATGGTCGGACTCCATCGGCATTGCGCTGAGGACCGACAGCGCCGGCGGCGCTAATGTCAAGAACACTCTGCCGTTCGACAGCATTCCGGTTCTGGTGCGGCTGAATCCCGGCGTCTTTTCCGGATTCGCAAATACCAGGCCGGGCGGCGCGGACATCCGGTTCGCAGGGCTTAAAAAATCCTCCGGCTTCGGCACGGTCACCTATAGCTGGACGGCCCTCCCGTATCAGATAGAGCAATGGGTGGACGGCGCCGGCGATCAGGACACCGCGGAGATCTGGGTGCTCGTATACGGACTGAAAGGCAACGACAGCACCCAGTTTATCAAGATGTACTGGGGCAATCCATCGGCGGCGGACAGCTCAAACGGCGCCCGGGTCTTTTCGCCCAAAGCCGGCTTTATGGCGGTATACCATCTGGGAGAAACCGCGGCGGCCACCGGCACCGCCGGCGTGTATAAAGACGCAACGGGAAACGGCTATGATGCGGACGATTACATAGCCGGCGATCCGGCGCCGGGCATGATCGGCAAAGGGATTGCGCTCAACGGAACGGATGAATACCTTGTGTCAACCAGCTTCAGGGACAGCGCGGTCTGCCGCCACGGCACGGTCCCGCCCACGGTCAGCGTGTCGGCATGGGTGCTTTTCAATCCCACGGGCCGCGACGAGATCGTGCTTGCCAATGAGAAAAAAGATACGGCCGGGTTCATGCTGCATAAAGACGCGGGGAACAATCCGATGATGTGGGCCGGCGCGGAATCCGCCGGTGTGGCCATTTCGTGCTGGCAATACGGCTGGGGCCAGAAGCTGAGCCCGGATGCTCAGACCCGGGTCCTTTTCGGCGGAACGTTCGACAGCTGGGCGGCCCGCAGTTCGGTGAATGGTGAGGGCAGAAACAACAGCGTGGATGGCCGCTGCGATACGGCCTACGTCAATTCGCCCAATCCCCTGTACATCGGCAGAAATGCGAGCAGCGCGGCCGGGTTCCTGCAGGGGATGATTGACGAGGTGCGAATAGAAAATGTTCTGCGGCCGTCGGGCTGGATGAAGGTCTGCTACGAGAACCAGCGGCCGGACCAGAACCTGCTCCACTTTGCGCCGATCTATCAGCTCAACGCCCTGGTCCGCAACAGCCGGCACCGCTCCGGAAGCGGGGCGCGGCCCGTGCTGGCCAATGCGCTTTCGGCGGATGTGACACGCATGGCGGACGGCGCATCCGCGGCCATGTATGATCTGCGGGGAAGGCTGCTCGCGCCGGCGGCCGGAAGAGCAAGCCGCAGAGCCGAAGTGTCGGGGATTGTGATTCTCGCGCCGGCGCGCTAGCGTTTGCGTGGAATATCGGGGAAAATTCAAGGCGGGAGCATCCGTGTTCCCGTCTTTTTCATTGCACGCGAGAATGCGCCGCGCGCCTCAGCGCATCATCAACGATCGCAATGATCAATTGCGCATAGGAAAACCCGGCCTTTTCGCCGGCGGCAACGAACCCCGCGTCGGGAGAGATGCAGGGATTGGCGTTGACCTCCAGCACCCAGGGCTGGCCCGCTTTGTCAACGCGAAAATCGGCGCGCGCATAGCCGCACAGCCCGAACAGCGACCAGCATCGCAGCGTCAGGCTATTCAGCTCCTCGATGAGCGGCGCGTCGCTTGGGGGAAAATCAAACCTTCGCACCGTATGCGTGAATTCGAACGACCCGCGTTCCCACTTGGCCTTAAAGTCTACGATCGCAGGCTTTCCCGGCGGATAATCCACGAAGGTCATCTCGGCCGCCGGCAGTACGCGAACGCCGCCGTCGAACGCAAGCGCCGAAATATTGAATTCTCTACCGTCAATAAATTCCTCAGCAAGGTATTCTGAGCGCACCTCCGGCTTCAGCCTGTTGACCCGGTCCATGACCGCGGCGGCGTCGACGCATACGGAATGTTCATCAATGTCGCGCGATGCGTCGAACAGCACGGGTTTGATGATGCACGGCAAAGTCACCCGCACGCCGTGGTGCACAATATCGTCGCAGCGCTGCCATGCGGGCGTGGGCATGCCCGCAAGCCGCAGCATCTCTTTGGCCAGCACCTTGTCGGTCGTCAAAAAATGTCCCCGCGTGCCCGCGCCGGTATAGGGGACGCGAAACGCGTCGAACACCGCGGGCGCCAGGTGGATCAGCCGGTCGTGGTCCACCAGCGCCTCCACCATGTTGAACACCACTATTGGATCAACTTGACGTATGCGTGCAAGGAGCGCCGCCAGATCGAGGTTTACCGGTATGGGCGTGCAGGCATACCCCGCGTCCGTGAGCGCGCGCGCGATGAGGCCGACGTCATTCAGAATGTCCTGCTGCTCTTCGCGCGCATCCGGCAGCAATTCGGTATAGGCGATGACGATGCGTTTTTCTTTTGCGTTGGCAGCGGCGGAACCGGTCATGTCCAGGATCTTTCGTTGGTGCTGGCGTCTTGATTATAAGATGCACGCTGCAGGAGAGAAAAGCAAGAAAAATCTCCAGCATTGCGGGCGCTGCTAGAGCAGCGGCATGCAGCACTTCTTGAATTTCTTTCCGCTGCCGCACGGACAGGGGTCATTGCGCCCCACGTCGGCATACTTCTTTTTAAAGGTCTCCCCGCGCACCGAGCCGTCGTCGCGGAACCGCGCCTCATATTCTCTTTCGCAATGCTTTACCCACTGCGCCCATTGCGCGGCCTGCGGAAAACCGCCGGTTGACGTCAGGTAATCAAAAAAGCCCGTGAGCAGGGACGGCACGGCCCTGCGGACCTTTGCGGGCACGTCCAGCCGCGCCATGTCCCAAAGCGAGGCGCCGATCGTTGCCGCGGTGACCGGGTCCCCGATCCGGTCGCACCAGGCCGAAAGCACCGGCGCGGCATGCTCCTTGAGCGAGGGATTGACGAAGAGAAAGAGCTCCGACGTGCAGTAGTCGGCGACGGACTCGGCAAGGGTGGGCATGGTGGCTGGTCCTTTAATCCTAAAATACTCCCCTTCCGCGGCGTTTTCCTATAACCGGTTTCGCATTCGCCGGCGCACGAATGTATTTATGGATGATTGCGCGCCCGCATCGGGATCCCCATCCCCCGCACGCGCAGGCGCACCACCATTTTCAGGGAGCTATCACCATGATCCGCACCGCCATCATCATCGGCAGCACCAGGCCGGGCCGGAAAGCCGACGCCGTCGCGAAATGGGTCTTCGATATCGCGCGAAAACGCACGGACGCTGAGTTTGAGCTTGTTGACATTAAAGATTTCAACCTGCCGCTGCTCGATGAGCCGGTGCCGCCGTCCATGGGACAGTACGCCAACGCGCATACCAGGGCCTGGTCCGCGAAAATCGACTCCTTCGACGCCTTTGTCTTCGTGACGCCCGAATACAATCACAGCGTGCCCGGCGCGCTGAAAAACGCCGTCGACTATCTCTTTCGCGAATGGAACAACAAGGCCGCCGGCTTCGTGAGCTACGGCGGCGCCGGCGGAGCGCGGGCCGTGGAACAATGGCGGCTGATCATGGCCGAACTCATGGTCGCCGATGTGCGTGCGCAGGTACTGCTTTCGCTCTTCACGGATTTTGAGAATTTCACCGTCTTCAAACCGGCGGACAAGCATGAAAAATCCGTGAACACCATGCTCGATCAGGTGATCGCGTGGGGCGCGGCAATGAAGGCGTTGCGGAAGAAATAATTGCGCGCGAATCCTTGCCGGGGCGATACCGCCGCTGAGCGTGCGTGCGCCGAAGGATCGTAAGCAGAGAGCAAACACCCGTTGGGCGACAGTCAGAATGCCGCTATTTTCAAGCCCGGGATATCTTCAAAATCTTTCCTGTTTCTGGTAAGAAGCGAGTAGTCACATTGAATCGCCTGGCTGGCAAGCCACAGGTCCTGAACGCGGTGGTGAGAATGCTTTCCCGCTTTGTGGAGAGACGCGGCAACATTGCCGAAAATGTCTCCGGTGATATCGTCGATGATAAGTATCGGCTTCTTTTTAAGCCGATCAAGCGCCGCAAGACGTTTTGCACGGATTTCGGGAGATGTTGCCATGATGGTCCCGTAAGTCAATTCGGCGATGGTTACCGGTGATATGAAAACCGGCTCTTTGCCCGTGAATCGCTGTACGTCGGCGGGGGAGAGCGTTCCCCTTTCAACATCAACCCATACGCACGTGTCTATCAGGAATCCCACTTGTTCTCCAGTTCGGTTTCAAGGGCGCCCCCAATGCGGCTTTCAGCCACCCACGAAACTCCGGCGTCAACGGGAAGCGTTCGATAGAGATCGCCCATTGCTTCGATTGCGGTAAGGTGAGAGGACCCCGGCAGGATCCGCGCTATCCGGTGTTTGTTGCGAACAAGCACAACTTCCTCGCCCTTGTGTTCGATCTTGTCAAACACTTTTCGAAGATTGCGTGAGAATTCGGTAACGCTCATTTCAAGCATGGGATCTCTTTTCTATCATATTATCTAATATAACATGATTATCAGATAATATCAATACTCCAATAATCCATGAATTAACGCACCGCATAGCCAGCCTGCGCAAAGCGCTGCAGCAAAAGCAGATAAGGGTGATCAATCCTCTTGTGCGGCCGCTGGAACGAGTGATTCCTTCGTAATATTCCTCAGCGGAATCATGAAACGTGCGGGTGCTTCCTTCCCGGCGATCAGATCCAGCGCGAACTTGACCGCGTTGTAGCCCATGAGGTCGGGCCGCTGGTCGATGGAACAGAGCATGGAGCCGTCTTCGATACGCTTCTTCGCTTCGTCAAGCGCATCATACGATGCGACCAGAACCTTGCCCTTCTTGCCGGCCGCTTCGATCGCCTGTATCGCGCCGAAGGCCATCATATCGTTGGCGCAGAAAACTCCCGCGAGGTCGGGATTGGCCTGAAGAATGTTGGTGAATACGTTCAGCGCTTCCTCAGTCTTCCAGTGCGCGGTCTGCGTGGCGACGACTTTGATGCCGGGGTTCTCCCCGAAGGCCTTGAGCGCGCCGGCCTTGCGCTTCTCCGCATTGTCAACACCGGGGATGCCTTCGAGGACCGCGACCTTGCCCTTGCCGCCCAGCTTTTCGGCCAGGTACTTGCCTGCCATATAGCCGCCTTCCAGATTGTCGGCGCCCACATAATGCCATGCCGTCAGTCCGGCATTGCGGGCGGCGGCGGTATCGATCTGAACGTCCACGTCGATGACGGGTATGCCCGCCTGCTGGGCCTTGACGAAGGCAGGCACGATCTCCGATGACCCGCTGGGCGTGACGCAGATGGCGTCGACCTTTTTAGCGATCATGGCCTCGACGATGCCCACCATCTGCTCGATGGAGGTCTCTTCCTCCGAAGCCTGGAGGATGACGGTGCAACCGAAATCCTTTTCCGCCTTCTTTACGCCATCTGACATCATGATGAAGAACGGATTGGTGAGCGTTTTCATGACAAAGGCGATGGTCGGGCCCTTGATCGCGGTCGATTCGGTCTTTTTGGGACCGCAGGATACAATGCAGAACGATAGACAAACGGCAATCGCACCGATGGCCAGCTTTTTCATACAGCATTCCCTTTCCTGTTGGTTTTGGTGATTGAATAGCGAATGTCGCATACTGCACATAAAGCGGAGGGCGGTTTTCCAATCCGTCCTCCGTAGTGTTCTTTCGCCGGTCATGAATGTCCGCGCGGGCAGGACCGGCCGGACGCGTTCACATCACCGGCATCACCGGCGCTGTCGTATCGAATTTCCCGGCCTTGATCCTTGCCAGATAACGGCCATGCAGGTTGTGCAGCGCAGCACGAG
>Ga0315289_10013603_pt1 | contig 11379 bp, 9 predicted proteins | sample YL17G11_40_MG_FD_203452 | JGI IMG/M metagenome (GOLD analysis project Ga0315289, IMG submission 203452) | Sediment microbial communities from Yellowstone Lake, YNP, Wyoming, USA - YL17G11_40 | ecosystem: Environmental > Aquatic > Freshwater > Lake > Sediment | place: USA: Wyoming | collected... | reverse complement strand
TGTGGACCAGCCGGGGGTGAAAATCAGCCCCACCCTCTACGGCCTCTTCTTCGAGGAGATCAACAACGCGGGCGACGGCGGCCTTTACGCCGAGATGGTCCGCAACCGCTCCTTCGAAGACGCCCGGGACCCGCAGGGGTGGACCATCGTGGCGGGCGAAGGGGCCGAGGCGAAGACGGCCTTGGACACGTCGCAGCCTCTGAACGCCAAGAACCCGCACGCCCTGCGCCTCGAAATCCTCAAGGCCGGCCCCGGCCGCGCGGGCATCGCCAACAATGGGTGGAACGGCATGGCCCTGCGCGAAGGCGCCAGGTACGACCTGGCGCTGTACGCCCGGGCCGACGATTTCCGCGGCCCGCTGGCGGTCAGCCTCGAATCGAAGACCGGCGAGGTCTACGCCTCGGGCAAGATCGAGGGCGTCTCTAAGGAGTGGAAGAAGTTCTCGTGCACGCTGACGGCCAAGGCCACCGACCCGGCCGCGAGGCTGGTCATCGCCGCCACCGCCCCCGCCATGGTCTGGCTTGACATGGTGTCGCTCTTCCCGCAGGACACGTTCAAGGGCCGCCCGAACGGCCTGCGGAAGGACCTGGCCGAGTTGCTGGCGGCCCTGAAGACGTCATTCGTGCGGTTCCCCGGCGGGTGCTTCGTCGAAGGCGACGTTCTGCGCGACGCCGCCCGCTGGAAGGAAACCATCGGCGACATCGCCGAGCGCCCCGGCCACTGGAACCTGTGGGGCTACCGCTCGACCGACGGCCTCGGGTTCCTGGAGTACCTCCAGATGTGCGAGGACCTCGGGGCCGAGCCGCTCTTCGTCATCAACTGCGGCATGTCGCACCGCGAGAACGTGCCGATGGACCAGATGGGCCCGTGGGTGCAGGACGCCCTCGACGCCATCGAGTACGCCAACGGCTCGGCCGACACGACGTGGGGCGCCCTGAGGGCCAAGCACGGCCACCCCGCCCCGTTTGGCCTCAAGTACATGGAGATCGGCAACGAGAACGGCGGCCCGGCGTATGACGAGCGGTACACCCTGTTCTACGACGCCATCAAGAAGAAGTACCCGCAGGTGCAACTGGTGGCCGACCAGTGGAGCGGCGCCCCGAAGGCCCGGCCCATCGAGATCCTCGACGAGCATTACTACTCCAGCCCCGAGTTCTTCATGGCCAGCGCGGCGCGCTATGACAAGTACAAGCGCGACGCCCACAAGATCTACGTGGGCGAGTACGCCGTGACCAACGGCTGCGGCCAGGGGAACCTGCGGGCCGCCGTCGGCGAGGCCGCCTTCATGACCGGCATGGAACGGAACTCCGACGTGGTCGTCATGGCCTCGTACGCGCCCCTGTTCACGCGGACCGATGCCAAGAAGTGGAACCCCGACCTCATCGACTTCGACAGCGCCCGGGCCTACGGCATCCCGTCATACTGGGTCCAGCAGATGTTCAGCGCGAATCGCGGCAAGGTGGTCCTGCCTTGCGAAGTGGCCTGCACGACGGCCGCGAAGCCGCCCGCGCGGCACGGCGCCATTGGCGTCGGCACGTGGAACACCCAGGCCGAGTACAAGGACATCAAGGTCACCCAGGGCGACAAGGTGCTCTTCGAGGCCGATTTCTCAAAAGACGCCGGCGGGTTCAAGCCCGGCAATGGCGACTGGAAAGTGCAGGAGGGCGCCTATCGGCAGAACAAACTCGAACCCGACGACCGCTCCGTCGCCGGCGACCCCGCCTGGACCGACTACACCTACACCTTGAAGGCCCGCAAACTCGCCGGGGCCGAGGGCTTTCTCATCATGTTCCACGTCGCCGACCATGACAACTTCACCTGGTGGAACCTCGGCGGGTGGGGCAACTCCAAGCACGCCATCGAGGTAGCCACCGGCGGCAGCAAGTCCATCGCGGGAGAGGCCGCCGGCAGGATCGAGACCAACCGCTGGTACGACATCCGAATCGAGTGCAAGGCCAACTCCGCCAAGTGCTTCCTCGACGGAAAACTCGTCCAGGAATTCGCGTACCCGGCGCCGCCGATGCCCGTCTACGCGGTCGCCAGCCGGGCGGACGGCGGCGAGGTCATACTCAAGGTGGTCAACGCCGACCGCGAGGCGCAGCGCATCGCGGTTGAACTCAGGGGCGTGAAGAAGGTCTCGGGCGGCACCGCCATCGTGCTGACCTCGGCCAGGGGAGAAGACGAGAACACGCTGGCCGAGCCGAACAAGGTGGCCCCCGTGACGAAGAGCCTCGAAGCCTCGGCCCCGCGCTTCACCTATACGCTGCCGCCGAACTCCGTCACGGTCCTGCGGATCAAGGCTGAGTAGGACAGCCGTGGTCTGGCGGCGCCGCTGCACAGGCATCCTGGTTCGCCGCCGCGCTTGCCCGGCCCGTTTGGCGGGGACCGGGAACAGGCGACCGGCAACCGGGTCGCAATATCGATAACAGCATAGCCCCATCTAGTGTAGTGTCTCACAATTAACGAGACTTATCATGCAGCATTGTGTTTCATCCTTGGGGATGAGAGGATGAAGACAATGCGTGTTGCTCCGAAAGTCATCGTGACAGACGAAGATCGCAAAACCCTCGAACGCTGGGCGCGGGGGCGCAGCGCTCCGGTCCGGCTGATGCAGCGGGCGAAGATCCTCCTGCTGGCCGCTGAAGGTCAGGAGAACAAGGACATCGCCGCCGCCGTGGGCGTCACGCGCCAGTTGGTCGGGCGTTGGCGAAACCGCTACGTCGCCCGAGGGCTGGCCGGCATCGAGAAGGATGCTCCCGGCCGTGGCCGCAAGGCGACCGCTCGTGATGCGATCGCGGCTCGGATCATTGAATGGACTACGCAGCGTAAGCCGCAGAGCGCCACTCACTGGAGCACCCGGACGCTGGCTCAGGAACTGAACACCACCCGCAGCATGGTCAACCGCGTTTGGCAGGCCAACAACCTCAAGCCGCACCTGTACCGGACCTTCAAGCTCAGCAACGATCCGAAGTTCATTGAGAAGGCCGTGGACGTGGTGGGCCTGTACCTCAACCCGCCTGAGCACGCCCTGGTGCTCTGCTGTGACGAGAAGAGCCAGATTCAGGCGTTGGACCGTACGCAGCCGGGCCTGCCGATCAAGAAGGGCCGTTGCGGAACGATGACGCACGACTACAAACGCAACGGCACCACGACGCTGTTCGCCGCCTTGGAACTGGCCGAGGGCAGGCTCATCGGCACGTGCATGCAGCGACACCGACACCAGGAGTGGCTGAAGTTCCTGAAGTTGATCGATGCCCAGACCCTGCCCGACGTCGAGCTGCACCTGATCGCGGACAACTACCACACGCACAAGCACCCGAAGGTCCAGCGTTGGCTGGCCAAGCACCCGCGCTTCCACATGCACTTCATTCCGACCAGCAGTTCGTGGCTGAATCTGGTGGAGCGCTGGTTCCGGGAAATCACCGACAAGCGCATCCGCCGCGGCGCATTCCGCAGCGTTGGCCAGTTGATCGAAGCCATCATGGATTACGTCAAGCAGCATAACGAGAATCCGAGAACCTTTATCTGGACGGCCAAGATCGAACACATCCTCGCCAAGATCGCACGGGCGAGGACCGTCCTGAATAATGTTCAATCTATTTGAGACACTACACTAGCCGCCCCGCTTGCGGGGCGCGCTTGGCAAGGAGGACCCCGACATGGAGAAAATGGATCTGCGCAAGAAGTTCGCCCTCCTGTACAAGGCCTCGGCCAAGAAGCCGGCGCTGGTTGAGGTGCCTGCCCTGAACTTCCTCATGGCCGACGGCGCGGGCGACCCGAACCCTTCGCCCTCGTTCCAGAAGGCCATACAGGGGCTCTACGGCCTCTCGTACACCCTCAAGTTCGGTTTCAAGATGCGCAAAGGCATCGACTGGACCGTCATGGGCCTCGAAGGTCTCTGGTGGGCCGACGACATGTCCGCCTTCCCGGCCGGCCGCAAGGACGAGTGGAAGTGGACGCTCATGATCATGCAGCCCGACGCGGTGACGGCGGCCGCGCTCGATGAGGCCCGCGAGGAGTTGAAGCGCCGCCACCCCGAGGCGGCAGGCCCCGAGCGCGTCCGCCTCGAGCGGTTCGAGGAGGGCGCAGCCGTCCAGATTCTCCACGTCGGCCCGTACGGCGAGGAAGGGCCCACGATCGAGAAACTCCATGCCTTCGCCCATGAGAGCGGCTTCACGGTGGCCGGCAAGCATCACGAAATTTACATGAGCGACCCGCGCCGCACGGCGCCCGAGAAACTCAAGACGATCCTGCGCCACCCCGTCAAGAAAGTGTAGGGTGGGTGCTCCGCACCCACGCGTTATCTCCGATTTATGCAGTTATCTCCGATTTATGCAGGAGCAAGGAGTCACCGATGAAACCCCAAGGCTGGAAGCACGTCGGGCCTTTTTTCGGGGCGATTGGCTTGGCCATCATCCTGGCGGGATGCGCTGGCCAGGCTGCGGGGCCGCCTGCCGGCGACGCGAAAACCCCTAACCCGCGCGACGAGATGCGGATGCCTTGGTCCGCCGCCGCCACGTGATCCCAGCAGGGCCGAAGCGCCTTCCTCTTCTTCCGCGACGCCTTGGTTGGCTACCTCACCCACTCCGCCGCCCCCTCACTGCTGCCCGCAAATACGTGAACGGATACCCCTACTGTGCGATTGGATGGGCGAGAGTGGGGGCTGAGAAATGGCGCGAATTACGGCGTATTCTGGAGTTTCTGGCTTGGGGGGAATATTCCTTGGGAGGCGTTTGACTACACACCGTCTATGGTTTATACTTGGTTGGAAGACTCTGCCCCTCGCCCGTAAGTGCTGGTGAATAGACTACTTATACAAAGGAAAGCACGCATGGTTTTTTTTACAGTTTTTGACAGATTCCCCTTGACGCTTCTTTCAGAAGGTGGTAGCATGATACCTCTAAGGGGAGCCCTTGTTGAAACAGCGGGGGGAAAGGTGCATGAAGTCTTGCCGAGTGGGGCTCAGTTGGCTTGGGGTGCACGCGTATTCATCGTCTCCACGTCTCCCGCTTGGCTGGGGGGTTATCCCCAGCGCATGGCGTCCTCTCCCATCCAGTTTGGAGTGACCGGTCAGGAGGCACACCGTGAGTAAGGATCTACCCCGATCTGCCCACATCCACAACACTCCGGCCTCGGCCGCTGGAGTCGATGAGAGTGTCGCCACCCGCTTCTTTATAAGCCCGGATAACGTCAAGAAAATCCTCACTCAAGCGGTAAGGAAAAAAGTGGGGAGGCCGGCTAGGGTTGATTTGAAGAAGTATGATGCGTTGTGCCGACTCGCCACGAACAGGCAACATGGATGGAACGACCTCAAATCCAACCATTCGGTCATGACGCCATTTCTCTTCAGTATCCTCTCTTTTGAGGTCCACCTGAAGGTTGATGAGGTCCTTGTTCCCAAAATGGATAAGCCCGCCGACCTTAAGTGGGTGATTGAGCACATGAAAAGAAACAACGCTCGCCTCGCGGCAGCGTGCGGGGGCGATGCCCGCGTGTCCATGGAAGAGGCCGCACCGGTGTATGTCATACTCAAGGCACTTGAGGAGATTGAGCCCCCAAGACACTAGTCTGCCAGCGCTGCCTTGCCAATCGCGGACCTTCGGAGGGTGCCAGTCAAGCGCGGGGCCGCCGGCGCCTCTTCTGCCGCAAGCCGACGCGCTATCGGACATATTCTGGATATCCATTCTCTCTCCCGCGCCATTTTGTCGCGTACCGCAAAAGGGGGCAACATGATTAACCCGGTCCTTTTCGCCAAGACGACCTTCCAGGCCTTTGAAGATGCTCACGAGTTCATGCAGGATTATATGCGCCCGCCTAACCCGGTCATCAGTTACCCCTTTCTGGGCTGGGCGCCCTGGGCAGCCTTTTTTGTAAAGATGCTGACACAAGTAACTGTGCAGAACCTCTCTCGGTTGCCAGCCCAGGGATATGGCTCTTGGCTCTTGCTGCTGCCCCAACCAACGATCGCCGTATCCGCGGACCAAACCGACTTTTGGTTCAAGAACCCGCCGGGCTGGGGGCCACCCGTGCCCCCTTCGACACAGGTGGCCAGGACGGTGCTCCACGAACTCGGACACATGAAGATGCAGCCATACTTACTTGCCGACCAGCGCAACGTGCAGCATTTCGCCCCGACGGCAAACCCAAAGGACGAAGAACAGGCCTGGATATATGCTGCAACTGTGATAACTATATTTATGGGCGACTATGCCAGGCACAAGCGGATCACCGAGGGAATTGACGACACGTGCGCCGTCGCGATTTAGGCACTGGCGCGCCGACGCAACAGAGGAAACAACCGTGTCCAGGGCCAGAAGAACCGCGGAGAGCGTGGAAGCAAAGGCTGGCGCGGTGACGTTCGGCGTGTTCGCCACCGGCGACCCGCGAATCGACCAGGCGTCGCGCGGGCGCGCGGCCAACATCGTCGGCATCGTGGCCGACGTGGTGGCCAGGAACGTCCGCACGCCCGACGGCAAACCCGTCGAGGTGGTCTGGACGCCGACCCTCGTGGACGGCGAGAAGCAGGCCGACCTCGTGGCCCGGCAGTTCAAGGCGGCCGGGGTCCAGGCCCTCGTCTGCGCACCCGACACGTGGGCGTTTCCGCAACTCACGGTCATCAGCCTGCTCGGCCAGTTCCCGGCCGACGTGCCGCTCAACATCACCTGCGGCAACTCAGGCCCCAAGCCGGGCGTCGTGTACGCCCACGCCCTGAACGGCGCGCTGGCGCAGATGGGCCGCCTGGCGGCCCTGAACGTCGGCACGTGGCCCGACACTGGCGCCAGGCCCGAGATGACGCCCGGCACCGCCAAGGCCCTCGTCGACTGGTGCTATGCGGCGCTTGCCCACGCGGGCCTCAAAGGCCGCCGCGTGGTCATCTTCGGCCACGACTCGATGGGCATGGAGACGGCCCTCGCGCACGTGCTGCCGACGCGGCGGACGTTCGGCCTCGAGATCACGCGGCTCGACATGAAACTCCTGGCCGACATGCTCGCCAAGAAGGCCTACGACGCGAAGGAACTGAAGCGCCTGCGGACCTGGGTCGACGGGCACCTCGGCGATCGCCTCGACCTGCGGCAGGACGGGGCCGGCGAGAAGTTCAACCAGTCGCTGGCGATGTATCTCATTATGAGGGACCTGCTGGCAGACCTGAACGCCGTCGGCGGCGGGTTCATGAATCAACTCGAGTGGGGCTCGGACCTTCGGGGCATTCCCCTGCCGATCTGCGACGCCGCCGAGTCGCTTTTCAATTCCACCTTCGATCATCGGGGCAAGAAGGCCCCCATGCCATTCGCCACCGAGGCCGACGTGCAAGGCCTCTTGACGATGCTCTTTACGACGTGGCTCTCGGGCGGCAACCCGCCCCTCTTCATGGATTTCCGCAAGGTCTGGGAACCGTGGGAGATTCAGGCCCTCGCCAAGAAACTGGGCGTCAGGTTCACGTCGAAGGACCTGTGGGCCCAACGCGGCATCGTGGACGGCGACAACTCCGGCTCGGCCAGCCTCGACTGGGCCGGGCGGCCGGGCGACCCGGTCGAAGAGATCATGAAGCACGTCTACATGCCGGGGGCGGAACTGTATTACTTCCCCGGCGGCGGCAACAGCGTTACCTTCATCAGCCCCGGCGGCATCTCTGGGATAGCCGGACGCTTGGCCTACAGCGACATCACAGGCGCCTTCAGCCTCATCTGGGACGAGGCCTGCACCGTGGACCTGCCCGAGAACCTCGCCGCGGCCGTGGCCAACACCTCCAACCCCACCTGGCCGCACACGTGGGTCGTGCCGAAGTACGCGTCGATGGCCGAGTACAAACAGTACGCCCCGGCCAACCACTTCCACATGATCTGGGACCTCGCGCCCGCGCGGCTCGAGCACTGGATGGACCTGGCCGGCGTGATCTCCGTGACCCCGTGGCAGGCGCGGCCGGCGATGGTCGAGGGCGTGGACCGCCCGCTGCCGCTCCTGTACCTCCTGAGCGGCGGCGAGAACGCCACGAAACTTCGCCTGGCGCGGAAGTGAGGCCGAAACTGCAGGTACTCAGCCGCGCCGGCGTCCATGAAGGGCGAGCCATGACAACGCAAACCGTGACTCTGGGGGGCCGCCAGTTCGTCATCGTAGCCAAGAAGGAGTACGACCGTCTGCGGACCTTGGCTCGCGGGACGACTGACGAAGACGGCTGGCCGGCTTTTCCGAAGGCCGATGCAGAGGGTAACCTTCCGGCCGTTCAGTTCGCGCGCGTCTCCCTCGCCCGCAAGATCATTCGCCGGCGCCGCGCTGCCGGCCTGACGCAGGCGGAGTTGGCGCGGCGAGCAGGGATTCGCCCGGAAAGCCTGAACCGCATCGAGCGCGCCAAGGTATCCGCGGACGTGGGCACCGTTGAGAAGATCGTGCGGGCGATAGAGAAAGCCGAGTCTGAAGAAGCCAGGTAGAGGGCCGTCACGAGAACCTGAAGAAAGCGGCGCCCCGAGGTCATCCGGCCGCCGCTTTGCCTGCGCACGACAATCCTACCTCAACTCCTCGTCGAAGCAGATGGCCACTTTGCCCACCTGGCCCTCGTCGGCCAGGCGATACGCCTCGGCGGCCCTCTCGAGCGGCAACCGGTGGGTGCAGGTGATCTCAGGGTGCAGGCCCCAGCGGTCCAGGCGCTCCACGAGTTCCTCCAGGTGCTTGAGCGACGTCACCCACGAGCCGTACATCGTAATCTGCGGGTGAATGAGCAAGGGCGAGACGTCGAACTCGATCTTGTTGCCCTCGCCGACCATGACGCAGCGGCCCCACTGCCGCGTGCCCTGGAGTGCGAGCAGCCGGCCGGCCGGCGCGCCGGAGGCATCGAGGCTGGCCTCGCAGCCTCTGCCTTGCGTCAGGTCCTTGATCTTCGCGAGGGCCGCGCCATCGGCCTTGAGCGCGTGATCGACCAGTTTGAGGTCCTTGGCGAGTTTCAGGCGGCCGCCGGAGACGTCGGTGCCGATGACGGTCGTGGCGCCGAGGGCCCGGCCGAGCATCGCGGCCGCCAGCCCCACCGGCCCGAGGCCGGTCACCAGCAGCCGGTCCTCGCCGCTTACGCCGATGCGCGTGAGGGCCTCGTAAGACGTGCCGAAGCCGCACGCGCACAGGGCGCCGTCGGTGTAGGTCAGGCTGTCGGGCAGGAGGACGCACGTGTTCTCTTCGGCCAGGATGTACGGGGCGTGGCCGCCGTTCCGCTGCCAGCCGTAGGCCGCCCTGAGGGGGCTCGTGCACGATATCATGTAGCCGTGCTTGCAGTCCTCGCAGCAGCCGCAGCCCGAGATGTGATACAGGACGACGCGGTCGCCGGGCTTGTAGCGTTTGCAGTTGGGGCCGACCTTGACGATCTGGCCGCAAGGTTCGTGGCCGGCGATCATCCCCGCCTGGTATCCCTCGGGCCCCTTGCCGGTGTGCTGGCGATAGATGGCGCGGATGTCGCTGCCGCAGATCGACGACGCCTTCGTCCGGATGAGCACCTGCCCCGGCCCCGGCTGTGGCACCGTGAAGTCGCGGAACTCGACCGTGCTGTTGCCCGGCAGGATAGCACCCTTCATCTTCGACGGAATGCTCTCCGCTTTCCCGGCCATGGCGGTCCCTTCCTCTATCGGGTCGTGCGAAAGTTGCCTTAGTCTATTGCCCGCGGCGATTCGGTCAAATCTTTTTCGTAATTGCCCGACCCGCTGCGGAGGCAGCGGCGGACGCGGCACCGTACGTCTCCCGCCGCTCCCGCGGCGGGCTCGTGTGACCGAACACGCGTGCGGCAATGCTTGAATGCTGGCCGCGGCCGCGTTATCATCCGATCCAGAGCAGCATCACTACGCAACATGGCCCATGGCGAGGAGCGCGACATGCAGAAGGACCGACTGGAGTTTCTGAAGAACCTGATGGCGGCGTGGTGCCCTTCCGGCTTCGAGGAAGAGGCGCAGGAAGTGGTCCGGCGCCGGCTGGCCGGCCACTGCGATGAGTTGCAGACCGACGTGCACGGCAACGTCATGGCGGGGGTGAACACCACCGCCGCCCTGCGCGTCATGCTGGCCGGGCACGTCGACGAGATCGGCCTCATGGTCTCGCATGTCGACGAGAACGGGTACCTGTTCTTCCAGACCATCGGCGGCTTCGACCCCGTGGTCCTCGCCGGCCAGCGGGTGGTGGTGCACGGCGCGAAAGGCCCCGTGCAGGGCGTCATCGGCCGCAAGGCGATTCACCTGCTGACCGACGAAGAGCGCAAGTCGCCCCTTAAGATCGACGACATGTTCATCGACATCGGCGCCAAGACGGGCGACGAGGCCCGCAAACGCGTCCGCGTCACGGACCCCGTGACGCTCGACGTTGAACTCAAGCACCTCCTGAACGACCTCGTGGCGTCGCGCGGGTTCGACGACCGCATCGGCTCGTTCGTGGTGGTCGAGACGCTGGTGGCGCTGGCGAAGCGGCGGCCGAAGGTGGCCGTGTGGGCGGTCAGCACCGTCCAGGAAGAGGTCGGCCTGCGCGGCGCCCGCACGAGCGCCTACGGTCTCGACCCGCACGTGGGGCTGGCGGTCGACGTCGGATTCGCCTCCGACTACCCCTCCGGCGACAAGGACAAGCGGAAACTGGGCGACGTTCGCCTCGGAGGCGGCCCCATCCTCTGCCGCGGGCCGAACATCAACCCCCGCGTCGCCGACGGGCTCGAGAAGACCGCCAAGGCCCGGAAGATCCCGTGCCAGTTCCAGGCCGCGCCGGGCGCCACCGGCACCGACGCCAACGCCATCCAGGTGAGCCGGTCGGGCGTGGCCACGGCCCTCGTGAGCGTCCCGAACCGCTACATGCACACGCCGGTCGAGGTCCTCAGCCTCAACGATGCGGATAGCACGATCCGCCTGCTGGTGGAGTACATCCTGACCCTGAAACCCACCGATACGTTCGTGCCGGGGATCTCAAAGGCAGGCAAGTAGGGGCGGCTAGCCGCGGGAGCGGGAGCCAGGGCGTCGGGCCGCCAACGCCAGCCCCCCAAGCGCCAGCAGCGCCAGGGTGGCCGGTTCAGGAACCAGGCTGGTGCCGGCGTCCGCCGCGAAATCCGACACCGCCGGCAGCGGCAAGGTGCCGCCGCAGGAGTCCGCGGGTTCGCCCAGGGGCTGACCGATTCCGCGGCGGTAGTTGAGCACCAGCAACGTGATGTCGTTGTCATCGACCCGACCATCGTAGCGCGCAATGTCGCCCTGGAACCAGTAGCGGCCTGTCGTGGCCCCGCGGTCGTAGGATAGGACCATAAGCGTCACGTCGTTGTCGTCGACCTTGCCGTCCAGGTTCACGTCCCCCACATAAGTATACCTGGCCAGGACGGTGCTGGAGTCCACCGGCTCCCCCGCGAACTGGGTGTATACCTGGGGATTGTTGGGC
>Ga0315289_10013600_pt1 | contig 11381 bp, 7 predicted proteins | sample YL17G11_40_MG_FD_203452 | JGI IMG/M metagenome (GOLD analysis project Ga0315289, IMG submission 203452) | Sediment microbial communities from Yellowstone Lake, YNP, Wyoming, USA - YL17G11_40 | ecosystem: Environmental > Aquatic > Freshwater > Lake > Sediment | place: USA: Wyoming | collected... | reverse complement strand
TTCCAGCAGCGTAGCGTTAGAAAAGATTTCCGTCAACAGGTCTTTGGAATCCGCATAAGCCACCAGCTCGCAAATGTCCTCGCGCAACAAAGGCTCTCCGCCAAAAAACGATATCAGCGGACGAAATCCGGCTACCTGATCAATAAAATCCTTGATCTGCCTGGTAGTAAGCTCCGGAGAAAAAACTGAACTGCCGGCCCGCTTAAACACCCCGGCTTCACCCCATTGCCCGCACTGAATACACCGCTGGTTGCATCGGTTCGTGATCCGGATGGTTATGGCCACCGGCGGAGCCGCAACGCAAGCTCCTTTATCGTAATAGCGCTGCGCGCATAACCGTGGACCGGCCGCGATCCGCGCGAGCGACGCAAACATACGCGGGCGGCCGACCAGCAGACGCATCAGGCGCCGATGCGTCTTATACAGGCTAAAAATGTTTCGCATCAAACAAAATCATCCATTTTGAGCCGGGACTCGACCGGCTTATGTTTTTGCCCGCAAGGCGCGGCAACATCGACAAACTCAACGATCACCCCTGCGCCTTTACCCAGCATACGCTCCAAATAATAGCGTATTTTTCCTTCGACCAAACGCCGGGAAACGTTTTCTCCGACTGCCGCCAGCACCCGCAGCTGGTCCAATTTCTCCTGAATTATCTTATACCAGGTAACGCCGTCGATAAAATTAAAGATCACGAAAAGGTTGGCGATGAACCGCCGGTCTAAAGATATTATAACATCCTGGGCCCGGCCGTAGATCTCTTTGACCACCGGAAACTTCCGGCCGCAAGCGCACTGCGCCGGGTTTTCATCCATCAGGACCAGGTCTCCGGTCCGATAGCGTAAAAACGGCATGGCGAACTTATGCAAAGAAGTGCCGACGATCTCGCCGACCGGAACGCCCCCGACGTCGACGATGTCATCTCTGGGTTCCAGCTCGATTATGCCGTACTCGGGGTTTATGTGGTAACGCCCTTGCGGGCACTGACAGATACCGACGGTACGCTCCATATGCCCGTATGAATCCCGGACCGGGCAGGCGAAAATATCTTCGATCGTTCTACGCTGGTACCCCAAAAGTTTTTCGCCGGTAGTAAACACGGCTTTCAGCTTCAGGTCCCGCAGGCCGGCTTTATTTAATAAAAAAGCGAAAGTGTGTATGACGGAGGGCGTACCCTTTAAAAAACCGCACCGGCGACGGCGCAGCTCGGCCGCCAGAGGCTTGATGTTATCCGGGGAAAGGGCCAAGGGGTTCAGGATCAAACGATTAGTCAACCGCAGGTATTGGCTCCGGTCGGCCGCCGGTCTGCCCAGGAAATGATGCAGGGAAAACTCGGCGAAAGGCATGCCTAACCTGTACCCGGCCCAGGACCAATACCGCCAGTAATAACAAAATTCCAGTATATTCGCGGGCTTATCCAAATAAAACTCTACCGGTTCTGCCGAGGTGCCGGAAGTGCGGCAAAGATAAGGAGAAAACCGTTTAAAGTCGCGCGCGGTCAACTCTTGGAAATTTTCGCGCACGCTATTTTTATCCAGTAAGGGAAGTTTTTTTAAATCAGCGATAGCTTTAAAATCATCAGGCTTTATGTTGAGATCGTCGAATACGCGCCGGTAATAAGGCACGCTGCGATAACAATGGTCAAGAACAGCCTTAAGCCGCTGATGCTGATAATCGAGCAGTCGCTGCGCGTCAAACCATTGGCTCTGCTCAAAAAAACCGCGCAGAGCAAGTATCTCGACCGGATAAGCGAAATCCTTGATCTTAAAATCTACCGACATCAATCCCTCGCGCTGAATAAAAGAAAATCCGCGACCTGCTTGTCCCAAACCGTTTTATCGCGGCCTCCCGCCAGAATAAAATCCGCGCAGCTTAAGGCCTGGACCATACATTGGTCGATATTACAATGCAGAAACAATCCCTTCCGGCCCAGCGCATACAGGTTTTCCAGGCGATTCAACTCCGTATACATCGCGGAAAACTTCTCGCGCCAGCCCAGCGCATAAACCGGATAGGCCTTCTTCAAGGATAAAGCAAAAACGGGGTCCGCGCTGAACGGTTCCTGGATGATCTTGACTTTATTCAACTCATCGAGGCAAAAACGCAAAAACTCATCATCCGGCATGCGCCAAAGGCTGTCTTGCTCCGACAAAGGCACCTCTACCGTTAAAACCACCTTACCGGCATCAGGGTTTAAAAACGGCGAATACCGGTTCATTTGCGACACCCTGCCTATCTTTAATCCCAAAGAAGGAAAATAAAAAGTCTCACGGCGGTCTTTCAGCCCCTGATCAACATGAAAATACGCTATCCGCAGGTCTCGCCACTGCAGCGATCCGGCTGGACCGCCGCGGCCATAGACCAAAGCATAAAGATCGTCCACCGCTATGGTAGAAAAAACCTGTTGAGCCGCAAAAGTATCCGGCCTGCCGCCAGGCCCGATAAAAGATACCCCGGTGATCCGGTTGCCGATGCGTTGAAGGCCGGTTACTTTTGAACTCTTCAAAATAACCGCTCCGCGCGCGAGCGCGTCTTGAGCAAGTTTTGCGGTTATTTCGCCGATACCGGCCTGCGGATAATAAAAATGTCGCGCGGCGCCGGAGAGCATGCGCCAAAGCGCGTTAGGGTCTAAAAAAGTCCTGCGCCGCTTTATACCGTCAAGCGCAATACGATCGGCCGGCAAACCCCATAATTTTTCGGCAAAATCGCGGTAAAACAACTGGTAAAGGCGCCGGCCCACTGTCCGGATCATCAATTCCTCGTAATTAGCCGGTTCACCCGGGGAGGCCGCGCGGCGGCGCCAATAGCTTGCAAATATCGCACTTGCCTCTTGGAACGGCAGGGATCTAAAGAAATTACCGAATCGGGGAGGATAATCCAGGAATCTTCCCTGAAAAGATAAAGCCCCTCTTCTGGGCCGGCGCAAAAGCTTTATTTTCAGTTTGCCGCGGATATAACGGTCTGCCCGGGGCAAGTTATCCGGATGAAGCCGGTGCGAACCCAGGTCATAAAAAAATCCTTGGCGGGAAAGCGTGGCGGCCAGGCCGCCCAAAAGACCTTCCTGCTCGATGACCACGACCCGGTCGCCGTGAGCTTGCGCTAACCGGCCGGCTAAGACCAGACCGGTGACGCCCGCGCCCAATATTACTATCTTGCCCGATCCCATTTCCATATTTAACCGATACTTCTAACCTTGGTCAACGCGCTTCCAGCAATAAGACTTCCGTGCCATAGAAGGCGCGTTGCCTCACCAGATGCGTGCGCCCTTTCAGATAGCGTATAAGCCGGTGCATCTCCTGGGCGGTCGGCGGCTGATCGTAATGTGACAGATAAAGCCATATTCGCTGGCCCCGGGTAAAAATAAAACGCCGGCGGTCCTTTACCGGCGCATCCCCGAAATCCGCGGCATCCGCCGGCGCGCAGGCGATCTGGTAAGAAAGTTTATACTCCCGCGCGTAATACTCGAAGACATCCCGGACCTCCTGAAGGACAAAAACTCTGTCCCCCGGCTTAAGATTTTCTTTGATATATTCAACGGGCGCGCGCGTTTCGTAACGCAGATAGATCGCCTGGGAACTTAATACCAGCGGACAACAAACCAGCAATGTCACGACCACCGGGGCGCCCCGCCAAAATGTTACTGTCTTAAGCATCACAAAATCATAACCTTCGGCTAAAAGTATAAAAATAAACGGTACGAGAAAAAGCGCCAGCCGCGCGTAAAGAGGGTACAATCTCGACCAGTGAAATATCAGGGCCGCGGCAAAAAAAGCGATTAAAATCGATCCGTCCCGCCGGTCGTCGCGATTAAGCCTCAAAACTCCGATCAAAACGGCCAAAACTGCCGGCGGCCAGGGAACGGCCAGGTACTGCGCAAAAAATAACTGCCAGGCCCAGAGATTCCACTGCGTATTGGTAGAAGGCACATACCCCGCAAGGGAACCGGCGCTTTTTTCATTGAACCAAAGGTTTTGCATCGACGTTAAGGCCGAGACCTGCGCGCCGGATAAAAAAAACCAATAGTAAACCGCGAAACTGATGATCCATAAAGCCGAAAACAGCGCCGCCGACCCAGGTTTTTTCTTATCATGTCGGCTGCCGAAAATAAGAAAAACGCTCAGCGGCGCCAGGACCAATACGGCGGTAAAAGACATCCATACCGCCAAAACTCCAAAACCGGCAAATATGGCTAAGCTTACCCGCGAATAATCCCGGTCTCTCACGCGTAAAAAAATGGCTAGCGCCGACAGCGCGATGAACACATCCGACGAATAGGGTTTTATCTCCACGGTATTCGCGATAAACGGACCGTAAAAACCCATAAATATCATGGCCAGCGCCAAACCGCGCCGGGATAAAAAACGAGCGGCTAATCTATAGAAAATAAACAGGCTCGCCAGACTGCATATTAAAGGAAAAAGCCGCAGCGCATACTCGCTTGGGCCCAATAACATCACCAGCGCTTTCTCTATAAACAAAAAACCCACCGGCGCAAACTGCGGGGGTTGTCCGGAAAGCGGTAAGGTCAGGCCGGTGAAACTGCGGTCCAGGACATTAAGGACCAGCGGCGCCTCATCCTGCCAGATCGAACGATCCAGGAAATACCAGGCCAGCCGGACTACCGCCGCGGTAAAAAATAAAGCGAATAGGAAAAAACGCCTGTTTATCCGGTCGCGTTCCATAAGGCTTTCATTATTACTCAAAAAGGATACCTTGAGGAAGATTATTTCTTGGCGGTCTGTTTGATCACCGACTCGATGGCTTGTCTGACCGTTTCGGGGTCGCCCAGATAATAATGCTTGAGGGGTTTGAGGTCATCGTCCAGCTCATAGACCAGCGGTATACCCGTAGGAATGTTGAGGGAGACGATGGTTTCTTCGGGAACGTTATCCAGATATTTAACCAGGGCCCGCAGGCTGTTGCCGTGCGCGGCGATGATCACCCGTTGGCCGCTTTTTACGGCCGGGGCTATTGTTTTATGCCAGTAGGGCAAAAACCTGGCTACAGTGTCTTTAAGACATTCGGTGAGCGGCAATTCCTGGGGTTTAAGGTCTTTATAACGGGGGTCTAGGCCGGGAAAACGCTCATCAGTCTGCTCCAGGGCCGGCGGCCGAACATCATAGCTTCTGCGCCAAATATGCACCTGCGCTTCGCCGAATTTCGCCACCATCTCCATCTTGTTGAGCCCCTGCAAGCTGCCGTAATGACGTTCGTTCAGGCGCCAGGAATTTTGCACCGGTATCCAGGCCAGGTCCATGTCTTCTAAAACCAGCCATAACGTCTTAATCGCCCGTTTCAGGACTGACGTATAAGCGATATCAAAAACAAAACCTTCTTTTTTAAGCCATTTGGCCCCTTCATGGGCCTCCGCCACTCCTTTTTCCGACAGGCCTACGTCGGTCCAGCCGGTAAAACGGTTCTCCAGATTCCAGATGCTTTCGCCATGGCGTAATAGTACAACTTTGTACATTTTTTCTCCTATCAAGATTATTTGATTAAGCGTATAGCGAATAGCGTTTAGCGGATAGTGAAGATTTCTTTCTTCCTATACGCTATACGCTGCACGCTAAACGCTAACACTTAGAAAATCCGCAGGCGTGACACACCGAGCAGCCTTCTTGATATTGCAAGGCCAGGCCGCAGTCAGGGCATACCCCGATGATGTTGCCGGGAAAACCCGCGGTCTTGATCTTGACCGTTTTTTCCGCTTCGGCCGAATCCGCGATCGCCACGCTTATTTTTTCTTTGACTGCCGCCGAAGTCTTTTGGTCCACGGCCCGCGTTTCCAAAACCCGGGATATAGCGTCGGCGCAGGAAAATATCTTTTTCCCGTTGGCCCAGGAAGGCGAAGGGCATCTGATACCTTTAAGCTGTTCCACCACTATTTTCATGTCGATGCCGCCGCGCAAAGCCAGCGATATAAGCCTTCCTACGGCTTCAAGCTGACTGGCCGCGCAACCGCCGGCCTTGCCCATCTGGATAAACACCTCGAAAAAGTTGCCTTCCTCGTCCTGGTTGACCGTCACGTAAAGATTACCGCATCCGGTGGTCACTTTAGTGGTCGTGCCGATGATGACTTCGGGCCGGGGCTTAAGATAATTGCCTTCGGTCTCTTTTTCGGAGATTTCCGGCTGGGCTTTAACTTTCTTAGGGCTGTTGGCGTCGGTAGTCAGGACCTGCACGCTGCGCGATCCGTCACGATAAACGGTAATACCTTTGCAGTTCAGTTTGTAAGCCAATAGATACGCTTCCTTGACGTCTTCCACCGTCGCGCCATTAGCCAGGTTGATGGTCTTGGACACCGCGTTGTCGATAAAATCCTGGAAAGCTCCCTGGGTTTTTAAGTGCCAGAAAGCCGATATGTCCATAGCAGTCTTAAACACCCGCTTGACATCCGCGGGCACTTCTTCCACCTTTTGGATGCTTTCGCCGGCAGCGGTTTTTTGCATCAAAGCCGGGGAATAAAAACCTTTTTTGCGGGCCCAGTATTCAAAAGCCGGCTCGACTTCCAGGAGTTTTTCGCCGTCCATGACGTTGCGCGAATAGCCCAGAGCGAAATTCGGCTCGATCCCGGAGGAGGTCGGCCCGGCGATTATGCTGATGGTGCCGGTAGGCGCGATGGTAGTGAGGGTAGCGTTACGGATCTTCAGGCCCTGTTTTTCCCAGGCGCTGCCTTTCCAGGCCGGGAAAACCCCTCTACCTTCAGCCAGCTTCATCGATTCCTCTTTAGCCGCGTTGTAGATAAACTCCATCAGCTTGCCGGCCAGTTCTATCGCCTCGTCGCTGTCATAAGCGATGAAAAGATAGCCCAGCATGGTGGCCCAACCCATCACGCCCAGGCCGACCTTGCGGGTACGCAGGGTATTTTCTTTGATCTGGGCCAAAGGAAATCGGTTGGCTTCGATCACGTTGTCCAGGAACCGCACGGCCAGGCGCGTGGTAGAGCTTATTTTCTCCCAGTCCACGGTAAAACCGTTATCAGTGGCCTTCAACATCTTGGCCAGGTTCAAAGAACCCAGGTTGCAGGACTCATATGGCAAAAGGGGCTGTTCGCCGCAATCCCTTGATACAAAACCATTGGTGATAAAAGAAAGCGTCACGGGTTCGGTCAGATCATAGACTTCTTTTTCGCCGATAAACTCAACCGTTTTGATTTTTTCTCTAAATTGTTCTTCGCGGAAACCTTTAAACCTTACGTTATTTAATTTTTCGGTTTTATAAGCGTTTAAAAAACCTACGAGTTTTCTGAACCTTTCCCGGCTGGCTCCAAATATACCTAATTCATATAAAACTCCGTCACACTTATATGTTCTTTCTACTCCATCCTTATCGATATAGGGGAACATATTCTCTCTCGGCTCACGGCTGCGGTCAAATATCACGCTCCTGATATTAAAAGACAGGAGTAATGTCTGAACGTCTTTAAGCAGTCCCGCGCTTTTGGAGGTTAAAGCCACCCAGGAACTATTGGCTTTGGGGTTCTCCCTCACCGTACCGTCGGCGCTGAACAACCCCCTTAAAAATCCGGCCACGGCTTCTTTGGTGGCCGTGAAAACAGCTTCGGGAACGCGTTTCTCTTGCGCATCCCAGACGTTCACTCCCAGTTTTCGGAAAAAATCCACAAAATACCGGCTATGGTACGAAAGATGCCAAACTCCGTTCTCCCGCTCTACCTCTTGGACCGGCGTTCCGTAAAAACCGTTAATGATCGGCTTTAAGTAATTCAAAACGGCTTGATCGTCTTTACCGAAAGTAAAACCCACGCGGCGATCCTTATCGCCGTCCCTTAACCAACCGTCTCCCGCCAACCATCCCATGACCTCGCCCAACTCTTTACTCCATTGAGAAGGAAGATTCAACTGATAACTTCTGCCGTTGTCACCTTTAAACACATTTTCTACGCTAAACGGCAGATCAGGGCTTGAGTTAAACGAACCTTCCCGCGGCTGGATGCAGACCTCGTCTTTGCCCGCCTCTAAATCCTTCACGTCTTTATAGCCTTCTTGTGTTAAAAGTCCGTGATCAGCCGTGGCGATTAATTCATAGCCCGACTCGGTCACAACTTTATAGCATGGCTTGACGCCGTTGCTGAAAGCCCGGGATATTTCCCGTAAAGAGCATTTTCTTTCGACTAAAACAGCCGTTGAGCCCGAATCCCCGCGGCCTAAATCTAAAACGGACTCCTCCACCAGTATCTTCAAACCGCCCCGCGGATAATCCCGGACCAGGTCTTCCATGCGCAGCAGACCTTTCTCGGTAGCAATCAGTGTATCCCCGGTAACGCAAGGATTGGTGCTTTCCATGTCGCCGATATTGGGCGTAGGGTTGGCCTTGTTGATCTTGTCGATGAAAATTATCCCCGGCTCGCCGTTGTTGTGGGCGTAATGGGCGATCAGGTCAAACACGTCTTTGGCGTTAAGTTTGCCGACTTCCCGGCGCGTGCGCGGATCGATCAAGGCATAGTCCTCGCCTTTAAGGGCTTTTTCCATAAAGTCGTCGGTCAAAGCCACCGAGATGTTAAAATTAACGATCTCGCCTTCTTTTTCCTTACACTTCACGAAATCCAGGATATCCGGATGGTCCACTCTCAAAATGCCCATGTTGGCGCCGCGCCGGGTCCCGCCCTGTTTGACCGCCTGGGTAGCCGAATCAAACACCTTCATAAAAGACACTGGGCCTGACGCAATACCGCCGGTCGATTGAACCGTGCTGTTTTTAGCGCGCAGACGGGAAAAACTAAAACCCGTGCCGCCGCCGGTCTTGTGGATCAAAGCCGTAGCCTTGATGGCGTCGAATATCGAATCCATGGAATCTTCCACCGGCACCACGAAACAGGCCGAAAGCTGGCCCAGGTCTCTGCCGGCGTTCATAAGCGTTGGAGAATTAGGCATGAAAGCCAGGCTTTCCATCATCTCAAAAAAGTTCTTCTCCATGCTGGAAGCCACGGCCTGGCTTGAGCCGTAGGACTTCTCCACGCTCGCGATAGCGCGCGCCACCCGCGCGAGCATTTGAGCGGCTGTCTCTACCGGTTCACCCTTATCGTTTTTGGCCAAGTATCTTTTACGCAGGACTACTAAAGAATTCGGCGAGAAATTGAGATTATCCCCCATAGCACGGCTCCTTTTTTCGCGTTACCCGTAAAAATTCGCGAAACTTCCCCAGCCGCGCGTTGGATTCTCGGCTCACTTGCCTTTAAGAAAGGTTGCGGAAAATGAAGACAGTCAAGCCCACGTATTATCCGCCGGAATCCAGCCGCGCAATAAAACCAAAGTTTCAAAACTGACTGACCAATTTTTTTATATCACGCCTGCTGAAGCCTGTCAAGAGAATACTACCGGTAGCGGTGAAGAAAACCAGCGGCACAACATGTTGTGAGATAGCAAGATAAACGCAAGCGCTAAGGGCGGCGAAAAAAATCATAAAATTTTTTTCCAAATTTTTTTATCCGCCGGCGCCAGGGCTAATTTTTTTATTTCTTGGCTTGAAAAAAATCCACAGTCCTGGCAATCCAAAGCCCGCGGCGAGCCGCCGACGATATCGCAGCGCACTAAAAATACTCTGATGATCAACACATCGTCTTCGTCGTAAAACTCACCGGCCAGATCAACAGCCCTGACGTCTACTCCCAGTTCTTCTTTCATCTCACGGACTATCGCAGCCTGCGCGGTCTCAGCCTTCTCGATCTGGCCGCCGGGAAACTCCCACAAGTCGCCGTAATGATCCTCGGGCTTGCGCAGACACAAAAGAAACTTGCCGTTTTGCTTGATCAAGGCAGCGGCGACTTCGATCGATGGTTTATTCATAGACCATTCACCCCGCCGGTATCATCAAGCGGGCTTTAAGCAGCCAATAACTGACCGGGTCGTAAAGACCGATCGCGCAAAAAAGATAATCAAAATTAAAATAGTCCAGATAGACCAGCCCTAAAACAGCCAGGGACATGTAAAATGTCTTTAGCCTTTGGCCGTCAAATAATTTATCCAGGGCCAGCATGACAAACAAGCGCAAAAACACATCCAGCACCAGGACATAGCGGACGTTCTTAAAACCGTCGATGCCGCTGAACGCTAAGTAGACCCAGGCCGCGGCCGCGGCAAAAAACCAGACCCGCTGATCGTCCAGCCAGGAACGCCCGATAAACTTGTAACAAAAAAACGACAGGCCCAAAAAAGTCGTCACCGGAGATATCAAAAAATAATCGATGATGTAGGTGGGCCAGGGGCCGCGGCAAAAATCCTGGGCGTAAGGAGCAAGCTGGCGTATGTTCATGACTATCCCGCAGGCAGCCAGCATAAAACGGCCGGCCGTTAAATACCAGACTGCCAGGCTCATGACCAGGGGCATGGCGATAATCGCAAACAAGTGCGCCGGTCTCAAGCCGGCGCCGTATTTATATTTGTACACCAGCGCCATCAAGGCAAATAACGGCAGCAACAACAAAAACTGCTCCTTGACCAACATGGCGGCCGTGTAAGCAAAGACAAAACTCACCAGATCCCTGACGCGGCACCCTTCCGAGATAAACCGTAAAAACAGCCAGAGCGATAAGATGACCAAAAAACACCCCATGCTGTCCGGCAAGGCCCTGCGGGCCATCGCCATCTGCAAAGGCGAAAATGCTAAAAGCAAAGCGCATCCCGCGGCAAAGAAAGTACCGAAACTCTTCCTGGTGAAATAAAACGAAAACCCCACCAACAAGATGTAGCAGATCAAAGAAATAACAGCCATGGCCCTGAAACTGGGCCCAAAGACCTTAAAGGCCGTAGCCGTCACAAACACGTAGCCGACGCGGAAAGGAAACGGGCCCGACCAGTTTTTTTTATCGGCAAAGTAGTCACCGACCATGTCGGTATAGCGTCCGAACCCTTGCTGGGCCAGGCGTACGGAATAATCAAAATAAGCCCCTTCGTCTCTGGTCTGATAAAACCCGTCTTCGGCAGGAATACCGCAATAGACCTTAAAAAACGCCAAAACGATCAAAAGCAACACCAATAGCATAGACACTTTATTCACAGACCACCTCTTTATCTAACACATTATCGCTCCCCAATAATCCCCTGGGATCAAAGACTTTTTTGACCGCGGCCATCTGTTTTAACTCCTCCGGGTTGTACATGATCTTAAGGTAAGGTTTTTTTATTTTGCCGATACCGTGTTCGGCTGATACCGTGCCTCCCAGAGAAACGGCCTTGCGGCAGAACAAAACCAGATACTCTTTGGCAATTATAGCCTGCGCTTCGTTTTTCGGCAAAAAATTAAAATGCAGATGCGACTCTCCGGCGTGTCCGAAGTTCACGTGTTCCAGGCCGCTTTTGTCCGCCTGCTCTTTATAAAAAGCGTACATATCGGGAAAAGCAATGTCCGGCACGGCGATATCTGCC
>Ga0315289_10013599_pt1 | contig 11382 bp, 12 predicted proteins | sample YL17G11_40_MG_FD_203452 | JGI IMG/M metagenome (GOLD analysis project Ga0315289, IMG submission 203452) | Sediment microbial communities from Yellowstone Lake, YNP, Wyoming, USA - YL17G11_40 | ecosystem: Environmental > Aquatic > Freshwater > Lake > Sediment | place: USA: Wyoming | collected... | reverse complement strand
CCTCTCCTCCTACGACAGCTGGCTTAGTGCAACTACTCCCGAAGTGGCCGTGATTTCTGTTGGCAATGGCAACTCCTACGGACACCCCACTGCGGCGGCTCTGACAAGGCTCCACCAGCACAATGTAAAGACTTACTGGACCGAGACCGGCGCAGGGGCCACACCAGCCCAGGGCTGGGACAAAGTTGGAGGCACTATCATAATCGAAGCCAATCCCGGTCCCGGGGCGGCTTACACAGTGAAGGGCAACGGCTTTGTTGACACTTACTACAATTCTGGCGTCGCTCCGGACATAACAGCGCCGCAGGTAACCTTGGTTGAGCCAAGCGGTGGAGAAGTTTTCTACGTAGGCTCCGGAGACACTATCCGCTGGGTTGCCACTGACAACGCCGGGATTGATTCGGTGAACCTCTATTATTCGATCGATGGAGGAATCACTTTTCCATACACAATTGTGACTAGGCAGCAGAATGACTCCGTCTACGCGTGGACTGTTCCGGATACGCCTTCCGATAGCTGTGTTGTAAAAATAGTGGCTTACGATACCTCGCGTAACAGTGCACAAGATTTCAGTGACTCACCTTTCAGCATAACGAGCCAGATCGGCACTGAGACCATCCCTGAGGTCGCACGGTTTGGTTTGCTACAGAATCATCCCAATCCTTTCAATCCCATGACTCGGATAGAGTTCAACTTGGATCAACAAGCTCGAGTGTACGTGAGGATTTACGATATATCCGGGAAGGTTGTGAGGACGCTTTTGCAAGAAACCATGTCGATTGGTAGACACAGTGCGCCTTGGAATGGGGAGGACGAGCACGGGAGAGCCGTAGCATCTGGCGTCTATGTTTGCAGGCTCGAGACCAACGACAAAACCGCCGTGCGCAAGATGGTGTTGTTACGTTGAGTGCCCAGCCAGGGGCGCCAATCTAACTGGCCAGGGTTATTTCTCTTTTCCAGGTTTGAAAGCTGATCGGGTTACCCAAGATAATCAAGCTCGTGAGTACATCTTCTGAATATCTGTGGGGCTCCCACAAGTCGAGGCACAGTTAGGAACAAGGGGCTAGCCAACCACTGGTCCCTTTTGTTTTGCTTTGCCGGCCGCGAGCGAAGACATGGTTACGCATCAGCGCGTGACGCAAGGCAGCGAGAGTTCAAGAAGCCTGCGACTATGTGGAAGATTGTGAATCTCAACGGAGGAACATTACAAAGGAGGAATACTATGAATCGAATAGGGCTTCTAGCGACTCACTTGATATTGGCCATTTTGCTCATCTGTCCTGCTTTGAGTTCTGCGGGGGAACTCAAGCCGATCCCTCTTTTGAAGCCGCAGCTTGACGGCGGCAGACCTTTGATGCAGGTGTTGAAGGATAGAAAGTCTTCGCGCGCATTTAGTAGTGAAAAGCTTCCCATCCAGGTAATGTCGAATCTGCTTTGGGCGGCGTTCGGAGTGAATCGTCCGGAGTCAGAGAAGCGCACTGCGCCGTCTGCGGTGAATTGGCAGGAAATCGACATCTATGTGGCGACCGCAGATGGTCTCTACCTTTATGAGGCTAAAACCCACACGTTGAAGCCGATTCTGGGAGAAGACATACGTGCTCTCACGGGTACTCAGCCTTATGTGAAGGAGGCACCCGTGAACCTCATCTATGTGGCAGATTTCTCGAGGATGGATAAGGCAACAGACGAGCAAAAGGTTTTCTACTCGGCTGCCGGCACGGGTTTCATTGGTCAGAATGTTTACCTCTACTGTGCCTCCGAAGGACTGGCGACAGTTGTACGTGCCTCAATTGACAAGCCAGCACTGGAGAAGACAATGAAGTTGCGACCTGATCAGAGGATCACCCTTGCACAATCGGTAGGATATCCCAAGAAGTAGTCGGTTTATGCCGGAGGACCGGTCTGAACATGGGCAAGTGGCGGAGGTGTATATGAGGCGGGTGAGGCTTCAGAGGTCGCACTGCCGCACGTAGGTCAGCCAACATAGCGACATCGGGGACGGTGTGGAGGAGCGTGGTGTCTGAGATCGCGCGGAGACGCAAGGTGGATGCAAGAGTGGTTTAACAGTGTCAAGCTGTCCTAGTGCAGTTTTTCGAGCAACCCTGACATCTCGATAATATGCTGTGCCCATCGTCCAGACTGCTCGGCCACGTCGCGCCGGCGCTCTCTGTCAGACCATATCCTCTCCCAGCGTAGTTGGAGCCTTGCTATTTCTATCTGAACCTGTACCAGTTCAGCAGCCCCTTCAGGTTCCATCTCCGGTGCCGTCCACTCTATGAAGTGCTTGCTTTCATCAAGCACGCTCGCCGCGGCCGAAGAATTGGCGTCGTGCCCTGCAAAGGATCGTACCCTGCTCAGATTCGCTGCCAGCCCTCCTAGGCGAACGGCGAGGGGGTCTCGCATATAGCGTTCACGCAACGAAGTCAAGTCTCTCATATTTCTCCCAGCAATGTCTGCGCAATCTCTCGAACGCGCTCCCTGACCCCGGAGTCCTGTATTACCAGTGATCTGTTTTCCAGATGAGGTCGAATGTTGATCAACGATTTGTATGACAGCTGTTGCGAACCGGGATTCCAGTCTGCACCCCAGATATCTTGCTGCTGGCTGCCATCGTCCAGCAAGACCGCCTTGCAATCTGCGTGAAGTGCGCCACCTCCAGCCAGAACACGACGACGAACATCCACGGCTATCTTGATGTATGTTCCGAGTGCAAGCATCATATCGTCGATTTGTTGCTCTGTCGCTCGAGTACGTATGATCTGAATCATGGTGTGTTCCTACAAACAGAGGCCGCCAGGTCCCCGTCAGTACGCTTCATACCGTAGGGCAGCTGCTCGACCACGCGCTGCGGTGCCTGGCGCGAAGCGCTAGCCCGGATTCGTTGAGACTGTCTGGAAGCATACCACAGGCGTGTGGCCGCGTGCCAGCTTCGTTGAAGGGAGGGAGTGCTCCGGTAGACTTCTGCGTCATCTGCCGGAGGGCGGTCCGGACCATGTGGCAGACGGTGAGCGTGTTTGCGAAAATACTGAAGTCCCGGCACCCAGTGATGTGGCCATCCCGGAGGTCGGAGTCGAACTTGGGGCAAACGATGCGGGTGTATGTAAGGAAGCTAAGGCCGCGCAGGGTGAGATGGGGCTGATGAGCCCTATCCCGGTGGGGCAGAGAAGAATTTTAATCAATGCGTCAAAGGCTCCGTCGAGAGCGGCCTAAGCCTCACGGTACCGTATATGAATCTGGGCAGATTGAATTAACCCATGTTAACCATTGCACGACAAGTTAACTTATGTTAAGCTTTATATATCAGGTTAACATTGTCATCATTGGAGGTATTTACCATGTCCGACAAGAGATACGTCACTATCCCTGAGCTGGCGAGGCTTCTCGGCGTCAGCCGTATTGCCATATACAACAGGGTCAAAAAGGGGCAGATCCCGGCCACAAAGATAGGCAGGACTTACGTTATTACGGACCAGACTATCGCGTACATACTCGGCAAGGAGGTCACGAGAAGTGGAAAAAGCCGGATAGATGCTGCTGTTCGCAAGACAGTGCAGGAGTATGGAGAAGTCCTGAAACAACTGGGTAAGGAATAATGAGAATCATAACCATAGCGGACGTGGAATACCTTGCTTTCCGACTCGCGAAGGAGCATCTCTCTTTCGACGAGCCAATACCGGACTTCTCCACCAGGTTTCCAAATGCGCTTGAGAGCTGTGTGTTGACCCCGTTTCAGACATTCTCAGGCAAGAGCTTGTATCCAACGCTGGTTGCCAAGGCCAGTATTCTGTTTTACCTTATGATTAAGAATCACCCATTTCAGAATGGTAACGAGAGAATTGCCATCACCACTTTGCTCACGTTCTTGTTTGTCAACGACAAGTGGCTTAAGGCTGACACGCAGGAGACGTACAATTTCACAGTGTGGGTGGCACAGAGCCCATCACGATTCAAGGAACAGGTTGTCGCCGCCATACAGACGTTTGTTCGAGATCATCTGGTGAAGAACGAATAGTCTGTCCAATAAGGCCGCGCAGGCGAAGTGTGGAGCGCGAGGAACAAGCACAGCTGCTGTGGACCCTAGGGATTTGCCGGAGGTCAGTCTCTCCTCAACGGAAGTCATTATGTCTGGGCGGCTACAGCTACGGAGCCCAATAGTCCCAATCTACCGACTTGCCATCGGATGTGATTTTATCAACCGTGAGCCCGGAATGAGGCCAACATGAGAGTTGTTTACAGCCGACTTGCTGGAGGATTGAGCCTCGAGAGCCCCGGCTACTGGGAGTATTTTGGCGCACGGTTGGCTGATCTGGCGGCGATCCCTGAAGGAGCTACGGTGCTGGACGTGGGAACCGGTCCCGGTTCGGTGCTGTTTCCAGCAGCAGAGAGTGCGGGCGAATACGGTCTAGGCATCGGGATTGATATTGACTTTGGGTGTTTCGGGAAGATCCTTTCCGGAATCCAACGCCGCGGGTTGAAGAATATTGTCCTGGCGAAGATGGATGCCGCGAACCTTGGTTTTGTGAATGGCCTGTTTGATCGAGTGCTATGTGGTTTTGTGGGATGGGACTATTGCTTCGATTTTGTGAGGCTAGAGTTCACCGGCCCGGATACCAGGCTGACGGAAATCTCACGGGTGTTGAGAGCCGGGGCGCGGGTTGGGATCAGTGCCTGGGCGAGGCAAGAGGATCTCGATTGGTTTGGTGAACAGTTGCGAAGACACTTGCCGGCGTATGTCGCGGATCAAGAGAAAGAGATGGGAAGCGTCATGACGGCCTACAGCAAAGAGAACGCAAAAGGCCTTGAGAGGGTATTGCGGGAGGGAGGTTTCCAAGACATCGAAATCGCCACTGAAACGGCAGAGTTTGTTTCAACGGACGAGGAAGAGTGGTGGTGGCAAGTGTGGGGGGCTGGCTGGCGGGAGCATATTGATAGAGTGGCTCGCACGGATGCGGATAAGTTAGAGCAGTTCAAAGAGCAAATCTTTGAAGGCTTGCAGCAGCACAAACATGACGATGGCGTCCACTTCTCTAAAACTGTGCTCTTTGCCTTCGGTACGAAACGGAAACAAACTGTAGCTTAACCTCGGCGTGGAGCCGGCGCGGTTATCGTGGTCGGTTGCGGGGTTGGTTGGGGCTGCCAACGAGGTAGCCCCCGGGAGCTTGTCGCCAGAGTCGCCGCGCCCCGCGTCACGCGTCCTCTGGCAGTAGCCGCTCTCTCAGCCATGTTTCTTCAGGTTGATGTCCCCGCTGAAAGTCTTCACGCTCAGGTCAGCACCGCCACCGTTGACCTGGCCGCGGATGTCGTGCTGGGAGCTTTTTAGCTTGCCCGAGAGCTCCACTACGGCCTTGAAATCGGAATTGATGTCACCGCTAAAGGTCCAGCATGTAAAATCAAATGCGGCGTTTTCAGGAAGGCTCACAGTAATATCGCCACTGTGAGTCTCAAGGGAATAGCGACCACTGGGGTTGAGAGCGCCATCGAAAAGGATATTTCCACTGTGAACGTTGATATCGGCGGAGCCGACGTTCGATAGGTCAGTGGCATCGACCTTGCCTGAAACGGTTTCCACATTAAGCGAACCGGCCACCCTCTCGATGGAAATGTCGCCGGATACAGTCCGGGCCTTCACATCGCCCGCCATGTCGCGCAGATTTATGCAACCGCTCACGGCGTTAAAAACTCCGTTGTTAGTACACTTGGCAGCAGTGATGTTGCCGCTCACGGCCAGGAGTTTGACCAGGCCGTCCATGTTTTCCGCGTCAACATTCCCACTAATGTTGTTCACTGTTACGCCAGCCTTGGCAGGGATGGTAAGAATGTAATCGACTGAGACGCTCAACGTGCTCTTGGTCCATCGTCCCTCTGGGTATTTGGTCGCAATGTCTAGCTGGCTGTCTTTACGATTGATCTCAATCTTCACTAGGGCGGCGTTCGCCTTAGCCTTCTCCAAAGAGCCAGCTTCGGAGACTTTTACGGCATCAATCTTTACTTCGTTTCTGTTCCAGACGAGAATCTTGACGTTTCCAGAAATGTTGCTCAGATAGACCTTGCCGTCAGGGGCCAGCGTCTCAGTTCTATGGAATGCCTCCTCATACTTCTCCTTCTTGGAAGCCTCCGCAGCGGGAATTGCCCCCACTGCTACAATTGCCAAAGCTAGCAAGGTCGAAGCAACCACAACTCTGATGGCCGTAAATCTACTTGCTATCCTCTCGAGTTTCACGACAACCTCCTTTCTGGTGTCTTATATTCACAAACCGATGCCGGATTCTTCCGGTGATCCTGATGCTCCTTTCGGCTCGGATGAACTCTGAGCCACAATCAGCTCAGTCATGAGTTGGACTTTTTCTTTGTAGGATGCCATAAGTGCCTCCTGGGCCTCGAGGTCCCGAGGATCACGTTTCACCGCCTGCCTACAGGCTTCGATAGACTCCTCCACCATGGCCAGGTTAACCTCAAAGACGCGCGTTACCCGGGCGTCCAGGTTTCCATGCTGAGCAGCTGTTGCATCACTCAATGCCCTTATTGCCTGCTCGTAGTGTCTTTCTGCTTCGTCCAGCTTCTTGAGGGTCAGTTGATCTATCGCTGCTTTTTCCGCTCCCAGGCTGGTCCGCCAGGGCTGGTAGTAAAGCAAACCGATTATCAGTAGCAAGATTAGGCCAGCGGCAAAGACAGCCGCGTTTGTAGCCGGGCGGGGTTGCCAGTGACCGTGCCCGAGCCATGATAAAACGGAGGCAAAGATCCACCTCCTGCGAGGGCTGCTGGCAGGCGGCGTGGAGCGTTGCTCCCGCAAGCGTGTGGCAACGTTGAGTAAAACCGCATCGGACGGAGTCAATTTCCTCAGGTCCTTTGCTTCCTGGGCCATTCTCCTGAAATCTTCCAGGACGGCACGGCAGTCGCTGCACTCTCCTATGTGCCGCAGCAAGGAGATCTCATGTTTCGGACTGAGTGTCCCGTCCACATACTCGCTGATGTATTCTTGTGCACGATAGCATCTCATCTTTTTCGCTCCTCTTTCGTGTGCGTAACGGCAATATGATGTCGTGACTTGAGCGGGATCTTGGTACCCGCACTCGTAAGCCGATCCCTGATTCTCAACCTTGCCTTGAAAAGATGAGATTTTGAGGTTCCCACTGCACATCCCAGGATGTCAGCAATTTCCTCGTGCTTGAACCCCTCGACGTCGTGCAGAAGGAAAACACTCCTGAGCCGCTCCGGAAGGGCTTGTATTGCGTCTTCAAGCGGACCTCGAAGAATGATGCTCGATTCTTCGCCCGAGAAATGAGTCGCGACGTTGTCGATCTCGTTCAGATTGACGTGCCGTTTCTCCGCTTTTCGAGACCGTAAATGACCGAGGCTCGTGTTGACAGCGATTCTGAAAAGCCAGCCTCGAAGTTTCGTGGCATCATTGACGTCCGCCAAGTGGGTGAAGGCAGTGACAAACACGTCCTGCAATAGATCCTCGGCTGAGGCAACATCGCAAGTATAGCGACAGATGAGGCCGAAGAGGGGCGTCTTGAAGCAGTGGTAGATATTCTCGAGCGCCTTCTCGTCGCCCTTGGCGCCCTCTCGCACAAGTTGGGCTAGTCTCTCGTCGTCACGGCTTTCGGTCATAGGACTCATGAACTCTTGGGCGGAACGATCCAGATCCGAATTATCGCTCATTCTACAGCATTTGACTAGCGTGGCTGAGAGTACCATATCTACTGCTCCTACCCTAAAGATGCAAAAGAGAAGAAAAAGGTTGCCCTGGGGTACTAAAGGCTGGAGATACACGAAATTGGCAACCCCTCCTATGCAGAGACAAGGAAGGCTATCTCTCGCAACACTGCCCGATTTGCATAGCGATGGAAGCCTCTGAGTCTCGTTGACAGGGGCTGGCGTATCGATTTACGCTGTTTGAGTGAACCTGAGAGTGTGCACCGCGATACGCTGAGGAAACTCTCACAACTCGCAGGGCAGCAAACTGGAAAGGAGTCCTCAATGACGATGACAAGAAGTTTTCCTTCAAAAGCACTCCTGCTCACGGCGCTGTTGTTGACCGCGATGATATTCCCTTCCGCGGGCGACGCGGCCGATGAGAAACCGGTGGTCTTTCCCGATACTGACGCCGGGAAGAAGGTCGCGTTGTATTTTATGGCGTTCAACAGCGACGACGAGAATGAAATGCTGAACTACTTGCTGCGAAACGCCACTCCGGCTTCTCTTAAGGAGCGTCCTATTGAAAACCGCATGGCGACTTACCGGCGGTTAAAGAATGATCTCGGTGCGCTCAAGCCCGTGAAGATAGTCAAGGAGACCGAAGATGCGGTCGCGGTCATCGCTCAAGCCTCAAATGGGCAATGGGTTGAGACGAGCTTTGAGTTCGAACGGGTGTCCCACACGCTTTTGGGCGTTAGGGTCATGCTTTTGAATGAGCCACCGGATCTCGAGGCACCGACGACACCGCTCACCGAACCCGAGATGTTGAAAGAGCTGGAAACATACCTCGACGGGCTCGTCACGAAGGACGAGTTCTCGGGAGTCGTACTAGTGGCGAGAGGAGACAAGGCAGTCTTCCGAAAGGCCTACGGACTGGCGAGCAAAGAATACAACGCACCTAACCGGGTCGACACGCGCTTTAACCTCGGTTCCATCAATAAATTCATGACACGCATCTGCATTGAACGGCTCGCTGCCAAGGGTGCTCTCAAGCTAGACGACACTATCGGTAAGCATCTCCCAGATTACCCCAACAAGCAGGCCGCTGAGAAAGTTACGATACGACAGTTGCTGGACATGACCTCCGGAATAGGGGATTTTTTCGGCGAGCAATACGTGGCCACTCCAAAAGACCAAATCAGAACACTTGCCGACTATTTATCGCTCTTTGGCCATAAGCCTCTTCTGTTCGAACCGGGCACGAATCGCCAGTACTCGAACGGAGGATATATCGTGCTCGGGCTCATCATAGAAAAGGCCAGCGGACAGAGCTATTTCGATTACGTCAGGGACAACATCTACAGGATTGCGGAGATGGAAAGCACGGCCCATCTAGAGGCAGACGTGCCCACAGAGAATGTTGCGACTGGATACACCAGACAGTGGGGCGAGACCGACCACCCGGGCGAGCCAAGGCGTAGCAACATTTACACGCGTCCGGCACGCGGCAGCTCAGCAGGAGGGGGCTACTCCACGGTTGCCGATCTCTTGAAACTCGTGCTCGCGCTCAAGGCGAACAAGCTTCTTGCAGCAGAAACCTCTAAATCTGTGAGCGAGCAAGGCATCGCGATCGCAGGCGGAGCGCCTGGAATCAGCGCTTTTCTCCAAACCGACCCGAAAGCTGACCACGTGATCGCCGTACTATCGAACTACGACCCGCCAGTAGCCGAGAGTGTCGGGCACAAGATTGAGTCGTTGCTCCGGCGGTTGAGATAGGAGGTGGGCCGCCGTCGGCTTCTTTCCTTTAAGAGGTGCCAGCCACCCGCTCCTCCTTCTTGTTTTACTGGGTGTGGGGGAACGGGGCGGCAGCGACACACTGTTGGTCAAGGCTCCTGCGCTAGAAACAGCGCGGAGTATGTAGACACGGGTGCACTCGATAGAATCCGTCAAGGTGTGACCAAGAGGCCCCAGGATGTGCCGGAGGTCGGAGTCGAACCGACACGGGGTTTGAGCCCCACCGGATTTTGAGTCCGGCGCGTCTGCCAATTTCACCACTCCGGCATCACTTTTCAAGCCATCAGGCTTGGCAAGATGCTACCAGCGAACCTTGACTCTGTCAAGAAAGGCCGCCAGCTGCCTAGCAACGTCTACAAATGAATGTCCCCATATGTCTACTCTTGATTGTTCCGGAACAGAAAAGCTCGCGCCGACTCAGAAGTCATGTCACACCGCGCCGATTCAGATGTCGCCCCCACTCATACGCACTGATACCCACTGATACCCACTGATACCTTACCGTACCCCACCAGCACAGGGAGGTGGCGGGCTGCAAAGCGACCCTAAGATGGACTCCATACAAAAGGCTCGGTTTCGTGATAGTATAAGGCAACCATCTTCGCCGGGTGACGTCGGTCAGTCGTTACACGAGTCGCAAACGCGGGGAGTCTCCTTAGTGCCAGAAAGCCAGACTGTAAAACCCATACTTATTCTTGGGGTTGGCAATCTTCTTCTTAAAGACGAGGGTGTGGGTATTCATTTCGTGCAAGCTTTCCAGAAACATGGGGTTCCTTATAATGTGGAGGCCACGGAAGGCGGGGCAAGGGGAATAGATCTGCTGCCTCTATTCGAGGGTCGCCGACTTGTAGTCATTGTGGACTGTGCTCGCATGGGAGAGAAGCCGGGGACAATCCGCACTTTTGAGGCAAGGGAGATAATTGAGAAAAGTGGGACTGGTTTTTCCATGCACGGCGCAAACCTCGCCACTACTCTCGATCTCGGCCAACGCCTCGGTATGCTTCCCGAGGTAGTTGTCGTCGGCATCGAGCCAGAGATCATCGATATCGAGATTGGGCTCAGCGATACCGTCGCAAAAGCAATTGAAGAGGTGGAAAGGGTTGTAAGAAAGATCATCGTCGAGAGAGGCTAGGGGGCCCGTAACGGCCGGTCGGCAATTGCCTGATTACCAGGTAACCTCACAGGCATATGACCGATTCCCAAAGCCCCGCGCTTAACCTTCATATTTGTAGGATGTTCCGGGACTGCGCTTCTTCAGGTGGTGACGAGCTTCCCAGCAGGGCCCCGAGAAGTACGAATGGCTCCGGCGGACTTTGTAGCTCAATCCTCGTAACGGCAAGTGAAAACCTGAATTACGGGTGCGCAGTTGGTGGCATTGACACACTTCCATTGGCACCATCTATGCTCTACACTCAAAGGGGTCTTATTAGCTAGACCCAAAGTGATTGCACAGCGCGGTAAGGTGAAGAATCTCCACCCCGGACATGCTTTGGACCAAGGCTTCTGAGCCCAGGGTGACTGCAGTGCGCGGATGCAAGGGGTCGGCATACCTCCTAGGATTTCAGTATCTTTGAGGCCGCCTTGATTCGGCTGTTCCAGAAAGCCCACGGCCTATCCGTACCGGCGTTGTGACTAAGGAAGCCCACCATAATTCAACTGTTTCTGGAAGTCCCGACATTCTGACAATCTCGGTGTTGCGTGAACCTCTGGGCGCGAGTATGCTTCTAAGCTTGGGGAATAGGAAATATGGTTAAGCAACACGCTGCCACACAGAGAGTACTGGGGTGGCTCTAAGTGTGGATGTTGCTGTGGTGCGGATGTGGCTGAGAGATCGGAGGCAATGGGATTCAATCGGAGGAGTTGTGCTGGGGTACTACCTTCTCCTTGGACTAGTACAGTTAAGAGGATCGCCACCTCACTTGCCCGGGAGATCCCTTCACGGCAAGGGAG
>Ga0315289_10013596_pt1 | contig 11383 bp, 9 predicted proteins | sample YL17G11_40_MG_FD_203452 | JGI IMG/M metagenome (GOLD analysis project Ga0315289, IMG submission 203452) | Sediment microbial communities from Yellowstone Lake, YNP, Wyoming, USA - YL17G11_40 | ecosystem: Environmental > Aquatic > Freshwater > Lake > Sediment | place: USA: Wyoming | collected... | reverse complement strand
CGCTCCGCCGGCACGTGGTAGAGCAGGGTGGTCGGCTCTACGTCCTCGTAGTAAAACGTGAACCTGAGCCGGGCGTCTCGCGGGCTTGGGTTGAACATGCAGGCCCATGCGGACTGGCACACCGGCCCCTCAGCCTCCAACAGATACCCGTCGGCGAAATAGTGAATGCGTGACACGGAGATACCTCCTCTGTAGGTTCTATCTTGGTGTTCTCATGATGGCCTCATCAAAGGCCCCCTTGTGCACTCCAGACCAGCCTTGCGGCTCCCAGGATGCCGGCTTCCTCGCCGAGCGCGGCAAGCGCAATGCGCATGGCGTCCACATTGACCCAGGGACCGCACCGGCGTGCCACCTGTCGCCGGAGGGGCATCATCAGGAGGTCGGCGCCGCCTCGCATCACTCCGCCCCCAAGTCCAATCACCTGCGGATTCAGCAGGTGTACCAGGTTGGACAGTGCGATCCCAAGATACTCGACCGTAGTCTCCACGATTTCCCGCGCGACCGCGTCCCCGCTGCGCGCGGCCTCGAACACGATCTCAGCGGTGACCTCGCGTTCCCCGGCCAGGCGCCGGATGAGCGTTTCGCGGCCCTGGAGGATCGCCCCTCGGGCTCGAAGGCCGATCGCGGGCCCTGATACCAGGGATTCCACACATCCGTACCGTCCGCAGTTGCAGAACGGGCCATTCGGGTCAAGAGTGGTATGTCCGAACTCCCCAGCGGTGCCGCGCCAGCCCCGGAAAATCTGGCCGCGCATCAGAATGCCCGCTCCTACCCCCGTCCCAACTACCACGTAGACGAAGTAATCGACCCCCGCGCCGACGCCGAGCCATGCTTCGCCAAGCGCTGCGGCATAAGCATCCATCTCGATGAGCGCCGGGCGGTCCGTGGCGGTCTGGAGCATATCGCGAAATGGGATGTTACGGTGCTCCGGCAGCATGTTGGGCGCTGACAGGATAACGCCGTGCTCGATGTCGCCCATGACCGCGGCACTGCAGCCCACCCCGATGCAGTCATCCCATGCCAAACCCGATCCGGCAGCAAGCACGCGCCAACGCGCGGCCAACTCGTCTACCAGGGGCGCCGGCGCGCGGTTGGCCCCAAGCAGGTAGCGATCCTGAGCCAGGATGCGCCCTTTTTCATCGACCAGGCCGAGCAAGACCTTGGTACCCCCCACGTCAGCGCACGCAGCGTAGGACACGACAGGGATGGATTCTGGCATCGTTTCCAGTCCTGAGGATTATCAGGCAGCGGGCGACCGATCCGCCCTGTGGCGGCCGGCCGCCCGCACCTACTCGTGGGTTGGCCCGGTTGGGGCTAAGACTGCTGCTCCGCCATCGCCTTCAGGGTCTCGTCCTTCACGCGCGCCATGGCCGCTTCAGGCGTCTCCGCCAGGTTGAAGACCTTGTCAAAGGCCTCGCCCAGCAGGTTGGAATACTCGGCGGCGACCGGGTTCATCGGCATGACGGTCGTCAGCTTCCGCTCCCCCTTGACGATCTTCTCTGCCTCCTTCACCGCCGGCCACCAGAGGCGCTTGTCGCCCAACATGCTGTTGCGCACGACCAGCTCCTTAAACTTCGGGTGCACGTTGAGTTGGTATTCGGGCGCCAGGTAGTAACGCAACAACTCGAACGACCAGTCTGGCTGCTTCGTGCCGCTGGGGATGACCCAGGGCCAGGACCAGAACGCCACGGCGCTGTCGCCGTGCTGCTTGGACTTAGGAGGCGGCGGCGGATCGATGCAACCGTAGTCTTTGTCGACCTCCCAATCCGGGTGGAAATCGAAGATCTGCTGGCCTGACCAGTCACCGTCGATGTTCATGGTCAGGCTCCCGGCCAGCCATGGATTCTGTTCGCCGCCCTGCGAGCCGATGCTGGAAGACCAGGCGTTCAGCGGCTCCACACCGTAGTAGTTGACCTGCGCGACCAGGTCGTTCAGGGCTTCGATCACGCCCGGGTGCTCCGGGGTCGGCTCGTTCTTGGCCGAGTCCCACAGTTCACCGCCGAAGTTGACGACCCACGTGAAGCGCGGCCAGAGCCATGTTGGCAGGACCATGCCCAGGCGTTCGATGTTGCCGTCTGCGTCTTTGGTCGTCAACTCCTTGGCCCAAGCCCACATCTCATCCGTGTCCTTTGGCATGCCGCTCTTACCGATTTCGGTGAACTGCTGTGGGCGCGTCCAGAGCAGGAAGACGCCGGCGCTGTCGACCATGCCCCAGATCTTCCCATCCATCTTGCAGGTATCCATGATCGACCGGACGTAATCGTTGAGATCGAACCCGCTGGAAGCGATGTAGTCGTCCAACGGGATGATCATCTTGCGATTGGCCCAGTTCCCCATCCGCTCCACACAGTCCCAGGTGTGGAAGAGGTCGGGCGGCGTCCCGGCTGCGGCTGCCGTCACAAAGGCATCGCAGTTCTGGCCGGCCACCGGCTCGACCGTCACATTGGGGTACGCGTTGGAAAAGCGGGCGATGATCTCGTTTGTGAACTGCATCGCCGGTTCGTAGTTGTTGCCCCACCAGTAGAGAATCTTCACCGGCTCTTGGGGGGGCGTCATCTTGGGGGTGAAGCCCTCAAGCTCGGCGCCGGTGGGTAACTGCACCTCCATGGTGTTTGTCGGCGCCACCGCTACCGGCTCCGGCGGCTGAGTAGCCACAGCCGGCGCCTGCGTCGCGGCAGCAGGCACCCCGGTTGCCGACGGAGCAGGGGCTGCCTTGGGTGCGCATGCAGCCAACATCGCGCCGGCTGCGGTCGCGCCGGCCAGCTTCAACATCTCGCGTCGCGAAATCGTCTTGCCTTTCATGTTTTCCTCTCCTGTGCTGTAAACTGCGGAACAGCGGGTTGGCCTTGCCTCTTGGGTTTTGCTTCTGGCTTACGATGTGTTCTCGACAGGTTCCGCTCCTTTCAGGGCACAATCTCCTCTATCCTTTCAGCCCAGACGTGACGACTCCCTGGATGAACGTCTTCTGCGCGACGAAAAACAGCACGATCATGGGCAGCGTATACAGCATGGCTGCCGCCATCATGGCGCCCATGGCCGTGCCTCCGCCCGCGCCATATCGTTGCAGGTAGCCGCGCATGCCAAGCGCCAGGGTCCATAGATCACGATCCTTCAAGTAGATTAAAGGCCCCTGAAAATCTGTGAAGGTCCAGATGAATGTGAAGGCAAACAGGGTGGCAAGGGCCGGCCTTGAGAGCGGCAGCACGACGCGCGAGTAGATGCCCCAGTGGCTAGCCCCGTCCAGTCGGGCGGCGTCGGTCAGTTCTTTGGGGATGGTCATGAAGAACTGGCGCATCAAGAAGATGAAAAACGCGTCGCCGAAGAAGGATGGGATGGTCAGCGGCATGAAGGTGTTGATCCACCCCAGCCGGCTGAAGATGATGAAAATCGGGATCATCGTCACCTGTCCCGGCAGCATCATGGTCGCCAGGACGATCGCGAAAAGGATGGTTCTGCCTCGCCAGTTGATGTGCGAGAGCGAATACGCCACCACGGTACATGAGAACACGCGCCCGATGATGACGACGGTGCAGATCAGAACCGTGTTGAGGAGATACTTGAAGAAATTGATGTAGGTGACACCATAGTAGTAGTTGATCCACATGAAGGGATCGGGGATCAGCCGCGGCGGGATCTGGAGGATCTGTTGCGGCGGTTTCAGCGAGGTGGAAAGCAACCAGATCCATGGCACAAGAAAGAGCAGCGCCACAATCACCACGAGGGTGTAGCGCAGCACCTGGAGGGCAATCCCGCGCAGGATGACCGCGGGCGGTTTCACGTGCCTACTGACCGGCTTCCGGGCTTGTATGGCTTCCATTGTCAGCTTCCTGGCGGCATTTTCAGATGACATCGTAATAGGCCCAACGCCGAGAACTGCGCAGGATGATCCAGGTCACCACGGCCGAGATCGCGAACAGGACCCACGCAATCGCCGACGCGTACCCCATCTTCAGGTACTCGAACGCCTGGATGTAGAGATACAGGCCATAGAAGAGGAGCGACCCTTGCGGTGCTCCTGGGTTGCTGCCGCCGCCCCCGATCAGATAGGCCTGGGTGAAGAAGCCGAGTGACCAGATGATCCCCGTGACGAGCTGGAACAGCGTCACGGCAGAGATCATCGGGATCGTGATGCTCCAGAACCGGCGCAGGGCCCCGGCGCCATCGATCTCTGCTGACTCGTACAACTCCTGCGGCACACCCTGCAGCGCGGCCAAATACAGCACGATCATGAACCCGACTCCCCAGGTCAGCATGAGGATCATGCTCGGCTTGGACCATACCGGGCTGGCGAACCAGTTGGGCCCCTTGATCCCCACTGCCTTGAGGGCGTTGTTCACCAGACCAAGTCGTGGGTTCAGGATCCAGTTCCACAGGATCGCCATCACGACGGCGGGCATGAGGTTCGGCAACACGTAGATCGTGCGCCACATCGCCTGCCCGCGGATTTTCATATTGAGAAGGAGCGCGCACCCTAGCGAGAAGGCGAGTTGGATCGGGATTCCGAAGATCGTGAGGTATAGGCTGTTCCACAGCGCCTTAGGGAAGAACCGATCCGCGGTGAACAGCTTGATGTAGTTGTTGAGGCCTATCCATTCCGGCGCCAGCGGGATGTCATAGCGCGTGAAGCTGTAGAAGAACGATGCCACCATCGGATAGGCTGTGAAGGCAAGCACGCCGATGATATAGGGCGAAGCGAAGAGCAACCCGGCGAGAAACTCCCTCCGAGCTGATCTGCTCCAAATGGGGCGTTTCAACCTCGTGAGTGTCGCCACGTCTTTCTCCTGTCATTCCGTTCTGCAGAGCGGACTACCCTCGCCAGAGCCCCCTGAGCAGGCTGTTGGCTACCTCGCTCACGAATTCGGCGCCGCCCGCGCCAACCGGGGACGAACGCGACGGCCATGCCTCGAAACCGCCATGATCGAAGGCGGCCCTTGGCAGCAGATAACCAGCCTGACCGTCCAAATTGCCCGCGACCACTGTACCCTTGGCGGGCGAGCTGCCTTTGATGTCCAGGGCGAGCCCGGCGAACGCCAGGCCGGGCAGACCCACCAGCGCGAACCTCCCCAGCCGGAAGGCCTGCACGGCTGCCGGTACCGCGTGCGCTCCCTGTGCCTGTAGCAATGTGACTTCCCGAGCAAATGCGTCCACGGCTTGCGGATACTTGAGCTCGATATCGTGGCGGCTCCAAAACTGCGAGTAGTCGCGAATGGGCAGGATGACCCGCTCTCGGGCACAGCCCAGCCGGATCACCGGGTCACAGGGCGTTTCGAGCTGCACCGCCATGACGGCGCTCGCCACCGCATCGGCAGACCGCTCTAAGCCATGGGTGAAGCTCACATCCCCCCCGCACCCGGAGAGATACAGGCTTGGCACGTGCCGCCCGATGCGTTCATCTACGGCTTGTTGAACGTAGTAGGGTAGCCCGGCGGAAATGTGGGCCGCGTTTTCGCCCGCAGGAAAGTACACTCGATTCGGAGAATCGTGTAATGGATTCCCATCATCATACCGGAGGTCCGCCGCAAACGACCAGAGGAGGCAGACCGGATGCCCCCTGCCATCGTGCACCACAAACACGCCGAACTGCGGGTCGATCGGCCCTTCCGGTTCTAATACCTCGTCGCGGGGCACTCCCAGCCAGGCGGTGACGGCCTTCCGATTGCGTGTCATCAGGCGGTGATTGTGGATCAGGTGCGGTAGGACCGCGTATCCGAGCCCCAAGGAGGCGTCTTCCAGCATGGCCAGCGCCAGGCCTACCGCATCGGCGGCTTTGGCGGCAACTTCTCGCGTGTACTCGCCATTACACGATTCTACGAATCGAGTGTACTTTCCTGCGACTTGGGCCTGGCCGACCACGGGGGTCGTGCAGGGGCCTTCGCGCGTGTGTGAGCAGACGACCATCAGCGCCTCAGGCCGCAACCCCCCTCCGGCCTCTTGGGCGATCCTCTGGATCAACAAGTCGGCTGCCTCACGCTGGAGGCCGAAGAGGTCCAGGGTCACCAGCGCGAGCGTGGTCTCACCATCACTGAGCGCCAGCGCTTTTGCCATCAGCGGCGTGCTAACCCCTGTGGACACACGTGGCTCCAGCTCGCCCGCAAGAGACAGGCCGGGCTGGGGAGTGATATCGACTTCGGCTACACCTGCTTTGAGTCGAGCAATAGCCATTCTCTGTCCTCCATGGGTTAGCTCAGTCACACAAAGTATCGTTTCCTGCATCGGAAAGCTCTTCGAGGAGCTCAACCGCCTTGTCTACCACCAGATAGCCGCCCTCGCGTCCCACGCGCGCGTTCAGCGTGGGCCAGACCTCGTAGGAGCCGCCCACGTAGGCCCGCCTGGTAGCGACGTAGCCGGCGTATCCGTTGGAATAGGAGGCCACATACGTGTGGCGGAAAGGAGAGCGTTCCTTGATCATCAAGCCGAACTCGACGAAGGCCTCCGCGGGCAGGCCGACCAGGGCCGCCTCGCCCATGCGCAGGACTGTGACGTCGAACGGGTAGGTCTCATTCTCGGCGATCTCCGCCCGGAAGCGCTCGACCTCCTTCGGCCCGTACCCCGTCCAGCCCGGGTACTTTGTCTCGATGTCATGCTTCCACCAGTATTCTGTCACATCGCGCTGGGCCAGCGCAAGCTCAGCCTGCCGGCTGCCCAGCTTGACCTCGGGGAGTGTGCATGCTTCCCGGTAGGTGGCGATGATCGCGCTCGTCACCCCCTCTGTCGCCTTCTCTAGCCCTTCGGGTTTCTGGTAGTCGTAGTAGTTCGTGTTGCCGCTGCAAGCCGGCGTGTAGAGGCAAGGCAGGTGTTCGCCGATCCGTTCATCGAGCGCCGCCTGCACGGTGTAGGCCAGGTCAGCCGAGTACTTGTCGCCGAAGTTGAACGAATTGTGGCCCGTGAAGTTCCACATCAGGCAGATGGGCTTGTGGTTTGAGCCGCGCACGACGAAGAGCCCGAAGTCGGGGTCGATGGGGCCCTCGACGCCGAAGGCCTGATCTTTCGGGATGCCCATCCAGTGGGTCCAGGCGCCGTGGTTTCGAGTGTGTCGCCGCCGGTTGAAGACCAGCCAGGGCAGGTCGGCCGTGACCACGCCGATGGACGCGGTCTGCCGCTTCGCCTTGGCTTCGCTCACGGCTTCGGCGATGGTGACCACCACATGGTCTACCCATTCGCGCTCCCGCTGCTTGGCGGCATCGTCCCAGTTGGGGTTGAATGCCCCCCGGTAGGTGTGCAGCGTGGGAAGCATCGACGGCGCCACGTGGGTATGAGAGCATGCCATGATGATGGCATTGGCCGGCAAGCCACAGCGTGCTTCCACCAGGCGAGCGGCGCGCAGGAAGTCAGGCCGGTCGATGCCAAGCATGTCCAACGTGACCACGGCGATCTCCGCATCGCCGTTGGACAGAACCAGGGCTTTAACATAAAGCGGGGTCAGATGGCCTTTGGCGGAGGGGGCGCCATCGCCCGTGGCCAGCCCCAGTGGGGGTTTCAACTCAATCTCAGAAATGCCGGCTTTCAGCGGACCACTGATCATGTTGCGATCTCCGGAGTTGATGCGCAGGAAACCACACTGTGTGTACAGGAAACCACACTGTGTGTACAGGAAACCACACTGTGTGTACAGGAAACCACACTGTGTGTACAGGAAACCACACTGTGTGTACAGGAAACCACACTGTGTGTAATGGGATAGTCGCCTGATCTCTGCCAGGCGTCGATCATGGCTTCAACGTTGGACCAGGGCGTTTCCCTCACGACTTGGTCCACAGGGTAGAGAACGAAGCCGCCTCCCGGTCCCAACGTGCGGATGGCCTGCTCGGTAGCCTGACGAACGTCATCCGGCGATCCATGGCCAAGGGTCAGCGCGCCGTTTAAGCCGCCCCAGAGGCAGATCCGACCGCCGAGGCGCCGTTTAAGCGCGGGAAGGTTGGCCTTGCCCTGGATGGGATCTACGCCAAGCAGGCTGTCGATGCCCAATTCCAATAGATCATCGATTAGGGGCTGCCATGACGTGGTGATGATGTAGGAGAAGAGTGCGCCTGCCTGGTGCGCCAGATCCACCATGCGCCGCAGGCGCGGCTTCAGCAGCTTGCGGTAGTTCTTCGGGCTCCAGAAGTCGGTGCACTCGTACCACGCCGAATGCACGATCACCTCGACCCCGGCATCCAGCAGAAGCGTCATGCGGCGCAGCTCCCAAACGCAAACCGTCTCCAGAAGCTCCTCCAGGAAATCGGGCTGATCCATCTGCATCAGAAGCAGGGGTTCGGTGCCCAACAGCCACAGCGCCGCGTCGCCGAGCGCGGTCCAGCCGCCCTCGAGCACCACGCCCAGCCGCTCCGCGTCGCGCCTGAGCCGTGCGGCTTCCTCTCTGAACTCCCGAATCATCTCCGCCGTGGGTTCGCAGAGTAATTGGCGCAGGCTTGCCAGGTCCGCCGAGCCCTTCACCGGCATCTCTTTGGATCGCGAAATGTTGTGATCGCTGAAGAGCCGGACGTCATCGCCGTAGGGCCAATCATCGGTCTGGCGCACTACCTGGCGTAGCGTTCCCGCCGGGGTTACCCATTCCTTGACCAAGATCGGATAGGGCTCACCCGGCGCGTCCATCCGGTGCACGTGGCTCTGGATCCCCGGCACGCAGTTGGCGTCGTAGTGCTCGGTCTTGTTCAGGGGCGGCTGGAGCAGCAGCGTATCATCCAGCCCCAGGCCTAAAACGGCCTCTGCCCGCTCCGTCTGCGTGCGGTAGCTGAACGGGATCTCCTGGTTGCGCCACAGGTTCCACAGTGGCACATGATCGGGATCCTGCCTCCGCATGGCGCAAAGCAAGCGCTCTCTGGAGGTCATGCCGGTCTTCATCTGGCCTCACTCTATGGCCCGGCTGGGCATGCTCAATCCAGGGGGCCAGGCACGCCAGGCACCGACCAGAATGCCATAATTTCGTCGCTGTCGTTCCACATCACAGCACGCTGCCACTGGACGGCGATGGGCTGGTCGCTGACGAATTGCGCGCCGTAGTGCCGATTGCGACGGGCGATGTCGTCCATATGCAGGTAGACCAGCCGGCGGGCCGGCACTTCCACCTGGCGTTCCTCGACGGTGTCGTAGTGAAGCCGCAAGGTCACGTTCGCCGGGGTCTCTCCAGGGTTGAGAAGCACGGCCCACTCGGACTCTCGCACGTACATCCGGTCCGGCATGTCGATCACGATTCCGTCTGGCACGTACCAATTCTTTGCTAGCGCCGTGATGGCCATGTAGGATTTGGCGGTCTCGCGCACTCCCAACGGTGAATGGGTCTTGGCATCAGGTGAGTAGTCGTTGCCGGTGACATTCCAGCCGTTGGTCGACTGGCACACGATCGGCTCGCTGCTCTCGACCTTCAGCGCAAATCGCTGGCCGGGTTGCACGGGCCAACGGCTGTAGTTCGTCTCCGCGCTGGTGCGGGCGGGCGCGTTGAAGTCGAACGCCACCGGATCCCGGTCCTCGAAGAACACGGTCACTTTCAGAAGGGCATCTCGCGGGCCGGGGTTGAAGGCGAGCAAGTGCCCGAAAAGGCCGTAGAGCTTCTCCTTGTCGTCGACGTACTCATGGTCGATGAGGTAGTGCGTCCTCACGGTGTCACGCTCCTTGTGGGGCAGTCATGGTGTGCATCTGGCTTTCTGTTCTGTTAGGTGCGAAAGACTGCTCTGAGATCTGGGAACATGGGCAGGAACTGGCTCGGGTCGTTCAGGAAGGGCCAGTTGAGCCCTCTGTTTCGGATGAAAGCGTTGTAAAGCGGCATGTCCGTTGTCAAGTCGAGCGCCGGGTAGTCCTTCAGCTCGACCCGCACGAGGGGCGGCACATCCCGGTAGGTCGGGTTGGGGATGAAGCGCGGCTGGCCATTGTCGACCACTTCAACATAGACGGCCCCACGCGTGGCGACAAAGCGGTCGTAGATCCCGTTGACGCCGCGCGCAATGACGTCTGAAAAGAGCAAGGGCTCCGGCCCGGGGTTAATGGTGCAATGATCGTACCCGGGGGGTAAGAGCACCTTTTGGCCCGCTTTGGCCTCCACCAGGTAGGCGACGGATGCGCCGGGACCGCTCAGATCAAGGGTCTGCAAAACGAAGTGGGCTGTTCCCACAAGCACCTCGCAGACCTCAGCCCAATCCAGGCCGCTCTTCGGTTCGGGCCGGTGGCGGTGTCCGAAGGTCTTGACGTATTCCCGGCCGACCCGCCTCGGCGGGATGAGCGTCAGCTCGTAGCGCATCGGCACGCCAGCCAGGCGGTCGGCGTCGCGGCGGTGATAGACGCCGTTATCCATGTAGTATGCCACGTCCGTATTGCCCCTCGCCTCGTCAGGTTCCAGGACGACGGGCGTCAGCGCATCCAACAGCCGCTCCCCATGATCCTCCACGACGATCTCCGGGTCGAAGACGAGCAGGCCGCGGTCGTCAAGCAAGATCGGCAGTCCACTGCGTTCTGAGAGATCGAGCATTCTCTTCTCCTAACCCCTGGACCAGGCGCGGTCCAACACGGCGATCGCCTGGTCGTAGGTATGTATGATCGGATTGGTCAGCAAGGCGCGCAAGGCTTTGGCGCGATCCCGCTCCACGATGGCTTCCACGGCCAGCATCTCGTAGGTGCAGTTTGCCTGGACCAGCGCCACGACGTCGGGGGGTGCCGGTCGGGTGGCCAGCGGCAGCACTCTGCCCGCCTCCAGCCTGCACGGCACCTCTACCACCGCCTCCGCAGGCAGCCAGGGGATCGTCTGGCCATTGACGACATTCACGATCTGGCGCCATGTCCTGCTCGGGGCTTGTGGCCCCTCCACGAGGGCCAGGAGAACAGGCGCTATGATCGCGTCATACCAGCGGGCCTTGCGCCGACCCAGCGCAGCAGGCTTCTCGCCGGTGGCAAGCGAGCGGGAGTAGTCGTCCAGGATCTCATCCTGCAGGCTCAGTAGCTCCTCGGCTCGCGTCTTCTTGCCGAGCTTCTTTTCGAGTATGCGATCGGGATGGTAAACGTAGTTCAGATAGGCGCCAGGAATGGCGCCGATCGCCTGAACGATCCTGGGCTCTACTTCGGGGGCTACCTCCGCCGCTTTGGCGAGAACCTCCGGGAGCATGTCCTGCCCGTTGCGCCAGACACCGATCACCCAGCCGAAGTGGTGCATGCCTAAGTAGTCAACGGTCAGCCCTTCTGGTGGCACGCCCAACGCTTTCGCGATCCCGGCGATCAGGTGAACCGGGCCGTCACATAGCCCGATAGCGTTCACCCGGGTGTGGTGGGTGACGGCATACTGGACGAGGCTGCTCGGGTTGGCAAACGAAAGCATCATCGCTGCGGGACAGATGCGCTCCATCAGATGCGCGAATTGCAGAACGACCGGTATCGTGCGAGAAGCGTTCGCGAAGCCGCC
>Ga0315289_10013595_pt1 | contig 11384 bp, 17 predicted proteins | sample YL17G11_40_MG_FD_203452 | JGI IMG/M metagenome (GOLD analysis project Ga0315289, IMG submission 203452) | Sediment microbial communities from Yellowstone Lake, YNP, Wyoming, USA - YL17G11_40 | ecosystem: Environmental > Aquatic > Freshwater > Lake > Sediment | place: USA: Wyoming | collected... | reverse complement strand
CAGCCGTTGGCGTCCACGTATTCAGCGTTCGGAGCATCAAGCTTTGTCAGGCCGGTGCAGTCTCTGGTAATCCGGACTTTCTTTTGCTTCAACACTTGCTTAATGCAATAAGCTAAGCATTTCGCCCGGTTCGGAAACTTGGCGAGAATGGCCGACTTCAGATCATTCGGATTCTCGCCGTTGACTACTCGCACTTTGAGCGATTTGCCGTCGTCATCACGGGTCCATTCCCACTCGCGATAGGTTTTCGCCTTCAGGTCGAGGAGCGATATTGTTTTTTCGTGGAACAGCAGATCGGCACAGAGCACTTTTGGATATCGCTCGATTGTGACTACGCCAGATAGAAAGTTGCACATGCCTTATCTCCCTTGTCCGCTGTTGCCGTTGCTCTTCTCGCCGCGTATCGATCGAATCTCGGTGCAGCGGGCCTTGCAGAGATTCTTCAGCGCGTCATGTAGTTCTTTCGGTGCCTTTGGTAGACTCGCAATCTGGAACTTCATCGCATCAACAACACTGTTGAGTGCCGCGAGGCAACTCTGCCACTCCTGAATAAGGGCCGCCGCCTGTTCCGTTGCGGGCCGTTGGTCGACGGTGTACTCCGGTGGTGTCTGGTCGATGCCGGGCTCCTGGGGCGATTCCGTCGTGGCGTCCAGCGCGGCGGCCATTTCCTCGGCCTTTGTCAGCTTCGGTAGCGAAATCTCGGCGGGAAAGACTGCCCGCACGGGGTCGTTTTCAAGCAACGCATCTTCTTCGGCTGTTAAGTGTTCCAGCCGTGACGCGACTAGCGGATCAACTGGAACTGCTCGACGGGCGTACGCATGGCGCATGACAGTTTTCAGAGCCATTTCTTCGGGCCAGGCCGACCAGATATGTTTCTGCCGCGCGTATCGCCAGCACTTGTGGATGTAGGCGATGGGCGTGAAGTGATATTTCTTGGGGCGGCCATCGCGGTAAACGATCTTGACGTAACCGCCGCGTAAGTTGCTATGCTCGGGACTCTCGTTCTCATCGAAGGCGCGGATTGTGCGATTAGGGTCGAAAGGATCCCAGGTGTGGACAGGCATGCCGTCCAGAATCTTGAAATCGTCGCAGACATGCACGAGGAACGGTTCGACCTCCTGGATTGCCGGATGGCGCTCCATGATGGCCTTGTAGCCTTGCCACTGCGGCATGGCGCTTACGGTCGGTGGTTGTTCAGTTCGCCATTTCCCGGTTTTCGTGTCGATGCCATACGGGATCAACGCCGCTTGTCCTAGAATGGGCAAAAGTCCAAACGCCGAGAGTTGCATGAAGGCCCCGAGTTGACTTTCGGGCGTGCATTGGCGGATGATTGGGTCCTGGAAACTGACCAGCGCGTGCGCGATGAACTGGTCGGGCGGCATGATGGGAGAAACGGCAGCGACAATGCGCTGCCGGATTTCCGGGGCCTGAATCCAGCTTGAAAGTTTTCCTCCGACGTTCTGTTGTTTTGCGGGTACGATTGCCATTGCAGTTTCCTCCTCGGAATTGCAGGGTTACTCTTTGCGTTGCCTTAATTGGATAAACGTTGATTCGGCCACCGTGTAGGCTTTGCGGTGGACTGCGTTGCGGCTGAGAAGAAACCCGTTGCCCAAGCGGGCCAGTGCGGCGTCTTTCATTTCGGCCAACACTTCGGCCTGACAGGCTTTGCGAAGATCGTCGATAGATTTGGCTTGCTTGCTGAGATTCTGATATTCGATCCATCGCTGGAAGCCGACTTCCGAAAGCACGATAGTCGCTCCGTCGTTCACCCCGTACATGGCGCGGATGGCCTCTTGCGCTGCCGTGTTGTTGAAGTCGATCGCCGGAGGGTCGCGACGCTCGACGCGTTCGTGCATCTCGACGGCTACCTGACGGCAGTGCTTGATGAGTTTCTCATTGCGGGCCACGCGATAGACCTTCAGGCGGCCGAAGAGGAGCACGGCTACATCGACCCACTCCCAGCCAGTGACGGCCATCTGCACTTGCGTCTGCCATTGCCATCCCTCGGGAACGCGGTCGCTCTCTTCCTCGCCAAGTTTTTCGGCAATCTGGCGGCTGATGGAGGATTTCGCTTCGACCCCAGCGGGCACGTCGATCCGCTCGGCGTCAGGCGTGGCGGCGAGAATCAATGTCTCTGGGTCGATTAGCAGTGGCAGCGGGCGGCGCACCTTGCACTGCTCGCGGCGCTCGTACAGTTGCAGGATGGGTTCCTCCAGAATTTGGCCGACTTCGGTAAACTCATTGCCCTGAAATCTGTCAATCAGACCGACTTTTTCGCACCACACCGAATACGCCTCGCCCGACATAATGCGAGCCACGTCGGTTGATGTGGAGAGCTTGCGTCGTTGCTCATACCATTCGGGCGACAAGGCAGCAGGTCCGACGATTGGACTAAAGGTGGTGGTACTCATAGCGTCGCTCTTTCCTCTGCGTCGTTCAGAATGGCCCCGATGGCGTTACAAACAAATCGCAACAGCCGCCGCTCGGCGTTCGATGCGCCGTGGATGGTGTGCGTGCGGATTACGTTGATCAGGTCCGATGCGACGGCGTTCTCAAAGCAGTGGGTAGCATCGAGAGAGAAATCGAGGTCGCTCAGGATGTCCTCGAAATGTTTGCGGCCATTGCAGGTATTCAGGAGCGCGTTGGCTTCCGGCTGAATGTGTTGGCCGCTGATGATCCGCTCGATCTTGTCGAGCCGGGCATGGCACGAGTCGAAGGCGTCGGTAAGGCATTGGGCCTCATCGGCGATCGTTTCGGATGGTGCGGGGATTGTGTAGAGCATGGCTTTAACTCCTTACTTTGCCTTTCCGGTACCCGGAAGGCGCCGGATCGGCGGTGGCATTTGACCAGTTCGTTTCTTCGCCGCGACTTGATGATTCCGTCTATTCGCCGCCTCCAGTGCGGCAGCGGCTTTCAGGCATATTCTCCTCACCGCCGTTGAATCGATCGGCGTGGTACAATACTTCAGATAGGAAGCTGCGTTTCGCAACTCATCAACAAGATTCATATTTCAATCTCCTCCTAACCACCCTCAGCGATCACCTTCGCTACCTTTCATCCAGTGGCTTCCTCGATAATCCCGGACCGCTCGGCTTCCTGCGCCACGGGGTAATCACCGTACTCCCGCCGCGCCAGAATGCTCCGAATCAGCGCCCGCCCGCTGCGGGTGTTCCAGGGGCGGCCGGAGCGCTGGTGCTCCCACCCGCCTCCGTCTAAGCATTCTGCGATTGCCTGAATATCCGGTTCGTGACGCTGGTTTAGGACGTAGCGGACGATGCGCTGTTCGTCGACGGCCTCGACCAGCCGCTTCGCGTCGGCCGGGTCCGCCGTCCATCCGTAGGGTACGCGATCGGCTCGCCCCATCCGCCGGCCGTCGGCCTGATGATGTTTCATCGCCTTGCTGGTGCGCTCGGCCGATAATTCACGGTCGAGCGTGGCTTTCGCGGCGAAGATTGTGAACACAAACCTGCCCACCGAAGTCGTGGTGTCGATCATCTCAATCATCGAGGTCAGCCCCGCGCCGCGCTTGCGGAGTTGCTTGGCGATGGCAAGGGCATCGGAAGTTTCGCGGGAAAGACGAGACAAATCGTACACGACCAGCACGCCCTTGATGCGACAACAATGATCTATCGCGTCGGCTAGCCCGTCGCGGCCTTCCGTGCTAGCGCCGCTGGCGTCGACGTCGGAGTAGGTGCCGGCGATCGGCCAATCCCTGGCGCGGCACCACGCCGTCAATCGTTCCAACTGAACTTCGTTCGACTGACACGTTTCCGCCCCTGGCCGCGGGGAGAAGCGAGCATAGAGACAAGCCTGTTTTGACATCACTCAGTCCTCCCCCTGGCCTGCGCGATGGCGTCCATAAGTTGATCCAGTAGAAGCGATGGCCCGGCGTGCTTGTTGATCCACTCGACGGCCGCCTTCCATGCGACCAGCAACAAGGTGTGGTTGGCCTCAATCGCCAGCAACACGCGACCCATTTCGTTGTCGGGCTTCGTCACAATCTGCGCGGACCATTCGCGGAGTTTGGCGAGTGCTTCGTCATAAGTCATGTTCTTGCGATCCCTTCGGCCTTGTGCAGAATGCGAATCCTCCGCACCTGACTGGCCAGCATCGTATGAAACATGCCGTCGCCTGCGTCCAGCCATGCCGTCCAAATCAGTCTCGTCGGGCCGACGTAGCGACGGAATCCGCGATAGATGCCGCGCTCCGTGGTCCGACTGCCCTCGGTGGCGAGCGTGAATTCCACCTCGTCGCCGAGGTCGAGGTCGTCAAACTGGATCGGTCGTCGGGTGGCGGCCATGATTTATCTCCTGATGTCATTTTGCGTTCAGCGTGGCGTTTTCACAAACCCGGCAGGAGCCGCCGCTCTGGCCGGCCTGCACGTTCAGCGTGGCGTTGTCGTAAGCCCGGCAGGAGCCGCCGCTCTGACTGGCCTGCACGTTCAGCGTGGCGTTGCCGCAAGCCCAGCAGGAGCCGCCGCTCTGGCTGGCCTGCACGTTCAGCGTGGCGTTGCCGTAAACCCGGCAGGAGCCGCCGCTCTGGCTTTCACAGAAATAATCTCCACGCTTGCTACAGAAGTGAATTTCGCCGTTCTTGGGAGAAAAACGATCGCCAGGTTTGTGTTGAATCAAAGTAAACTTGCATCGCGCGAAGGCCTCGGCCGGAATATCGTCGTTAATAGCTCGGATGCAAGCGCACTGAACTTTGATCTTGTTGCCGTCGATCGGGATTCGCGGGCCGCGCGTTTCGACTAGCTCTATCTGCACATAATCGAAACCATAGCCGAATGCTTCAGGCGCATTCCCATGAAGGCCGCTCCCGCATTTTGGATGATCGTTCCAGTCTGGTGCAATGTTCCAACGCCCTATTTTTTTCCATCTAAAGTCGTTGTAGCTGATGCCATTATTGCTGGAGCGGAGCATCCACTCGTGAGAATCGAGCCAAGAAATCCACTGTTTGACGGTGTGAGGGGATTTGACAATACGTTTATGCGGGGGGGAAGAAATGTTCTTTCGCATGTTAGCCCCTTCCTGGAGATGTAGTTGGTATTAGCCGGCGAAGATTTTCAGTCTTGGCCGTCCGCTCACCAGAACAACGGCGGGGACTAACACGGAGCAAATACGGCGGGCAGGGAGTTGCACCGATCAGGAGATTTCGTCCCCAATAGGGCTTGTTCCCCGGAACACCACGGCTTTCCACCGTTGATCCATGCGCACCTTGCGCATTTCCGCCGCCGCAAAAGAAAAACGCGGCGCAGCAACCGTCTTTCGACTCAACGGGAAAGTACCTATGTGCGACATTACCCGCCGATCCCACGTACTGCTGCGCCGCTGTGGCTATGCCTTGGAAACCAGCGTGCGGTGCTCTTCCTCCCGCGGCCTGCGGTCTGGTGGTAGCGCTAATTCCACCGTCGTGACCGCTGCCAGCTACGCGCCCGTGGCCTTGAACGCTGATTTCTGAAGAAAACGCCAGTGTCAGCCGGCAAAGATTTTCAATGAAGGTCGCGGAGTCTGCCCACGAGGCGGTAGTGTATCCTGCATGGGACAGATTGTTGGATCTATGTAGCGGCGTGTCATTTCCAGACTTGAGTGTCCCGCCTTTTCGCAGGCTACTCCAAGGCCATGTGCTGCGGCAGTATAGGACAGACTCGTCCGGCGTAAGCAGTGAAATTTTGACTTGCCATCGTGCGGCAGCCCAGCGCCCGCGATGATTTTGTCGAGCCGCCAGTAGAAAGTGCGCGGCTTCAAGTGCCAAGTCCAGACAAGCTCCCGTGACGGCTGCCAGATTTCTTCGAGATAGTCGGCGGTCGCCTCGCTGATCCGTAGCACCTGGTCGGCCTTTTGCTTCTGCCCCTCGGCCCTGGCCAGTACCCACCGCCTCGTCAGGTCGCAATCGTCCTGGCGGATCGACAGGCAGGCACCGATGCGCAGGGCCGTGTCGTAGATGGTGGCGAAAAGCGCCTTCCAGGCCGGCCCGGCGGCCGCCGGACCGAACCGGCCGGAAAGCGTGTCGCAATAACCCAACAGTTGCGCAACTTCCTCTACCGTCCGCGCTCGTGGCACCCTCCTGTATTCCTTCAGCTTCTTGATGGCCAGCCAGCCGCAAAGCCCTTGTCGGGCCGCGTAGTTCGCTACAGCGCAAAGGTGGGCAAGAGCCGTGTTCGTCGTGGCCGGGGATCGGCCCTGAGAATAGGCCCGCATAAAGGCCGCGACCGTCGCGTCCGTCAGATCCGCCACCAGGGCATCGCGCTGGAGGTTGGCAGAGAAACGGCCGATCGTCAGGCGGTACTGGTAAACAGTGCCGGCCGAGCAGCCAAGCATCCGTTGAGACAGGTAGGTTTCGTTGAAGTAGGCACGCAGAAGCATAGCGATGTCCCCAAAGGTTCATCATCCTCCTGCAATTATGCCTCCTGCATTCTCCTATGTGAGAAATCCGTTGACCTATTTGGAGGGGGTAAAGCAGTATCGCCGGGAGTCGAACCCGGATTTTGGGTCGCCGGTTGCAGGTGCCGGCCCCACGGGTGGAATGGCAACCGACATTCAAGTCAACCACCCCTGCAATCCCATTGTTTTCCCGCCAACCGGGCGGAACCCGACACTGACCGCCAATTGCGATAGGACGACATCCCGGGGCGTCGCATTTAGTTGGCCTAGCTGCCCGTCGGCAGGTGCCAGGGTGATGAATCCCCGTCTTACTCCCGCTCACCGGATCGGGAACCGAGCGTGCTTGAAAATCATGCCCCTGTCCGCAGCCAGGGGCAACGCTTTTGGTGGCTGGGTCGCTCTCGACTTGCTCCACACCTTCCGTTGCCCAGCCTATTGGGTATTCTGTGTCGATTACAGAACATGCGGATGTCGTGCAATCTGGGTAAGCAGAGAAAAGAGGGCTGGCGGCAATCTCCAGATCGCCGCCAGCCCAATGAAAAACGCCGATGGGGACATGGCGGTCCGTCGGCGTCTCATTCTTCACTTGAGTTGCCATTGCCATGTCCCTCTAATTTGCTTCCATTCTCAGGATGCCTCTAATGCTACCCGTGCGGGGAAACCCTGTCAAGCGTTTTGTCGAATTTTGCGGAAGGGCGCAGACAGGACGTGGTTTACCACGTTTTGGCAAAATCTGTTTTCCTACATTTTGCTTGCCTTGACGTGCCTCCTGGTTTAAGATAGGCAGGAATGGAAACTCCTGTTCTCTTTTGCCCCATCAGGTGAACCCGTGCGATCTCTCTTGGCGTTTTTGCTGTGCCTGATATCTAGCGTCTTGCAGGCCGAAACCATCGTGACCGTAGGTGACTCTCTGGTGCAGACCTACCCGAGCAATTATCCAATCTGGGGCTGGGGGCAGACGCTACCGGCGCTGTTGCCTCAGTTTACTTGGTTGAATCTGGCGGTATCAGGCGAAAGCAGCAAGAGCTTCATTGATGAGGGTCTTTGGGCAAACGTGCTGGCGCTACACCCGAATCGCATCCTGATCGAGTTCGGGCATAACGACAGCCATTTGACCGATCCCGCCCACTATACCGATCCTTCGACAACTTTCTCAGCCAACTTTGCCCGGTTCGCAGACGATGCCCGGGCTGCTGGTGCCCTGCCGATCTTCGTTACGCCGGTGGCCCGCCGAGGCGGTCCAGCTAATGACGACACGCTGCCACTCTACTCGGCGGCAATGATCTCTGTGGCCCGTCAGAAGGACGTACAGGTCGTCGATCTCCATGCGGCAACACTTGCGCTCTACGACAGCTTGGGAACCAGTGCGCAAACTATTGTTGGTCCGAGTGGCGGTTTTGCGCAGGACGTAACGCACTTGGGACATAATGGAGCACAACTGGTTGCCGGGATCATTGCTCCGCGGATTGCCGTGTCTGAGCCCTCTACGGCTGTGTTGCTCGTCTTTGCGGTCCTATGCCTTTTCCTCCTCGAGTACCACGCCCGCCGTTTCCACTTTGCTTACTTGCCACGTTTTGGATTCATACGCCTACGTCTCCTTGGCGGCGCCCCATCTCGGGCTGCATAATCCAGATTCGTCCGCCGCATCCAGGCTGTTGCCCTGGAGAGGGCGTGTGACACCGCCCCCTTCGTGATACCCATGATCGTGGCGATTTCATTAAGCTTCAGTCCAGAATGGTGATACAAGTAGAGTTGCACGCGCTCCTTGAACGATAGCGATTTGGTTACATCCTCGAACAACTCATCGAATTCCCAAGGATGTGCGTGGAGATCGATGACTTTCTTTCCTAATGGTCCGGTCGCCGTTTCCTCTTCCAGCGAGAATAATTGAGGAAGTCGATTTTCTTGCTGAAGTTTTCGATAGACGTGCTTGCCGAACCGTCCTTGAGATCGAGCTTCATCGAAAAAAGCCCCGAAAACGATCGCCGAGGCGAAACTCTCGAATCGCACGCCACGCTGCGGATCGAATTTCTCAAGCGCCTTGACTAATCCTTGGCGTCCCGCGTTTTCACAGGCTTGCCGATCGATGTTTTGGCTGCTCGCAAGTCGTATCTTGCTGACGACGCTTTCAGCCCAGGGGATGTAGTGCTCGACAAGTTGATCGCGCAGCGCCAGATTCTCACGCTCGCTGCGCAGGTACTTCTGCCAAAGTGACTCAACATCCTGGGGCGTTATTGTCAGCATCGATGGCTGCGTATTTTGGTGATCCGGCCGTTGTCGTGCTGAACGATCGCCGTTTTGATTCCTGCTGCCTCTAGTGTGCTATGGATCGCTCGCCACTCGGCTGGGGTCGGAGCACGCAATGCCTCGCACACTTCTATCGTTTCCTTGAAGCATCTCGCTCTCTCTATAATTGTACTCTCTCTACGGCTCATCGTCAAAAGTGGGGGGCAGCGGGATTCTCATGGCCTTGGCGATGCGTGCCAGGGTTTCCCGCTTCGGATAGACGATGCGACCGTATTCGATGTGGCGCAGAGTGTCGAAATTTAGGCCGGCGGCGGCCGATAGCTCTTGCTGCCCAATGCCTAGAGCTTGCCGGATGCGTCGGATAGTCTCGCCTATGTGTTCTCCTGGTTGTGGCTCCAGTGTGGCGGGTATCTCGCGTGATGTTACGATGTCGCGAAGTTGGCCGAATGCTTCCGCTAAGCCGATCACCTTACGGAGTCGATGCACAGTCCACGGCGGCAGCCCTAGCGTGCCTTCCTCGGCCGCTAGCAGTGCATCGGCGGGGTAGTGAATCAGGTCCGCCAATTCGGCGTTACTCATGCCCAGTCGGATACGGATGTAGCGGATCGCATCGGCGTCGATGGGAGGCGTCGGCATGTCGCACCTCTACCGTGAGAACCAGTCCGCGATGGCTTGGTATATCTCCATCAGGCACCCCAGGTTCGCGCGGCGGGCCAGCCGCCGCAGGAAAGACCGTGCTTCCTCCTCTGCGCCGGGGTCTTGGTGCTCCAGTCGTGAAACCAGTTGGTCTAGCTCGGCGATGACCTTGATCTCGTTGCGGGGGCGTTTAGGGGGCATTGCAGTTTCTCTTGATGCGTGCTTCGATGGCTTGGATAATTTCGCGGCGGTCTGCGATGGCCTGGTGAATGTCGGCGTCGATCGTGCCTTGCGCGACGATCGAATAAATGCGGGTGCCGGTGCTGCCGGGTCGATGTAGTCGGCCGATGCCCTGGTCATATTCCGGGAGCGAAAGAGCCAGCGAGTACCAAACGCCGATCTTCGCGGTCGACAGGTCGATACCCACTCCGCCTGACTTCGGCTGCACGCCCGCCACGTCAACGCCTTGTCGAAGTGTGGCTAGGTTGGTCAGCGCATCCTTGCGGCGGTGCGAGAATTCGGCGTACCGCTTCCCCAGTGACTTTGTGATTTCCGCGACCACATCCAGGTCCGCAATGTAGCGGCAAAAGACTACGCTGGGCTCACTGGTCTGGGAAAGCAGGTCGTGGAGTGCTTCGTGTTTCGGGTTGTCACGGAAGCGGTAGAGTCTGCCGTTGTCAGTGCCGACGTGGCCACTGGTGATTTGTTGGAGCCGGACGGACATTGTTAATGCCGAGTTGATAGTGACTGTGCCGTGGCCGGTGTCGGCCCAAAGCTGGTCGAGTAGCTGATCATACAGCCGTTGGGCTTCTGCGCCGATCTTGACTTCGCGGCTGTCTTGCAAGAGCGGCGGCAGGTCCAATACGTCGGCCGATTTGCAGGACCACGTTATCGGTGCGATGCGTGCAGCAAACTCCTCCGCGTTGCGTAGCCCCGGTAGCCAGGGCGTGTAGTCTGGCGCCTCGCCCCACTCGTCAATCAGCGGCGAATCAGCACCCCAGAGTTCGGCTATGACAGCGGCCACGCTGCTGTGGGCTATGCGGAGTTTCTTTCTGCGGCGTAGTTGTTTCGGTGCTGCGTATCTGTCGAGAAACGCGGCGTAATCAGGGCCGAAAATCGTGGGGTCAAGGAACCGATACTGCCCCCAAGCGTCCAGCGGGTTGTGGGCAAGCGGGGTTCCTGTCAGTGCCAGCCGTCGTCGGCTGCGTGCGGTCAGTTGGGCGACGAACTCACTGGCCCGTGTGCCGTTTGTCTTAATGCCTCCGAGGTGAGGTTCATCGAGTACAATGCAATCCCAGCGTCGTTCGAGTATCCACTCAGCCAGCGGGTATCGCCACGATGCTTCTGTATTCACGACAAGGCAAGCTGGCGACGGGTCGCGTAGTTCGGCGTCCGCAATGGCGGTTCGCATGGCCACGGTGCCACGGTCAAGGATCACGGCTCGTATCGGCGTAGGCGAGTGTAGCGGCAACATTCTGTGCCATACCCCGCGTACACTGCCTGGACAGACTACCAGACAACGCTTTGCCTCCCATCGGCTCATCAGGTGCTCGGCTATCGCGGTTTTGCCCGTACCGAGTCCAGCCGCTATCATCGCGGCAGGCTTTGGATAGGCGAAAGCGATACCGTCGAATTGGTGCGGCCAAAGTCTAAGAGACATGGGGTTATCCCGCGGCATTGGCGATGACAGTCTTCACCCGTGCGTACCATACGCACTCATCGCCATCGGGTGTTTGATGGATGCCAGCAAGTCGGGCAGCCTCTTCGGCTCCCTTGAGTGCATCCAGCACATCGGGAAACGTATGCACAAAACCAAGCCCAGCGTAGTCGGCCATGTCCATCAGCCGCTGGGACAGAGTTGTGCGCCACGTAAACAAGCCTGGTTGGGGATTATTAAGGAGCACGCCAAGCCGCCTGTGTAGCTCTCTTAGCCGATCAAGTCCAGTGGTATCTATCATTGTGTCATCGCTCCTTCCGTTGTTGGTAGTTCACTTTTCAAGAGCCGGCAGGCCCCGGAGGCCGCCCGCGATCATCGTGGCGGGGCGGGGTTCGGCAAATGCGATGCCTTCGCGTTGATGGAGCCAAAGTGGCATCATGGCTGAGCATCCGGCTTGTTGC
>Ga0315289_10013591_pt1 | contig 11385 bp, 5 predicted proteins | sample YL17G11_40_MG_FD_203452 | JGI IMG/M metagenome (GOLD analysis project Ga0315289, IMG submission 203452) | Sediment microbial communities from Yellowstone Lake, YNP, Wyoming, USA - YL17G11_40 | ecosystem: Environmental > Aquatic > Freshwater > Lake > Sediment | place: USA: Wyoming | collected... | reverse complement strand
CAGACTTCGCTTTTCATTTTGAAAAACAAAAAGCAAAGTCTAAACTTTGCTCAAAAATCCAAAGAGAAATTCTCAATTTTCGAAAACCAATTTTTATATAAAATTCTATTTGATAATTCTTTAGGATTCATTTATTTATATCGTTGTCTATTATTAAAATTATTTTTGCAATTTTTGACGCGAGAATAATTATATCTGTAACAAAAAGTTTGTCAAGTGAATTATAAAAATTTCAAATTGATAGTCAAGCTCAATATCCCTTCAAGGATATTCCTGAATCTCTAAATCCAGAATATCTCATCACGACTTTTATGTCAAGATTGTCCAAAACTCAAAAATTAAAAGTCACCTTCTCTTCTTCTTTCTTCTTGTCTCAATCCCTCCACAAGTTTATTGGTGACTAAATACTTAGATAGTTTGTTTGCAATGAACTGATTACAATATAACAAATTATTCAATATGTGTCAAGCTATGCCAAATCTAGTGCCTGTGGAAAGTCCTATTCCCTTAAGTCCTATTCTCTTTAGGATGCCACCAGACATTAAGTAATGCTACGAGACTCGGACTCGTTGATAACTACGAGACCCGGACTCGTGGAAACCCTTATCTTTTAAAAACCAGTAAATATCTTTTCCCAGAGTTTTACGAAGTTAAAAATTGTAGAACAAAACCCTGAGGAATTAACCCCCAGGGTTTTGTTGAATTCGATTGTCCTATTATGTCCTATTTCCTATCTGTTCTATCCCGTAGTGAAATTTCGGACAATAATTATTGCTTCTTGACGAAGTCATCCGAAATTCTACTAACGGGGCCTACTTTATTTTAATTCTACTGTTGCACCTGCTCCTTCTAATTTCTTCTTCATTTCTTCTGCCTCTTCTTTCTTTGCGTTTTCTTTTATAATTTGAGCGCCTTCTGCTCCCTTATCCACCAAATCCTTTGATTCTTTCAATCCTTTTTGTGTGAGGTCTCTTACTGCTTTAATTACATCAATTTTCTTGTCCCCTATTTTTGCAAGGACTACCGTAAAGAATTTCTTTTCTTCAACAGCGGGTGCGCCAGCTGCAGCTGCAGGAGCTGCAACAGGAGTAGCAGATACTCCAAATTTCTTTTCCAGAATCTTTACCAATTCTGCCAAATCCAGAACCTTTAGGTTCTCGACTTCTTCCACAATCTTTTCAAGATTCTTTGGAACTTTTACCTCTTCTTTTTCTGCCTTCTCAACAGATTTTACTTTTTCTTCTTCTGCCATATTATTTTTGCGAATATCAAATAATAATCTTTTTGATATTCAATTTATTATTAATTAATGCTTAATTATTATGTACGAGTCCGGGTCTCGCAGTACGAGTCCGGGTCTCGTAATTATTTTGATTTGCCAATGGCATCTAATGCCACAACCAGACCTTTAATATTTGCTTGTAAAATATAGACGGATTTTGAAAGCGGAGAAGCTAAACTTCCTACCAATTTTGCCAGCAATTCCTGTTTTGAAGGAAGCTTTGCCAATTCAATCGCCCTTTCGCTTCCCAGATATGCTCCTTCGTAAACCCCGCCTAAAATTTCTGGAGTTTTATGTACTTGTGAAAAATCATAAACGGTTTTTATTGGTAAGATTTCATCTCCAAAGCCAAATACCAGTGCGGCTTGAGCTTTGGATTCTTGAAAATCTCCAATAGGGATTTTCTTTTTATCGAATGCGATTTTCACCAAGCTCTTTTTTGCAACATACACGCTTGCCTCCACTTCCTTTAATTTTTCTTTAAGAACAAAGAAATCCTTTGCTCCTAATTTCTTAAAATCAATAAAAAATATCACTTTTTGCTTGTCCAGAATTTCTTTTAATTTTTCTACAACTTCTTTTTTTTGTTCTTTTGTTAATGGCATCCCAGTAGAGGAATTTCGAATCATTTTTACAGATTGTGTAAAAATTTTCGAAGCCTCAATTTTAAAAATCTTCGACCTTGAGTAGTTTTAAGATATTTTTCTCTTTTCTTTGCATCTTCATTATTTAAACAAGTTTCTGCGTATATTAAAGCCAGAGGAGTTCTTGATTTAGTTGATTGATTCTTTTTGGCATTATGTTCTTTTAATCTTCTCTCTAGATTTTGAGTATAGCCGATATAAAATTCTTTATCCTTTTTGCCAAAAAGTACATAAACATAATGCCAATTCGAAATTCTCCTACTGGGCATATTGTTTGTTTTATTAATAAAAAATTCTGTGGCAATCCACAGAAAAAATGCTTTTATCCTCGGCAGGTCTTATCTTCGGCTTGAGGGTTTACCCTGAAGGCTTCGACTGAGCTCAGCCGAATGTCCTTGTCGAAGGGCCTGCTGTCTGTGGATGTACCTTTTAATTTTTTATTTTATTTTATTAACCTGACTAAGTCCTCTCCGAATAACTCAGCTGCTTGAGGACCATTTCCAGTAATAATTGTCCCATCTATCACCACGCTCTTTTCTTCATAAATTGCTCCATTGTCCTGCAGCACTTTTATTAGAGATTTTATTGAGGGACTTGACCAAACCGTGGCTCTTTTGCCCTGTAAAATCCCAGCTTTTGCCAGGATTGAAGGGCTCACACAAATTGCACCTATTACCAAATTCTTTGAAAATGCTGTCTTTATGATTGAATATGATTGTTCGTTATCAAGATGCTCTATGGCCCCGGGACCTCCTATAAATACCACTGCATCATATTCTCCTATTGCAGAGTTATTTAAATCGTCAAGCACTACGTCAACTTCTGCTTCACCTCCCTCGACTCCTATTGCAGTTCCGGGTTTGTCGCTTACGGTTACAATTTCAGCTCCATTTTCTTGAAGGATATTTCTTGGAATAAAATATTCGTCATCTTTAAAATCCCTGAATGCAACAATCATTGCAATTCTTTTATTCTCCAAAAGTTCTTCTGGCATAGGAGGTTTTGCTTTTTCTTTAGCAAAATTCTTAAAAGTCAAAAATCCAACTACTGACAATATAACAATTATTACAAGAAAAAGCAAGTCCTTTTTCATGTTTTCGTCATTTTATATTGGCCTTTGCGTATTGTCAATCTTTGCTTTTAAACTTATTATGAAAAAAGCATATGAAATTAAATCCTGGGAAAAATTTAACAATTTTAGTTCTCTTTGCCTTTATTCTGTTTTTGATTTCCTATCGCCTGCAGAATAGACTGCTGACGATTTATAAAAACCAGGCGTCTTTTGAGATTAAAGACAGGGCAGGAAAAATAGTTTCTATTTTGCCAAACCAGAGAGGATATTTTAGCCGTCCTATAGATAAAATTCCCGCAAGAATAAAAACTCTTTTAATTCAGAAAGAAGATAAATTGTTTTATTATCATTCCGGGTTCAATCCGGTGAGCATTTTTGAAACTGCTCTTCATTATCTGGGAATCGGCAACAGAAGGGCTTCCAGTACTATTTCCCAGCAATTGGTAAAAATTTTATTAGGCAAAGAATCGGAAAGAAATTTAAAAAACAAAATCATTGAAGCTTTCTATACGCTTTCTCTGGAAACTTATTGCAGCAAAGATGAGATTTTAAAAATGTATGCCAATTCTATTTATTTTGGAAACCAGGCTCAGGGAATTCTAGAAGCCAGCAAGCTTTATTTTGGAATAGACCCTGAAATGCTAACGGACGACCAAATTTTACAAGTCCTTGCTACAATCAGCAGTCCTACCGAGAATAACCCTGCCCAGATAAAAAATGAAGTGCTTGCAAGGAATCTTGCAAAAAGATTGAAATTAGATGAAAAAAACTTGAATTTTACCAGAACTCAAGATGTAAGAGAAAATCTGAAAAGCTATTCTCATTCTAGCGACAGCTTTTTTGAAATCAGTTCTTTTCTGTCCAATCCCCTGCCCAACCAATTAACAATAGATGAGGAAATTTCTCAGAAGATAAGAAAGATTGTAAAGCAAAATATAGATGAATTGAAATTTAAAAATGCCAAAAATGCTGCAGTGATTGTAATAAAACTTCCAGAAAACCAAATATTGACTTTGATTGGCTCGCCCGATCCTCAGGTTTCTGAGGAAGGTTATAAAATAAATATGTTAAAACAGCCAAGGCCTATCGGCTCTACAATAAAACCATTTATTTATCTTAAGGCATTTGAAAAAGGGCTGAGGCCCTATACCATTGTGAATGATAGAGAATATAAATACATTACGGCATTGGGTTTTCCTCTTTATCCCAAAAATTTTGATTATAAATACAGAGGGCTGGTCAGTTTGCACTATGCTCTTTCAAATAGCTTGAATGTTCCTGCTGTAAAAGTCTTAGAATATGTGGGCTTGCAAAATTTTTATAACTTTTTAGAAAAAGATTTAAAATTTAAGCCAGTTCAAGATTTGAATAATTATCAGTTAGGGATAGCTCTCGGGGCACTCGAGATGAATTTAATGGACCTTGCAAGGTATTTTACTATTTTTCCAAATAAAGGGGTTTTAAAAGAACTTTCATTATACCAAGGTGAAAATTTAGCTCCTGAAAAGAAAATTTCCCAGCCAGAATATATTCAATTAGTTAATAAGATTTTAAATGACCGCAGAACCGGCATTGAACAATTTGGTTTAAAAAGCGAACTTAATTTGTTCCAGGACAATTACGCTCTAAAAACTGGCACTTCCCGGGACTTTAAAGATAGCTGGGTAATAGGTTATACTCCTGATTTTTTAGTTGGGGTATGGGTGGGCAATGCCGACAATACTGAAACCTATGGAGTCTCGGGTCAGATAGGAGCGGGCAGCATCTGGCAGCAGGTAATGGAACTGCTTTTAAATACTCAATACAATAAAAAGACCCCTTTTTATTTCAACCTATTAAAGGAGTTTTATGCTATCGGAAATATTGAATATGGACTGGCAGGAGATAATTACGAAACTGCAAAAAATCTTTTAAAAACAGAGGATTCTCAATTAATTTTAAGCCCTCACGACGGAGATACTTTTTTGTTGGAAGAAAATACTCAGGTAATCTTAAAAGCAAAAGAAAACGTAAACTGGTTTGTAAACGATAAGTTTTTTGCAGAAGGAGAAAACGTAATTTTTGTGCCTCAAAAAGAAGGCCAATATAAAATAGAGGCATTAGGTTCCAATAACCAGAAAGAGGAAATTACAATTTTAATTGTTATTTAATCTCAAAATATCCTCCTGCGGTCCTTCCAAAATTTTCAGGAAAATACATTTCAGAAACCTGAGCTGGCAAATGAGTAAACTTTCCCGAAATTAATGCTCTCACGTAATAATCAAACTCATACACTCCCGGAGAAAGGTTTTCTTTGAACAAAAGCGCCCTGTCATCGTGGAGCTCCTTAAAGTCAGGAATAAATTCCCTGCCTTCTATTTCTTTTTCCTGCAGCAAAAGCGATTTTTGTTCGGTTGCAAGCTCAAGATTCACAATTTCCATGCCCGCAGGGATATAATCCTCAATCGCAACAAAATTTCTGCTATCTGGAACAGTTATCTGCAAATGCGCTTTCAAAACGTCTCCTACTTTTGCCTGTAAAATTGGTTTTTTGTTTTCTTTATCGTCTGGAGCAAAAAATGCTCTAGTGATTGAAAAACCTTCATCCCTTGGAGGAATTTGTTCTGCAGGCAAATAGTACTTTAAAGCCATATCATAATATAAGCTGTTCTCAAAAGCATTGTTGTCGGTTTTTGACAGGAAAACCGTATTTATTTCATTGGATTTCAAATCGCCCATTGGGATATCTTTTTTGAACTGGTCTAAAATAGTTTGAGCGTTAAAGCGGAAGTTTCCCTGGCTTTTGTCATTGACTGCCAAGCTCAGAGTGAAATCGGATTCGGTTTCTCTTTTCCATTCTAAAAAGTCTGTCAGGGCGTCAATTACCGTTATGGTATTATTAGTTGAACCCCAGGCCCCGTCTTTTTCTCTTGAATTCAAAAGCCATCTTAAAACTTTGTCCAGAACTGGATTCTGGCTTTTTTGCGCAACCTGAGATTTCAAATATAAAGCCGTATCTTTTACAGGAGTTTCATAGTAATACCACATAAAATTCTGGTTTGGCTCCAAAAATGCGCCTCTGGAATCAATATTGATTCGATTATCCAGTATGTCAGAAATCTTTTTCTTTAAAACAGAGCTGAAACCTGAATCTTTTGTCATCAAGATTGCCAGGAAAGATAATGAAGTATTGCTGATTTGTTCTTTTACAAACAAATCGTTATTTGCAATCTGGATTATTTTTTCTTTGAGATTGTTATATTTTGCAAAACCTGGCAATTCAGACAGAGTATAAGCAGCCAGAATCACGTTATTTTTGTCCTCGTAAAGATTAGAATCAGTAGTGATTTTGGTATAAAGATAGTCGGCTGCCCGATTTAAACTATCTTTGTTAATCTTAAAGCCAGCAAGAGAGAGATTGTTTAAAGTATTTATCACTTCTAATGTGGCGTAGAAATTAGATTCGCCATCTCGCCAGAATGCAAATCCTCCATCCCATTTTTGATTATTGTAAAGCTCGGCCAATCCGATTTCTACTAATTCCTCGGGCGTATATTCTTTATCTTTATATTTAATTTTTTCTAATTTGAATTTGTCTCCAAGATTCGGAAGGTTCAAGCCGCGCTTGACAATGGCAATTGCATTTAGTCTGCTGGAAATCTGTTCTGAGCAACCATAAGGATATTGCAGCAAGTAATTTAGTGCGTCTGAAACAAAGACTGCCAAAGTCGCAGAACTCTTTACTGATAAGCCGCCTTTATCCTGAGTTACATTTCCAGGCAGAAATACGTATTCTTTTGAGATTTTGTCTGCGGTATAGTTGGCCGTAGCTGTTGTCTCATAGGTGTCATTCCTTACGATGTTTATTTCCTGAATTACAGTATCTTCTAATTTTGCGCTTTTTGCAGAAAACACAAATTCGTGGCTTCCAGTTTCAATCTGATTTGGGGCCTGAACTTTAAAATAGACAGTATTGGTCTTATCAGGCGCAAGTTTTATTTTCTTTTCCGCAGATTTTTCTTTTAATGCCAGGGTCTTACTTTCAAATTTTATATTTATTGTTTGAGATTCCTTGCTCTGGTTAAAGATTTTGGCTCCGACATAAAATGTGTCTCCGGGAATAATAAATCTGGGTTTTAAGGGCACTACCATTAGCTCTTTTTTGGTTAAAAATTCCTGATAGTTTATTCCCAATTTTGTATCTTGAGTGAGGCCTATTGTTTCTGCCTGCCAGGTGGTTAAATTATCAGGAAGCGTGAATTTAACCTGAGCCTTACCTGCGCTGTCTGTTCTTACCACTGCCTGCCAGAAAGCTGTTTCTTTAAAAGTTCCCCTTGCCTTTTTTGCCAGAGCTTCCTCAGAGCCGCCGCTTCCTCCCTTGGTCTTTGGAATCTCTACTTCCACTAAGATATTTTTGATATTTGAGCTGGTTTGAACTGTCAATGGAAAACCAGAATAAAAGAACACTAGAGGATCTTTTTTGGGATTGCCCTCCAGGGCCAGAACGCTCAAATCCACCACCGCAAGGGATAATTCAGCAGAGACAGGTTTTCCTTCCCAATCTTTTGCCAGAATATCCAGAGCTACCTCTTCTCCTGGCAGATATTCTTTTTTGTTTGAATTAACCTCAATATTAAGTTCTTTTTTTGAGGTATCAATTTTGAACTCAACCTGCCCGAATTTTATTTCAGGTTCAAATGCCTGCAGCAAAACCGATACAAACACATTCGGCAGATACTCTTCTTTTGCCACAAACACAAAATCTGAAAGATTGCCTTGAATTTCTTTGATTTGATAGTCAAAGATTTTTCCTCTTTCAATAGAAATCAGGGCTTTTGCTTTTGGATAAGGAGACTTGATAATAATCTTTCCTTCTTCGCCAACTTTCAAATCTCTCTTTTCTGAAGTCAGCTCTAATTCGGTGCCTTCGGTCGGCCTGACATTCACCGCTCCCTCGCCAAAAACATATAAAGTATAGGTTGAAAACACTAAATTTCCTCTTTTGTCTTTTGCCCTTGCCTCTAATTCGTATTCTCCTTCCTGAGAAAAACTCAGTTCTTTTTGATAATTTCCTTCTTTGTCAGTATTAAAATCAAATTTATTAACGAGGGTTCTTTTCTTTTCCCAGGTATATCCATAACCACCTCCTGCTTCCTGCCGTTTTGAATAAATCCAATCTACTTTATAAAGATTCAGGATAGCTTTCTCAACTTTTACTGCCTTTCCTTGAGTGTCCACCGACTTTATCTTAAGATTGGTTTTCTCATCCTTTCCTAAAAAGGATTTGTCCGGTTTCAGCCCAAAGTAAAACTCTCCTGCATGCAAAATAAATGAAGATTGCGCAGAAACGGTCTGGCCCTGGGGGTTTTTGACGGTAATGTCAAATACTATGATTTTGCTTTTTCTGTCCTGTTCATCTTTGAATAATTTTTCTAAATCGAGTGCCTGGGAAATTTTTGCCTTACCGCTCTCAGAAATAGAAGTTTTTCCTCTTGAGATGAACTTTTCTCCATATTCATAAGCAGACCACCAATCCCATGCAAAACCAAAATCAAAACCATCTGCGAAGCGATCAAAATAATAATTTTGACTGGAAATAGTGTATTCTACCTCTCCTCCCTCAAGAGGCACTCCAAAATAATAGTTTGCGTCAATATCTAAATTAACCGTGTCTTTTGAGATGTATTCTTCTTTGTCGGTTTTTACCTTTACTTCAAAGGCGGCAGGGACATATTCTTGAACGTCAAAAAAGGTGCAGTCATAATCCTGGACGCAAGCCCGATACATTCCCAGAGGAGAAGTTCCGTCTAATACTAATTTTGTGTTAAAGGTGCCGAATTCGTTAAGTTGAAAGTCCTGACTGAAAATCTCATCGTTTTTTGAATTGTAAACTTTCAAATTGATTTTTTTGCTCTGGTCAATTTCATAATTTCCATCGTAACCTATGCGGTGAATCCCCTTGATAAATACTTCCTGGGACGGACGATAAATGGGTTTGTCAGTATACAAATAAATTCTTTTTGCCAGAAAGGCAAAATCAGCCCACGCTAATTTGCTTTCCTGGCTTGGAATAATAGTGGTGTCTCCGTCTTTTTCTATTACTGCTGCTTTAAAATCTAAAACTGCAGGAGTCTGGGCAATTCCTTGCTCATTTGTAAGATATGAACCCGTAAAAATCAGATTTTCCCCCTTGTAAAGACTGACTTTTGCTCCTGTTACTGGCTCTAAGTTTGAAAGATTTGTCACCCAGTAAAGATTTGAAAGCTCGGATAGCTTTTGTGGATTAAGCACTTCCTGGCCTCCATAGCTTGCAGTCTGAGGTTCAATTCTCTTTTCAGCCACGGCCAGATTGGTAATACTTAAATATGTTCTTTCATAAACCTTTTTGTACGTCTCTTTTCCATTTTCCCAAAAATAACCTGTGTAATTCGGGTGAGAAAAAGTCAGAATATAATGGCCCAGGGGTTGTTCAAAATAGGTTTTAAGGTCTACTTTAAAGTAATTTTTAATCCAGTATTTCTTTGGCAGCTGGATTGTGTCTCTTACTGTGTTTTGACAACTGAAACTTGGAGTAGATTCGTACCATTGAGGAGGTTTTTCAAGTAAAGAAAGAAAATTAAGCGGTCCCAACTTGCAAATTTCCAAATCAACATATTCCATATTTTGCGTAGCATACGTCAATTTGGTTTTTTGCGGGCTGGTAACATTATAACTTCCTTGAAAATGATAGAAATTCAAAAAGGAATCTTTGAGAGGCCCTGATGTAAATTTTGTTGTGTAATTTAGTTTTTGGCCAAAAATATCATCTAAAACAAGTTCTATAGAATAATCAGATAGGGGCATTATGCCATAGTAAATAAACGTCTCAAATTCTCCTAATTTGCATCTTTGAGATTGCGGGCCATATGATACTGATACTCTCCAGGAATCCCCCCAGGAATCAATTTCGTAATCTAAATTTGCCTTAAGGTGATTTTTATATTCCTCTTTTTTGGGAACCGAAATTGGAGTGGTGCTGCAAACGATAAATTGAGTAAGGCTGGCTCCGGTAGAATTGTTTCCTGGAGAAGTACTCAAAACTTTAAACTCCGGAAAACTTACAATTTCTTTTTTTATTGGATTTGGGTTAATGGTAAGGCCTTGAAGATTGACAATTTTTTCGAAACTAAGGTCAATCTTTTCTCCCAATCCAATTTCTTGAAGATTGAAGGTGATATAAATCATATCTTTTGCCTGTATTTTTTCGCAGTCAGATTGAGGGTAGAAATTCTCATCCTTGCATTTTTCACCAAAAACAATTTCTTTTAAATGCGGGGCTGTAATTTTGGTTTTTTCCAGATTAATTTCTTCATAAAAACTTACTATCAATTTGCCCTGAGGGTCAAAAAAATCTGGAGCAGCGGCATTGGTTCTCTCGGATTCTGCTCTGATCTCTTTTATGGGATTGGGTACGGAAATATTGGTATTGCGACTTTCATCTAAAATAATATCTCCTTCTAAGGGATAGGCCTTCATAATACCCAGACTGTAGTTATTTTCAAAATCCCAGAGCTTTTTCCTGCCGAATTTGTCTTTTTCATTATAAATTTGAATCACGGACTGATTAAATTCTCCGGAGTCATCGCCTGCTCCTGGCAAGGATATCCATGAAGGGAAAATGCCCGCCAGAAGATTATTTACCTGGTCAAAAATTCCAAGAGGCTCGGTCTTTGTTTCCTCCTTTTCTTTTTCCTCTTTTGTTTTTCTTTCATATTCTGCAATAAAAGGAATTTCTTTTCCCGTATTAACGTCTATTAAAAAAATCTCTTTTTTGGTTTTTTCCAAATCTACTGGCTGGTTAAAATAAATGGAAATTGGGTTATTATAAGGAGTTTGAGCCTGGGTAAAATTCAAATATCTTAATTTTCTAGTGATAAACTCCATTTGTTCTCCTTTTACCGCCAGTCCATCCATTGAAGTAAGGCCGTCTTTAATCACCACTTTATAATGAGAAGATCTCTGAAGCCTTTCTTTTGGAATAAACTGTAAGTTCCTTGTAGTAATCCACCTGAATTTGCCTTCGGTTTTTGGAATGATTTCAACCGGTACGTCTTTTTCTTCAAGTTCCGAAAGCGTGGTCAAGGGCACCATTGGACGATTAAAAACAATGGTGATTTCTGAATTTTCAGGCGTTTCAGATCCCTCTTTCGGAAAAATCGCGACAATCTTTGGGTCCTCTACTGCCAAAAAATCGCTTTCAATTGACCCTTCGCCTGTCAGGGCAAGTTCTACCCCATAATGACGATTCAGTGTCAATTTCTCTTTGGGCTTAAAGAAAACTGCGCTTTCTTTGTTGGCGGCTGCAAAAGCAAAAAACCTTGAGAGCGCCAAGGGCTTTGCCTGTTTTTCCGCCACCCAGAATCCTTCTA
>Ga0315289_10013590_pt1 | contig 11385 bp, 7 predicted proteins | sample YL17G11_40_MG_FD_203452 | JGI IMG/M metagenome (GOLD analysis project Ga0315289, IMG submission 203452) | Sediment microbial communities from Yellowstone Lake, YNP, Wyoming, USA - YL17G11_40 | ecosystem: Environmental > Aquatic > Freshwater > Lake > Sediment | place: USA: Wyoming | collected... | reverse complement strand
ATGCCTGACGGCAGGGTCGGCGGATACTGCGCTATAGCGCACCCTCCGTCCAACCTGGCGCGAAATCGCCCTTTATCTGATGACATTGCGGTGCTTGCAAGAGAGCGCTTCCGAGGAAAATGGCGGAAGTTTGATGGGCCTATAACCAATTGGATTATAATGAGATATATGGGAAGCGCATGCGCAGGTCGTCGAGAAAATAAAATTTCCCTTGCCTCGTAATCAAAATGTTGGTATAATTTGATTTCGGTGCCCATAAGACGCTTCCCGGAGGCGGGAAGCGGGAAAAAACCGCGGCGGAGAATTCCGCCGTGCGATGATCAATCCAATTGTTAACCGGCAGCCAGAACCTGCCGCAAACAAGCAGAACGGTCGGCGCCCCGGCGGGCGATACCGCCGGAACAGGCGTTCCCCCAACAATCGGGAACGCCTTTTTTATTGGGTTTGCCTAGATCCTGGCATGCAGCGATCACCGCCTATTTATCCGCAACCTTGCCCGACGCTGCCTGCAGAACCAGTCCCCCGCCCTTTGCCGTAACCGAAAGCCGATGGCCGTCCGAAAGTTCTCCGGCGATGAGCATGCGCGATATGGGCGTTTCGAGTTCGTGCTGGATCGCGCGCTTGAGCGGCCGCGCTCCATACACGGGATCGTACCCGCGCTCGGCCAAAAGAGAAAGAGCGCCGGCATCCACAGCGAGAGTGATTTTTCTTTCCGCGAGCCGCGCGGAGAACCTGGCCAGCTGGATCCGCACGATGTCGCGCAGGTTTTCCTTTGTCAAAGGATGGAAGACCACGGTCTCATCCACACGGTTGAGGAACTCGGGCCGGAAGTGGCGGCGCAGCTCCGCGAGGACCGTGGATCGCATGGCGGCGTAGTCGCGGCCGGGGTTTTCCATGATGAACTGGCCCGCGATATTGGACGTCATGATGACGATGGTGTTCTTGAAATTCACCGTGCGCCCCTGCGAATCCGTGATCCGCCCGTCGTCCAGGACCTGCAGAAGTACGTTGAAGACATCGGGGTGCGCTTTTTCTATTTCGTCAAAGAGCACCACCGCATAGGGTCGGCGGCGCACGGCCTCGGTGAGCTGGCCGCCCTCGTCGTAGCCCACGTAGCCCGGCGGCGCGCCGATGAGGCGCGACACGGCGAATTTCTCCATGTATTCCGACATGTCAATTCTGACCATGGCGCGGTCGTCGTCGAACAGCGCGGCGGCCAGCGCGCGGGCGAGTTCGGTCTTGCCCACGCCTGTTGGGCCCAGAAAGATGAAGCTGCCGATCGGCCGCTTTGGGTCGGAAAGGCCCGCCCGCGCGCGCAGCACCGCTTCGGACACCGCGTCAACGGCTTCATCCTGGCCTATCACGCGCTCGTGAAGGCGCGCGGCAAGGGACAGGAGTTTCTGCTTCTCGCTCTGGATGAGCCTGTCGACCGGGATATGGGTCCAGCGGCTGATGATGGCCGCGATGTCGTCTTCGTCAACCTCTTCCTTGAGCAGACGGTATTCCCGGTCCTTGGCCTTGAGCGCCTCCTCGGCGGCCTTGAGCGTGCGTTCGAGTTCAGGGATGCGGCCGTGGCGCAGTTGCGCCGCGGCGTTCAGGTCGTAGCGGCGCTCCGCCGCGTCCAGCTCGGTGCGGGCCTGTTCGATCTGCCCGCGAAGCCGCTGCAGGCCCGCGACCTGCTTCTTTTCATTTTCCCAGCGCGCTTTGAGCGCCGCGGCGGTGGCCTTGATTTCCGCGAGTTCGGCCGACAGTTTTTCGAGACGTTCGCGCGCCGCCGGGTCTTTTTCCTTTGCAAGCCCGGTGATTTCGATCTCAAGCCGCATCCGGCGACGCAGCGCTTCGTCCAGGGCTGCGGGCGAGGAATCGATTTCCGTGCGCAGCGCGGCGGCCGCTTCGTCGATAAGGTCGATGGCCTTGTCGGGCAGGAACCGTTCGGTGATATAGCGGTCCGAGAGCGTGGCGGCGGCAATGAGCGCCGCATCGCGGATGGTGACCCCGTGGTGCACTTCGTAGCGTTCGCGGATGCCCCGCAGGATCGAAATGGTGTCTTCCACCGAAGGCTGGTCCACCAGCACGGTCTGGAACCGGCGCTCAAGCGCCTTGTCCTTTTCGATGTGCTTTCTGTATTCGTCAAGGGTTGTGGCGCCGATGCAGTGAAGCTCGCCGCGCGCCAGCATGGGTTTGAGCAGGTTGCCCGCGTCCATGGCGCCTTCGGCCGCGCCTGCGCCCACCACGGTATGCAGCTCGTCGATAAAAAGAATGATCCGGCCTTCCGCGCCGGTGACCTCCTTGAGCACGGCCTTAAGCCGTTCCTCGAATTCGCCGCGGAACTTGGCGCCTGCGATGAGCGCGCCCATGTCCAGGGCCACCACCCGGCGGTTTTTAAGGCCTTCGGGAACGTCGCCGCGAACGATGCGGTTGGCCAGGCCCTCCACAATGGCGGTCTTGCCCACGCCGGGATCGCCGATAAGCACGGGGTTGTTCTTGGTGCGGCGCGAAAGGATCTGGATGATGCGCCGGATCTCTTCGTTGCGGCCGATAACCGGATCGAGTTTTCCTTTCTGCGCCATGTCGATGAGATCGCGGCCGTATTTTTCCAGCGCATTGAAAGTGGCCTCGGGATCGGCCGAAGCCACGCGCTGGTTGCCGCGCACCTGACGCAGCGCGTCGAGAAGTTTGCGTGTGTCAATGCCCGATTTCTCCGCCACGGCGCGGCACGCGTCGTCTTTTTCCACAAGGGCCAGAAGCAGGTGCTCCACGCTCACGAAATCGTCTTTCATGCGTTCGGCGGTCTTATGCGCCTGCGCCAGCGCGGCGGCCAGCGCGCGCGACATATACGTCTGCTGCGCACCCGGCCCGGAAACCGAAGGCAGCGCCCGCAGCGATTCATCGATCTGTCGATCGACGGCGCCGGCATCGACGCCGGCCTTTTCGAGCAGTGACGGCACAAGGCCCTCTTTCTGCGCCACCAGCGCGGCGAGCAGATGGACCGGCTGTAATTCCTGGTGATTGCGCTCGATGGCAATCGTATGCGCGGATTGGAGGGCCTCCTGGGATTTTCGGGTCAGTTTTTCCGTATCCATTGTTTCCATCCTCTTCTCGTACTCGTGCTCATACTCGTACTCATACTCAGGGGCAGATCAACGACCTGCCTTTCCGGGTTTGATGCCGCATCCGCTGATATCGAACGCAACCGGCGTGCCAGCAATTGCCCCCCTGGTTCTGCGGGGAGCGGTATTCCGGCGTTCCGGATTTAAACGCCGCGCGTTGCATAATGGATCGATTTGCGCCCAGGCGCCCACTGCGGGTATTTGCAAAAAAGAGAAAAAACTTTATTTGCGATAACTCCTCTATTTATATTCTTTTACCTGTAGCATATCCCGGTATTTTTACAAGGAGTCGGGTATTCCGCGGATTCTTGACATAATCACCAATCCCGTGTCGGCCGACAAGCCCATGGGCGAGGATATAAAGAACGACCTTGAGTTTGATGCGCTCAAAGCCGAAATCGGGAAGCTCGGCGCCATTGATTGTGAAATGGTCGAAAAAACCGCGGTTGCGCTGCTCAAGAGTAAAAGCAAAGACCTGCGCGTGCTCGCGTTTCTCTCCTATGTTCTGCTGAAAACCGACAAATGGGAATCCTTCGCCGACATCTTCGACGGCCTGGCGCAGTTGGCCGAGAAAAATTACGACGGCCTGTGGCCCGAACGGCCGCGCGGCAAGGAGCTGGCCATCAAATGGCTGTCCGAGGAGCGATATAAGGACCTTGTCAACCAGAAACAGCCCGCGGAAAAGGACTACGACCATATCGCCCGCATGACGGCGGCTTTGACAAAATTAAAAACAATCCTGGAACCCAAATTCCCCGAAGGATCGCCGTTTCCTTCGGAGCTTTTTAAAAAAAGCCAGCAGTGGGAGAGCGCCACCAAGCCGAAGCCCAAGCCGGCAGCGCCGCCGCCCGGCGCGCCGGGAATGCCCGCGGTCTCCGCGGCCGATGCACCCATTGATTCGCCTAAAACCGCCCAGACGCTTGCCCGCAAAGCGGCGCGGTTCCTGATTGAAAAAGAGCCGTCGCGCGTCATGGGATACCGCCTGATGCGTTCGGTGCGCTGGGACCTTCTGGAAAAAGCGCCGCCCGCGGAAGGCGGCAAAACGCAGCTTGCCGGCCCTGCCGAGCAGCAGCGAACCTACTTTGCCGGGCTCGTGGGTCAGAAAGACTGGAAAACGCTTTTTGACAAAGCAGAAGAGTCCTTCGCCTCGGGCGCCAATCATCTGTGGCTGTCATTGCCGCGATTTCAGGCCATGGCCTGCAAGGAGCTGGGCGATGCCTGGAAGGAAGTCCGCCGCGCAATCCTGATTGAAACGCGGTTTTTCCTGGATCGGCTGCCGGATATTCTGCAGTGCGCATTCGCCGACGGAACGCCGTTTGCCGATGACGCTACGAAGCAATGGATCAATGAAGAAGTGAAAGCCGGCGATGCCGGCAGCGCGGCGGGGTCGGCGGCTTCCGCTCCGGCGGACCCGCTTGTCAAGGAAGAGCGGGAAGTGAATGCGCTGGTCGCGGCCAACCAGGTTGAAAAAGCGCTGGAGCTCCTGCAGACCGCCATGCGCACCTCCGCGAGTGAGGCCCACAATTTCAATCGGTCGATCCTGGTGGGCAAGCTGCTCTTAAAAGCCAAACAGCCGGATCTGGCGCTTTCTATATTAGAAACGCTGGACGAAAAGATCGTGCTGTTTCATCTCGACAAGTGGGACCCCGATCTGGCTATCGACGCATGGTCGGTGCTCATCCAGACGCTCAAGGTGGCCAAAGCCGCCAAGCCCGCGCCGGTGCAGGCGGCCATGAGCGATAAGCAGGCGGCAGTCCTTAAAAAGATCAGCCAGATAAGTCCGCAAAAAGCATTTGAGCTGAATAAATAACAATAACCATACACAGAAAGGCGGGTCATTATGGCCGGTAGTTTTCAGAATGAGATCCCAGCTGCGCGCATCAACCTCAAGCTGGATGTCGGCAAAGGCGGAGCCAAGAAAAAAATCGAACTGCCGCTTAAAATGCTGGTCATGGGCGACTTTTCGGGCAAAAAGCGCGACGAGCGGGTCGTGGAGCGCGAAAAGATCAATATTGACAAGAACAATTTTACACAGGTCATGGAAAGCATGGACCTGAAGCTCAATTATAATGCAGACAACAAACTCACGGGCAAAGGCGATATCAAGGTCAATCTGGACATCAAAAACATGGACTCCTTCAAGCCCGAGAACGTGGCCAAAAACATTCCCGAGTTGTCGCGCCTTCTGGCCGCACGCAATCTTCTCAAGGACCTCAAGTCCAATCTGCTCGACAACCGGGAATTTCGCAAGCGCCTGGAAGAGATCATAAAAGACCCGAGCACGGCCAAGGCCCTGCAGGAAGAGCTTAAAAAGATCGTTCCGGAAGACCAGGCCCCGGCCCAAGCATAAACCGAAAACCCTCATCATAGACGAAAACGAGGAGCGTGCCTATGTCAGAACAGCAAGAAAAGAAAGCGGACGGCGCTGCCGGACCCGCGCAGGGACTTGAATACATTTATCAGACCATGAACCTTTCGGTCCCCACCAAGGCGGTCGAGGTCGAGGCGTACAAGAACGCCGAGGCCCTGGCCGAAAGCAAGGCCAATGAGCGCATCGGCGCGGCGCTGGCCTTTTTCGTGTCGAGTGTGCTCGAATCGGGAAAATCGGTCGACAAGATTGACAAAGTAGTGATCGACAAGCAGATATCGGAAATCGACCGCAAACTTTCGATGCAGCTCGATGAAATTCTGCACAACGAAGCTTTTCAGAAGCTGGAAGCCTCCTGGAGAGGACTTAAATTCCTGGTCGACCGCACGGATTTCAAGAAAAACGTCAAAATCGATGTGCTCGACATCTCCAAGGACGACCTTGCCGAAGATTTCGAAGACGCACCGGAGACCATCCAGTCGGGCCTGTACAAACATGTGTATACCGAAGAGTACGATACGCCCGGCGGCGAGCCGTATGCTGCCATGATCTCCAGCTTTGATTTTGCCAGCACGCCGTCCGAGGTGGCGCTTTTACAGGAAGTCTCCAAGGTTGCGGCCGCATGCCACTGTCCCTTCATCGGCGCGGCCACGCCCAAATTCTTCAATAAAGAGAGCATCCACGACTTGCCCAAGATCGAAGATCTCCATAATTACATGGAGCGTTCCGAATTCCTGCGCTGGAACGCCTTCCGCCAGACGGAAGATTCCCGCTATGTAGGATTAGTGCTGCCGCGTTTCATGCTGCGCCTTCCCTATGGCCAGGAGACGCAACCGGTAAAGGAATTTAATTATGAAGAGGGTGTCACCGGCGATGACCACACCAAATACCTGTGGGGCAATGCGAGCATTGCGTTTGCCGCCAACATGGTACGCTCATTCGTAGACAACGGCTGGTGCGTGCAGATCCGCGGTCCGGAGTCCGGCGGCAAGGTGGGCGATCTGCCCATCCATCTCTATGACGTGGGCAAGGGAAAGCAGATGAAGATTCCCACGGAAATTCTCATTCCCGAAACGCGGGAATTTGAATTCGCGCAGGAGGGTTTCATACCGCTTTCGTTCTATAAAAACCGCGACTACGCCTGCTTCTTCTCCGCCAATTCGTCGCAGAAGCCGCAGGAATACGACGATCCCAAGATCACGGCCAACATGCGCATCAATTCGCGCCTGCCGTATATTTTCCTGGTGTCGCGCGTGGCGCATTATCTCAAGGTCATTCAGCGCGAAAACATCGGCTCCACCAAGAGCAAGAAGGTGCTTCAGGACGAACTCAATGCCTGGGTCAAGGGTCTGGTCACCGAAATGAACGATCCGGGTCCCGAGCTCATTGCCACGCACCCGCTCAAGGCCGCCGAGGTGGCGGTGAGTGAGGTTGAGGACAATCCCGGCTTCTTCCGTGTCAATCTTTCGGTGATGCCGCATTTCCAGATCGAAGGCATCGATATCAACCTGTCGCTGGTTTCGCAGATGCCGAAAGGCAAATAAGGTATTCGTCCGGGCTTTGCTCCCGGGCCGGGTTCATCCGGCGTTTCCGGCCGCGGGGCCCTGAAAACAGGCCGGCAAAAAAAATGCCCGGGATGTGACGCCGGTCACATCCCGGGCCTGTACCGTGATTATATATTATTAAGCAAATGACAAGTCGCAGGACCAACCATTAACCAATTCACCAAAGGAGACGGCCATGCCAATTCCTGCTTATATGTGGATGAAGGATGAGAACGGGAGCGAAGTAAAAGGCTCCGTCGACGTCGCGGGCCGCGAAGGCTCAATCGAAGTGCTCGAGTTCGGCCACGAAGTGCGTATCCCCACGGACCCGGACTCAGGCAAGCTGACCGGTACGCGCAAGCACGAGGCGATCCGCCTGGTAAAGGCGTACGACGCTTCGTCACCCTATCTGTACAAGGCGGTGTGCGAAGGCCAGACCTTTGCCGAGGTGGAACTTAAATGGTATCGCATCGACGATACCGGCACCGAAACGGAGTATTTCAATCACAAACTGGCGGGCGTTAAAATCTGCTCGGTCAAGCCGATCATGTATAATGTCAAAGACCCGGAAAAAGAGCGCTATGTGCATCTTGAAGAGGTCAGTATCCGCTATCAGAAGATCACCTGGACCTATCTGGACGGCAATCTGCAGGCCTCCGACTCATGGGCGGAAGGCAGGTAATTCTGATCTCCGGCATTTCCGCGGGATCCAGAAACCCCGTCTGATTTCAGGCGGGGTTTTTTGTTGCGCCGAAAGCTTTTCAGCTGCGATTGTGAGTCGCAAAAACGCTACCGGAGAGTCGAAAAGTTGCGCCAATGCGACTGTGACAGCCGTCACAACCTCCTCGTATAATGCTGCAAATAAAAGAGATATGATATCGCCAATATATGGCACGCCTGTTGCGTTTCACTTCTGCTTCAACCAACCAATTCACCCAAACAAAGGAGCAGAAGATGAAACGGATTATGCAGATCGTATCAGCAGCAGGCATGGCGATGATGATGGTATCTTGCGGAGTGGCGCCCACGAGTGTGGATAATCAGGAATTCGGTTCGCTCAATCTGGCGGTGCGCCTGGGATCGGAGTCCGGACTATCCAAGTCAGCGTCCACGACATACGATAGCCTCATCATCCGGATTTCCGCATCCGACATGCAGACGATCCGGAAAAGCATTCCGATTATCTTTGGAGAATCGGTGATTGATGAATCAATGCCGCAGGTCCCGGCAGGCCAGAACCGCACGATCCAGGCGTGGACGGTTGATAAAGCCGGCAATACGATCCATGGCGTTGCATCCGCGACACGCGATTTCCTTCCCAACCAGGCTGTGGCGGTGTTCCTGTCGCTATCGCCGGCATCCGGATCCATTTATCTTCAGATCAGCGATGTGCCGACATCGGTCGATTCGATCCGTGCAACATTTGTCGACACAATATCGGGCGGAATCTGGGAAGCGCGGAAAGTCCGCGCCGCCAAGGTATCGATCAACCTGGACCGCGTTCCCGACGGCGCAGCAGGACGGCTGTGCGTTGCCGCGGTGGACACAACGGGCGATACGCTGTACAGCACCGGCAGCATCCGCCTGGTTTTTCATGCCGACAGCCTGAATACCATTCCATTGACATTTAATAAAACCCCCGGTTCATTCGCGCTGACCGCGGATATCGCGCAGCCGGGAGCCACCGTTGGCGTGGGCAGCATGGCCGCGGCCATCGACACCGCCGAAAGCGGAGCGCTGGTCATCAGTGAAATCATGTACATGGCCAATGATTCGGAATATGTCGAACTGCACAACCCGGCTGCGCGTGATTCGACATTCCCTCGTCTGGTATTGGATATGGACGGCGACACCATGCAATTCGCCGCGGTCAGGGTGCCGGCACATGGATACCTGGCCATCGGCCGCAAGCTGCTGTCGTGGACCACAGCCGCAAGTTCAAAGCTCGATCTCTCTTCCACCACCGGCAACTGGCTCACGCTCAAAGCGGGCGATGGCAGCGTGATCGACCGCGTGGCGTTTGCCGTTAAAAGCAACGGGCTCGATTGGCCGAACATCGCGTCGGCGAAGAAGTCGATCTGCCTGAACGGCGATGCGCTCAATGCCGAAAGCAACAACTACGGCCGCAACTGGACCGTGGCGGCAAGCCAGATTGACGGATCGGCAAGCCAGTACGGCACCCCCGGAAAAGCGGGAATATAGGAGCGGCCGCGGGATGTATTTTCCCCATGATGCGGATGTCAACAGGCCGATGCACCATGCCTTCCGAAACCCGTCTTGATTTTCTATCCCCCGTCACCCGTGTTCCCGGGCTGGGGCCCAAACGAGCGGCTGCCCTGGCCCAATCGGGCATCTCCACCATCGGAGAGCTGCTCTACTGGTTTCCCAGGCGCTATATCGACCGCTCGGTCATCACGACTATAGGCGATGCGGCGCAATTCCTGGAGAGCGAACGTACAATCATCGGCGCCATCACGAAAACGCGAATCGAGCGCGGCCGCAGGCCGCGTATGCGCGTGCAGATCACCGACGAAACCGGCAGCCTCGAAGCGCTCTGGTTTGCCGGCATTCCCTATCTGCGCGCCGCGCTGCATACCGGCATGCGCGTGGTACTGACCGGCAAAATCACCCGGTACACCGGCTTTCAGATGGTGCATCCGCTCATGGAGAATATCGGCAAGGACGCCGTCAAACCGGACCATGCGTTTCTGCCGCGCTACTCCATTACCGGCGCCATGCGCGAATCGCATGTTCAGCAGAAAACACTCCTGAAATCGATCGAATGGGTGCTTGATAATCTCACGCATTATCCGCAGGTCCTTCCGCAGGCCATTGAGAAAAAGAAATCGTTTCCTCCATTGCAGCAGTGCCTGCGGGAGATGCATCTGCCAGCTGATCCCGCGAAACTCGAACCGTATCAGGCGCGTCTGCGCTATGAAGAGCTGTATCAGCTGGCGCTGACGCTGCGATGGAGCAGACGAAAATTCGTGCTTCCCGGACGGTCCATGATGCCCGGCGATCTGTTGCGCAAAGTCAGGATGGCCCTGCCTTTTGCATTGACAAACGAGCAGGAAGAGGCGGTCGCCGTCCTGCATGCCGATGCGGCGGGCGACCGCCGAATGCACCGGCTTCTGCAGGGCGATGTGGGCTCCGGCAAAACCGTGGTCGCATTCTGCGCCTGCCTGCCCGCGCTCAATGAAGGATTGCAGGTTGCGTGGCTTGCTCCCACGGAGATCCTGGCGCGGCAGACCCACACGGTGCTGTCCCCGTGGCTTGACTCAATTGGAATACGCTCCGGTCTGCTGACCGGCGCCACGGCTGCGGAGGAGAAGCGGCGCATACGTGCATCCCTTGTATCCGGTGAACTGCGGTTTTGCATCGGTACGCACGCGCTTCTCAAGCCGGACGTCAAATTCCGTCGCATCGGCCAGTTGGTCATTGACGAACAGCATAAATTCGGCGCCCGGCAAAGGCTTGCGCTGCAGGAAAAAGACCCGGCGTCCGATTTTCTGCTGCTGTCGGCAACGCCCATCCCCCAGACGCTGGCCAAGACGCTGTACGGCGATCTGGACCTGGTAACGCTGCGCACAAACGCGGTGCTGCGTCCGCCGGTCACCACGCATGTGGTCCCGGATGCCAAGCGCAACGATATGCTTAATTTCATCCGCACGGAAATCGAGGTGCGGCATTCCCGGGTTTTTTATATTGCGCCGCGGATCGAGGCCGGCGATGAAGAGGACGATATCGCCGATGTACAAACGGCGTTTCGAGAGCTGCGCGCCGCCGCGTTTGCGTCCGTGCGCACCGGACTTTTGCATGGACAGCTTCGAGATGATGAAAAGGCCGACGCCATGCGCCGGTTTGCCCGGGGAGAACTGCAGGTGCTGGTGGCGACCACGGTGGTTGAGGTGGGGATCGATGTTCCCGACGCCCGCATTATTGTCATTGAGAATGCCGAACGGTTCGGCCTTTCGCAGCTTCATCAGCTCCGCGGCCGGGTAGGGCGAAAAGGCGATGCGGCCTGGTGCTTTCTTCTGACAACCGCGGCCGAAGAGAGCCCGTCCATGCGCCGTCTGCGCCGCTTCTGCGCGGAACACGACGGCTTTGCGCTGGCCGATATAGATCTTGCATTTCGCGGGCCCGGAGAAGTGGCGGGTGATCGACAGTGGGGATGGGAAGATATGAAACTGGCCGATATCCTCCGTGACGCGGACCTTTTCCGTGAAATCCAGCAGATTGTCGACCGGATCCTGCCTCGGTAGTCGCGGGAAAGCCCCGCACCCCCTTTGCCCTGATTTGCCGTTTAGCGATTAAAATTTTCCTTGGGCCTGTCGAATATATTATATTATTGCAATTTAAATTA
>Ga0315289_10013589_pt1 | contig 11385 bp, 10 predicted proteins | sample YL17G11_40_MG_FD_203452 | JGI IMG/M metagenome (GOLD analysis project Ga0315289, IMG submission 203452) | Sediment microbial communities from Yellowstone Lake, YNP, Wyoming, USA - YL17G11_40 | ecosystem: Environmental > Aquatic > Freshwater > Lake > Sediment | place: USA: Wyoming | collected... | reverse complement strand
TTTAGGATTAGAGCTAACCGCGTTCTCTGCATCCAACACGGAGGGTGGATCTGATGCTCCCGGAGGAAGGCGCGACAGGGCGTTCGTCCTCGCGGACCGTGTCTGTGATTCCCGACCGACAGGGGCTGCGGGGCCGGGTCCCGGCGAGGTAATCTTTTGAGGGAAGCCCGCTGTCCAGGATGAGGACAATCAGGAGAACAGCGCGGTGGCAAACTCGCGGGGGTCGAACGGCTGGAGATCGTCGGGGGCCTCACCCACACCCACGTAGCGCACGGGGATCTGGAGAGCTTGGGCGATGGCCACCACCGCGCCGCCCTTCGCCGTGCCATCCAGCTTGGCGATGACGAGGCCCGTGACGCCCACGGCCTGATGAAACTCCCGCGCCTGGGCGATGACGTTGAGCCCCGTCGTGGCGTCCAGGACCAGGAGGGTCTCGTGGGGGGCGCCGGGCACCTCGCGGGCGATGACCCGGTGCATCTTCTTCAGCTCCTCCATGAGATTCTGCCGGGTGTGCAGGCGCCCGGCCGTGTCGATCAGGAGGCGCTGAACTTTCCGGGCCGTGGCCGCTTTGCAGGAATCGAAGACCACGGCAGCGGGATCGGCTCCGGGCTTGTGGGCGATCACGTCGGCGCCGATCCGCCGGCCCCAGATCTGGAGCTGCTCGATGGCGGCGGCGCGGAAGGTATCGCCCGCGGCCAGGAGCACAGCCTCGCCCGCGTCGCGATGGCGCTTGGCCAGCTTCGCGATCGTCGTCGTTTTGCCGGAGCCGTTCACCCCGAGGAACAGAGTGACGTGGGGGGGACTCAGGGGGGGCCGCGGTGGGGGGCCGACCTGGAGCAACTCCGCCACGCGCTCAGCCAAGAGGTCGCGCATGGCCTCGACCGTGGTGATCCCCTGGCGGCGGAAGGCGGCGCGAGCCGGTTCGAGGATGGCGGCCGTGGTCGCTGGGCCCAGGTCCGAGGAAAGGAGGGCCTCCTCCAGGATCTCCAGGGTCGCTTCATCGAGGGGGACGCCGACGAACAAGCCTTCCAATTTCTGACGAAGCCCGTCGCGGGTCTTGCGCAGGCCGTCATGCAGGCGAGACAAGAAACCGGATGGAGCGGTGGGAGGGACCTCGGCGGGCATCAGAGGGATTGATCCAGGGCGAATGCGGCCTTTCGCGCCTCGAACAGGCTTCGGCCCAAGACTGCCTCCGGGCCCAGGAGCAGGCAGAGGCTGCAAGCATTCTTCAGCGGGACCATGGCGACCGTCATGCGCTCGCCCTCGAGCAGGACCTCGCCGACCGTTCCCTGGCCGAGCCGTTCGGCTGCGGCCAGCGTCTCTCGCAGGAGCAGGCCGGCTCCGGCGCCGGCCGCCTCGAGGTCCAGACCCGGTCCCAGGCTCGCCTGGGCGATGGGGATGCCCTCCTGATCCAGCAGGATCGCGCCGCGCGAACCTGCGACCCTACGCAAGAGGTCAGTCAGAGCCGCCTGGAAGTCGGTGGAGGCCATCCATGAACCCCTGAGGACTTCGCTTGTCTTCCCCAGTCCGTTCCTCGTCCCCTACCCAGAGGTTGCCCGGGAGAGAGGAAGGGTGAGCAGCCACGGGACGCAAGGATACCGCAGATTCTCGAAATTGCAAAACGGGGTGTTACGCGGCGGCTTTCATGCGGACCGAGATCACCTTGGACACGCCCTCCTCCTCCATGGTGATCCCATACAGGATGTTCGCCGCCTCCATGGTGCACTTGTTGTGGGTGACAACGATGAACTGGGCGGTCTGCGACATCTCATTGAGCACGGCGACGAACCGTTCCACGTTGGCGTCATCCAGGGGGGCGTCCACCTCGTCCAGCAGGCAGAAGGGGCTGGGCCGGGCGGTGAAGAGGGCGAGCAGGAGGGCCAGGGCCGCCAGGGCGCGCTCGCCGCCCGAGAGCAGCGACAGGATCGTGGCCCGCTTGCCCGGGATCTTGAGGAGCATCTCGACGCCCGGCTCCTCGTCCTCTTCGCCCTCGGCCGGCTCCACCAGGCGAAGCTGCGCGCTTCCCCCGCCGATCAGGCGGCGCCAGTAGTGGTCGAAGTGCTGGTTCACCGTGACCAGGGTCGCATCGAAGAGTGACTGGATCGTCTTGTTGATCTCGGCGATGGCCTGCCGGAGGGACGCCACGGAGTCCGTCAGGTCCGCGGCCTGGCTGGTGAGGAACTCGTGCCGCTGGCAGAGCGCCTCGTATTCCTCCAGGGCGCCCAGGTTGGCGGGGCCCAGCTCAACCAGCTTGGCCCGCAGGGATTCCAGTTCCGTCTGGGCTGCCTCGATCTCCCACGTGACCTCGGCGAACCGCTCGCGGAGTTCGGGCAGGCTGACGTTGTGTTCCTCCCAGAGGGTCTGCTCCAGGTGCGTCATGGCCGTCTTGACCTCGCCCCGCCTCGTCCCCAGGGCGGCGATCTCTTCGCCGAGTACCATCTCTTCGCGCCGCTTCGTCCGGAGCGTCTCCTCGAGCCGGCGAATGGCCTCCTGCGCGGCCGCCCGGGCCTCCTGCATCTGCACGAGCGCGGCTTGGCGTCCCTCTTCGTCGCGATGAAGGGATGACAGGGTCTCCCGCAGCCGCTCGCAGCTCTCAGCCAGCCGGCCCTGCCGGAGGGTGAGATCCGCCGACTCCTGGGTGAGGCGGGCGGTCTCCGCTTCCGCGGTCTGCAACTCGTTCCGCATCCGGGCGAGGTCGCGGAGCGTCTCGTCTCGCTGGGCCGTCCGCGAGGCCAGGATCACCCGCTGTTCAGCCAGGTGGGCGGCCACGCTCTCGCGGGCTTGGCGCAGAGCGGCGACTTCGGCATCACGGGCGGCGACGGCTTCGCTCAACTCGCGTGCTTCGGCCTCTCCCGCGGCGGTGGATGCGCGGAGCGTTTCGACCTCGACCGCGATCCGGCCGAGGTCCGCCTCGACGGCCTGCAGCTCGATCCCGAAGAGTTCCAACTGCTGGCTGAGACGCGCTTCCTCAGCGCGTTTGGCCGCCAGGTCCTTCTCGATGGCCAGAAGATCCAGTTCCGCCTGGCGCTCGGCCGCCCCCGCCGCCTCGACGGCCCGCTCGGCCGTCGCCACGTCCGCGGAGACGATGGCCAGCGCCTCGCGGAGGCCGGCCAGACCGAGCTCGCTGGTAGCCAGAGCCTCCTCCAGCTCGCGCACCTCGCGGCGCTGGGCCAAGAGGCCTTGGGGGGCCGGCGTGCCACCGGTCATGGTACCCCGGTGCGTGAGAACCTCGCCCGCCAGCGTGGCGAGCGTGAAGGGCCCGGGGAGTTCGCGAGCGATCGCCTGGGCCGCGTCCAAATCGCTCACGATCACAGCGTCCGCAAGCAGGTTTACCACCCACGGTTCGCTACCCTGGGGTGCCCGCAAGAGATCGAGCGCCATCCCCTCGATTTGTCCCTGCAGCTCCTTGGGAAGGTCGGCGAGCTGGGCCGCCAGCTCGTCCCGCACCTGATGACTCCAGGTTCCCTCGCCCGTTGGCATGGGGCTCACCAGGGTCGCGCGTCCCTGTCCGGACCGGAACAGGTGAGCCAGGGCCTCCTTCGCCTCGGCCCAGGTCTGGACCCGCACCCCTTGCAGGTGGGCACCCAGGATGGCCTCCAGCGCCTTTTCGTGTCGAGGAGCAATTTCCAGGATTTCGGCCAGAGGACCGAGGATACCGGCCAGGCGCCGATCCCGTCCCGCTTGGAGGAGCAGCCGATTGCCCTCTTCGAAATCGGCGAACTGCGTCCGGAGTTCGTGGAGGGATCCCAGGCGCCCGCGCTGGCGCTCCACATCCGCGCTGAGGCCGGTGAGCTCGGCCTCCAACCGCCGGCGCGCCTCGCGGGCGCGCTCCGCCTCCACCTGGGCGGCCTCCCGGCGGGCCCGGGCCGCGCTCTGCTGCTCCAGGAGTTCGAGGCGACGAGCCTCGTCGGCCGAGAAGGAGGCCTCGGCCCCTTCGCGCTGGGTGCTGGCCTCGGCCTGGTGCAGGCGCAGCCGTTCCGCCTGGGCGGTCATCTGCCGGCACCGCTCCAAGAGCGTCGCCAGTTCGTTGCGCTTCAGGGCGAGTTGCGTGGCCTGGTGGGCGGCCTCTCCCCGCAATTGCTCCAGCGCCGCCACGCCGGATTCGACGGCCGCCTCGGCCTCACGCAGCTTCCGCCCTTCCTCGGGCAGGGCCGCCTCCAATGCCGCGACCTCGTGCTCCTGTGCGGTCGCGCGGGAGGCGCCGGCTTCGATTTCTGCCAGCAGGCCGCGCACCCGGTCGCCCAGGGTGGCAAGGGCGGCTTCATTCTCCGCCTGTCGCGCGGTGGCGGCCTCGATCTGCTGGGTGAGGTTGCGGAGTTCTGCTTCGTCGCGATCGATCTGCCCGCGAAGGGCGTACAGCGCCTCCTGGGCGTTGGAAACAGCCTGTTCCTGCTCCAGGGCCTGGAGGCGGCGCGTTTCCAGGTCCGCCTCCGAGGCGGCGATCCCGGCGCGGAGCCCGGTCAGGGTTTGCTGCATCGGCTCCAGGCGAGCCAGGATAGCCTGGAGTTCTTCCCAGAGGGCGGTGTGTTCGCGGAATTTCAAATACAGCTTCAGTTCCGTGGCCCGCCGATCCAGCTCACGGTATCGCTCGGCCTTGTTGGCCTGGCGCTTCAACGAGTTCCGCTGCCGCTCCACCTCCGCGATGACGTCGCGGATCCGCAAGAGGTTCTGTTCCGTGGCCTCGACTTTGTTGAGGGCGGCCCGCTTCTTGGTCTTGTATTTCATGATGCCGGCCGCCTCTTCGATGAGGACCCGGCGGTCGGCCGGCCTGGCGTTGACGACGTTGCCGATGCTTCCTTGCTCGATGAGGGCGTACGGCTCGCCGGCCAGGCCGGTGTCAAGGAACAGGTCTTGGATGTCGCGGAGGCGGCAGGGGACCTTGTTCAGCAGGTACTCGCTCTCGCCCGATCGGTAGAGGCGGCGGGAGGCGTTTACCTCTTCGTAGTCGGTGGGAAGTTCGCCCTCGTTCCGCGTGAGGGTGAGGGAAACTTCGGCGAGACCGAGGGGCTTTCGCCGACCGTTGCCAGCAAAGATGAAATCATCCATCCGATCGCCGCGCAGGAGCTTGGCGCTCTGTTCTCCCAGGGCCCAGCGGACGGCGTCGGAGATGTTGCTCTTGCCGCAGCCGTTTGGTCCAACGATGGCGGTGATCCCGGGCTCAAAGGAAAGTTCGACCTTGTCCGCGAAGGATTTGAAACCGAAAAGGGAGATTTTGGCGAGGTGCATTCGGCTGCCTCCCCCTCCAGGGAGGGGCGAGGGTTGCCACAAGCGTTATCGACCGACGGAAGCTAACACGGATGGGGCGAGGCTGTCAAGCTGGAAATACCAGGAATAGTGTCGGCCTAGGGGTGACGCCACGAGATATTGTGCCTAGGATTCAGACGCCCGGCTCAGCCGCTCCAGCGCGAGTCTGGCTGCCTCCTGCTCCGCGGCCTGGCGATTGCTGCCTTCGGCTTCAGCCTGGACTTCGTCCTCCCCGCCGTGGACCCTGACTGCAACGCGAAAGGTCGGGTGGTGGGGGGGTCCCCGTCGTTCCAGAAGGCGGTAGGCCGGCAACGTGCCAAAGCGGGCCTGGACCAGCATCTGCAAGGCAGACTTGGGGTCCACGGGCGGTGGGGTGGCGGGAATTCCTTCTTGGGCGATCACGCGATGGGCCAGCGATCGGACGGCGTCGAGGCCCCCATCCTCGACCATCGCGCCGAGGACCGCTTCAAAGATCTCGGCCAGCACACGCTCGGTCGGCGCCGGTGCGGACGGGCCTTCCGGTGCCGGAAGACCAATCTGGCGGGCGAGGTCCGCAAGCCCCGTCGTGCTGCACCAGGTAGCGCGAAAGCGTGTGAGGTCACCGGCGGTTGCGTCCGGCCGGGCGCGAAACGCCGCGGCGGCCACCGCGAAGTCCCACGCGGCGTCGCCCAGGAACTCGAGTCGCTGGCGAGCCGCGGCCGCTTCGGGACTCAAGGGAAGGTTCCATGCGCCGAGGGCCTGGGCAAGCAGGGTCGGATTGCGAAACCGGTAACCCAGGATCTCCTGGACGGATGCGATGGCGGACTCGAAGTCGGTCATGATCCTCGATCACTTGAAAATTTCAGTTGGAATATGAGGTCAGCCTACCACGCGCTCTGGCAAGGGGTCAATTCGCCGGTGGACTGATTCAGCGAGTTGGAGATTCGCGCCTGAGGTTGGAGCGGGCTTGCTTGTTGACAGGCGGGCACGCGTTGGATAGCCTTGCGCAATCGCATCCGACCCCGTTGGCGGGATCTCTCTCTGCGGTCTTCAGAAAAGCTTGGAGGGTCAGCGAATGCTCGTGGTGGCCAGCGCGAATGGGCAGGTCGGCATCCAGGAGGCGATGCGCGTGCTCCGGAATGGCGGCTCCGCCCTGGACGCGGTCGAGGCGGGCGTCCGGCTCGTCGAGAGCAACCCGGATGACCACACCGTCGGTTATTCGGGCCTGCCGAATCTGCTGGGTGAGGTCGAGCTGGACGCCAGCGTGATGGACGGGCTGACCCTGCGGGCGGGTGCGGTGGGGGCCGTGAGGAATTACGAACACGCCATCTCGTTGGCCCGCAAGGTGATGGAAGAGCTCCCGCACGTCATGCTGGTGGGCAGCGGCGCGGAGCGCTTCGCCAGGGAGATGGGATTTCCCGAACGGAACCTTCTCACCCCCGAGGCGGAAAAGGTCTGGCGCGAGATCTTCGAGGGCGACGTGCCGTCTGTGTACAGGGAGCGCATGAGATACCTCGACAGTATCAGGAGGTTCGCCAAGCTGGCCGTCGATCCCGAGCGGCCGAATGAGACCGTCAACTTCATCGCCATGGATGCGCAGGGCAATCTGGCCGCGGGGGTGAGCACCAGTGGCTGGGCGTGGAAGTACCCCGGCCGGCTCGGCGACTCCCCCGTGATCGGCGCGGGCAACTACGCCGACAACCGCTATGGCGCCGCCGCGTGCACGGGCCGTGGCGAGATGGCCATGCGTCTCTGCACGGCGCACAGCATCGTGATGTACCTGAAGATGGGGATGAGCGTCACCGACGCCGGGACCACGGCGATCAACGACCTCGCCTACCTGGTTGACCCGTACTTCGGTCGCGTCAGCATCATTGCGACGGACGCCCAGGGAAACCATGCGGCGTTTTCTAATGCGCCAGATACGACGTACGTGTACATGACGGAGGACATGGACACTTACGTGGAAGCGCCCAGGACGCACGTGCCCACCGGGGAAGAGGGGAGGACTGTGTGAGGTGATGCGCCCTCCGAATCCACGGTACCGAAATCATGATCTGTCCATGAGCGCCGAGGCCGCCGGTGGGCGCTACCTTGAGCTGGTTAGCGGCCACCCAAGGCGCCGCTGCTAAGCGAGCCGCGCGCCCGACGGTGTGGCGCAGCGAGCCCGGCGGCAGCCGGCTCCGCAGAGGACAACTCCATGTGGAAAAAGCGGTCATTTTGACTGTGGAATAACACCCTTACATGGCTTGACAACACCAGAGAGCTGGAATACCCTTTGGTTTGGACTCCCCCCGCGATTAAGCGGTAAATGCACCCGAGGGAGTTGTTTCTCTTGTGGCGCCCGAGGTTGACCTATGCCTCTGACGTTTGCTGCCGAAGCAGTTCCCCTCGAAACTGACGTAGATGGTGTCGTTCGTGTCGGCAACACGCGAGTAACCCTGGACACCATTGCGGCGGCGTTCAATGAGGGGGCAACTGCCGAGGAGATCGTCCAGCAGTATCCCTCGCTCAGTCTGGCCGATGTCTATCAGGTCATCAGCTATTATCTCCGGCGAACCGCCGAAGTCGAAGCCTACCTACGCCAACGAACAGCCGAAGCTGAGGCTGTCCGCAGGCAGAACGAATCCCGCCTTGATCCGCAGGGTGTGCGCGATCGTTTGCTCTCCCGCCGAGCGCGTGAAGCATAGGAACGATGCTCGGGCTCGCTGCGGACGAGAACTTCAACAACGACATAGTTCGGGGGCTGCTCCGCCGAAAGCCCGACCTGAACATCATCCGGGTGCAGGATGCAGGTCTATCGGGGGCATCGGATCCGGAGGTGCTGGCTTGGGCGGCGCAGGAGGGGCGAATCCTGCTGACGCACGATGTGTCTACGATCACGCGGTACGCGTACGCCCGTGTTCAGGCTGGCCTTCGGATGCCAGGCGTTTTCCAGATCGGCCGAGACATCCCAATCGGTGCTGCTGTTGAAGAGATCCTGCTCCTCGCCGAGTACAGCCGCGAAAGCGAGTGGGAGGGCCAGGTCCGCTATCTGCCTCTGCGGTGACTCGAAGCACTTGGGCGAGGCGACCGCAGGGATCGCGAAGCCCGTCGCCAGAGCCGAGCGCCACTAAGTCCACTTGGTCAACAACGTAGTCCCCCATTACACGCTATTCTGCGATAGGTGCGCCGGTCTTTCCATATGGTCTGTTACCGTGAGGTGTGAGGAAGCGCGTCCGGTCGCAGCAACCACGCATACTGCAGGATCCGGTTGCGCTCTCGGCGTCCCTGCGTGTAGCCCATGAGGGCATCGTAGAGTGCGGTGCACACCAGGAGCGTTCGGATGATGTGGGCGGTGTCCGAGCCTTTCAGAAAGGAGCGCTGGAGCGTGAAGACGGCCTCGCCGTCGTCATTCTGGTAGTAAAGTGACAGCTTCCGGAAGGCGTCCGTGCCGGCGTACTTCTCGAGGTTTTCGAAGACGAAGGATGTCTCAAATTCGAAGTGAACTTGCCGGAGCAACGGCTGGATCAGCCCGCCGTGCTGGATGAAACATTCGTGAAAGGCCTCGCGCTCCTCGTATCCCCAGACGTGAACGGACTGGCCACGGACCAAGGATGATGGAGCGGGACCTTGGGCAGAAGGCGGAGGGCGGAAAGAAGCGATGGGGACAGGTTGCGTCTTCCCGCACAGTAGTTGGCTGGCTCCCGCCTTCAGGTCGGCCCCCCGCGCCTCCTTCAGGAGATACGTCCTCTGGGACCTGGTCCCCGTGTAGACCCACGAGCGTGTCTATATCCACCTGATCCGTTGGTGGCCGGCGACAAGGAGCGACTGACACGGGCACCGGACAAAAAGCTTGACACCCTTCGCGCTACTTCTTTAGACTCTGCCAGGGCTACATCACTGCCGACTCGAAGGGTATAGTCCCGAGGAGAGATCATGGCGAACGCCAAGATTCTGACGCTGACCGATGCCGACTTCGATGCGCAGGTGAAGGCGCAACCGCTCCTGATCGTGGATTTCTGGGCGGAGTGGTGCGGCCCCTGCCGGATGATCGCGCCCGTGCTGGAGGAGCTGGTGGGCGAGTACGGCGATCGCCTGGCCGTGGGAAAGGTTAACGTGGATGAGAACCGCCAGACTGCGGCCCGCTTCGGCATCCGGAGCATCCCGACGCTCCTGTTCTTCCGCGACGGTGCCCGGGTGGACCAGGTCGTCGGGGCACACCCCAAAGGCACCATCAAGGCGAAGATCGATCAACTCCTGAACGCACACTGAGTCATCGTTGGAACCGAGGCAAGCTCGATGATTCGCACACCGCACACCTGCCCAGGACTGATCCCCTCTCCGCCTAAGGCCGACTGGTGACCGCCGGCCTGTACCCCCTTTATTTCCCGTCGTTTTCTTGACCCTTTCCGTGTCCTTGTGCTAGCTTGATCGCTCCCCGGCGGGGACACCTATCCTGTGTGAGGCGGCGCCATGTACACACCCGATCTGGAGACCTTTCGCGAGCTGGCGCGGCGGGGGAATCTCATCCCCGTGGCCCGTCAGATCCTGGCGGACATGGAGACCCCCGTCTCCGCCTTCCGGAAGATTGACAGTGGCAACTACGCCTTCCTCCTGGAGAGCGTCGAGGGGGGCGAAAAGTGGGGCCGCTACAGCTTTCTGGGGAGCAATCCCAGTCTGGTATTCCGCGCCAAGGGCTCACATCTGGAAGTGTTGCGGGGCGAGGGGAGCGAGGTCCTCACCAACGCCGGCGACCCGTTAACGGCTCTGATGCAGCTTCTGGGGAAGTACCAGGCGGTGAGCGTCCCTGGCCTGCCCCGCTTCACCGGGGGCATGGTGGGGTACCTGAGCTATGACATCGTGCGGCACCTGGAGCGGCTGCCCACCCTGGCGAAGGACGACCTGGATCTTCCGGATGCCCTGTTCCTGCTAACCGACACTCTCCTCATCTTTGACAACGTCACGCATCGGATCACCGTGGTGTCAAACGCGATAGTGCAGGAGGAAACACCTTCGGGAGTGGAGCGGGCCTACCGGGAGGCGCAGCAGAAGATCGACGCGATCATCGCTGCCCTGCGGCGGCCGATGGGCGCGCCCATGGGCCGGCCGGCGCGCACCGGATCGTTGCACATGGAATCCACCGTCACCCGGGAAGGATTCTGCGAGGCCGTGGCCCGGGCCAAGGCCTACGTCGAGGCGGGCGATATCATCCAGGCCGTCCTCTCGCAACGCTTGACCGTGCGGACCGACGCGGATCCGTTCGACGTGTATCGCGCCCTCCGGATCGTGAACCCTTCTCCCTACATGTACTACCTCCGGCTGGGCGACCTGAAAGTGGTGGGCAGCTCCCCGGAGATCCTGGTCCGGCTGGAGGGCGACCGGATCGACCTCCGCCCCATCGCCGGGACACGCCCGCGTGGGGCCACGGAGGAAGAGGACCGCCAACTGGCGGAGGAACTCCGAGCCGATCCCAAGGAGCGGGCCGAGCACATCATGCTGGTGGACCTGGGCCGTAACGACGTGGGCAAGGTCGCGCAGGTGGGGAGCGTGCACGTCTCCGATCTCATGACCGTGGAGCGGTATTCCCATGTGATGCACTTGGTCTCGCATGTCCGGGGGACCCTGGAGCCAGGGCGGAACGCCTTTGATGTCCTACGGGCCTGTTTCCCGGCGGGGACCGTGACCGGCGCGCCCAAGGTCCGGGCCATGGAGATCATCGAGGAGCTGGAGCCGCTGCGCCGCGGCCCCTACGCGGGCGCGGTGGGGTACGTGAGCTTCTCCGGCAACCTGGATACCTGCATTACGATCCGGACGGTTCTCTTCGCGCGCGGGGCGGCGACCATCCAGGTCGGGGCCGGCATCGTCGCGGATTCGGAGCCAGAGCGGGAGTTCCAGGAGACGATGAACAAGGCCCGAGGCATGCTGCGGGCGATCGAGCTGGCTGGCGCCGGGCTCGACTGAGGAAGGCAGCGTTCGGCTGTTCGGCAGTTCAACTCGGCCCTGAACAGCCGACTCCGCCCCGGACCGCGTGGCGGAGCGGGGACGGTCGAATCCGCCTGAGGCGGAAACTGTCGAACGGGTTATGGCCATGATCCTCATGATCGACAACTACGACTCCTTCACATACAACTTGGTCCAGTACCTCCGGGAACTGGGCACGCAGGTGGAGGTGCACCGGAA
>Ga0315289_10013586_pt1 | contig 11385 bp, 13 predicted proteins | sample YL17G11_40_MG_FD_203452 | JGI IMG/M metagenome (GOLD analysis project Ga0315289, IMG submission 203452) | Sediment microbial communities from Yellowstone Lake, YNP, Wyoming, USA - YL17G11_40 | ecosystem: Environmental > Aquatic > Freshwater > Lake > Sediment | place: USA: Wyoming | collected... | reverse complement strand
CAAGCCGAGCCGCTACTTGCGCAGATGCCGTACTTATCCAGCATAAGCAGAATCGCTTCGCCTTCGATATACTCAAAGCTAATATTACTGGTGTTGGGCAGGCGGTTTTTCTTATCGCCATTGAGACGCGAGTCGGGGCAGGTTTCCAATATCGCATTTTCCAGCTTGTCACGCAGATGCTTTACCTTCTTATTCTCCTGCTCGATATTTTCCGCCGCCAATTCGCAGGCTTTTCCCAGGCCGACGATTCCCGGCACATTTTCGGTGCCGGCCCTTCTGCCACCTTCCTGATGGCCGCCAAGCATAAATGGCGCTATTCGGGTGCCCTTTCTTACATAAAGGACGCCCACGCCCTTTGGCCCATGCAGCTTATGGCCCGAAAGGCTGAGCAAGTCGATGTTGCTTTTCGCCAGGTCCAGCGGTATTTTGCCGACCGCCTGCACCGCGTCGGTGTGAAATACTACTTCTTTATCGGCGACAATTTTGGCGATTTTATCTATCGGAAATACGACGCCCGTCTCGTTGTTGGCATACATTATCGAAACAAGAGCGGTGTCGGCGTCGATTTGCTCCTCCAGTTCCGCCGGATCCAGCCGGCCTTCCTTATCGACGCCAATCTCTACGACTGTGTAGCCGTGATTTTCGAGGTCTCGGCAGACCGCCAGAACCGCCGGATGCTCGACTCTTGTCGTTATCACCTTTCGCTTATTCGGAGTTGCGGCCAACGTGCCTTTGATGGCGGCGTTGTCACTTTCTGTGCCGCCGCCGGTAAATATGATCTCGCCAGGCTCGCAGCCAAGCAATGCCGCAACTTGCTCGCGGGCACGGCGGATTCTTCGGCCAACCTGGCCTCCAAACGTATGCATACTCGAGGGATTGCCGTAAAGCTGACAGAAAAATGGCTTCATCTCCTGAAGCACTTCTTCGGCCATCTTTGTGGTGGCATTATTATCGAAATATATGGTCTTCATTATCTTAAATCCTGTATTTCCGGTAAATCCGAACCTGCGGTAAAACCGCGAAGAAAACGCCACGTGAAACGTGGGGCTAAATATTACAGCCCGGCAGAATCTTTGTCCTCCTCGACAAAAAGGTCGTCGGCAACAAATTCCCGCAGTTTCGCCTCGACAAGGTCTTTCATTGTAATCTCGGTCAGCGTGCACTGGGCGCACATTCCCCTGAACGCAACGATAACTTTGTTTCCTTCGACGTCGATCAGCTCAATATTTCCGCCGTGTGCCCGCAGTGCGGGGCGGATCTGCTCGTTGATGGTTTGCTGAATCATCTGGATTTTCTGGATATTGGTGAGCTTGCCCGCTCGGCCAGGCACAGTGGCCGGCGCCAGTTTTACTTTTTCGCCCTGCACCTTTTCAACTATCTTTTCGATTTCGCCCTTGCATCCGCCGCATCCGCCGCCGGCTTTGCAGTAGTTCGTCACCTGGTCAACGGTTGTCAGGTCGTTCTCCCGTATCACCCTTTCGATCTCTTTGTCGGTAACGCCAAAACAGGTGCAGACGACGTTGCCTTCCAGCTCGTGCCTTTTCTTGCCGCCGGTTCGGTAATTCTCGATCGCGGCTTCAAGAGCTTCTCTGCCCATAACCGAGCAGTGCATTTTCTGCTCAGGCAGGCCGCCCAGATAGTCGGCGATGTCTTTGTTAGTCACCTTGGCGGCTTCATCCAGCATCTTGCCTTTTATCATCTCGGTCAACACTGAAGATGTCGCTATGGCACTTGCGCAGCCGAACGTTTTGAACTTTGCATCCTTGATTCTGCCGTTTTCATCCAGCTTGAACGTCAGCCTCAGGGCGTCGCCGCAGGCCAGCGACCCGACCTCACCGATGCCATCGGGGTCTTCGATCTCGCCGACGTTACGCGGATTGAAAAAGTGGTCTTTGAGCTTATCAGTATATTCCCACATAATCAGTTTTGAGTCCTAAGTTTTGAGTTTTGAGTTATTTCCTCACGGAGAGTGTCATTACCATAAAGAATTTTAGCTGTCTGAACAGCAAGTATTTTTTCAAGTTTGGATAATTGTTTTCGGTATTCTATTCCTAATATTTTTGGAATAAATGAATTTACATCGTCAAGTGTCTTTTCCTTATTAATACCTTGTCTTAGTATGTCAATATACCCATTGTATGCTTTAATCAAATAATCTTTTAAAACACAGGAAATTTGATGGTTCAGCTCTTCCGTAAAAAAGATACTTCGTTTTTCAAAAAAGAGTAATGTTTGAATAGGAACAGATTTATCAAACTCTACAATCTTCTCTCCACTTTGCTGAGCCCGCTCAAATTTTTCTGACATTTCAAATCTAACCGAGTATTCAAACTCTTTAATTTTCCCCCAAACCTCAGAAAAAGTCTTAATTAAAGTGTCGTGTTTTTCTTTATTAACCGTAAACAGAATGTTCTGAATCTGCTCCTGTGTTTTATCTATTTGTTGGAATTGGGAGTCAATTTTTCTCTTCAAGAAATAAACAAATAATACAATGGTTACCGGTAGTATTTGGTTTAAAACCAGGTAGATTATTTTTTCTATCATCGTTATTGGGCTCTTAACTATTACTAACTCGATTTTTATCGTAACCAGTTTTCACAATGCTGGTCAAAATCTTGACCAATTCATCCGACTCCGATATTAGTTTTTGAAGGTGCTGTTTCTCAAAAAGTCCTGCATCTTTTATTAATCGCAGCCAGTAGTTTGTCTCTCTCGCTTCTTTTGAAGCAATTGACATTTTGGCAAAGAAATCTTTTCGACTTTGTCCTGCAAGAGCCTCCTCAACATTAGCGCCTATGCTCGTACCCGACCGTAAAAGCTGACTGGATATTTCATAGTGCCTGTCGCATCGAAGTTGAGTGCACAACTTTATAATTTGCAAAGCAAATCCATAACTTTTTTGTTTAACGATACTTTTGCCCATAACTCAAAACTCAACACTCAAAACTCAGCACTTTTTATCAGTGCCTCTTCAAAATCAGCAATTATGTCGTCAATATGTTCCGTTCCTACCGAGACACGAATATAATCCTCGGTTACGCCGGCTGCAAGCTGTTCTTGCCTGCTAAGCTGCTGGTGCGTTGTGCTGGCTGGATGTATCACCAGAGTCTTGCTGTCACCGATATTGGCAAGGTGACTGGCCAGCTTGACGCTATTTATGAACTTTATGCCGGCTTCTTTCCCGCCCTTTATGCCGAAGCCCAGGATCGCGCCCTGACCATCGGGCAGGTATTTTTTCGCCAGAGCGTAATCCGGGTGAGACTTTAGGCCTGGATAATTGACCCACGTGACCTGTTTATGTTTTTCGAGCCACTGTGCCAGTTTAAGCGCATTTTCACTGTGTCTGGGCATCCGCAGATGTAGTGTCTCCAGCCCTTGTAGGAACAGGAAAGCATTGAACGGCGACATGCAACTACCCATATCGCGCAAGAGCTGAACCCTGGCTTTGATAATATATGCCGGTTCGCCGAATTGCTCGACATATTTCACTCCGTGGTAACTCGGGTCCGGCTCGGTCAGCTCAGGATACCGCCCATTTGTCCAATCAAACTTGCCCGAATCGACGATCGCTCCGCCGATACTTGTGCCGTGTCCACCGATAAACTTTGTGCAGCTATGAACTATGATGTCGATGCCATACTCGATCGGCCTTAATAATATTGGCGTCGTGACAGTGTTGTCACAAATTACCGGCATGCCATTTTTGTGGGCAATCTCAGCAATTTTTTCGTACTCCAAAACATCATTTTTGGGGTTGCCGATGCTTTCTATGTAAATGAGCCTGGTACTGGGTCTGATCGCTTTGGCGAAATTTTCAACCCTTTTAGGGTCTACAAAAGTCACTTCAATCCCGAGCTTGCGAAAGGTCTGGCTAAACAAAGTAACTGTGCCGCCATACAGGGAGCTGGAAGATACTATATGACCGCCTGCACCGCAAATATTGAAAATGCTCACATAGATTGCGGATTGTCCCGAGCTTAATGCCAGACCGCCAACGCCGCCTTCCAAAGCAGCCAGACGTTTTTCGAACACATCGGTGGTCGGATTCATCAGCCGGGTATAGATATTGCCAAACTCCTCCAGCGCAAATAACCTTGCTGCGTGGTCGGTGTCCTTGAAACAATAGCTGGTAGTCTGATATATGGGCACAGCCCGGCTCAGGGTATCGGAATCAACCTTGTGGCCCGCGTGTAAAGCCAAAGTCTCCAGACGATATTTTCTGTCTCCTATCACTTTTTCACCTCCTGACCGACACTGAGGCACGACCCTGCGTTTTCATTGACTGCTTCAATCGTAATTGCGGCTGCTTTTTTGCCCGATAGCAGCATACCGCCGAAAGTCGGGCCCATTCGCGGAAGACCGAAGGTGGTTGCTACTGCCATTCCCGCTACAATCAAGCCGGGATAGACCTCCTTTGTGTTTTGGACAACCGCGTCTTCCGATTCCTCTATGCACATGGGCCCGAATCCTTTTATCTTGACCAGGCCCCTATTAGCAAGCGACTGCACAACCACGGCATCGTGCCCGGTGGCATCAACGACCAATTTCGCTTCGATGCCCACCGGGTCTACGCACGTAATTGCTCTTGGCAGTGCCGACACGGGCGTCCAGTTAATGACGACCCCGCATACCCTGTTATTTTTCACTATCACATCATCGAACTTGGTCATATTCAGCACCTTTACGCCCGCATCGCAAGCCGCCGCGATCAGCTTGGAGCACACGTGCGGCCCATCCGCTACGAATAAGCCGTCCTCCACCTCTTTATATGGTGCGGCGATTTCATCGAGGATTTCCTGAGCCGGCGCCCTGAACGTAACCTTATTCATCAGGTAGCCGCCGATCCAGAATCCGCCGCCAAGATAATTGTTGCTCTCTATCAACAGTGTCTTTTCGCCCCTAAGAGCAAATTCTCTGGCTGCCACAAGTCCGCTTGGACCTGCTCCAACAACAATCACATCATTGTCGAGGTGCTCCTGAAATTCCCTGGCGAATTCAGATACTATTGCACCGGTTATGTCCTTTTCAGATACTTTTGAGAAAATCATACTATTGTCTCCTTGACAGTTACAACACTTATTTTGCCGGCAGAATTTCCACCATTCTGTCGAGTGATTTCTTTGCCCGTTTAGCTGTTTCTTCCGACACAGTGACTCTGTATTGCATATCCTCCAGCGACCCAATTATCTTGGCCAGCGTAATCTTTTTCATATTGGGACAGACAGCCCTGTCGGCGGCGGCGATAAACTCAGCTTGAGGATTCTGTTTCTTCAAAGCGTGGATTATGCCGATTTCAGTCGCAACTATGAACTTTTTGGCGGGACTTTTCGCCGCAAACTTGAGCATCTGCCCGGTACTGAGCAATTGGTCCGCAAGTGCCTTGACCGGCTCGGTACACTCCGGATGCGCCATAACGACCGCGTCCGGGTGCTGCGCTTTTGCATTTTTTATGTCGTCCTCGGTTATTAGCACGTGCGTGGGGCAATAGCCGGGCCACAGAACCATATCTCTGCCGGTTCTTTCAGCAACGAATCGGCCAAGATGCTGGTCCGGCACAAAGATAATAGTGCGATCCGCAGGCAGAGAATTGACCAATTCGACCGCGTTGGCGCTGGTGCAGCAATAGTCGCTCTCGGCTTTGACCTCCGCCGAGCTATTTACGTAGCAGACCACCAAAGCACCGGGATTTTTTTGCTTTAGCCGGCGCAACTGCTGTGCGGTTATCATGTCGGCCAATGGACAGCCGGCGAATTTATCGGGTAGAAGCACGGTTTTTCCCGGGCAGAGAATCGCTGCTGTCTCCGCCATAAACCGCACGCCGCAGAATACAATCACCTGGGCATCGGTCTGCGAGGCCTTTATGCTCAGCCCCAGCGAATCGCCTGTGAAATCGGCAAGGTCCTGAATCTCGCCGGGCTGATAATTGTGCGCAAGTATGACCGCCTTGCGCTGCTCTTTTAGCTTCCCTATTTTTTGCAGTAACTGCTCGTTCAAGATGGCACCTGCGCTACTTTTAGGGTTTAATCTTCGCGTGCTTTGTATAAACTAAGTCAGGATGGGCCGTCGTGACGGTGACGCCGGGCGGCACCGATTCTTTTATCCAGACATTACCGCCGACTATCGCACCTTTTCCAATGACTACATCGCCCAATATTGTCGCCTCGGCGTAGATTGTCACGTTGTCTTCTATTGTTGGGTGCCTTTTGCCGCCCTTTATTATCCTGCCGCGATCATCCTTCGCGAAGCTAAGCGCTCCCAGCGTGGTACCCTGATAGATTTTTACGTTGTCGCCTATGATGCTGGTCTCACCTATGACCACGCCGGTGCCGTGGTCGATGAAGAAATTCCTGCCGATTGTTGCCCCCGGATGTATGTCAATGCCCGTTTTTGCGTGTGCCCATTCGGTCATTATGCGGGGGATTAACGGCACCTGTTTCAGATACAATTCGTGGGCCAGGCGATAGGTTGCAATTGCCGTGATGCAGGGGTAGCTTATCACGATTTCCTCGTAGGACTTTGCGGCTGGGTCGCCGTCAAAAGCCGCCGCGACATCGCCTTTGAGCAGCTCCCTGATTTTCGGCAGTTGAGTCAATAAATGCCGGGTAACATTCTCTGCCATTGTTCGGCAGTCACACCCGTCACATTTTTTTATCCGGCATTGATACTGGAAAGCCCGTTCAATCTGTTCGGAAAGTTCTGCGCATATCTGCCACAGGATGTCGCCGACAATAAAATTTAGATTTGATTTTGTAATTGTTCTTTTGCCGGTGTAGCCCGGAAAAAGCACCTCGTTAAGCAGGTCGAGAATATGAACAATCTTATCTCGCACCGGCAGATTAGACACATCAATGAAATTTATGCCCGAATCGCCCTTGAACGTCCGCGTGAGCTCACAAACCAGGGTTTCCATTTTTTTGTCGGTCAGTCTGTTCTTTCGCACAAGTACACCCTTTCGCCATGCACCAGGATTCTATTGCTGGGCAAACATGTCGGTAGAGATATACCTTTCGCCGGTATCAGGCAAAATAACCACTATGATTTTGCCTTGACTTTCGCTGCGCTTCGCTACCTGTATGGCCGCCCACATTGCAGCTCCCGAGCTTATTCCTGCCAATATTCCTTCTTTAGCTGCCAACGCACGCGCCGTCGTCATAGCGTCTTCGTTGGCGACCTGGATAATCTCGTCTATCACCGCGACATTCAGCACCTTGGGCACAAATCCGGCGCCGATGCCCTGTATTTTGTGAGGCCCCGGCTTTCCGCCCGAAAGCACCGGCGAATCTTTAGGCTCCACCGCGACAACCTTCAAGCTCTTATTGTTCTCTTTTAACACTTCGCCGCAACCAGTCAACGTTCCGCCCGTTCCGACGCCGGATACGAATATGTCCACATTGTGGCCGCTGTCTTCCCAGATTTCCCTGGCGGTAGTTTCCCTGTGAATCTGCGGGTTTGCGGGATTATTGAATTGCTGCGGCATAAAGGCGTTGGGATTCTCCGCTTTTCTCCTCGAATTCTCCGGATGTAAGCCTATAATATAATTATACAGCTTGTTCCGCTCATTCACAAGCTGCTCGGCTTTTTCTATGGCTCCGGCCATACCCCGTTCAGCCGGCGTCAGCACCAGTTCTGCTCCGAACAGCCGAAGCAGCTTTCTCCTCTCAATGCTCATCGATTCGGGCATAGTCAGGATTAAGCGGTATCCCTTTGCCGCACAGATGAAGGCAAGTCCTATGCCGGTGTTGCCGCTGGTCGGCTCGATTATGATGGTGTCAGGTTTTATCAGGCCCTGCTTTTCTGCCGCCTCTATCATTGCCAGCGCAATTCGGTCTTTAATGCTGCCGCAAGGGTTATGTGATTCAAGCTTAGCCAGGATGGTTGCCTTATCCGAGCCGAGCTTATTGATTCGGACTAACGGCGTATAGCCAACCGTTTCTGTGATGTTTTCGAAAATCGCACTCATAAGCGGCCTCTTGTCTGCCTATATTTGGTAATTCGAAGTCTTCTTATCTTTTGCCTTATCAACTAAGTCCTGCAGCGTTATGGATTCCAGGACGTTCTTAACCGCGTGTTGTACTTGTGCCCAGACCTGCTTGACCACACAATCAGCAGACCGAGCACAGTAGTTATCATCCTGGACACACTCTGCGGTAATCACCGGCCCCTCCAGGCAATTAAAGATGTCGCTAAGTTTAATCTGGCTTGGGGGTTTGGCAAGAACGTAGCCCCCCTTAGAGCCTCTAACGCTCCTGACAAATCCTGCGGACCTGAGCATGGCCATCAGTTGCTCCAGATACTTGAGGGATATTTCCTGATGCTGGGCAATGGTTTTGAGCTGTAAAGGCCTCCTGCCGGCACTTTCAGCAAGCTCCAGTGCAGCCCTTACTCCGTATCTGGTTCGAGTCGACAGCTTCATTGCGAATCTCCTACTATTCCTACCGTACAAGTAGAGTATTATACGAAATTGTGGCTTTCTGGTGCAAGAAAAAAAATAAAAACTTTGAAAAGACTTAAAGATTTCTGATCGGTTAGCCCTATAATTCTAAAGTCAGTTTTATAGCTATCTGATGTAGTAGGGCAAACTATGTTAGACGTTGAGATACCGCAGCCATCGCTGGAGCACTTGAAGAGGCTAACGGACGACACAGGCGTATTTCAACACGCTAAATTCATCGTACCGGATCGCGGACCCGGCTACTGCACCGATGACAATGCCCGGGCGGTCATCGTCACAGCCAAATATTATGCTCAATACCGCGAGCCGCAGGCCCTTGAGCTTTTGAATGTTTACCTGGCTTTTGTCCTGCATGCGCAAAGGGACGATGGCTCCATCAAAAACTTTATGAGTTTTGACCGGACCTGGCTCGAGAATGAGCCTGCGAGCGACGCCTTTGGCAGAATGCTATGGGCGTTCGGAACAGTAATGGCAAATCCGCCTTCGGCCTCATATTTATCACTGGCAAGAGACCGTTTCGACTTTTGCGTAGGAGAGGTTGCCAGGCAGTATCCCAGGGGCCTGGCGTACTCAATACTCGGCATGGCTGATTACCTCAAACAATTCCCGGAAGCCGGCGATATTAAGCAGCAACTGGCAATGGCTGCCGACCAATTGCTGGCTCAGTATGGACAAAGTGCTCAGCCGGACTGGCGCTGGTTTGAGAACAGGCTTACTTATGACAACGCTATCCTGCCGCACGCGCTATTCGTGGCGGGCTTGGCGCTGGATGATAGAAAATACCTGGATGTCGCCGACCCCACCTGCGAATTTCTTTTGCAGAATACTTTTAGCGGCGAGCACTTTAGCTTCGTCGGCAACAATGGCTGGTACGAACGGGGCGGCAAAAAAGCTGCGTTTGACCAGCAGCCCATAGAAGCCGCGAGCACGGTTATGATGCTGCGAGCTGCTTATGAGGCCACGCAAGATAGCCGATTTCTGGCACTGCAAAGAAAGGCGTTTGATTGGTTCCTCGGCGACAATGACCTGCATTCGCCGCTTTATGACTTCGCCACCAAGGGCTGCTGTGACGCCCTTATGGCCGACGGCGTTAATATGAACCAGGGCGCCGAGAGCACGCTTAGCTTCTTATTGGCCCTATTGTCGGTGACCGAAACTCGCATCGAATAGGTGAATTGCAATGTTATCGCACGATTTCGGCGGCCTTCTCGCCGACCCACTCGATATCCCGGCCTACTCCCTGGACAGTGTTACAGCCGACTATACAAGAAAAGACAACAACCAAAGCCAGCACCAGAAGCATTTTCATTATCATTTGCCAAGACTCTCCTTTCTTGATAGGCCCATCCGGCAAGATTTGAAGATGTTTGAAAAAAATCTCGTTCATGCTTACAGTATTATACAATATGAAAGTTGCCAGCTTTAATGTTAATTCCTTGCGTGCCCGATTAGATATCGTGCTTACGTGGCTCAGCAAGCACCAGCCGGACATTTTGTGCGTCCAAGAAACTAAAGTCCAGGATGGCGATTTCCCAGCGGATCAGTTCGCCGACGTCGGCTACAACTACGTATTCAAAGGCCAGAAAAGCTATAACGGCGTCGCGACTTTTAGTAAAAACCCCATCACGGGCGTAAAATCCGGATTTGACGATGAGCCGCAAGACCAGCCCCGCCTGATTAAAGCTGAAATTAACGGCATCGCCATTATCAACACTTATGTTCCGCAGGGCTATTCGCCCGACTCCGAGAAGTTCCAGTACAAATTGGCGTGGTTTGATCGGCTGCTGGCTTTTTTCAAAAAGAATTTTCAGCCGAAAGAGCCGGTTCTTTGGGTAGGAGACTTTAACGTAGCGCCGCAGCCGATAGACGTATATGACCCTGAAGCCTTATTAGGCCACGTTTGTTTCCGCCCGGAAGTTCACAAGGCGCTTGAGGCAGTAATGAAGTGGGGATTTGTCGATCTATTCAGGATGCACTGCAGCGAGCCCGGCCAGTACACGTTCTGGGACTACCGATTTCCGAACTCACTCAAGCGCAACCTCGGCTGGCGATTAGACCACATTATGGCTACAAAATGTCTGGCTGAAAAATGCTCAGCCTGTTACATTGACAAGGAGCCCCGCGCTGCGGAAAAACCGAGCGACCACACGCCCATCATCGCAGAGTTTGACTGGTAATAAGCGACCTGCAATGCTTGATTCCTAAAAACTTTACAAATCTTTCAAATATTTCAACTTTTCTCTCGAACTTAAGCCAATTATGTGCGACAATATAGACAGGAAAGGAAGGCTGCTATGACCAAAGTGAGTATGACAAAGGCAAGACGGGATTTCACGGATATAGCCGAACGGGTAATGCATGGCGATGAGCGGATATGTATCCAGAAGAATAACAAACCGGCTGTGGCGGTGGTGCCTGTCAGCGACGTAGAGTTTTTGGAGGCACTTGAGGACAAAATAGACCTCGAAGAGGCCCTGAAAGCGCTGAAAAAACCGGGGTTTATCCGCCTGAAAAATTTGAAAAAGAAACTCGGGATTTAGGCCGTCGCAGGGATGTATTCGGTTGAATTGAAACCACAGGCCGGCGATTTTATCGCAGCTCAGTCCAAAAAAATCCAAAGACAATTGATCTCGCACATAGAGACACTGGCAATCAATCCCCGCCCCACCAATAGCAAGCTGCTCTATGCGAAGGAAAAACTTTATCGCATCCGTTCGGGAAACTATCGCATCATTTATCAAATCCTTGATAAGAGACTCCTTGTGGTCGTTGTAAGAGTAGCTCAGCGCAAAGACATCTACCGTCATCTGGAAAGATGACCGGACCCCCTGCTGCTCAATCGGTAGGGTGTGCTTTGCACACCGTTCCCCTTTTCGGATATTCAATGGTCCACGTGTTATATTTCTTCGCCACGGAATCCGGCTGCAAAACGG
>Ga0315289_10013584_pt1 | contig 11386 bp, 7 predicted proteins | sample YL17G11_40_MG_FD_203452 | JGI IMG/M metagenome (GOLD analysis project Ga0315289, IMG submission 203452) | Sediment microbial communities from Yellowstone Lake, YNP, Wyoming, USA - YL17G11_40 | ecosystem: Environmental > Aquatic > Freshwater > Lake > Sediment | place: USA: Wyoming | collected... | reverse complement strand
GCCGGCCAGCAGTATATACATGATATTTGGGTCTTGGAAAATGGTCATAACGAGGCTCCTTCCGGGCAGTGCGGTAAAAAATGCCACGTTTTAAGGACACGCGGTTCATTTACCATCCGCTGACTCGCTGTATCTCATTATACATCTATCCTATTTGCAAAGCAAACACCATAAAGGCTCATTAGGAATTGCCGTGATGGATAATCGGATGTGGGGGTGTGAGCGTGCGTACGCACACTCACACCCCCACATCCGATACCTTACCACGGAAAATCCCAAAGACCCATCATGAAGACAAGGGTCGTTCTTTTGCATCATGGTATGATTAACTATCATCAATGGGTTAAACGATTTGGAAAAATGCTAACCTTTTCAATAATAATTGGAATTGGGGTTGCCCTTGGGCTTGTATGGGTTACCTGGCAAGCTCCCCAGAAGCAAGCTGCTCAATTATTCGATATCAGCCTTTGGGTTCTCTTAGGAGGTCTTCTGGGCAGCCGGGCAGTATATGTGGCTGGAAACTGGCCTTATTATCAGGCTTACCCGATCGAAATCCCCCAGGTGTGGTTGGGTGGATTATCGGGAATTGGAATGCTTGTAGGATCAGGATTAACGCTTGTTTTGGTCGCTGGTACCACTCAGCAGCGGGTCGGATCGCTGGCGGATGCCTTGTTACCCCTGGCCATAGCGATTACCGTAGCTGCCTGGTTGGCTTGCTGGCTGTCTGGGTATGCCTATGGTGTAATAGTAAAAGACTGGTGGGGGATACCAGCCCAGGATGAAATGGGTACCGTAGCTCCACGATTCCCAGTGCAGCTCCTCGGGGCATTGTCGACGCTGGGGATTTTCTGGGCGATTGATGGCCTGCAGCGAGGTCCTGCCAGAAGTCGAACCGAGGTGCCTGGGAAGGCAGCCGGCCTGGGACTGCTGGGGTTGTCATTGGAGCTATTCTGCCTGTCGTATCTACGGGGTGACCCAATCCCTATATGGCGCGGTCAGCGTCTGGATACCTGGGGAGCGTTGGGTCTGATCGGTCTGGTATTGCTCTTATTAATATATTCAACACTAAAACATTACATAAGAAATACGAGGAATGCAAGAAAAAATAAAAGGATTCTGACATGAAATTGACCATTGCTCTGGCACAAATCAATACCTGCTTGGGAGATGTGGATGCCAACTTGGAAAAACATTTATCTCTGGTTAAAGAGGCGCACGCCTCCGGTGCAGACTTGCTCGTTTTTCCTGAGCTGTCCCTGACTGGTTATGTCTTGCAGGACCTGGCCTCAGCAGTTGCCCATCACCCGAATGTGGACGATGTTATTTTTCGAAGGCTGTTGGAGGCTTCTCATAACCTCGACCTGGTGGTCGGTTTTGTAGACGAAGACCAGCGCCACCGGTTTTTTATCTCTGCAGCGTACCTATCGAGTGGTGAGGTTCTGCATATCCATCATAAAGTTTACTTGCCTACTTATGGCTTGTTTGATGAAGGGCGTTTCTTTGCCTGGGGGGATGCCATCCGCGCGTTCGATACACGCTTTGGACGCATGGGTATCCTGATCTGTGAGGATTTCTGGCACGCCTCCCCACCTTACCTGCTCTGGCTGGACGGAGCGGACACATTTCTATTTACCTCAGCCTCCCCAGGACGGGGGTTGACCTCTGAACCCCAGCTCGAATCGGCGCGTTGGGTCGAGCAAATCAACCGAGCCTATGCCAGCCTGTTCACTGCCTTCGTAGCCCATGCCAACCGCGTTGGCTATGAAGACGGGCTCAACTTCTGGGGTGGATCTACCCTCTTCGACCCAAACGGCGATCTCATTGTCAATGGGCCGTATCAGGAGGAAGCCCTTACCCTGGGCGAGATTGACCTCAATCAGTTACACCGTACGCGCGCCCGCCTGCCCATGCTGCGCGATGAACGTACTGCCCTGGTGATGCGGGAGATGAAGCGCATTTTAGGTGAACCCGAGCCAGGGGTATAATTATGAGGCCATTCTGGAATTACTACCTGATTACACGATTACCTGAACCCTTATTACCCAATTACCTTTTTATCTATGCTTGACCTTTCCCTCACCATCAATACTGACCTGGCTTGCCAAATCCTGATTGGTTTTATCCGCAGTGAGATCCAGCGCGTCGGTTATTCACGCGCCGTCATTAACCTTTCAGGTGGGATTGATTCATCACTTGCCTGTCACCTGGCAGCCAAAGCGATCGGTCCTGATAACGTCCTGGCTGTACGTGCGCCTTATCGGTCGTCTTCGGTGGATTCCCTGGAACATGCCCAATTGGTGATCGATACCCTCGGATTGCAGTCAATCACTATCCCGATCACTGAGATGGTAGATCCTCTCTTAGAACGTTTTCCTGATATATCTCCTGTGCGGCGCGGCAACATTATGGCCCGTGCACGGATGATTGTATTGTATGATCAATCGGAGGCTTTTCACGGTCTGCCGATTGGTACTGGGAATAAGACCGAGATCCTGTTAGGGTACACGACACTATACGGTGATTCAGCTTGTGCTTTAAACCCCTTGGGTGATCTCTACAAGACGCAAGTCCGGCAGCTCGCGCGAGGTGTGGGCATCCCGGAGGTTATCATCCAAAAGCCGCCCACTGCTGATTTATGGGTGGGTCAAACGGACGAGGGTGAGTTGGGCTTTACCTATGAAGAAGTCGATAAACTTCTGTACCTGTTGGTAGACCAGCGCTACAGCCCGCCCGATTGTGTAGCAACCGGTTTTGCGGAACAATTCGTGCGAGCGGTCGTTGAACGCGTGCGGCGCAACCATTTTAAGCGTGTGTTGCCTCCCATTGCCAAATTGACCAACCGCACTGTCGGTTACGATTTCCTATACCTGCGCGATTGGGGGACTTAGGTCAATCATCGAAGACCAGTGAACATCAGTCAGTGAATAGGCAATAAATCATCAAATCGATGACAGATAACTGAAAACTGATAACTATTCACTGATTACTCTTTTTACCACTGGGTTTCCATTCAAGATGCATATTCCCCCTGCACTCCACCATCGTCGTTTTATGCTATTGTGGCTCGGATTAATGATCTCGATTGCCGGCTCACAGATGCAGGTTGCAGCCCTGTTATGGCATATTCGTAGCCTTACAGACCAGCCTATCGCCCTGGGTGGGATCGGCCTGGCGCGTATCCTGCCTGTCATCGTGTTCTCACTCGTGGGCGGTGCAGTTGCCGATGCAGCCGACCGCAGGAAGGTTTTATTTCTCACCCAGAGCGTCATGGCGTTGGTCGCTCTGGTATTGTCATTACTGACCTTTATTGAGCAAATCACACTATGGCAAATTTATGCCCTGACGGCCATCCAGGCTGTAGCGGTTTCATTTGACCTGCCGGCTCGTCAGGCACTCATGCCTAACCTGGTGCCTGCTAACGATTTATCCAACGCATTCAGCTTGCAGTCGATCGCATCTCAGGCAGGTACTATCGTTGGCCCGGCCCTGGGTGGTCTGGTGATCGCCTATTGGGGTCAGCCTTATACTTATCTGATCAACGCCATCTCCTTCCTGGCTGTTCTGGTGGCGTTAATCTTAATTGGACCGGTTGCACAGCAGATACACCCAATGACCAGTGCCAATAGCATCCAATCTGAGAGGCCTGAAAATACACTCCATCTCTTTACGCATCCAATAGCCTTATTTGCAGTGCTGCGCAATTATGAGCGTGGTTTTATCGCTAACGTGACGGAAGGTGTGCGTTTCATCTTATCCCGTCCGGTGATTTTTTCGACTATGATCCTGGATTTCGTCGCCACCTTCTTCGCCTCGGCTAACACGCTGATGCCGATCTTCGCCCGGGATGTGCTGCATGTCGATGTGGTGGCTTACGGGTGGCTATCGGCTGCGCAATCCATCGGGGCAGTCATCGCAGGATTGATTGTCTCACAGATTGACCAGATCCGTCGGCAGGGACCTGTCTTCCTGGTATCGGTGGTTATTTTTGGGTTGGCAACAATTGTTTTCGGTCTGGCGAATAGCTTCATTCTGGCGATGACAATCCTGTCATTCGTCGGCGCGGCGGATACGGTCAGCACTATTATCCGCAATACCATCCGCCAGTTGCAGACACCCGATTATATCCGCGGTCGTATGACCAGCATTAACCAGATATTCTTTCAAGGTGGTCCGCAGTTGGGGGAGATTGAGGCCGGGCTGGTAGCTCAACTTTTTGGCGCACCATTTGCCATCGTCAGCGGTGGTGTGGGTTGTATTATTGCTGTCGGGTGGATTGTCCGCCGTTGGCCGCAGCTGAGAATGTATAAGGGGGACGAGCCGGCTTTATTAGAAGCCCTCTAATCGAGACATATCTGCAACATCCTCAGCTAACGTGGCAATGCGCTGAAGCAAGCCCAGGCGGTTCTGCCTTAGACCGGGGTTTTCGTCCATCACCAGCACGGTATCGAAGAAACGGTCGATAGTGGGGATCATGGGCAGGAAGGCATTGAGAAAATTGTTTACCGAACCAGGTGCCCGAGACACCGCCTCGGCGGTCTGAAAAGCTGCATAGAGCTGGCTTTCATCGGGCTCGCGAAAAGCCTCTGTATTGACTGGATAACGCTCTTGTTGGTCGCGGGTAATGCGAACGCAACGCGCGTAAGCCGGTAAGATAGTGTGCCAGTCAGGACGCCTCACCCAGGCGGATAACTCGGTGATGGCGCGGGCAGCCCGGGCCGGGTTATAACCCTGGGCCTCGAGCACAGCATCAACCACATCGTAACGGCTGCCCTGTTCCAGGAGCAAATTTCGTAAGCGCTCAATAATAAATGCCAGGCAGGCAGCCAGGACATCGTCGCTGGCAGGGATGGGCAGACAGGAGGCGGTAGCCTGTAAAGCTGAACGCAGGTCGAAGTCCAGGTCATGGGAGATCAGGCACTGCACCAACCCCAGGGCAGCACGCCGCTGAGCAAACGGATCCTTCGCGCCGGTAGGGGCTAATCCCGCTGCGAACAGCCCCACCAGTGTGTCCAGACGATCACACAGGCTGACAGCCAACCCCGGTAGGGTCTGCGGCAGGTCATCTCCGGCGAAGCGCGGTAAATAATGCTCGAGGATGGCGGTCGCAACAACTTCACTTTCACCCGAATATAAGGCGTAATATCGTCCTATGATGCCCTGAAGGGAGGTCATATCCACGACCATTTTTGTTGCGAGGTCGGCCTTACAAAGTTCAGCCGCGCGCTGGGCCGCGGAAGTGTCGTCAGGGTTAAGTCCAATCCCAGAGGCCAGCATTCCAACCAGGTCGGTGATACGGTGGGTTTTATCAAGCATAGAACCGAGCTTCATCTGGAATGTCAGCGTCCCCAGACGGGGCAGGAAATTCGTCAGCGGGTGTTTCATGTCATCTTTCACGAAAAAGTCAGCATCTGTAAAACGGGCACGGATGACAAGCTCGTTACCTTTGACTATTAAATCGAATTTTCCCGGTGAGGATGTATCAGGTGAGGTATTGTCAATGGGTTTATTTGCTACGGTAATGAAGTAGGGCAGGAGAGAATTCCCCTTCCCACTACGAGAGCGAGAGGGGAGATGTTGGACGGGAAAGTAGCGTTGGTGTTTTTTCATTACTGAGATGAGCACCTCGCGGGGCAAATGCAGGTGTGCGGGATCGAAAGAGCCGCGCAGCGCCGTGGGTGCTTCAACCAGGTTAGCGACTTCAGCCAGAAGCGCCGGATCGACGGCGATGTTTCCCTTGACTTGGGAGGCCAGCAAGTCGATCTGCGATTGTATGCGTTTTTGACGCTCAGATGGGTCTAAGAGGATACCCTGTCCAGCCAGGGCGGTAAAGTAATCGGCAGGTTTCTGGACCACGACTTCTTCTGGCTGAGTGAAGCGCAGGCCGTGAGTTTTGTTGTTGGATTGCAGCCCGGCGTACTCGAAGGGGATGACCTGGTCACCGTAGAGGGCCAACAGCCAGCGGATGGGTCGTGAAAAGTAGACATTGCTGCTGTTCCAGCGCATCGATTTATCGAAGCTTAATGAGGCAACCAGACCTGGGAGGGCTTCTGCCAGCACAACGGCTGCCGGGCGACCGGCCTGGCGTAGGACAGCAACGACATAGCGTCCTCCGTCCATCTCACGCTCCTGCAAGTCTCTCACTGCCAGGCCTTTGCTGCGTGCAAAGCCTTCGCCGGCCTTGGTGGGCTGCCCGAGAAGGTCGAATGCACGTTCGGCGGGGGGACCTTTAACCACTTGCTCTACATCAAGCTGGCGTGGCGCCAGCTCCTCGACGAATACGACCAATCGGCGCGGTGTCCCTATGACATTGATATCACCATGCTGGAGGTGCAGCTCAGCCAGCATCGCCGGTACGTGGGTACGCAGCTGCTCCAGGGCTGCCTCCAGGTCCCCGGCAGGGAGTTCTTCGGTGCCGATTTCAAAGAGCAGAGGATGAGAGACTTGAGATTCGAGAGTTGTAAATTGCATTGGAGACAGGTGCGATTGGTTGGACAATCTTCGGCTCTCAATTCTCGAATCGCTGTCCTTTAACCAGGGATACTCCAACCTCTGCCTCTGCTCCAGGTAGGCTTTAGAGACCTGGCGTGCCAGATCTCGCATACGGCCAAAATACGCCTGGCGTTCAGTGACGCCGATAGCGCCATGCGCATCCAGCACATTGAAAGCATGTGAACACTTGAGAATATAATCGTGAGCCGGCAGCACCAGGCCTTTGGCCAGGCAGGCGCGCGCTTCAGCGTCGTACAGGTCGTACATCTGGCGTAAACGATCGACATCAGCGATTTCGAAATAATATTTGCTATGCTCCTGTTCAGCTTGCAGGTTAACATCCCCACTGGTCAGCCCGTCATTCCAGCGGATTTCGGTGAACCCATTCACGCGCTGTATCGCAATAGCGATACGATCCAACCCGTAAGTCATCTCCACCGAGACCGGGTCGAGCATCTGGCCGCCAGCCTGTTGGAAATAGGTAAACTGAGTGATCTCCTGCCCATCCAGCCAGACCTCCCATCCCAGACCCCATGCTCCCAGGGCAGGCTGGTTCCAGTTATCCTCTACAAAGCGGATGTCATGCTGGCGCGGGTCGACCCCCAAGGCTTTGAGTGATTTTAAGTAAAGCTCCTGCGGGTTACCAGGGTCTGGCTTGAGGATGACCTGGAACTGGTAGTGCATCTGCATCCGGTTTGGGTTCTCGCCGTAACGCGCGTCATCGGGACGTATGGAGGGCTCAACGTAGGCCACCTTCCATGGCTCAGGGCCCAGGACGCGCAGGAAGGTAGCCGGATTCATGGTTCCCGCCCCTACCTGGGTGTAGTACGGTTGCCAGATTAAGCAGCCTTGATCGGCCCAGAAATGCTGCAGGGTCATAATGATGGATTGAAAGTCAAGGGGTTGGGTCACTTTTTATAATATCGACAGTGATGGTAATTACGGGATCTGACCTGCTAATTCTTTACCAACAATTTCTTTGAAAACTTCGAACGGTTGCGCACCTACGACCGCGATACCGTTGATGAAAAATGTGGGGTGGACTGCACACCCAGGTTAGCTGCATAATCCAAATCGGCTTGCACCTCATCTTGGTAGCGATGACTGCTCAAGCATTCATCGAATTTCGCTTTATCCAGGCTAATTTCACTGGCATATTTATCGAAGGCGTCTACCCCTAGCTGGTACTCCCCGCTGAATAGCTTATCGTGGTACTCGTAATACTTGTCCTGCTCACCGGCGCAGTCGGCAGCTTCCGCAGCCGGTGCTGCATTGGGGTGCATGTTGGTGAGTGGAAAATCGCGGTAAACAAAGCGGATTTGGCCCGGGAAAGCATCCATGAGGGGTCCCATGACTTCATTCTGCCATTTCCGGCAGTAAGGGCACTCATAATCGCTGAATTCAATGATCGTGATTGGGGCGTTGGTTGGACCCAAAACGAAGTCATTTTCCACCGGCACATCATAGCGTTTGACATGCTGCGGTTGGCCGGTTTGGGTAGCTGCTTGAGCTGCCTGTCGGGGGGTTGCGGTGGTTTGAACCATGGCAACCGCTTTCGGGCTGCGACCCCAGGTCAGGTATCCGACGTCTATCCCGAGTATAAATCCAAGAGTAATCAAAGACGCGTAAGCAGGAGTAAATTTTATTACCCCAGTTTCGTTTTTCTGCACATTTGTCGAGGAGGATCTGTTCATGGCGGGATTATATCATACCGATTTGGTAGAAATATTAAACTGATATAATGCCCTCATGGATACCGCCGCGACAGCTAACCGCCAGATTGCACGGGCAGCAAGCACGGTCATGGCTGCTTTTGTGCTGAGCAACCTGGTGGGGTTGGTACGTCAGATCCTGGTGTCACGCGCCTTCGGCACGGGTGCGGAGATCGATGCCTTCAATGCTGCTTCTAAACTTACCGATCTGATTTTTAATTTAATAGCTGGGGGTGCATTAGCTTCAGCGTTTCTACCCACTTTTACCGGCTTTTTGACGCGTAATGACCGGTCAGGCGCCTGGCGGTTGGCTTCGGCAATCGGCAACTTGATCTTTATCCTCCTGATAGTCACCAGCGCCCTCGCTGCATTATTTGCCCCTATAATCGTGAGGTACATCCTGGCTCCCGGTTTTGTACCTGAACAGCAAGCTTTGACCGCCTCACTCTTGCGCGTCATGCTGCTGGCGCCTGTAATTTTTGGGATCAGCGGCTTGCTCATGGGAATCTTGAACGCTCACCAGGTGTTTATATGGCCGGCCCTGGCTCCGACCATGTACTGGACCGGTATGATCCTGGGCGTGCTATTTTTTGTCCCCCAATGGGGGATTTACGGGTTGGCGTGGGGTGTGGTCTTGGGAGCAGGATTGCACCTGGCGATCCAATTGCCCAGCATGGTAAAACTGGGAGGGCAATATTTCACTACATTAGGATTGCATTTCCTGGCAGTACGTCAGGTGGGCATACTGATGGCGCCGCGCTTATTGGGGGTGGCGGTCGTCCAGATAAACGTGCTGGTGAATACGATCCTGGCTTCACTCCAGCCACAGGGCAGCTTGACGGCAATCACCATGGCCTGGATGATCGTTTCCATGCCGCAGGTGGTCATCGCTCAATCCATTGCTATCGCCGCATTACCGACTTTTTCAGCCCAAGTGGCGCGTGGCGAATATAGTCAGATGCGCTCATCCCTGGCAGTCACCTTACGTAGCATGCTGCTTCTTTCGCTGCCTGCCTCATTGGGGTTAATATTACTACGCCAGCCAATTGTCACTTTACTTTTCCAATATGGTAAATTTGACCTCCATTCCACTGAGCTGGTGGCGTGGGCGTTGTTGTGGTATTCAGTAGGGTTGGTAGGTCACTCGCTGGTGGAGATCCTCTCACGGGCTTTCTATGCTCTGCACGACACGAAGACCCCTGTCCTGGTAGGCGTAGCGGCAATGAGCCTCAACGTCATTTTCAGCATAGCCTTTTCGGCTCTGTTCACCCGCCTGGGTTGGCCACCCCATGGTGGCTTGGCGCTGGCTAATTCGCTGGCGACTGGTCTGGAAACCGTCGGGCTGCTGGTGCTCATGCGGCGCAGGTTGGACGGCCTGGAGGGGCGCAGTGTCCTGGCTGGAGGTCTGCAAGCCGGTGTGGCAACCCTGCTGATGTCTTGTGGCGTGTGGTTCTGGTTAAGCCGTACTGGGGAGCAGCCAGCCTGGCTGGTGGTGAGCGCAGGTCTGGTCATCGGGTTATTGGCTTATGGAATGGTGGTATTGGTATTAGGGGTTAGGGAGGTAAAAAGTCTCTTGAATGAGGTGCGTCGTAGAAGTAAAGGTGTTATATTAGGTTGATAAGATGATGCGAAAACTGATCGCAGGATTTGTATTTTTAGTCCTGGCGCTGTTGCTATCCGCACTGGCCTTGCAGGACGCGCCCGATCCATGGGAGATCATTGCCCCGGGGATTGCGTACCAGGAGTTTCACCTGCCGGCCCCCAACAATATGTACGTCGCCCGCATGGATCGTAGTAACCCCAACGTGACCATCGATAGCAGCCTCGCCCAGGGCAGGCTGTCTGGCGCCATGGAAACCGTGCGCGGGATGGCGGCCCGCTACGACGAGGCGATCAACTATTGGGGTGGGTCTTGGGGTGCCCGAAACAAGGTTGCAGTTGCTATCAACGGCTTCTATTACAATATGTACACAGGTATTCCCCAGAATGGCGTGATGAACTCGGGATGGTATGCCAAGCGGTTCGATGAACTGGGTGGGAATACGGGCTTTGCCTGGAAGCTTGACCGCAGCGCTTTCATCGGTCAGTGCGTCTACCACAACCCCGATAAGCAAATCGTCACTTTCGTTACAGCGAGCGTTACCCAGCTTTTCGATGGGATCAATGTCCCGCGTGAAAACGACCACTTGACCATCTACACACCCCAATATGACGCTAATACCAGGACCGACAACAACGGTCTTGAGGTGCTGGTCGAGATGACCCGCACGACTTCAATTCTACCGAGTCCCGCCATGGCAACAGGTTATGTGCGTGAAATCCATAATAACCAGGGTTCGACACCGATCTCCTTTGACCATATCGTCCTCTCGGCCAGCGGCACTGCTCGTACTGCACTGCTCGCTAAGGTCCACCTGGGTGACCAGGTCGGCATCTCGCAAGAAATCACACACTATAAGACCGATTGTGTCACGCCATTAAACTTGGACTGGACGAAAACCTATGCCAGCCTGGGTGGTGATTTTTACTTCCTGCAGGGTGGTGTGGTCCAGCCTTCCGCCGAACCGGGTGCGCTCGAGCGTCATCCGCGCACTGCCATCGCGTTCGACAGCAATTACATCTACTTCGTCGTGGTGGATGGCCGCGATCCTTACTCTAGCATTGGCATGACGATTGAGGAATTGGCGATTTTTGCCCGAGATACGCTGTCGGCTACGGAAGGCATTGCCCAGGATGGCGGAGGCTCTTCGACGATGGTGATCAATGGGAAGGTTATGAATAATACCTTCTGTAACATCAACTATTGCAAATCGAAAATATTCCTTCCGCTACTCAATCGGTCGGGCACCGGCCTCAACGGGCAGGATGCAGCCCCCAATAACCTTGCGAACTCACCCGGTAATGAACCAGCTTCTCCAATTGTCGAACGCCCGGTAGCCGATGGGATGATGATGATCGTCGTCGAGCCAGTGGAGAAATCCACGAAGTTTACGACGGGTGACCCTGTCGTTGCACTCAGCTCTACTGATCTACGGCTGGGGCCAGGCACGAATTACGCTACCCTTGCTTCCATCCCGGCAGGCACCCCCGGTGTTATCCTGACCCACCTTAATAACTTGAATGGGGTACTGGCTAAAGGCTCCCATTGGTGGAAGGTGGATTTTGGAGCGGGTGGGGTTGGGTGG
>Ga0315289_10013582_pt1 | contig 11387 bp, 12 predicted proteins | sample YL17G11_40_MG_FD_203452 | JGI IMG/M metagenome (GOLD analysis project Ga0315289, IMG submission 203452) | Sediment microbial communities from Yellowstone Lake, YNP, Wyoming, USA - YL17G11_40 | ecosystem: Environmental > Aquatic > Freshwater > Lake > Sediment | place: USA: Wyoming | collected... | reverse complement strand
GTGGGCGGAGATTGGACGAAGCCAGAAACTCTCTTCAAAAGACCGAGTTTCGACGCTGTGAAAGAGTACTGGTACAACAACTATAGATAAAAAACATTTCTGAAGTGGTGGGCCCGAAGGGATTAGAGTGCTATTAGGTGTGAGTCCTGTATGAAAGATCTTTTCATCCCCATTTTTAAAGCTCCACGGCGAGCGAGAAATGGAAACCATGTCAGCCGTGGAAAGTATGGAGCGAAGATCGAGGGCGATGAGTGACCCGAACGGCAGGACCACGATAGAGATCTCCCGTTCGACGCGGATCTCGCTCAAACGCATGGCGGCGACCGAAGACTGCTCGTACGACGAGCTCCTTCTCAAACTCGTCCGCGAGCGCGAGGTGATCGGAGGGGACTTTGTACGGGTCCTTAAGGAAATCTTGCAGCGCAGAAACGCGGAGGAGATGCGGGGCAGGCTCCGGAAGCTCCTCGCCTAAAATTGCCGAAGTTCAGAATATTGATTGAATGCTCTTGCGGTGTTGCACCGCCACCGCCTGCCCCGCCTTTTTCTCCGCGCGTGACTAAATAGACGCCAATTCACACCGCAACAACGGCAATGATGGCAACGATAGTTCACCTTTCTAGCATGAAGACCATGCGGTGCGGGATTTTTGTCGGTACGCGATCCAAAAGCATTCTTTCTCCAATTTCTTTTCCAACACCGGTGGGTTCTGATATTTCCGCGAGCTTGACTGCATTTTCAAGCTTATTAGAATTCTCGGCAAATATTGTGAAAAGGTTTTCTCCTTTGCGGACGGGATAGCCAATTTTTTGTTCAGCAAGATTCCCGCGCCCTTGTCCCGCGGTGCGCCGGCTTCTCTCGCTATCGTGACCATCTCGGCATTCTTTAGCAACAGAGTTAAAATTAACTTTTCATACGGAGTTTCTGAGCGGCGTACTGCAGAAACACTATGGAAAACTCCACTTTTACTTTCAATCTCCGCCCAATCCTAGCTCTTTTTGGAAGTTAATGCACCTTTCTGCGGCTCAGGGCTAAAAGGAGAGGTAAGAAAAATATTAGTTAGTTGAAAAGCTTTTAAGTGCCCATTTAAAGTAAAAAACAACCACTACCGGAGGTAAACCATGAACGTTATGGTCGTGAAGAGGAGCGGCAAACTCGAGCCTTTCCAGAGGGAAAAAATCGTCAGGTCTTGTAAGAGGGCCGGCGCTACACCAAAGGTTGCAGAAAAGATCGCCGATGAGGTAGCCCAGACTGCGCGCGATAAAATTCCTACGAGCGAGATACGAGATGCGATCCTAAGCAGACTCAGGAAGAAAAATCCAGCTTGGGAAGCAGCATGGCTTGAGTATGAAAGGACAATGAAAAAGAAAAAATAAACTAAAGAATGCGCATAAATGAAAGGAAATAACGTTTCAAACGTTTAGGCGCATTAAAACAGGTTAAAGTCCCACCTCACTAGCGCCTGTGCGTTCCCATCGATTCCGTTTCAGCCCTCGGAAATAACGATGTTGAGCTACCAGAAACAGAAGTTAGTAAACACAGAGCATATTTTACACATCAGAACTGGCACGAAGGTAAGAAAAACTTTTAAGTCGGCGAAGTAGAGGGAGGGCTGGAAGAGATGATGTACAAGAAGATGCTCGTGTGCATAACCGAGGCAACCCCGGAAGAAGTTGTTCAGACCGCGGTCAAGCTCTGTTCCAGCGACACTGAAGTTTACGTGCTGCATGTCGTCTACCTCTTGAGCGATTTTGTCAGGAAGGAGGTCACGGAGAACATCTGGTGGGTGATTGACATATTTAAAAAAGCGGGTTTGAAAAGCCAGTTTAAGATAGTCGAGTCCACTGACGTCAAAAAGGCGATCATCTCCTTCGCCGAGAAAAATTCCTGCGATGTCATAGTGACAGGTACGATTCCGAAGAAGGGACTGCTGGGCGTCCCATCGGAAAGCATCTCCGACTACCTCGTTAAAAACGCCCCGTGCACGGTCATCCTCGTGAGAAAGGCTGGGCAGCCGGTGTGACGTTGGAGCACCGAGGACACATCAGGTGTTGCTTTTGGACGTTTTATCCTTAGTACCTGTCGCTGTTTTCGTCCTGACGATTTATCTTGTTTACAAGCACCCGAGTGTGAAAATCCCCTTCACATCCAAGTATGTCCACATCGACTACGGCTACGCCCCGATCATCGGAGTTATCCTGCTTTTCCCGACCTTCTCCAACCTAAAGCGAACCTTCGGTGAATTCGTCCTCGCTAGGGAATTCAAAAACATGGTCCAAGAGATGATGTTAAAGGCGTTCAGCTACAATCTGTTGATGAATCTGAGCCTAGGCAGGTAAAACGCGATAAGAAAAACGGCTCGACGAGCATATGGGGAAGTGACAAGAAGATTTTGTTTTATTTGTGCAACACAGCACTAAAGTCACAAGAAATTTAAGCTGCAACTTCAGAGTTTTGGATGGAGGTCGAATGTCACGTTTGGCTGTTGCCCCAACGGTTTGCTTCCTACTGCCTGCGTCTTCGGGGTTCATTACAGACAATTCCGGAGGGTCAAGTTGAAAAAAGCGATCCTGGTCGCATTTTTGTGCGCGGTCGTGTTGGTAATGGTAGCTCCACCGCACGGGAGTTTTGCGGCAGGGTTTTCAGGTTCAGGGAGCGGGACAGCTGGAGACCCTTACATAATCACGACGGGCGTGTGGGTTAATTACATGACCTAATAACGAGATGATTTATTTGACCATGCTGTCACCCTTAACCAGTAATTTTAAGATAGTCGATAAAAATAAAATGAGGCGAGAAAAATGTCAATAAAATTAGCCAGCCGAGTGCTAGGGGCGAGTGTTATAACAGACAAGGGGCTCATAATCGGACGACTTCGGGACATGCTTATTGATGAAAAAAGCGGTCACATTCAAATGCTAGTCGTAAGTGGAACAATCAAAGGACTTCTGGAAAACTTACCAAAAGATGAATCCGGTAATCATTTAATACCGTACAACTTGGTAGTCTCTATAAAAGATAGCGTAGTGGTCGATGAACAAGGAGTATTACTCTTCAAGGCTCCAAACAACCAATCTAATCTTTAAATGATAATCATCACATTAAATTAGGAAGGATATTAATATGAAGGATCTATTTGGGAGAAGACCTGGTTCCCCAGAGATACAGCAAAAACTTAATATTCAGCGATTCAAGCTTGAGCAGCTCCAATTGAAAATTGCAGAACGGGTTCAGCAGAGCATGGTGGAAGCAAAGAAATGCCTGGAGAGAGGGGACGAGAGCGGTTTCAGGGCAGCCTCCAAAGGATGTGTCTTAGTTAAGCATGTGGCTAGTTCGATAAACGAATTAAGGGAAATGGCATTGGAAATGCTTAATCTTGTAGAAATGGGGGGCATCTTGCATGGCGTAATTGAGGTGGGAGGAGATCTAGTCAAGATGCAGAGTAGGCTGGGCTTAGATTCCGCCAAGCTTGGATCTTCGTTGTCAAGGATAAGGTCGAGCATGACCCACATGGAAGACATTGCCAACGTCTTATCGGCGACTATCGAGATTGGTATATCTAACCCGAAGCAGTTATCCGCGGATCAAGAGGTCTTAAGAAAGGAACTGTTGACGGAAATGGAAATCCAGAAAAACCAAGTGGAAAAGTTGAGGGAGCATCCAAGCAAAGAATTGCAATTAGTATCTTAGTGATGAGTTTTTGGAAATGGCGCGATAGTATTGGTGTTCAAGATTGAGGTTTGCTTCTAAAACATAAAATGCTGAACGTTGTGTCTCGGTTAAGGAATCCAAAGTTTTTGTCCAACCTCCTGAATTTCGTCATAAGCTTAACTTTTTTTGTAACAAGCCGGTGTTCTTTAACGAACCGTACACGAGTTGGTGAGAATAGGCTTCCTTCTCTCAACCCATTAGCGAGAATGCGATGGTCTGAACCTAATGGGTAAAACTTTTAAGCATTGATAACCTGAATAAAATAGGGAGTTGTTAAAATGAGAAGCGTATTAGGAAAGAAAGCTGACCCAGCCGAAATGCAGCAAACGCTTACCATGCAACGTGTTAAGCTGGAACAAGTTCAGTCGAAACTTTCAGGAAGGATGGAACAGAGCAGACAAGAAGCAAGGAAAGCTCTAGAAGTGGGAGATGAGAGCGGTTTCAGAGTTGCCTCACGAAAGTATTCCTTATCAAAGAGCACTGCTAGTTCGATAAACGATTTAAGGGAAATGGCAATGGAAATGACTGACCTCGTCGAAATGGGAGGGATCTTGTCTACCGTAATCGGTGCAGGAGGAGATTTAGCTAAGATACAGGGCAGGCTCGGCCTAGATTCCTCGAAGCTTGAATCTTCGTTGTCAAGGATAAGGGCGAGCATGACCCACATGGAAGACATTGCCAATGTCTTGTCGGCGACTATCGAAACCAGTATATCTAACCCGAAGCAGTTATCCGCGGATCAAGAGGTCTTAAGAAAAGAACTGTTGACGGAAATGGCAGTGCAGAAAATAGATGCCGAAAAAGTAAAAGAGCAGGTAAGTAAAGAGCTGCAAAAAGCATAGCGACATAGGGGACTTGGCGTTGGCCCCGATTTCTTCAGTACCGGAGATACTGTCCGCTGAGGCTCGTGGTTTTGCAAAGGTTGCCAAAGATTATGAGACTGATAGACGACTGCAGGACGCTCGGACCAGTTACTTAAAGGCTTCAGATAAGTTTGCAGAAGCAGCTCTTGCAAGCAGCTTCGACCAAAAGGAGTTTAAATTGGACCTTGCAAAGTTTTTCCTCTCGAAAGCGATGGAGCTAAAAGAGACCATCGAAAGGCAAGAAAGAGTAGAACACGTTGACAAACCCGCCACTGGGGACGTTAAAAAAATGGTTATTGTGGAGAAACCAGATGTGACTTTCGATCAAATCGGGGGACTCAACGACGTAAAAGAGACACTCAAAATGGAGGTCATTTATCCCTTTCAGAAACACGGGAGCGAATTATACGGGATGTTTGGTAGAGAACCTGGGGCAGGCGTTCTGCTATACGGTCCGCCAGGCTGCGGCAAGACCCTCTTGGCTAAGGCAGTAGCGAGAGAGAGCGATGCTACATTCATTGCTCCGAAGATTAGCGACATCATGAACATGTACGTTGGAGAGTCGGAAAAACGCATTAACGAGATTTTCGAGTACGCACGGACATGCGAAAGGTCAGTCATCTTCCTTGATGAGATGGATTCAATATTTCCAAGGCAGGGACCTAGCTATGCGCAAAGGATAAAGAACGAACTTCTGCAGCAGATGGACGGCATGTATTCGAAAAAAAAGAACCTTCTTCTTTTGGGCGGGACCAACAAGTCTTGGCGTCTGGACACAGCTTTGATAAGACCTGGACGGTTAGGTAAAATGATTTTTATCCCCCCTCCGGACCTTGAAGCAAGGAAAACGATTTTTAAAATTCATCTTAAAAATGTCTCTTCAAAGGGAATGCTGGCAGAGGATATTGACTTTGAGCAGCTTTCTCTCAAGACGAACGGGTTTTCCGGAGCAGACATCGAGCAGGTCTGCAAGGAAGCCGTGGATGTACCTCTGTACGAGGCGTTAAAAGGTGCAAACCCAAGGAAGGTCACGATGAATGATTTTATAATGATTTTAGAGAAGAAACAGCCATCAATCATTACTTGGTTCAAAGAAGCCATCGAATCAACCATAATGTCTGGTGATCAAGAGATATTCGCGGATTTGATAAAATACTCGCAGGATTACTTGGCCGAACACGCAACGAAAGCAAGTTAGGTCATGAAGCACAGAAATAAGTCTTTGAATTAATCACTGCCCAAAATCGTTAACATGCCTGAAGTATTCCTTTGGATGCGCATTGCTTATCATAATATACGGCCACAGAGCTCGTTGAGTAGTCGTTGGAAGCTTTAAAAAGGCATCCCGAAAAGGGAGTGAGCGCCCTCACCATTCCGCAAGATAACAGGAAAAATTATGGTGGGAGGAAACCCTGATATTGCCCCCACCACAGGAAATCGGGGTAAAAAAGGGTGGTACCTGGTCTTGATTTGGCGGTTCAACGAGGACCGCAACTTCTGGGAGCGGCTCAAGCTCTGGCGCAACTTGGGGTCAGATAGAAAAGAAAGAGGGGCAAGTTAACGGCATCAGGGTGGTGCGGTATTAGGGGTTTGTACTTGGATTTGTACCCTCCAGAGGATTTCCGGGAAATCATCATAAAATAACTAATTTACTTTGCTAACCTGCAATCCTGTGTAAGATATTCGAACCAGCATTAGAACCCGCCATATACTAATCTTTGTCAATATTTTTATTTTTTATGAGTTGGTTTTTCTGCTGACCCAACTTCTCCTCTCAAGTAGGAATACCATCTATCTATTTTTTCACTGTAACCGTGAATTAATTGATTATTTATCTCTTTCAAACTCTCTTCTCTATTCAGATTTCCATGATCTAAGAAATAGCCAAAAAAGTCTAATTCGTCTACTGCTTTTAAATCATAGTTTTTTGCTATATCAATTCTTTGGCTGAGATACTGAATAAAATCACTGTTGTTTTCTAAAAGTTCGCTTATTACTAATAGATCATAGATGCTAACTACCCACGGGTATTGGTTTCCTTTGAATAATTGAGTGTCCCAGGACTTTACTAAATTTATATCAAGAGCCAATTTTGAAAAGTTTTCTGTGCATACATTTATCAAGAAGATTCTTTTGATGGAGTCTTTCTTCAATTGAAGAACAGTGTTTCCTTGTTCGTTTTTAAATTCAACGATATCTTTGCTCTGAATATACTCAAGAGCTTTTTTCGTTTGTTCAAAAGCCTCATTAATGTGAGCATTAAAGTCATCTTTTGTTAACTTTAATACATCATTTACTCCTGCAATTATTCTTTTTTTCTTGCCCTTAACCTCAATCAGAAAAACTAAATCATCTAATACAATTATGCCATCTATTTCGTTTTCGTTACGTTTGGGGTATTTCAATTTGGGATAGATTTGGCCTTTTATTAGCTTTCCTAGCAATTCCAAAGCCTTTTCTTCAAAATAATCTCCTTTTGTCTTATGATAATCTACTTGGCTCTTTGCATCTTTGGTCAATTTCGATTCGATTATAGGAACTGCATTTCGTATTAGATGTTGCACTAAAAAGCAATAATATTTATCATCAGTTTTGATGATGGGGCGAATTGTAATATCACTTTTGTCAAGAGTATTATTCCAAGCTGCGTTGTCCCCAAAGTTCATTGATAACAAATCCAATAATTTCTGATTAATTTTTGTAGTGATTTCTATCTCGAAACTACCTTTTAAACAAATCTCGGACAATTTGTTAATATCTTGTTGAAAATCCTCGCTTCTAGAATTCAAATCTTTTCTGTAAATTTCAAGTATTTCTTTCGGATTAGTTCCTTTCTCTTGTTCTTTTTTGCAGAAGTCAACAAATTTAGAATGCTCTTCATGTAATTTTCTTTTAGGTTCGTTGTAGTTATAGTTGATCTGTCTCTCAATTTCTTCTACTGTTGACCAGTATTCTTCAATTGAAAATCCTTTCTTCTTAAGTATATGATTGATTTTTGAAAAAAGCCCTACAGATATTTGTTTGTAATGTTGAGGGTAAGCATCGCCTCTAACTATTAAAAAATTAGTTAAAACATGAAAGTAAATCTCTTTTTCGATATCTGAAAGGTTTTTTCTTGTTTCTGCTTCATATATATGATACCAGATTAATTTTGAAAATAATTCATCTAACGGCTTTTCTATTTCATTAATGACATCTCTATTTGACACAGTTTTGTATTTATTAAGCGTGTTCTTCAGAATAATATTTTGAATTGTTTCTGGTATTATCTGCTTTCCTTGAAAAGATGATTCTGTCTCAGTTTCAGGATCAATAAGTAAATTCTTTGCTGAAATATACGCCAAGACATCCAAAGGATCAAATTTTTCAAGTATCAGTTTTTCAATATCTTGGTATTTCTGTTCAAGCTCTTTTTTCAATGCAGGCAGGCTGGTTTCAGCTTTTTTCTTAAATTTTTCATGTTCTCCTTTTTGCCAATTGGATTGCACAAGAACGGCTTTCCCTTTTCTCGCTAATTTAATTGGCCCATAATCAAAGAATTCATCATAATCTGCTTTTTGCAAGTCTGAAACCCGTTTTATTGAAATTACGCCGTTGTCTGACCCCAACTTATTCTCTATGATCATCTTCCTAATTCTGAAGTCGATTTTTTTTACGGGAACTCCTGTTTTTTTATGTAAAGAACCAATCAAATTATCCAACGGGGTATTTCCATTATCTTTCAAGTGTTGAATGATTTGTGGTTCAAGAGTTGTTTTTTTACTCATAATTTCCCCCAAATTGCTTGACATCTATTCCTGATTAATTATATCGACGTGAAGAGATTATTTGAATTTATTGATTTTGGAGGTGACATCATGCCAAAAGTCGAGCTTGAAATCAAAGCCCAACTTGAAAAAGATATTCTTGAGGCGTTTGAGGAAAAACTCCATGAAAAATGCCCAGATGGCTTCATGAATCCTATGGTGCGGGGGGAAGGGATTGAACCCGCAATTGATCAAAAAACCGCAATTTTGCGCTGGACCCGAACCCATTTGGGTGCGGGTACTTCTGGACCTACTCCGCGCTGGGGACCAAATTGGGCGGGAGTTTGATTATCGCTTTTCCGTTGGGCAGCGCGGCGTGGAACTCCCACCCTTCCTTGATGTATTTCTCGATTTTGCTGAGCGGCACGACTTTTTGCCGCGCCCCGTTTTTCTCCATCAGGCCCGCCAGCTTCCGCCTGATCGTTTCCTGAAACTCGTCGTCGTCCATGCCCAGCACGTCCATCTTCTCTATCTCCTTCGGCTTGAAGCCGGCGACCAGGAGGAGCTGGCGCTTGAACTCCTCCCTGATTTTGTCTTTTCCTGGAGCCTCGGCGGTCGAGGTGGCGAGAAACTCGTACGATCTCAAATAGGCCCCGCGCATGTCCTCGATGACGTCCGGGGGAAACTTGTACTTGTTGGTGGTGTACCTGGCCTCCATGTCCCCCTTGTGGCCCATCCAGAACTGCCTGTAGTCGCGGAGCACGAGTCCCTTCGAGTCGGCGAGCATCAGTTGCGTGTCGAAGTACGATCTGAGCACGTAGGGCCTCCACCCTAAGCCCGCCCTCCTTATCGCCTTCCTGATCGCGTCGGAGATATTCGTGGTCCAGACGAAGGGCTTCATCCGGCGCTTGGGCGTGATGATTGGGGAGTCGCGGGTCAGCTCCTCCCTTCTCCCGATCCGCTCCGCCAGGTATTCCTTCAGGTATCCGCAGCCCTCCTCGCCCAGGAACGTGAGGTACTGCCGCCCGCTCTTGCTCAGCTCCTCCCGCACGACCACCATCGTCGGTATCTTCTTGAACCCCACCTTTCCCCCTTCTACGAGCATCTCGGGGAGGTCGCCAACCTTCAGACCGTCGGTGCCGTTGTAGTTCCCGAGGGTTTCGATCCTCAGCCCCGCATGGGCTATCAGCGCCGAGGCCGTCCGCGTCTTCTTGTCCCACGAGAAGAATATTTTGAGGAGTTCGTTTTTTGTCGGCACCCGTTCTTCCTTGAGGGAGGGGGTCCTATCCACCCCTTTGATTTTGATTTTCACCTTCAGTTCGCGATGGTTGTAGGACAGCCAGGACCTGATGGCTTTGAGGATCGATGCTATGTAGCTCCCCGCTTTGCCGCGGCGCTCCAGCTTCCCGACGAAGTCCAGGAGCAGGGCTTCGAGCTCCCTCGGCTTCATCGCTGCCAGCTGCTTCGGGGTCAGCCCGTGGGCCTCGCAGAAGTTGCCCAGCCTCCGGAGGTAAACGTCCGCCGTCACCCCAGATCCCCTGGCGACGTTGTCGTACCACCGCCGGATGTTCCGGTCTTCGAGCAGTTTCTTGTGGCTTCCCATATCGCCCCACCACTGAATCGTTCGTCGCCGCGGGATAAAAATGTATGGTTCCGAACCCAAAAGTGTGGTGGGCCCGAAGGGATTCGAACCCTCGATTTTCGCCTTGTAAAGGCGACGTCATAACCGCTAGACCACGGGCCCAATTGATTTTTCGTGCCTTCGAATAAAAGCGTAGCCAGTCGCGATCATTTGATGCCCAGGACGATGGCGAGAATGACCTCGATGACTATGAGCAGGACTATGAGAAATTCAAGAGTCGCCGCCCGGTGGACGTCGATCCGCTCCATCGCCATGCCGTAGAGCTCCTGCAGCTGCCCAAGCTTTTTGTCCACGAGCGCCAGCCAGTCCGAGATGCGAAAACGTTCGGACGAGATTCTGTACAGCTTGCCGAGGTACCACTCACCAGTGAACTTGAGGATGTTGCGCATGTCTTCCACCAAGTCCGTGATCTCGATCCGCCACTCAGCCAGTTCCCCGGCGGCTCGCGCCAGTTCGCCGTACCCGCGGCGACCCCATGCTATACCTATCCTCGGCTTCGCGAACACCGTGTGCAGGGAGTCGTACGCGCGCTCTAGGCGACGGTCGAGCAGTTTGTCGTACGTTTTCAACTCGAGGAGCTGGATCCTCGCGAACTCGATCATGCGCTCCAGCTCGCCCATGTAGTCGACGGCGCCACTCATCAGCGCCGAATACCAGTCGACGATGACGATGTCTTCGTCTGAATAGCTCAGGTAGAACTTTATCGAGTCCTCTGCCTCCTTGTCGCTGAGCTTCTTCCACTCCTTCTCGCCGCGGAGGATGCCCGCGGTCTGCTTCTTGTACTTTTTCATGAAGTCTTGAGCGTTTAGCTTTGGATCAGATTCTGTTATCATGATCAGGGTGTAGATCTCGGGGTGCTCGAACGCTGGGTAAGGGGAAACTATCGAAGGTTTGATCGTCTTCAACAACCCGGTGAAAAAATCCTTCGTAATATTCTCGAATTCTGTTTTCTCGCCATCGACTTTTACAGAGTGTTCATCCATTCCAACGATTTTCACGACTTCATCCAAGCCAGCTTTGCGGAATTCGAGGCTCAGGTAAATTTCGATGACGCCGATCGGGAATATCCTGCCCTCCACGGTCGCATCATATTCATCGATTTTTTTTGTGCCCAAGTTGACTTCGAGCGGCTGGAGTCCGACTTCTTCGTACCTTGGAGCCAGGACGCGCACTTTTTTTACCTTGGGCCGTTCGATGAGCGCAAGCTTGTCCCTCGGTATTTTTCCGAGTTCGATGTCTCCGCCGCAGTCGTAAAAGTATTGGAAGACCACGTGCCCTGTGAGCGATTGAGTTTTTTCAGCTGTTGGCATTCAAATCCCCGATAACATCTACCTTTTGGCTTAAAATGGCGCCGGGGCTGGGATTTTAGGTTATTTAGATCCACGTTCTTTTTCGGATGATTAAAACCAATCGATTGAGCATACCTAT
>Ga0315289_10013580_pt1 | contig 11388 bp, 8 predicted proteins | sample YL17G11_40_MG_FD_203452 | JGI IMG/M metagenome (GOLD analysis project Ga0315289, IMG submission 203452) | Sediment microbial communities from Yellowstone Lake, YNP, Wyoming, USA - YL17G11_40 | ecosystem: Environmental > Aquatic > Freshwater > Lake > Sediment | place: USA: Wyoming | collected... | reverse complement strand
TTGCCGTAGTCGTTCCAGACGCCGGCCCCGCGATCCATGCCAAACTTGTACAGAGCGCTGTCCCAGGTCAGGCCGACGATGTGGCCGGGCGCCGGTTGGGACGGGTGCTTGTACGCCGGACTTCCCATATCCTCCCAGCGGGCCGTGTACTGCTCATACGAGGCTTCCGGCTCTTGCTGAATTCGGTCGAGAATCCGCCTGCCTTTGGATTCGCCCAGTTGCTTCTGATGGTCGGCGAAAGATGGTGCAGCGTCCCCTGCTGCTACGTAGACATCATGCGAGGGCACCCAGAACACCTTCGTTTGGAGCAGTTGATCTACCGTAATGCTGAAACCCTGCGTTCCCTCACGGCTCATCTGTATCGTCAACACGCGGGGATCGGGTCGATAGGCCGGGTCCTGTTGCAGCCGGTGGGCCGTATCCGCGTCACTCTGCGAGACCAGGTCCTTCCAGAACCGGTGGATCTTCTCCGTCGGCTTCACGTCCCGGGGAGCGTATTGCAACACGAACTCGACACCGTCCACGTCTCCGGCGCCCGAGCGGGTTTCGCACGTCATGTCCTGCAGGTGGTCATCCGTCTCCAAACCGATTCCCGTTGCCTCCGTGACCGTTGCATCTTTGGTCGCAAGCCGGACATAGAAGGCTTGTGTCTCAGGCGACGTGTGGCCCCACGAAACCCTGACTCTCCATTGCTCCTGGCCGCTGGCCGCGGGAAGAGCAAATGTCACGAGAACTGCCACGCAAGTTGCGAGAAGCCCCGTTCGTACCATGCATACCTCCTGTCAGCCGGCATCTACTTGCCGATGCAATAGAGATTCTCGGCGGTCCTTACGAACAGGTGACCCTGACCGATGGCAATCGACGATTGAATCGGCCCCTCACCCATCTTCGCCTCCGAGACAACCTCGAACTTGTCCCCGCCCGCCCGGAGTACGACCGTCTCGCCGGCCTCACTGATGCAGTAGAGCTTGCCGTCACCCGCGGTCAGGGACGCCCACCACGGGCTGCGGCCTCCGAGTTCCCCCTGCCAGAACTTCTTGCCCGTCTTCGGGTCCATGCACGTGATGACCTTGCCGCGCCTGAGCCCGTCGAGCACGTAAAGCCGACCCTGATAGAAGAGAGGCGTGCTGCAATCGGGCGCCGCCTCGTCGAATTCCCAGAGGATGTGCCCGGCATCGTCGGCACCGGTGGGCGGCCGGAGAGCGAAAACACCCTTGTGTTTATGCCGCGTCCCGAAGATGAGTCCCTCGCCGGTCACCAGCGACGGGATGATACGTGAATCCCGCACTTTCTGGCGCCAGTATTCGAACCGCCAGAGGTCCTTTCCAGTCGCGGGATCATGAGCCGTGACGAAGTCGCCGCCCGTCATCAGTAGAGACGCAAGATTTTGCGTCTCGCCAGTCTTGCCGTCACGAACGAACGGGATCGGCGTGCTGTAGGTCTCCATGCCTTCATCAAAGGCGTTGGTTTTACGCGGCTGCTTCCACAGGGTCTTTCCGGTGGCCGGGTCGAGCGCCGCGATAAACGAATCGAGGGGCGCGTCCGCCGGCGGGTCGCGATAGGGCTTGTCACGCCGGACCGCTACAACGTACAGCTTGCCCTCGTAGAGAAGCGGGCTGCTGCTGTAGCCGAACTGCAACGCCAGGTTGCCGTATTCCTTTTCGACGTTCCGCGACCACAACTCCTTGCCTTCGAAGTCAAATCCGATGAGCGTGCCATCTCCGTACAGGAAGAACACCCGGCTCCCATCCGCCGCCGGCGACGGCGACGCCATGTTGTTCCGCGGGAGTTTTCGGGAATTGGAGCCCGCCTGCCTTTGCCACAATTTTTCGCCGGTCCTCGCATCGAAGCACAGCGCCACGAAGTCCGCCGTCCCTTTGACGGTCGAGGTCACGAACACCCGCCCGTTGGAGATCACGGGCGTCGCTCCGCTCGGCCCGGGCAAGGAACTGATCCAAGCCACGTTTTCCTTCGGGCTCCAGAACGTCGGCAGATTCGGCTCATCCGTCGAGCCGTTGAAGAACGGCCCCCGCCACTGCGGCCAATCCGACGCCCAGCCGGACGACGCGACTACCAACACCAAAGCGTTCAGCAATAGAACGCCTCTAAAATTCCTCATCCCGTACACCCCTCTCTACTTGTTTTCCGGATTCGAAGACGAGGTCAGGGCAGCGCGCACGGGCTCGACCCATTTCTCATTCTTGACGTCGTACAGGACGAAATCGCTGTCGAACTGCCAGTACGCCCAGCTCCAGCCGAGCTTCTGGGCCGTCCCGACAAGAAACGCCAGATACCGTGCGCGTGACTCCATCGGCGCCTTATCGTACACGCCGAACTCGCCCAGGAAGACAGGCCGATTGTGCTCTTTCGCCCAAGCTTGGGCCTTAGCGAAGTCCTGCTCGACCGCTGCCTTTTCAACGTCGGTGCCCTTCCACTCAACACCGACCTTGTCCGCGCGGCCCGCCCAGGACGCACCCTGATGAGTGAAATCCATGGGCGAATAGTAGTGGACCGTCACAATGATGTTCCGATCATCCTCGGGCAGCTTCAGGTCGGCGAGTTGACCGATGGCGTTATAGCCCGCCGGGCCGATGATGACCGTGCGGGTCGGATTGGTTTTGCGGATGATGGCCAGAGCTTCCTGAAAATACTGATTCCACATCTCCGCAGTGAGCTTGCGGCTGGGCTCGTTCAGGATCTCGAACAGCACCCTGTCGGGGGCGTCGCGCAGCCGCTCGGATACCTGCCGCCAGAACGCCAGAAACCGGGCCTTGTTCCCTTCCGGGTCGGTGCCCATCGCACCGAACTCGTGCAGGTCCAGGATTACCATGAGATCGCTTTGCAGGGCGTTCGTTACGGTCCAGTCGAGGACTTCCCACCAGGAAGCAGGCAAAGCGTAATCTTCACCCTGTTTCATGTGGCGGAACGGATGCAAATTGATCCGCACGTTGCTGAAGCCGGCATCCTTGAGCATGCGAAAATAGCCGGCCTTGAAACGGGCCTTCTCCCGAGAGTTCCAGATCGGATCGTACCCGATGATGTTGACGCCCCGCCCGAGCTTTTGATTCTGGACAAACGGGTCAACACCCCGCCTTTCGCCCGCCGTAGCGACTCCATAAGTCGCTGTTATGAGCAGGACTGCCGAAACGGCGCCGACGCAAACCCACACTACTGGCGACCTCCGTTCTTCTATCATTAGGGGACTCCTTGTGATCATCAGGGAAATTGTCGACTGCTGCTGAATCAAACCTCTGTCCACTGACCGGGGATGGGGACCGGGTAGCGGCCTTCGGCGTCGGCCTTCACCGGTGCGGGGCTCTCGGCGGTGAAGTCCACGCTCGGGCAGAATTTGAAATCGGACGCCAGCATCTCGTCCCAGGTGATCACTCTGCCCATGTGGATGGCGGCCCGTCCCATGATAGAGGTCAGGTTCGCGTACGCCGCCCGCTCGAGCTCGTTATACGGCTGGTTTTGCCGGATGGCCGTCAGAAGCTCATCCCACTCGACCTGATACGGGCTCATTTTTTCGTCCGGGGGCCGCCATGCGATGTTGTCCTTGCCGGCCCGCTGGTCTTTGTAAATGTGCACGGTCGGGGCGTGCACGTTGCCCGAGAACTGGGCCGCACACTTGGTGCCATGCACGAACGTGGCGAACTCATCGTGGCAATTCGACTGGTTGCGGCTGTTGACGAGCGCCTTCGTGCCATCGGGGAAGGTGTACTCGATGGCGTAGGTATGCAGGTTCTGGCTGCAATCGGTGCTTCCCGGCTCGCGGCCGCCCAGGCCCTCCGCCGCAGCCGGCCAGGCATCCTTGATCCAGCAGCACTCGTCCACCTGGTGAATCATCATCTCGATGAACCACGCCGACGAGACCCAGAGGAAAAAGTACGGCCGCCGAATCTGCCAGAGCAATTCGCTCTCGCCGCCCTTGAACGGGCCCATTCGCGCGCCGGGGTCCATGCGATAGGCGCGAATCAGCGTGATGTCGCCCATCGCGCCGTCGCGGATCTTCTGGATCAAGGCCCGCCGGGAGTACGAGTGCCGGCACATCAGCCCACAGCCGATCTTGAGATTCTTCTGTTTCGCCTGCTCACCGAGACGCAGGATTTCGCGTGTGCCGCCCGGATCGGGTGCAAACGACTTCTCGATGAACGCATTGACGCCCTTCTCCACCGCGTACTTCAGGTGCGTGGGGCGAAAGGCCGAATGGGTGGCCTGAATCATGACGTCGCCCGGCCGCAGACAGTCGATCGCTTTGCGATACGCATCGAAACCCACGAAACGCCGCTCCGGCGGGACCTCGACCCGGGCGCCAAACTGCTCGCTCAAGGCTTTGTGCGAGCTCTTGAGCCGGTCCTCGAAGACATCGGCCATGGCGACCAGCTTCGTCGGTCCGGTCTTCGAGGAGAGAGCATTGGCCACGGCGCCGCTGCCCCGACCGCCGCAGCCAACCAGGGCCAGCCGAATCGTGTTGTCCTCGCCTGCCCAGGCCCGGGACATCAGAGCGCCGGCCAGAACCGAGCCCGCTGCTATTCGACCACTGTTCGCCAGGAATTCCCGACGCGTGGGGCTGACGTCGCCCGGCCGTGACTGAGCCAATGTGCATTGTTCGTTTCCTCGTTTCATAGTACCTCCTGGGAAGCACGCCGTAGGGGCAGGTTTCAAACCTGCCCTGCCATCAAATCTTCACTGGGCTCGCCTGTACGCCTCGGCCCCGATGCCCGATACACAGGTGCCCTCCTCTTCCGCCACCGGCAACGAGGGCCGTCGATTTCCATCCGCGTCGCACCACACGTTGTGACGGAACTTGAATGTCTCCGGGGCCGTGCGGGCTCCGACGTTCAGAAAGACCTGCACGCGCGAGTCGTAGAACACAAGGTTATTCTCAAACACGCCGTCGTGGCACGGCTTGAACTGCGGATCGCTGGTTTCCTGAAGGATCCGCAGCACCCACTTATCCGGCCGGACGATCGTATTGTGGTGGACATGCCCGCCGTCGGCCGTGACCCATGCGACCGCCGCCATACTCCCCTCGAACCGATTGCCCGCGACGGTGATGTTCTTCGCCTCATAGTCCTGCACGCGCGGGCGAAAGAATTGCAGGCCGGTGCTGCCGCCGAGATTGATGGCGCGCTGGCCGGCGTCCTTGAACGAGCAGCACTGCACAAGGACATCCTCGGTGCCGCCCTTGAGCTGCACGCCGTTGTCTTGCGAGAAGCCCGCGCGCCCGATGAAGGAGCAGTCCTCTACGACGCCGCGGTGACAACCGACCATGTCGATACCCGAGCCGCCCCAGGCCTCAAAGTGACACTCGCGCACCGTGAAGTGATCCACTCCCGACATTTTCAGCGCGTCGTGATTGCCTTGGGGCCCGGTCTCGAGAATAGCCACGTTTTCGAGGACGATGCCGTGGGCGGGGGTCTCAAACGAGCCGCCGTCGTCGATGTTGATGCCGTTGCCGGGAAAGCCTCTGACCTCCAGATATTTCAGCATCACATGGCGGCAGCCGGAAAGGTGCAGCGCGGTGCCTCCGCCCCGAAAGACGGGCGGACGGTTCGGGTCGGCCCCCTGAATCACCACCGGGGCCCCTTCTTTGCCGGCCACGTTCCGCAGATAGAGGCTGCCCTCGTAGACACCGGGTTCGAGCAGGAGCGTGGTCCCCGGCGCCAGGTGCGTGACCGCCGCACGCAGTTGGGCGGAAGCCCCGACGCGAATCTCATTCTCATCCGCCCCAATGTCCGGCCTGGCGCCTCGTGGTTGCCCGTCCACATCTTCCGTGGCGTCCGGCCGCACGACGGCACTATCGGTGACCCCCGCTACGTGCCCCTTCAAATGCAGGTCGCCGTGGTCAGGGTCCACGAAGGCATCCGTCATATCCCGGATCAAATTGCCGGTAAGCTGGATGTCGCTCGGCGACTCGTTTCTCATGCCCGGCCCGCTCAGCAGGTTGTTGGCAACCACGAGGCCGTCGTTCGTGAAAACCGTTCGGACCAGCCGGCTCATCCGGCTCTGCGGGTCGTGGATGGTGTTGTGCAGAACTCGGCAATCCTTCGTGTATACCGTCACGACGCCGGCTTCGGGTGCCCGCGTGATGAAGTTGTTGCGGGCAATGCACCCGACGCAGTGATACTCCACGCCATCGGCGCGGTGCGGATTGCCGAGTTGCAGGCCGACGTCACAATCGATGATAATGTTGCGCTCGACAATACAGCCCTGCGCATCGAACCAGAGGAAGACAGCGCCGCGGCCCTCGTACGTTCTGCCCTGAATCCCCACGAACACATTGTCGCTGATGACCCAATCCCGGGCGTACATCACGTCGATGCCGGCGACGTAGTTGCCGTTGGCGATATCGGCGGGATCGTCGCTCAATTGTTTCGGCCGGTCGTTGTAGAACAGGCAGTACTGGACGCGGCACTGCTGCGGCCGGATCGCTTCACGGTTCTCCGGCGGCACCTTCACCCCCTTGATGCCGCGCTGCCAGATGTTGTGAATGATGCAGTTGTAGATCGTCAGCTTCTGAACGTTCGTCTGGGAGTTGATCTTGATCCCGTTGGCGCGGATGTTCTGAATGGTCAGATCGGCGATGGTCACGGCGGAACACGCCGCCACGCCCAACAGCTCGGCGTGTCTGCTCTGTGCGCCGTCAAGAATCACCCGCTCGCGATGGCCCGATGTGCCCCGCAAGGTCACATTATCCGCTCGAATCTCCACGTAGCGAGGCATGAGATAATGCCCGTCGGCGACCAGTATCGTCCGGCCCGGCTCGGCCTCCTCGATCGCTTTCATCAAGTCCTCAACCGTTGAGACCTCGATGACATTTCCCTGCGGACTCGGCAGAGCCGGCGCTTGGGGGAACCAGGTCTGCACAGGCGGATGCAGAGTCTCCCTTTGGCCGTCATCAGCGTGAGCCACACAATCCACCATCGTAAGCAGAGTACTCAACAGAAAGATACGCAGCAGTGCGGGCACGCCCACCCTCATTTCGTCACGGGACACACGCTCGTTGACTGTGAATCGGTCCAATCGTCATACCTCAAGCATGAGCAAGTACGGCGAGCGTGGGTTCCCAAACGCGATTCTTCGCGTTTGGGGTCCCCGTCCTCGCTCGCCCAGAACGATCGTGCGGGGACGCACGACCTGCCTAAGCAAGATGCCAGTGTAGAACGAGGCGAACGCCAAAGCAACTCCATTCTCCCGATTGCTCGGGACGACAAAAGAACAGTGGCACAGGGCAGCGGCAAGTGCTACCATGATTCAGGCTGGCAACCGTTTGTAGTGACGCCGTAAGGCGTTTCTTGCCATGGCGTTTGTAGCGACGCCGTGAGGCACTGTTTTCCATGCCCTCACGGGCACACTACAAACCAGTCTCGCGAGGGTAGATAAGATGAAGGTATCGTCGAAGCAGGTGATCCTTGTTCTGATCGGCAGTCTAATCGGCGTTTCGACGTCACCGGCGCAGCAGGTCCCGCAACTCGTGCGGGAGCAACTGCCGGGCCGGCAGGTAAAGGTGGCGGCCATCAGCATCGGCTGCGGCGGCCAACACGATGAGAAACTCAAGCTGGCCATCACGCACCTGCACACGGCGGGCAAAAATGGGGTGGACATCGCCTGTCTGCCGGAGGAATTCGCCGGCATGACGGCCGAATCGGTGCCCGGCCCGACGACTAATGCCGTGGCCGAGTTGGCCAGGCAGTACAACATGTACGTGATCTGTCCCATTCGTGAGCAGGCCGGGGACCGGGAGTATAACACGGCGGTCCTGCTCGACCGCAAAGGCCAGGTCGCCGGCTACTACCGCAAGGTCTTCGTGTTCTGGGGCGAGGGCGTGCATTGCAGTACGGAAGGCGTGAAGGTCTTCGAGACCGACTTCGGCCGCATCTGCATCCTGACGTGTTTCGACCTGAACTACCCGGAACTGTGGCAGCGCTGCGATGAGCTGGATGCCGACATCGTTTTCTGGCCGAGCGCCTACGGCGGCGGCTCACCCCTCAACGCCTACGCGATCCTCTATCATTATTACGTTGTGCCCGTCGGCGCGGGAAATATTATCGACATCACCGGCAAAACGCTCGACCGCGTCGAGAAGCCCCAGCCGCAGCAGTTCATTGCCACGCTGGACCTGGATCGCTCCTTCGCCCATCACGATTTCCATCAGGACAAGGTCAAGAAGATGCTCGCCGAGCACGCGACCGAGATGGAGGTCGAGCGTAATCTCAGCCCGGAAGACCTGGCCCCGTGGTGGCTCTTCCGCGCCACGAAGCCCGGCATCCACGTCCGCGACATCCTGAAAGAGCACCAGATCGAGACCCTCCGCGCCTACCAGCACCGCAGCCGCACCCAAATCAACGCCGCCCGCGCCAAAGGCGAGCGGATCTAAGCGCGCCAAGGCCGGCCGCCGGCAACCGCGAACTGCCAACGGAGAACAGACAACTCCTTTTCAACCGCCAAGCACGCGAAGCCCGGAAATCCGTCAATTTATCTTTTAGAGGCTGACCCTCAATTCTCCCCTGCATTTTGACCTTTGATTCTCCTCGAGTCTCCGCCTATAATAACTCTTACATCTTGGAGATATGACAACTCGGAGGCCAGGAGGCTGTGGATTGGGGCCGGCGATTTCTCGTCACCCGGGCACCGGCGAGAACTCGGTCGGCATGGACAGTCTGTGATAGCGCGGAAATGACTTAGGTATCCCGTGAATTCCACATTTGAGGGCGAATGTATGGCAAAATCAAACAACTCGGCAGGGGCTCTGTACCAGGCGCTGATGCATCACTTCCTTCACCAGGACCGCATGGTCTACATGAGTTTCCCAATCCTTGCGGTCATTCAAACGCCGACCATTGGCGGAAGCTGGTCGGCTGCAGCCAAAGGGCACCCCTGGCTTGGAGCGGCTCTCGCCATTTTGGGCGCAGTGCTGACCCTGTGCTATCTGCTCTACGTGAGTGCTGCGCGGGCAGACCGCAATGTCAACAGGAAGATCATGGACGATCTCGCCGAAGAGTTGATAAACCAGACGAGTGCTAAAGGTCCTCAAGTGCGCATGAGTTCGGAGGAGGGGCGTTTATGCGGGCCTGTCTTTCGCCTAATCATATTCGTGGTTGTACTGTTCATCGCGGTCGATCTTGTATTTGCTGGCTGGCTCGCGCGAGGATAGCGCGGACGTAGTTCTCACCGAGCCTTATGGTTCAGTGTCCTCTACAAAACATGTCAGCACAAAAAGGCTAATCTGTCTGTTGGGGAGCTACTTATGGATAGGAACAGGCTGAGAAACCGGATAGAAAGAATCAGGGGACTTGATTTCGAGAAATGTTCCGAAGCACAAGTGAAGCAGTTCATCGTCTCGCCTATACTTGACTGTTTAGATTGGAGGATCGATGAACCAGGAGAAGTCGACCCGGAGTACAAAACAGGTGGTCGTGAGTCTGTTGATTATGCTCTTGTCCGGAACGGGACACCGCTTGTCTTTATTGAGGCAAAGGGAGCTGGCGAGAACTTGCGGTCGCACACAGAGCAGTTGCTGCAGTATGCTTGGCGGAAGGCTGTTCCCATAGCCATACTAACAAATGGGTCTAACTGGTCGTTTTACCTTTCTTGGGAAAAGCGAGACTGGGACAAGCGCCTGTTCTGGTCGGCCAATCTGAGAACCGAAAACATCGACAGCGTTTGTGACGGCCTCATTCAGTTCCTGAGCAAGGAGAAAGTAGTTTCCGGAGAGGCTGCTCAGGCTGCCGAGGAAAGGCTGCACGGTGCTGATATTCAAGACGCCATGGTCCACGCATGGAACGCACTTGTCGAGGAACCTGATTCCTCACTTCTCGACCTGATTGCGCGAGTCACTGAGAAGAAGTGCGGACATAAGCCCGACATAGAGGCTGTCAGGGTCTTCATAGGAGAGCACAAGCAACATCTTCTCGTGGGCAACAAACCGCCGCCCCCTCTCCCGCCGGGCGAGAACAAAGCATGGTATTACTGGGAGGACAAGAACAAAAGGGGCTATATTCTCCGTTTTGTAAATCAGCACAGCTCGTGCAGCAAGAGAACTTTTGACGCAGAGAGCGGCAAATTCGTGGGCAAGGGCGAAAACCCAAGCGGTGATTATCAAGTCAAGTTTGCCGAATACATACGACCCGAACAGCGACTACATTTGAGCAAGCATCTTAGCATGGATTCCTGTAAAGAAAGACTGCCAGACTGGGCGATGCTGGAATTCGCGCCTCAGATTCAAAAGATTCTTGAGTTAGATCAAGACAGATAAGCTCCTTTCCATGTCGATGGGGCCATTTCGCAAAGATGGGAGACTGCTGGAGCGGCGTCGCACGGCAAACAGACATGGTCGCGTCTCGAATTGTGAACTCTTCAGGTCTGGGCTCCTGACGGCAGTAAGTCCGCCCCTCTTCGATAAGCTCTCAGGATTCCGGAGACATCATAGTGATTAGGGAAACTCCCGAGCAGTGTTCCCTCCTTGGGTCTTGAATGTACTCTGATCGGGTCCGGGCTCAGTGGCAACCACGTCTCAGACGCAATCCGGCGTACCCCAGCCCCAGCACACCGAGCAGGGCGGCACCAGGGGCAGGGACTACAGACAAATCGTATACTTCGCTGTCAGTTAATGCTCGATTGTAGATCCGAATATCATCAACACTCCCTTCAAAGAATTTCGCAAGACCTCCGCCAGTATTAGCGCATCCTATCAATAGATCATCGATAATGCTATTCAGCGGTCCTCCCGGGTCAGAATCATTACGGGATAAAGCAACCCTGCTACCATCGATGTAGATGCTTCCTTCCGTACCTGTGTAAACTCCTGCTATGTGATGCCATGAACTCATGGGTATCGCAGCACTGCTTATCTTTATCACATAGTCATCCCCAGTAGCATATTGGAATACTGCCAGCGAGCCGGGGTCTATGCCTATATTGTATGAGTCATCCAAGTGGCTACCGCTATAATGGAGGTACTTGTTCAATACCTCCGCTTCATGATCACTTCCATCTATCTTGACCCAAAGAGCGAGGGTGAGGGAATTCATCCCATCCAACTGTGGGTCGTCAGGTATTCGCACGTAATCATTCAGACCATCAAAACTGTAAGCACTATTGGGGTTTCCGAAACGGTCTATGGTCAAAGTGGCTCCCCAGACTGTCCCATCGTGACCGTTGCCCGATACGTCGTCCGCATTCCCATTGAATGCATAGTGCGCCACCAGGCCAGTGGACAGGTCTGCCCAGACAGGCTGGCCTATTGCGAGTACGAGGATGGCTGCGCCCATCGTTGTGACAAGTGATTGCGGTCTCATTTTCCTCCTCCGTTTTTCTGCATTGTGGTCGGGCAGATCAAAAACAACAAACCCTGCTTGTTTAGTACGTATTGTCGCATTTCGGGTG
>Ga0315289_10013578_pt1 | contig 11389 bp, 10 predicted proteins | sample YL17G11_40_MG_FD_203452 | JGI IMG/M metagenome (GOLD analysis project Ga0315289, IMG submission 203452) | Sediment microbial communities from Yellowstone Lake, YNP, Wyoming, USA - YL17G11_40 | ecosystem: Environmental > Aquatic > Freshwater > Lake > Sediment | place: USA: Wyoming | collected... | reverse complement strand
TGACCTCCCCTTTGACCGACACGATACGCAGGAACGCGGGTTTCAGAGGCAAAGAGCCTATCCCCCTCTCCCTTGACGGGAGAGGGGCAGGGGTGAGGGTGAATGCCGCACAGCAACCTTAATTCCCCCTCACCCTACCCTCTCCCACAAGGGGAGAGGGATAATAGAAACATATTTTCAATAAAGCAGTAGAGACTCCAAGAGAGGCGCCGACGTGCTTCGCTATTTCGCCTACGTCTTCATCGTCGCTATGGCCGTCGTCATGGCGGTCTTCATCGTCTTTCTCCTCGTGGGCGGCCTGGCCGGACGGGTCGCATCGCCCACGAACCTGCGTCTGACGGTCTTCGACGTCGTAGCCCTCCCCGCTCCCGAGCGCGTCCGAGGCCAGGCCGTCCTGGAGGATCTCGGCCACGCCAACCGCGTGGGCCAGGCCCTCATCTTTTTCCGCTTTCACGAGGACTACGTCGACGCCGGATGGGTTAGCGAACAGGGCGTCGCGGTGGGCTCGCGCCGCGGCGGCCTGCCCGAAGGCCGGCATCCGTACGAGGCTTTCATCTCGGAACTGACCGGACCCCTCGGCCTGCGGGCGACCGGCACGGTGTGGGTCCGGACGCCCGAAACAAAAGTCCTCTGGGTCGATGCCGGCGCGGTCCTCCCGCCGACCGGCGCCGTGCCGGAGGCGATTGAGACGCTCAAAGGCCTTGCGTCCGGCCGTCAACTCGTTTACCTTGTCGCCGCCGACGCGGGACGCTACGGGGCGATGCGCCGGCAACTGGCCGACGCGCATCTGCCGCCCGGACCCGCCTGGTGGGTCGAGCCGGAGTCCGAACCGCAAAGCCTCGCTTCGCTCAAGCGGACCTGGCCGAAGGTGGATGCCGCCGTGGTCGGCTCGCGGCGGCTGGCCGAGGCGGCCGGGACGCTCGGCCTCCGGGTCCTGGCTGTGACCGCTCCCGCCGATGCCGAGGGGGCGCCGCCGGCCGAATCCGTCGCCTGGCCCGATGTGGGCCGCCGGCTGTCGGCCAAGACAAAAGACGCGAACGCCAAGGAAGGAAACTAGTGTGAGAGGGGTTTGCAGGAGTTCTTTCGCGGCACTGGTTGCAATCTTCGCAACCGTGCTCGCCGGCTGCACGGGCGGCAGCAGCCGACTCGCCGGCACGCCGGCCATCCCGACGCGCGACGCCTTTCGGTATCGCCCCCTCGCCCCGACCGGCCCCCGACCGGCGCCGCCCGCCGCGGCGGGCAACACCCAGGAACGCCGGACCGAGGTCGCGATGCCCCCCGCCCCCGCCGAGGCCGGCTGGCTCCCCGCCGTCGAGGAGCGCCCGTGGCAGTGGATCGTCGTTCATCACAGCGCGAGCGACCGCGGCTCCGCGGCCATCTTCGACGACTGGCACCGCAACGGACGCCACTGGGACGAGTTGGGGTACCACTTCGTCATCGGCAACGGGACGGGGAGCGGCGACGGCCTCGTGGAAATCGGCCCCCGATGGCCCAAACAGAAACACGGCGCCCACACCAAGGTCTGGAACCGCGAGGAGTACAACCAGGTCGGCGTCGGGATTTGCCTGGTCGGCAACTTCGACAAGACGCGCCCCTCGCGCGCCCAGATGGACGCCCTCGCGCGCCTCGTGGATTGGCTGTCGGCCCGCTACCGGATCGACGACGCGCACATCATCGGCCACGGCCAGGTGTGCGACACGCGCTGCCCCGGCCGGTACTTTTCGTTCGACGACCTGTTCGGGCAACTGCACGCCCGCCGCGGCGCCCGCGCCGCCTCCGCCAACGCGCCTTCTCGCTAAAATGGGGTCAGACCCCATTTTTCTAACTACTTGTAAAAAAAGAAGTTACAGACGCGATTTTTGGCGTTTGGCTTTTTTCCCCCGTGGCCGGCCTCGCCGGCGAGATTCGAGGCCGATTCCCAGTCGTGACGCCATCCGCTGGACCCACGAATCGCCACCCAGCGGGCGGCCGCGCGCAACGCTCTGTCGGATGCGAACCAACTCGTTCGCCGGCTCCAAGTCATTCACGAACGCCAACCAGTCCTGCGGCGGTTCAACGGGCCAAGCATGGAGCAACTTGCTGAGGGGCGCGCCGCTTCGGTTCTGCCGATGCCAGAGGCTGCCCCATCGCCAGTCCTCCGCGCGCTCGACGAGGCCGGCACGGACGGGATTGCGCTCCACGTAACGGCAGACCGCCACGAAATGGCGGTCCGTCTCGACGGGGAAACTCTTGAATCGTCCCTGATACAGATGGCCCGTACCGACCGTGCCATGCATATCGTGCCAGTGCTGCGTGTGCGTCGCGGTCAACCATTTCATGAAAAGCGAAAGGTCCCCGTCGCCAACAGGCCAGAGAACCAGATGCCAGTGATTGGGCATCAGGCAGTAGTCCAGCATTCGCATCGGCACGTGTTCGTGGGCCGCGACCAGAAGACGCTCAAAGACCTCCGCGTCCCGCCTCGCCCGGAAGATGGGGAACCGCGCGTTGGCACGGTTCAAGACGTGATAGACCACTCCGCCCACAGCGATCCTTGGCCGCCTCGCCATGCCGACACCCTACCTGCAACCTGCTACGGCGCCCAGAAAATTGCGACCCAAGACACATAATTTCAACACTAGCGCTCATAACCCTTTTGTTCAGCGGCACTTGCAAAAATGGGGTCTGACCCCATTTTCTCATGCGCCCGCGGCCCGCTGGACCTGGAAGATGGCCAGGCCGGCGCGCCAGTTGGCGCAGCAGGAACCGATCCGGCGCTGGCTGGGGGAGAGGAAGATCTCGCGGACGCGCTCGAGATTCTCGCGGTCGCAGAACTCGCGGAAGTCCTTGACGGTGCAGAGGTGGACGTTCGGCGTGTTGTACCAGTGGTACGGGAGGGCGTGGGATCGCGGCATGCGTCCGCCCCCGAGGAGTTGCAGGCGGACGGCCCAGTGGCCGAAGTTCGGGAAACTGATGATCGCGCGCCGGGCGACACGGAGCATCTCGCGGATGACCTCCGGCGGGCGGGACGCCTGCTGGAGCGTCTGCGAGAGGATCGCCACGTCGAACTGGCCGTCGCGGTAGAACCCCATCCCCTCGATCATGTCGCCGTGATAGACCGGGACGCCGCGCCCCACGCACTCCAGGACCGCCTGTTCGTCGATCTCGATGCCGCGACCGACGCATCCTTTAATCTCGATGAGGTCGGAGAGCAACTGGCCGTCGCCGCACCCCAGGTCGAGCACTTTCGCGCCGTCGGGCACGAGCGCTTCGATCAGTTCGTAATCGAGGCGGAGTTTTTTGTGGCGATCGCGTCGCGGGAAGATCACAGCCTCCCTCCCTTCCCCGCTTGCGACCGGACGCGGCGCTGGACGTTGGCGAGGAATCCCGTGACGGTTTCCGCCAGTTGCCGGTTCGGCAGGAGAAACGTGTCGTGGCCGTAGCGGCTCGGGATCTCCAGGAACGTCGTGGGCACGCCGTTCGCCTTTAGCGCCCGCACGATCTCCTTCGACTGGTAGGTGGGGAAGAGCCAGTCGCTCGTGAAGGAGACGACGAGGAACTCGGCCCGGACGGCCTCGAACGCCTGGACCAGGGATCCGTACTTCGCCGCCAGGTCGAAGTAGTCCATCGCTTTCGAGATGTAGAGATACGAGTTGGCGTCGAATCGTCGGACGAAACTGTCGCCCTGGTATCGGAGGTAACTTTCGACCTGGAAATCGGCCTTGAAGCCGTAGCCGACCGTTTCGCGGTCCTGAAGCCGCCGGCCGAACTTCTCGTGCATCTGATCGTCCGAGAGATAGGTAATGTGTCCGATCATGCGCGCGATCGCGAGGCCCGCGCGGGGCGCGTCCCGGCCGTAGTAGTCGCCGCCGGCCCAGTTCGGGTCGGTCATGATGGCCTGGCGTCCGACTTCGTTGAAGGCGATGCCTTGGGCGTTGAGGCGCGCGGTGGCGGCGATCGACATGGCGCTCGCCACGCACTCGGGATACCGAACGGTCCACTCGAGGACCTGCATGCCGCCTATCGACCCGCCCGCCATCGACAGAAGCCGCTCGATCCCCAGGTGGTCGATGAGCCTCTTCTGCGTCCGCACCATGTCGCCGACGGTGACCATCGGGAAATCCATCGCGTAGGGCCGGCCGGTGGCGGGGTTCGGGCTCGAGGGGCCCGTGCTGCCCTTGCACCCGCCGATGATGTTCGAGCAGATGACGAAATACTTCGTTGTGTCGAAGGGTTTTCCCGGGCCGACCATGATGTCCCACCATCCGGGCTTGCGGTCGTTGGGCGAATGGTATCCGGCGACGTGGGCGTCGCCCGAGAGGGCGTGTAGAAGGAGGACGGCATTGTCCTTCGCGGGCGCAAGTTCCCCGTAGGTCTCGTAGGCGAGCGTGATGGGCCCGAGGCGCTGGCCGCACTCCAGTTCGAGTTCCTCCGGCGGTTCGGCGAATTTGAAGTGTTTCGTCTCGACGAGGCCGGCGCTGTGGGCGCCGCCGAGCCGGCTGTCCTCCGCTACCGGAAGTTCGTCGTCGGTCGCCAAGGTTCGTTCGCTCCTGCCGAACAGAGCGCGCCCCGCAAGCGGGGCGGCTAAATGTGTTACGCTTTCGCGAGGGCCTGGTCCAGGTCCGCGAGGATGTCGTCAATCGTCTCAAGGCCCACGGAGAGGCGGACGAAGTCCGGCGTCACGCCGGCCTGCCGCTGCTCGTCCTGGGACAGTTGCTGGTGCGTCGTCGAGGCCGGGTGGATCGCGAGGCTCCTCGCGTCGCCGATGTTCGCGAGGTGGCTGAAAAGCCGCAAGGCCTCGATGAACCGGCGTCCGGCCTCCAAGCCCCCTTGGATGCCGAAGCCCACCAATCCGCTCGCGCCGTTCGGCAGGTAGCGTTTGGCCCGGTCATGGGAGGGATGGCTCGCCAGGCCCGGATACAGGACCCACGTGACCTTCTTGTGGGTCTGGAGGAATTTCGCCACGGCCAAGGCGTTCTCCGAGTGCCGGGCCATCCGCAGCCCGAGCGTCTCCACGCCCTGCAAAATGAGGAACGAGTTGAACGGGCTGATGCACCCGCCCAGGTCGCGGAGCGTCCGGACGCGGGCGCGGACGGCGAAGGTGACGGCCCCGAAGGTCTTGTAAAACTGGAGGCCGTGGTAACTCGGGTCGGGCTCGACGAACTCGGGGAACCGCCCGCCGTCCCACGGGAACCGTCCGCTGTCCACCACCAGACCGCCGATCGAGTTTCCGTGGCCGCCGAGGTATTTCGTCAGGCTGTGGACGACGATGTCGCAGCCGTGCTCGATGGGCCGGCAGAGGGCGGGCGTGGCGGTCGTACTGTCCACGACGACCGGAACGCCGCGCGCGTGGGCCGCCTCGGCAATGGCCGCAAGGTCGGGGATTGAAAGTTTCGGGTTGCCGATCGTCTCCAGGTACACGGCCTTCGTGCGGTCGGTGATGCGGGAGGCGAAGGCGTCGGCCTCGTCGCTGTCCACGTACTCGACCTTGATCCCCATGCGCGGCAACGTCGTCGTGAAGAGCGTCACCGTGCCGCCGTAGAGGCGCGTCGTGGAGAGGATTTCGTCGCCCTCGCGCGCCAGAGTCAGGATCGTGGCGCTGATGGCCGCCATGCCGCTCGAAAACGCCAGGCCCGCCGCACCGCCCTCCAGCGACGCGACGCGCTGCTCCAGCACGTCCGTCGTCGGGTTCATGATCCGCGTGTAGATGTTGCCGAACTCCTCCAGCGCGAACAGGCGCGCCGCGTGGGCCGTGTCGCGGAAGACGTAACTGGTGGTCTGCCAGATGGGGACGGCCCGGGCGCCGGTCGCCAGGTCGGGCGTGTGGCCGGCATGGAGGGCCCGGGTGTCGAATCCTTTGAACGTCGGCTCGGTCATGAGAGTCCTTTCCGTCAGTCGGTCCGGGGCCCGGAAACGCAAACCGCCTCTTCCCGATTCGCGTCCTTTCGGACCGGATAAGGAGAGGCGTGCGTGAATTCGCGCGGCTCTCTTATCTCTCCCCGAAATCCGGGCGGGAATTAGCACCTGCACCCGCCGAAGCCCGCCTGCCGCATCGGCAGGTCTCGGGCGAAGGCGGGCCGGTTGCTGTGGCGTCGTCGGGCCCTTCCCTCAGCCACTCTGGATAAGATGCGCCCTGTATTCAGTTGTCGGAAGCAGTATATCGGCCGGGCGGCGGTCGAGTCAACGGAAAATCCGGCAGGGACGCCCTAGGTCCGCAGGGCGGGCGGGCGGGGTTTCGGCTCGGGCGGGGCCTTGCGGGCTTCCTTCAGTTCCTCGCGCAGGCGCGCGATCTCGTCCTTCAAGAGGGCCAACTCCTGCGTCAGCCCCTTCTCGCGCTCCGAGTGTTTCGAGATGACCACGGAGTAGTGCAGCAAAATCGCCATCAGAAACAGGACGCACAGGAACGTCATCAGAACGGCCGGGGGAAGCGTGATCCTCATGGCCACCCATTCCAGGACCCTCGGATAGATTCCGGAGACCAGGATGGCCGCGGCCGTCAGGACCCAGAGAACGGAATACTCCTCGCGCAGTCGGCGCTTGCGAATCAGTTCGAGCGTCATCAGCAGCAGCACGCCGCCCGCCAGGACCAGCGCAACACGATGTTCCCATCGAAAGAAGTACACTAGGCCACCTCCTCTTCCAGGTGCACCGGCGCCTTCACCAGGTCCGCCTCGCCCGCGAGCAACGGCCCGACGAGGTCCGCCAGCCGGCTCGCCCGGCCGTTGTTCGGCTCTTGTGGCATAGTTCGCCTGCCCGGCGCAGCACCCGTTATCCGCTCGCCTGGTCGAGTCGCCTGAGCGACCCGGAAACGCACAAATCTTTCGTCAAACGCCCGGATGGAGTCTATCGGCCGGAGGGCCGCGTGTCCAGTCCCTACCGCGCGCCGCTACGCCGTTCGCAACGGCGCCCCCGGTGTATTCACCGGCGCACGACGGTGCCCCCCCGTGTAATCACGGGGGACGCCGTAACGCCCGCGTCACGGCGCGCCACCCGGGGGCGGCAGTGCTCAGGGCCCCTTCCGGGCGAAGGTCGTCGGAATGGCGTTTGCGTCGAGGAGTGATTCGAGTTTTCATTCCGCGTTCCGAGTTCCCCATTGAAACACCCCCGCCTTGACGCCACCGCCGCGCCGCGATATTCTCGCACTCGCCTGGACGGCCCATTATTCCCGCGGAGAGGTGCCAGAGCGGCCGATTGGGCACGGTTGGAAACCGTGTGTGCCCGCAAGGGTACCCCGGGTTCGAATCCCGGCCTCTCCGCCAAATTTTGCGTAGCAAAATTTGGCGAGGTCTTGCCATCTTTACCCGACCGGCCGACGCGAAAGGGACCGTCATGGTTACCCGGCGATATTCCGCTTTAGCGGCCCTGGCTCTCGCCCTCGTCCTCCTCGCTGCCGGCTGCGCGCCCAAGACGCAGCGCGAGCCCCGACGCATCGGCGCCGACGTCCTCGGCGCGCTGGCGCCCCAGGCCCTCCGCGAGGCCTACGCGACACCCGCCTTCGTCGTCCGCGACCTGGCGGACGGACGCCACGTCGCCTTCCAGGACACCGACCTGGCGCCCGACGCCCACGTGGACGACTCTAACCTCCTTATCTATGCCGAAGGCTCCGGCGACACCGTCGACGCCTCACGATGGACCATGCGCCTCCTCGCCGAAAGCCCCTACGGATTCCCCGACCGCCCCGACCGCCTCGTCATCCTCCTGCTGAAGTGGAGCGAAACGCAGGATGTCGTCACCGAACACCTCAACCGCAAGGCCCAACTCCAGGCCGCCGCTCGCCTGAACGACATGCTCGAAATCCACCGCCGGCGCCACGGCGCCCGCGGCCACGCCAGCGTCATCGGTTTCAGTGCCGGCACGCGCGTCACCCAGTTCGCCTTCTCCGGCCAGGTGCCCGAAGGCGAGGACACCCATCCCGAAGGCCTCGCCCACGCCGACAATATCGTTTTCCTCGGGTCCAGCATGTGCTGCCTGGACGAGACGCCCTACGACAGGATCCGCGGACGGTTCCTGAGTTTCGTCAACCCGCGCGACACGCACTACGGCGACCGGGCCCCCTACGCCGCGCCCGCCGGCGAATCGCCACGCTTCCTCAAGATGCTCGACCCGACCGTCCTCGATCGCCATCCGAACTTCGGCGCCAGCGTCCTGGGCTTCCGCCGAATCCCCACCCTCACGAGCGCCGAACAGTTCGACGCCATCGAGGCCGCCCGCGCCGCCGACCCCCGTGGGCCCGTCGCTCGCGCCTTCAGGATGGTCAACGTCCCCGTCCCCATGGGCCTCGTGCCGTACAACCTCTTCGGCGACCCGGTGCCCAACGACGACGGCGACGATTACCTGAACCTCGCCCCCAACCATTACACGATGGTCGGCCGCGGACCCGCGGGGCGCACCGGCGTTCCCACGTTCGCCCAGTACCGCGCCGCGGCCGAGGAATTCGTCCGCGAGCAGGTCGGCGCCGCCGCATTCCGCGGACGCGTCTTCCGCTTCGACCTCGAGGCCCAGCCCGTGGGCGCGAACCCCCTGAAAATCCCCAACCTCCTGCCCTGGGCCATCATCTTCCCCACCCGCGACAAGGAACCCGCCAAGGAAGAAGCCGCCCCGGAACAAGCGCCCGAAAAAGAAAAGGCGGCCCCTGAGCCGCCGCCTTCACCCTGACCCCCCGCCGCATGTTAATTCACATGAACGTGATGGTGGCCTGCAACTTCATCTGCGAGACGATCTGGATGCCGCTGGGCAGGAAGACCGCCTACTCCCTGGCGTTCATCCACCTCGGCAGCCGGAAGGTCCTCGTGCCACCCAGTACCTGCAACCCGACCGGCAAATGGCCGCAACAGCAAGCACGCAACGCCAGCATGCGGGCGGACGAGGAAGGTATCGACGTGCGGTTCCTGACGGGCGTCGGAACGGATTAGGTTCCATGCCAACGATGGCTTGGCGGGTTGCTCAACCCCTACGAGCGCAGAGCCGCGATCGGCTGTCGGATGACTCCCATGGCCAAGCAGCCCCACCATCGCCTTGCCCATCGCCTCGCCGATGAGCCAGTACGACTCGCCATTGGCTTGCCAGTGAACCTCCAGACCTGTTCCTCCGTATTGTTCTCTCGGACGCCAGAAATCGCGCGTTTCGGCGGTGGCCACCGTCCCCTTGAACTCGGGCCTGCGCGAAACGGCCACCTGGGCGTCCGTGACTTTCCGAACTGGGGCGGCGGCGGCGTCTTTCTGTTCCTGTGTCTTGTAGTTTCGCAACAAATCCGCCAGGTCCCAGCCCCAGTTGCCCGTCACGGCGACCACCACCTTCATGCCGGGCGCATTCAAATCCTTGCGGAGATCCTTGATGAGATTCACCAGGTTCATCTCGTATTCGCCCGCATACTTGTCGGTCATGTCGCTTATGCCCTGATTCCAGAAGAAGCCGACAATCTCGTAACCCTGTTCCTTGTCGTAGGCCGGCACGATCTCCGGCAGATGTTCGATGGCGTCGCGCAGGGCCTTGACGACCAACGGGTACTTGTCGCCCGGTTTGCCGCCGGAACTGGGGGGACGAAAATTGCCGGCCAGGCTGTTCGCGCCGAAAGCGACCTTCACCAACAGCACCGGTTCATCGTAGTAGTCGCCCAACGCATGGCCGATCCCCAATTCGGGACCGAACCCCCTGCTGCCTCTGCCACCGTAAAACGGCGCCAACCCGCCGTGCTTGTTGTAAGGGCTGTACTCCTCCTGGCCGGGCTTCAGATGCGGCCACTCGCCCATCGTGATGAACACGTCGTCGCGCACGGTCCAACCGGACGGTGTTTTCTGTTTGCCCTCGTAGAGAAACCTGTACTTCTCCAGGTTACCGGGCTCCTTGACGAACCGGACCAGCGTCGCCTTCTGGTCGGCGGCCGGCTTGTTCAGATCACCCAGCGTGCCGCGCCCGGTCATGTTGGATTGACCGGAGAGCAGGAAGATCTTCACCGGCCCCTTGGCGGCTTTTGCCTGGTCATCGGCTGAGGCGGGTGAAAGGCCGCCATTGAAGAAGATGATCGCGGCCAAGAGGGCTGATAACACACTCAGGAGAAAACGACGGTTCATTCCTCGGTCTCCTCGTCAGAATGTCTCACCTGGGATTTCCCATAGGGATTTCCGCCCGCGACCATCACGGGCCTTTTGAGGGATTGTATCACGTTTGGGAGGGTATTGGACCAACACGGGAGAACCCATCTGGGGAATCCGGGATTAAAACCGTTTGTTTTCAGCGATCACGGATCCCCCGCCACCAGGGTATCACCATCCAACTCGACCTTGGGGTCTTTGTTCAATGCGGCCACCGCTGCGTTGGCGGCTTTGCCGTAGGCGGTGTCGCCCACGCTCTCGGCGAACTTGGCCAGCAGGTCGATGGTGCGCGGGGTGCGCACGCGCTGGGCGTTGGCCAGAAGTTGATAAAACTCGGCGCCCTGCTGGATGGCGGTTTTGTAGGGGTCTTGGAGGAAGGCCTGTTGCAACTCGGCGACCGGCGTGTCGTACTTTTCGATGCCGTGGAAGTAACGGTTGTATTCGATGACCAATTGATTGGCGCGATACAGGTTGCCCGCGGAGACGTACGATTTGATCCGCTCAAACGCCCCGGTCACCTGTTCATCCACAAACGCGCGGATGGTCTGGATGGCTTTGAGTTCAGCCTGGAGGGCGGCTTGATCGGCGTTGGGGTTGGATTGCTGTTGTTGATAGGTTTTTTCCAGCCGATCCAACAGGGGCACGACGGCCCAGTAGTTCCGGTGTGACAAGGCGTCGAGCGCCGGTCGGAGGCTGCGGGAGATGGTTGTTTCATCCAGACCCTCGGGCAGCGGCCCGGCGTCCGGGGTGTCGGAGCCCTTTGTCGAGCCGACCATGGCCGCCATGGCCCGCCCCATCGCTTCACCGACATCCATATAGGTTTCGGCGTTGCCGCCGTAGTGGGAGTTGCCGCTGCCGCCATGACAGAAGGGGTTGGAATAGACACAGGCCACGTTGCCCTTGAACTCCGGATACTTGCCGTTATTTCCATCAACCGCGAGCTGAGCATTCGTTACTTTTCCTTTGTTGCCCCCTTCGCCCTTCTTGGCTTCGCCGAGGGTGGCAAGGACGAACTTCGCGTTGGGGGCATTGAAGTCCTTGCGCAACTGCTTGATGAACCGGACGAGATTAATCTCGTAGCGTTCCGCGTCCGAGGCGCTTCCGCAGTCCTTTTCGCCTTGCCAGAAGAAGAAACCCGCGACCTCGTATTTCTTCGCCCCGGGGTAGTACTTGTCGAGTTCGGAAAGCACCTTCTTCGCACCCTCGACGTCGTCGTCGTACTGCTTGCCGGCATACCATTCACCCGTCACCTTCTCGCCAGTGCCCTTGGGGTTGCTTGGGGTTCCACGGTAACCGGGAATTATCTTTCCACCATACTCCCA